>Ga0114951_10002224_pt1 | contig 22348 bp, 27 predicted proteins | sample AM7aDNAmetaG_FD_88677 | JGI IMG/M metagenome (GOLD analysis project Ga0114951, IMG submission 88677) | Freshwater microbial communities from Finland to study Microbial Dark Matter (Phase II) - AM7a DNA metaG | ecosystem: Environmental > Aquatic > Freshwater > Lake | place: Finland: Lake Alinen... | reverse complement strand
CGGAATCGAGGCATTTTAAAAACTCTGCATTCCTTCCAAACTCTGCATTCCTTAGAATGCAGAGTGAATGCAGAGTTTTTAAACTCCACAACGCACACCTTTTACCCCCCACCTGCGGCTAAAATGCGTTGTGGATGCCTCGATTCCGGGCCGGCTGGTGCGCCAGCGGCTAATTGCGAGCGCAGCCCCTCGGAGGTACGCCGAAGAGGGGCAAGTGAAGCATAGTCGGGGGTAGATTAGACCTTCAAATCTCTCTTCTTTGACTGATGGATCAAATTGGGCAGAATTACGGTAAAGTTCGCTGTTGTCCTAATGGGGCAGCCAATGAAAACCGCCCGGAGATGGGCGGTTTTTGGGAACATATAAATTTATCCAAACCGAATCTTTAATTTTTCCTAGTTTTTCACGCGTACCAGGCTGAATGTTCCGTTGATCACTCCGGATGTGCCGGTTCTGGTGAAAGTGCCCGAGATGGAATCATTGGTATAAGTACCGGTAAGGCTAATATCGGCGCCAAGGTCGCTTTTGCCGGTGTAGCTGATTTTATCGCCGTCTATCTGTAGTGAAGCCGGCCGAGTCGCGAGGCTTAAACATTGCGCCGGTTCGACAACATCCGGTTTTCCGGGAACGGATATCGTTGAGGCCAGACACGAATTATTGAAAGTTATTGTTCCGTCGGCAGTATTGTTTTCCACTTTTTGGATAACCAAATCAACGTCACTGGTCAATTTGACTTGGGCCGCGGTTCCGCGAATGGCCACTTTTCCCGATCCTTCCATTCCTTTGTCCTTAACGGACGAGGTCCAAGTTCCTATCAAGCCATTATCCGGCGTCTGTTCTACAACAGACATATCGGGCGTTCCGGGCGCAGATGTATCGGGCGTACCGGGAGCAACCGGCGCGGGAGTGTTTACTGTCGGTGTGCCGGTGTTACTTTCCGTTTGAGGTTTTTGTTCGGCGGGTTTAGAGCCTTTCAGCAATAATACTATTATGATTATAACCAGTACCAAAATTATCGCGCCAAACAAATAATATTTTGATGAAGATTTATTTTCCATAATTTTTGTTAAAAAAATTTGAATGCGGCTCGTTTTTTAAGATCGGCGGAATTCAAACTCTTTTATATTAACTTTTATCGATATTAACGCCTATATTGTACAATATTTTTGTCTTAAATACACTTTTCCGAAATCAATTTAGAAAAGTCAAAAATCTATTGAGAAAATGCCAACATCGTCTTAAACGGGCAGCTTTGAAAAAAAGTCAATAAAATCCATAGGTTCTTCGGCTAAATTGGCGGTGAGGTGGTTCACTCAAGCGGGCTGACGTACCGACCGCCTGATTCCTTATGCGCGGATCTATCCGGTGATGCTTTTAACGACGCTCATATTCTAGTACAATAAAGCTGATATCCATGATAACCAACGAACGAATAAAGATAGAACAATTGCAGGGGCTTACCGCCAAAGAAGCGGAAGCCAGACTGATCCGCGAGGGATACAACGAGTTGCCGGCCCAAAAAAAGCGGAGCGCTTTTTACATATTTTTCGAGGTTCTTCGGGAGCCTATGCTGCTGCTTCTGGTCGGAGCCGGCGTCATTTATTTTTTGCTCGGGGAAAGATCGGACGCGGTCATGCTTTCATTGTTCACCTTTTTTATTATCGGCATTACTTTTTATCAGGAGAGGAAAACCGAACGGGCGTTGGAAGCTTTGAGGAACTTGTCCAGTCCCCGCGCTCTTGTTTTACGCGATGGTGTTCAGCGGCGCGTGGCGGGCCGGGAGGTGGTCAGGGGCGATGTTCTTATTATTAACGAAGGCGATCGTGTTCCCGCGGACGCGGTGGTTCTTACTTCGGGCAATTTAATGGTTGACGAATCGATGCTTACCGGGGAGTCGTTATCTGTTTCCAAGCTGGAATGGGACGGTAACGCCGATCTTGACGAGAGGTGCCCCGGTGGGGATAATTCCCCCTTTATTTATTCGGGAACCTTGATAGTGAGGGGGCACGCGACGGCTCGGGTTTTGGCGACTGCCCTGGAGACGCAAATGGGGAAAATAGGCAAATCCCTTCAGGAAATAAAGGAAAGCGAGCCGCTTTTAAAAAAAGAAACAGCTTACTTGGTTAAGCTTTTTGGTTCGATCGGTTTGGTTCTTTGCGCCGTTGTCGTGGTTTTTTTCGGATTTTTTCGCGGTGGTTGGCTTGAAGGTTTTTTATACGGATTGACCATCAGTATGTCGATGTTGCCCGAGGAGTTTCCGGTGGTGCTTTTGATCTTTTTGACCTTGGGCGCCTGGCGCTTATCGAAAAGGAGGGTGCTTACCCGCAACACGGCGGCGGTCGAGATGCTTGGTTCGGCTACCGTTCTTTGCGTGGATAAGACCGGAACACTCACATTGAACCAAATGAAGCTGGATTCGCTTTCGGCCGGACGAGGAATGGTCGAGGTCGAAGCTTACGAAGATAAGAGAGAGTCCCTGCCCGAAGATTGCCACTTGTTGATGGAGTACGCGATCTTAGCGAGCCAGCGGGATCCGTTCGATCCGATAGAAAAGGAAATAAAAAAAACGGGCATGTTTTTGCTTTCGGCTACCGGCCATTTACACGATAACTGGGAACTGGTCAAAGAGTATCCCTTTTCCGGCAATTTACTGGCTCTGTCTCATGTTTGGGAGTCGCACGACAGGGATCGGTATGTTGCGGCGGCGAAAGGAGCTCCCGAGGCTATTGCCGACCTTTGCCATTTTAACGAAGCGGAAAAATCGGCAATGACCACTCAAATGCGTCCTTTGCTGGACCGCGGATTGCGTTTGATCGCGGTCGCGGCCGCTGATGTCAAGAAAAGCGCTTTGCCCAAGCACCAGCACGAGTTTGATTTTAAGTTCATGGGTTTGCTTGGTTTTGCCGATCCGATCCGGTCTTCGGTACCCCAGGCTTTAAAAGAATGTTACGATGCCGGCATCAGGGTTTGTATGATCACCGGCGACTATCCGGGTACGGCCCAATTCATCGCCAAAAAGATCGGATTGAAAAATCCGGAAAATTGTCTTACCGGCGGCGATCTGAACAAATTAAGTGCTTTGGAATTGAAGGAAAAGATCAAAAATACCAATATTTTCGCCCGGGTAATACCTGAACAAAAAACCCTGATCATCAATGCCTTAAAAAACGACGGTGAAGTGATCGTTATGACCGGCGATGGCGTCAACGATGCCCCGGCCTTGAAGGCGGCGAACATCGGGATTGCCATGGGCGAGCGGGGGACGGATGTGGCGCGCGAAACCGCCGATTTTGTTTTGCTGAACGACGATTTCACTTCGATTGTCCAGGGGGTTCGGACCGGCCGGGGAATCCTCGATAATCTCAAAAAGGCCATCGCTTATATTTTTTCCGTTCACATCCCGATTGCGGGGATGTCTTTTCTCCCGGTGATTCTTAATATGCCCATCATTTTTTTTCCCGCCCATATCGCTTTTTTGGAGCTGATAATCGATCCCTCTTGCTCGGTGGTTTTTGAATCGGAAGCGGTAGAACCAAACATTATGTCCCGTCCTCCCCGCGACCTTAAAAAAAAGGTTTTCGGGAAAAGATCGTTTATTATCAGTTTGATCCAAGGATTAGCCGTTTTATTCGCGGTATTCGCGGTATTTTATTTTTCCCTTAAATGGGGCAGAAGCGCCGATGAAGCCAGAACGCTTACATTTGTCGCGATCGTGTTCGCTAATTTAATGCTGATCGTTACCAATCTTTCCTGGTCGCGTAATTTTTTTCTTATAATAAGAAACGGAAACCGGGCCTTGAAATTCGTCCTGGCTGGCGCGCTGGTATTCATGGCGGCGGTTATCTTTAATCCTTTTTTGCGCCAAGTGTTCCACTTTGGCGCTATTTCTTTTTTCGATTTTTTGTTGATGTTTTTTATCGGGATAATGAGCGTGGCTTGGTTCGAGGTTTACAAGATTTTTCTCAATGATAAGTGGAGAGCCATTTTGAATAAATCTTGACATAATTGAAAAATATCTCTATCACGTAATAAGATCTTTAATATTTGAGTTTTATGGGGGAATTAAGATAAAAAAAGGAAGAAAGATCGAACCGTGCTATTGGTGTGGCAGGGAGACTGATTCCAATAAAGGAACCAGGGCTAATCATCATCTCTGCGAATATTGCTGCGACTTATTCGATTATTATTCGGATGGGCGGGAGTGTTTTGTCTGCGGTTCCAAAGACAAGCTGAAAAAAATGCTGAAAAGCGGCTTGATCCTTTGCGAAAAGCATCGCCGGGAACAAATAAAGATAAATCGAAGTAAGTATGCCAAGAAGTACACACACGCGCATTTTATTTCCACGAAAGACCTTACTTCTGACCAAAAAAGACAAATGACCAAGAGTGTTCTCTGCAAATATTTTTCCGACCTTAAGGAAAGAGAGCAGGACTTGGTGCCGGTTTGCGTGGGGTGCGGCAACAAGGAAGATGTGGTGAGCGTGATCACCAAAGACGGATTGAAACTTCTTTGTCCGGAGTGCCGGGCCAATATTTACCGGCATTCCGAAAGAAAGCGCTTGTGTATCGACCTTGGCGTAAAATGCGATTGGTGCGAAACATTCGGCGCGAGAAAAGTAACCAACGCCGATCTTTATTTATGTCCCGATCATTATGGAGAACACCAAAAACAGAAGCGGGTATTAAAACGGTCCCGGACATGCGAAAAATGCGGCAGTACGGAGGGAGTGAGAAAACTGGACGGACATCGGCTCTGCGCCGAGCATCGAAAGCGGTATAAAAAAGAAAAAAAAGAAATTAGTCCTATTTTAAAGATATTCATCATTCCATCGACTCGGACCTTATAGGTCCGTTTTCTTTTACTTCGCTTTTTTGTTTCGGTTTCGTAAGAATGTCCGGTTGGTATTGACTAATTAGTATTTTATGTTAATAATACAATTCTCGAAGGTCTTTCAAAAAAACGGAAGGTTGGACTATGGATCTGGTAAAAGGTGTTTGGAGTTTAAGCCCTGAATTGATCGAAATTCTGGCAACCCACGGTTGGGAGCCGTATGACATGGGAGAGGTCAAAGACGGCCAGCCGATTAATTGGGAACAGATTAACTTAATGGAACCGGCCAAGGAGTTTTTGTTTGACCATAACTATTTTCTTCTGCCTAAGCTAAAAAATGGCCAGACGCCAGAAGACGCCTATATGGAGGCTGGACGTCTTGGCCCGGCATTAAAGATAGAAAACGCCAACGATCCTTTTTGGCTGGAAATGTGGCTTTGCTATTTGACGGATACGGCATTATTCTCGCGGCTGCATTTCTGGGAAAACGCGCTGGTTGCTTTTACGCCATCAACTTCCGGTTCGTTGCAGGATAACGATATCGTAATGATCGATTACGGCCGCGTTTTGGAAGTTTTCGAAAAATACTTTTTTGTTATTACCAAAAACGAGTTAAGCGCCAGAATCGCAAAAGCGGATCGAGAAAAGGTTTTGCCCGAAGCGAATCGGGAATAAGGAAACTAAAAATTTCCTTTTTTGTTTGTGTTATCCGGTTTTTCCAGAAAAAGAACCGGCGATTGAAAGCCGGTTTTATCCCGTACGGTTATTTTGCATAAATAATTTCAATTGTCAGGATTAATAACCCGATCATTAAACAAAAAAACCGGCGCTTTAAACGCGGTTTTTTGGCGGATGCCGGCGCGGGTCGATAACCGGGAGCATTCGCGGAAGTTTGCAATGGGTTGATGGCTTGATCAGCTTTCAACGTATTGGGCTACCGCTCGTACCAGGCGCTCGTAGGTGGTTTTTCGGCGCGCAGGATCGCGATCAAGGGTAGTGACGCGAAAACCGGGAAAGGGGCCGTAAAAATCAGAAGCCGGAACGGCGACAATACCGGCGCTGGCCAGCAAATAATAGGTAAAGCGTTTATCCAAGGGCAGGGAAGCCGGACCAGCGAGGAATTCGATATACTTTTTTACTTCGGGATTTTTGATGGGTAGGGTTTGGCGGTTATTCAGTATTCCTTCTTTGAATAAAGGCATGAGATAAAAAGCTCCGTTGGCGCGAATGACCTTAAGCGAGTCCGATGCGGCGAGAATATCGGCGATCTGATTGGCCGCAACTTCCAATCCTTGATTATATTGCTTGTTCCAATCTTCGAAAGAAGGGTGTTCATACAACTTTGGCAAGACCGTTTGCGGCAGGGTAGTGGAGCAAACTTCCAAAAGAAGGCGTTGTTTGACTGCCGCGGCGTAATCGGCGAAATCGGTCTGGTTTTGGGTGTAATGAAATTCCATCCAGCCGCAGCGCGCTCCCGGCCAGGGAATGTCTTTTGACAATCCGCGCAGGACGATAAGGGGTACGCGATTGCGGTTGATCTCGGTGATTTGATTGTGGCGATGGCCATTATAGACCATGCGGAAATAGACTTCATCGGCAACGATGAATAAATGGTATTTTTCGGCAAGTTCCGCAATTTTTTCCAAAGTTTTTTCATCGTAAACCGCGCCCGTCGGGTTGTTGGGATTGATAACGAGTAGGCCGACTATTTCGGGGTGTTTTTGCAGCTGTTCTTCCAAGTGGGCCAAATCGGGCTGCCAATTATTTTTGGGGTCCAGTTTGTAAGCGATGGGTGCCGCGCCCGCGGAAAAAGATTCAAAGGAAGAATGAGTGGGATAAGCGGGGGCGGGCTGGATAATGCGCCGGCCTGGTTTCAGCATTTGATAAAGAATGGCGATGGATGATCCCAAGCCGCTGGTAAAAACGACATCTTCGTAATCCAAAATCGAGGACGGAGAAAAGTGTTTAGCGTAATCCACTACCCATTTTCTTGTTCCGACCGCGCCTCGCGAATGCGAGTAGCCAAAGACCGCGTCTCCGGGGCGGTCGACCTCCTCCTTGATAATTTCTTTCAGGAACGGCGGGACCGGCCAGCCTTTGGCAATCGGGTCGCCGATATTTTCCCAGACAAAATTATATGTAGGATCGATTTCCTTCAATTTGGCCGCGACATCGACAATCTCGCGGATGCCATATTTAAGATTTGGAGTTGCGGGATGGGTAAAAGATTTGCTATCTTCCATAAAATTGTTATTTTAATTATCTATCTCTCTGCCTATGAGCAAATATGAAAAACCGTTTTTTCAAAGATACTTTCAATTTAGCCTCCGGAATATATTGCCTTTTCCAGATGCCGACTGCGGCGATGAGGCGTTGTTTGATCGGCCGTCTTTAGGCAAGATGCGGCCGTTAAAACGGGAAATTCCGCCCGCCGGTTATCGGAACTTAAGCAATTTAGGCTTATACGCGTAGAGCAAGAAAATTACACTCAAGATGGCCGCGAAAAAACACCAGACGGATGTAAAAGCCATCGTAAAAAAGATCCAGGAAACCGCCGCCGAAATTAGGGCCGCCGCTCCATACCATCTGAAAGCTTTATGGCTGGAGATCAGCAATGATCCGAAAATTGCCGTAAGATAAAGAAAAAAAATAGGGTCTTCGAGGGGCGAATTAAAACTATATCTGATGCAGGCGTTAACTTGGCTTATTACTATGGTTTCCGTCAGCATCAGCCACGAGAAATAGAGAGCGGTAGCCGCTCCCAAAAGCATGAACCACTTTAATATCCTTTTTTTATCCAACAGATAAACAAAAATCGGAACATACAAAGGCCATATAATCAAGGCAAAAAAAAGAAATAAGTGGCCGGCGGCATGGGAAGTCGTACCCGCGTTCAAATTGAGCCATTGGAAGCCCTCGCTGATCTGCTGAATACCGAATAAAAGCGGAAAGGTGGCCAGGAGTTTATTTTCTTTTTTGGCGACCAGCAAAGAAGCACCGCCCAGCGCGGCGAGCCCTCCTCCGGCAATGAAACTGGCTGAAGCTGAAAAACACATAGATTTAGAAAATTTTTGTTTTACCGGAATTAATTAATGAATGGTTGTTAAGAAGCGATCTTCCCGGATGTCCACACTAAAATGACACGGGGTTCGCCGTCGCCGTAATAATTTTCTTTTTGCTCCGTTATTTTGAAACCAAAGGATTGGTATAAGCTGATTGCTTTTAAATTATCAGGATGGGTCACAAGATCGATCTTGGGGGCGTTTTTGGCGAGGTCTAAGATTGTTTCCATTGCTTTGCGTCCGAAACCTTGGCCTTGGTATTTTGGATCGATCGCGAAGCCTCCCAAATGAACACTGCCGTTTTTGTTTAAACGATAAGTGATGTGGCCGATAATCTCATCCTTGTTTTTAAAAAAATAAACCGTGGCTTTTTTTATTTCTTCAAGGAATTCCTTCTCCGAGGCCAAGGCGGCATAGGTTTTGCCGCCGACTAGTTTTTCCAGTAAAAGATAATCGCTGGCATTATCGGCGCCAGCGATTTCCAAACTAATCTTTGATTTTTTTCCAAATTTCATATGACGGCAAGCCAAGCTGGTTTTTAAGATATTTTTCGAACAGTTCGATGTCGTCCCTGACCCGCCTTGAATACGGTCTATTGCCCTTTTTGAACTTACAATTAATCATATAATTATTTTTCCACTCAAACAATAGAATTACGCCTTGCGGCGGGAAGAGCGGAGTAATATTGGAATCTAGATATTTGCTTACCACTTTTAGCGTCGGGAAGGCTGCGCACTTTTTGTATAAAAAATAAGGGATCGCGCTGTGCGATCCTTTGATTCTGTTTTTCGCGTCAATTAGATTGTGATACCTAAATTTTCCGCGGCCAGGTGCAGCAAATCGAACAAATCCTTGTCCATCGGCCGATTGTCTTCGCCGCCGAGGAGATTGACCCGGATGGAAAACTCTGACCGAAGATCCTGCGCCGCCTTCTCGCCAAGAAGATAGAGCTTTATTGCGGCCCCACTTTTTTGGCTCTCTTCCTCCAGGCTTTTGGCGGGAAGCTCGAAGAGGCACTGTTTATAGACAACCTTTCTGTTGTCAGGTATGTCCGCCGAATATTTAAGGACATATCTTGTTGATTCCTTGTTTTCTTCCATCACGGGCAATATCGTTACGGTATCGCAGCCTTTTTTGGTTACGATCTCGACGAATTCTCTAAGCGATTCCGCTTCATCCGGTATCATATTGGATACCAACTCCATAAGACCTGACATAACCTTTCTCCTTTATCTGATGGACTGTAGGGCCCAAGTATTAGAATATGATAACATATTAATTATAAAAAGTCAAGTTAAAAAACTGCCATGTCGGCGAATAGGTTGATTAAGGGGAAATGATGCTTAGCTGGCGGGCAGCGCGGAACATTGTTGGAACGGTATTAACAAAAAACTAATATGATTTTTTTCATATTATAAAAAGCTCACTTCTTATGGAGTGAGCAAAACGATACGGATAATATGGCATTGTTCTCCGGCAAACCAAGTTTGATGAATAATCCCTGTCAGCATCAAACTTGCTATAAGTATTGTCGTGGCATCCACGGCCAACATTATCTTATCCAAAAAGAAAAGGGTTTTTAATGAAGCTGCCATTTTTTTCATCCTCCAACTTTTTTAAGAGACAAACGATTTCGCTAATAAGCACAATACCGCATTTTTTGATTATTGTGAAGAAGTTGCGGCGTTTGTTTGAAAATATCCAAACAAAATTAGCAGGATTTCCAGATCCCCGTACCTTTCGCCCGCCTTGTCTTGACCCGGAAAGAAAAGGACAATTTCAAGTTTTTATTTGTCGTAAAACCCTTATTTTGACTTTGTGTTATTTGAATGCAAAAGACATAAGCACGATAGTCAAAGCGTTAAGAATCACCAATATTAATACTTCATGTGATTTTGTCGCAGAGGGATTCATTAAAATATAAATCGTGTAGATTATTGCCACAATCGCCGCGCCAAGAAAGTTTCCTTTTATCATAGTTTTATAGTGAGGTTAATTAAATACATCGACCTTTCCGCGCATTTCTCAAAAACGTTGGCCCGAACTTTACATTGACTTCAAAACGGCTTGAAATTTCCCCGAAAAACGGCTGTCGAACCCGCGTAGCGGGCGAGCCAATGGCTTCATTTGCTAACTGGCGGGCTGCGTGGAACGATGTAACGCGTTTGTAAAAAAAAGTAAAGCGCTATTGTTGCTTTACTCGGCTATTAAAAAACTTTTCCATCCTTCATCCTGCCAAAAAGTATTTCTCCACCGTAGAAAGCAGAGCTTGATACGATAATTGCGTTGGGTTTCTCATTTACCCATCTGGCTAAATTTACCAACACTTCTCTGTTTCCATCGATCAGAAGCAGGTTTTCGTTAAACCCGCAGGAACATTTAACCGTTAGAACCGGTTCAGTTCCCACATAATAACTTTTTTGATTGGCGGTAAATAAGCTCCCCAAAGAATTATTCGGCAATGGAACACCTTTTGATGTCTCTAATATATTGCCTTGATGACCCCGATGACTCACAAATTCTTCCTTTTTCGCTAAAGAGATGCTGGCTATTCCTCCGCCACAGTTTTTATGTGACAGCTTGATGTTCTCGATACCTGCATCCGGTTTCAGCGCTTCCGTAATATAAAATTGGAGTGCCGGTATTTGAGGTTTTTTTTTACCCAATAAACCCATTTATACCACCTTTCCCTTTTTTGAATTACTGAATAATGAATATCATGAACTGCCAATTTGTCAACATTTCCGGCCTGAAGGCGGGGGCTTGCGACCCGGTTCAAGTCAATTTGCGGTGGGGGTGAGATTCGAACTCACGGTGGCTATTAACCACAATGGTTTTCAAGACCATCCCTTTCAGCCACTCAGGCACCCCACCATGCGCATATTTAAACACAAAAATCATCATTTTTCAAGGAAAAACCGTGAAAAATCCGTTAAGGGTTGACCTTAACGGATCTTTTAAACAAAAAGGTAAATTTTTCTTTTACCTTTTGTAGATAAGTAAATATTTTTATTTACATTTACCTTTATCTTTTAATTGAACCGCCGGAATAGCGAAAGTAAAAACCGTATTTTTATAACCCTGGTTTTTGGGGCGATGTCTTTTGATGAACGTATAAACGGTGCCGCATTGCTCGCAAGTACCGCTGTCTCCCCATATCAGAAGCGATTGCCTTTCTTTTCTGATAACGACATTTTTATGGCAGAGAGCGCAGGGAAATCTGAAAGTGGCCGAGATCACCCTGTCGAACCAAGTATGGTGTTCACAGATTGGTATTGGCTCCAAATCTTCTTCGTCCGCTGTTTCGTACTCCGTAGCAATCTCTTTAAAGGTATAAGAAATCTGGCGCCAGGCGCAAGCATTGTCTGTCCCTTTGTAGGAACATTGTTGGCATTTTTCGAACGAAAAACCAATATTCATCCTATATATGGGACACCTGTTTTTCACGATTACTACGGTTTTTAAAAAGAGCTTTTCTTCTTTTGTGCTTTTGTCGATTCTCATTAAAACGTCCACCTCTTTTAATGGCGACAATAACAGAAGAAAGGTGGTTAGTCAATGTGTAGGCAAAAAAACCGCAAGAGCATTTTTACGGTTCTTTATCGCATTCGTCGTAGACTACGATCCATGGCCCGGATGAAAACCAAAAATTGGGTGGCCGATTAAGCCGTAATTGACCGTAATTACGGGATATGGTATTTAAGTGCCACATCAAGCACCTTTAAAAAATAGGAGGAAAAATGTCGATTGTTAAGGATAGGGACGGTGATAGAACGCCGGTTTCCGATTTGCGCCTATTCGAAGTTTTTTTTGACAAGGACGAGAGGCAGGCAAGCATAATCGAAAAAAGCGACGAAGATAAATTGTTGGAAGCGACAAAATTTTTGCATTTCGCCCCGGGCGTCAATCCGTTCAATAAAAAATTGACTGCGCGCGCGGTTGTCATAAGGGTTGGCAAACCCGGTTTTTCCGATCCGCTAACCTGGCTGGATCCGGGTCGTACCGCTCAAGACGAAAACGGAGTTCCTATTTTGATGTGGGAGGATTTCTCGGTACTTTGGCCGATAAAAAGCAACGATCCCGGTATCGGACGCAAGGATGTTTCGGTTGGCGGTTTATGCCTTGGGGACTTAAGAGACGTGGAGATTTCCACTGGCCAAGGATGGGTTTCCGCTATCATTCGCAAAGACGATGTGAGAAAATTTCTGGAGAACCAGCAGTATCTGGGACGGGCTGTTTTCGAATCCAAAGACGGAGAACATATTGAGCCTGTCGACTCTTTGCCCGAAGCCTCGGTTAGCGTCCGGATTATCAGTGTTTATAAGCTCGAATTTAGCGGGCCTTACTGGCATACCAGTCCCGATATGGAAAACGGTTCCTCCAAAGGGGCGCGGATCGTTTTGATCGGAAAGTGCCAGACGGTTTTTGATCCGTATAAGGGTTGCTAAGGGACAATTCCGGCGAATTTTGTATGCCTATTAAGGCATACTTTTTGTTTTATCGCGGGCTGTACCGTTATAATAAGAAAGAGAGTTAATAATGCCATTAACGGAGCGGCTATGGAATTTAATATTAAAACAATCAACAAGGAAAACCTTGATCTTCTAGCCGGCTTGGCGGATGAAGCCAAGAACGAAGGGTTTAATTTAGTCCAAAAAACTATCGATGAATGGGTGAACGGAGCCAACCGGTTTTCGAAAGTCGGGGAGATTCTGTGGGGCGTATTTTATAACGGTCAATGCGTTGGGCTCGGTGGATTAAACATTGATCCGTATGCCGGTGATTCCAAGGTTGGCCGGGTACGCCATCTTTATGTTTCCAAGGAATTTAGGAACAGGAGAATAGCCGCTGGTTTATTGGAAAGGATTATTGAAAGATCAAAGGATTTTTTTACGGTTTTGCGCGTTTCCACGCACAAACCGGGCACGGCCAATCCGGAAGCGGACAAGTTTTACGAATTCATGGGATTTGCCAAGGCCGATGGAGAAAAACAAACGCACATTTTAATCATAAAGGATAATGGTCAAGAATAAAAAATGGCAGGATAGGTGGGTCAATAAAAATAATTGGCCGGCCAGCCGGTTTGCCCGGAGGGTTTTTGTTTTTTTGAAAAACAAAGAAAAAGGAGCTTTGCTGGATTTGGGCTGCGGCGGCGGACGGGACTCGTTGTATTTTACCCGCCGCGGATTTAGGGTTGCGGCGCTGGATGTTTTGGAAAGCGGCCGGCAACAGGCAAAATTTAAAAAGGCGGGCGTGGAATTCATTAAAAATGACATTCGGGAAATGAAACTGAAATCCGGTTCTTTCGACTATATTTTCGCGCATCTTAGCCTTCATTATTTTAGCGACAAAGAAATAAGCGAAATTACCAATACTCTTTACGAAGCTTTAAGGGAAGGAGGCTACTTATTTGTTAAGTGTAAATCCATCGCTGACCCGTTATTCGGCAGAGGGAAAAAACTGGAAGAAAATTTTTACGAATTCAAGTCTATGACCAGGCATTTCTTTTCCAAGGAGTATATGGCGGAGAAATTAAAAAAATTCAGAATAGTTAAAATTCAGAAAACCAACACGTTCTTGCATCCGTGTAAGGCTTCATTTATTGAGGCGATAGCTAAAAAAGAAAGCAATAAAAAACGATGAATAGCTTTAATTTCATGGGGAAGGAGCTCGCGATTCTCTTTGTTGAAACAACGTAAGTGGCTGATGGGGTGGCTGCGCTGTCTATGAATTCGATGGCGAAGAGGGTAAGGATTCGGGAGTTATAAGGATCAAATCCGGAGGTAAAACGCTTGAAGTGTATATATCGGGAAAGGGGAAATTGACGATCAAACAAGCCAAGCGGCGGAAAAAAGGTGTATAATTGGGAAAAGGGTTTGGCGGTAGCAGTTGAATCGGAGATTCGATGCAATGGAAGGCGGACGAAGGTAGCCTCTGACTACATTCTATGTTCTTAAGGTTTCCCGTGGTCTATAAAATAATAAACTATGTACCAAAACAAAATTTTAAAAAATGTTTTTTTCGCGGTGGCGGTGGCCGGGTTCGGGATGCTTATGCTGTATTTCGCGCTTATGCTTGATTATTTTTTTAATCTGGCGGCGGTCGCGATCATCGGGATCTTTGGACCGCCCGACGTGATCGAACAAAGTCCCTGGTTTGGACCCTTGATTCATTTTTCCTATCTGGCGATTATCGGTACGGCTTCCTGGCTGGTTTTTAAATCCAAACTGATGACTCTTTACAAGGCAATCTATTTGCCGGTTCCGGTTACGGCGGTTTCCATTACTATTGGGATGTTTTTTTACGCTTGGCCGATTGTTGTTTACGCGCTTAACGCGTTTTTCTACGCCGGAATCTTTTATTATTTCAACCGGACCAAGGTATCCTGGCTTTATTACTACGCCGTGATCTTGGTTTGCCTGGCTTTAACGTTCCTTTTGGTCACGGGTGGAGAAGGTTAAACAAAAAATCAGGCAACGATCAAAACCATGGCTAACTATAAAGGGGTGATTATCGAAGAATCACTCAAAGATAAAGAAATTTTAAAAAAAGTGAAGATTGTTTCAACGAAAGTCGAGGTAGTCGCGAAACGACATGAAACGCCATGGATAAAGCAATGGACAATGCACGCAGTCGAAATACCCGATGACGAAGCGGAGATGATCGCTGAAATATTGAGCAAATCCCTGGACCGGGAACACGGCTGGTACGCGGATTTCAAAAACGATACGAACCACTACATTATCTTTCGCGATAAGATTTTTTGTGTTGATCGGAAGAGTAAGGGGCAGTACGAAGAAGCGAAGCGTTATGGTTTATCGCTTGGCATACCGGAGTACCAAGTGGATTTCGCGCCGGATGACGAAGTCTGGGGAAGATGAATCGGGCTGGTAAGTTTTCGCGCGAGCATTATCGCTTGGGTTTGTTTTCCGAATTTGAGGCGAGACGCGATGTCTGGTTTCCATCGATCCGATCGAAAATCCGTTGCAAAAAAACTTTTTTTGGTAGGCTAAAGGCAAGTATAATTTAAAATTCGCAACTCCCTGAGGTTTTGCCTCAGGGTTGCAAATTTTGAGGATTCCAAAGGAGGCACTCCTTTGGTCGATCCACAGGGTTAATGCCCTGCGGTGTCGAAATACATTAAGAAAATAAATAAATTTACAAAATATGGAACAAGATCCAATGCAAATACCGATCTGCCAGAGTTGCGGAATGCCGATGGAGGTGGCCGAGGATTTCGGTACGGACCTCGATGGCCGCAAGAACAAGGAATATTGCCAATATTGCTGGCAGAACGGTGAGTTCACGGCCAAAATGGAGTTGCCGGAATTTATCGAAACACAAGTGAAGATCGCCACCGAAAAATTAGGAATGCTCGAAGACGAGGCGCGTTTGGTGGCCGAAACAACGTTGCCCGAATTGAAACGATGGCAAAAACAATAGTCCATGACGCGCGACGCCATAATTTTTGATATCGACGGGACGCTTTGGAATGTAAGCGGCGCGGTTGCCAAAGGATGGGGAAAATCCTTGAAAGCGTTTGGAATAAATACGGAAGTATCCGCCAAAGACATAGAAAGCGTAATGGGCCATCCGACCGAAATTTGCATCGATCTTCTCTTGCCCGGGGCGAGAGAAAAAAATCCGGGGCTGAAGAATGCTCTCGAAAATTGCGAGATCGAAGCGATAAAATCCCACGGCGCGGCGTTTTACGAGGGAATGGCCGAGGGGATCAGGGAGTTGGCTGTGTCGCATAAAATATTTCTGGTCAGTAATTGTCAGACTTCTTATTTACGGCTTTTTCTTGAAGCATCCGGACTGGAACCGGTTTTTTCCGGATTTGATTGCTTCGGGATGTCGGGAGAGTCAAAAGACCGGATGTTGGCAAAAATGAAAAAAGATCATTCTTTAAAATATCCCGTTTACGTCGGGGACACCGCGGGTGATGAAAAAGCAGCCGGTTTGGCCGGGATTGATTTTATCCATGCCGCTTACGGCTTCGGATCGTCGAAAGCCGCGACAAGATTCGGTTCTTTTCCGGCTTTGGTCAGGAGTTTTAAAAAAGAGGTTTTAAAGGCTTGAGCTTTCGATAGCCGAATAAAAAGATCACGAGCACGTTCAAAATAATATGAAAAATACAAATAAAATCATGATTAGGGGGTTGTTGGCCGGACTGGCCATGCTTTTGACGGGCTGGTTTATGGGTCAGATCCTATACGGGATCCATCCCCAGCTGGAAGGGGAATATCGCAACATTCTTTTGTTCCGGCCTTGGTCTGATCCCTTGATGTCCCTGGTTTTCGTCGAACCGTTCATTCTGGGCGTGATTCTGGCCTGGATTTGGAGTTTGGTGAAAGAAACGATAAAAGGGGAAACGGAAGTCATAAAGGGCGTTAATTTCGGGTTTGCCTACTGGGTGCTTACCATTCCGGGCATGATCATGTCTTATGGCAGTTTTTCGGTGACGCTAGTAATGATCATCGGTTGGTCGGTGACCATCCTGGCGCAAGGGATAGCCGCCGGGATGGTTTTGGCCAGGCTGAATAAATAATAAATATTTGTCGCCAAAGCCGCGTTTTCGAAAAATTTCCGTAGGCGGTTTTATTGCCAAAAAGATTTATAAAAAAAGTTGGCTTTATGGGCCAACGTTAAGATCATGGTTTTTTAGTTTTTGTTTCAGGAACCCAAAGGTTGATTTTTGGTCTATTTCTTCCTCGAATTTTTTTATTTTGACCGAGTTTGTTTCCCAGAAAGACGGATCATTGAGCAATTTGGTTCCATATTCGATGATCTGCTTATCATCCATCTTTTTGAAATCGGCCAGAATTTTTCCTTCCGTGAATATTGCCCCGTTCCTTGCCAAAGGAAACAATATTCCGTAGCGGATCGCGTTGGCGAGCCGCTCCGATGGTCCGCTGAAGCACATTCGTAAAACCCCAAAGTAATAATACTCCCGGATCAAGCGGCGTGTCAATAAGCCGTCTTTTTCAGGGTTTGCATTGAATAGCCGGCAGGATTTTTAAAAACCGCCCATTAGGAAAAAAAAGATGGAAAATGCTATGATAACAAGTGATATGAAAGATACTTACGGGCCTAGGGGAAAACTTTTGTGGGATAGCTGGTTTTATCAAAAGGGAGAGGATATCCATGTTTTTTATTTGCAGGCTAACCCTACCGATAATCCTTATTTAAAGCACGACGTTGTTGTGTCGATTGGCCATGCGGTTTCAAAAGATTTTGCCAATTGGACCGAATTGCCTACCGCTTTGGAACCGGGGCGGGGCGGCGTCTGGGACAATCTGGCTTTATGGACCGGATGCGTGATCGAGCGCGAAGGGCGGTATTTCATGTTCTATACGGGGCGCAATAGCGATCCAAGCAAAATGTGGATTCAAAAGATCGGAGTGGCGGAATCGCCAGACCTTATTCATTGGGAGAAAGGATCGCAAAATCCGATCCTGGAAGCGATTGACTGGTACGCGATCGATAACTATAAAAACAAAATCGGAAAGATCGGGTCATGGCGCGATCCGTTTGTTTTTTATCATAAGGAACGTAACGAATATTGCATGACCATTTCGGCAAGGTTGAACGGGAAAGAAACGGAATATAACGCTTGTGTAGCGTTGGCCGTATCGCCTGACGTTTCCGGCTGGAAGCTGGAACCGCCGGTTTTTTCGCCCGGGATTTACGATGAGATCGAGTGTACCCAGGTGATCGAACAGGATGGGTTGTGGTATCTGTTCTTTTCCACCCATGCCGAAAACTACAAGCCGGATTTTGCCAAGCAGATCGGAGGGCAGTACAGCGGGTTGCATTGTTATTACGCGAAAGAATTTTTAGGACCCTATTTCCCGGTCAACGGAAACGGAGTCGTTCTGCCTAACGGGAACCAGATGTATGACGTGCGCCTTATTCCCGACAAGGGAGGCGATTATTACGCGCTTGGTTGGCTGAAAACCGAGCAAGGAAAATATTCGGGAAAGATTTCTTCGCCGTTCAAGATGAGGATCAACGGGGACAAGGTAGTTGCAGTAGGCGCTTGACCTCCGTATCGGATAATTTCCGCCATTTTCCGGATTCAAGGCCATCCAGGGTAAGGAAATCGATCCTTACTCTTTTTAGTTCCATAACGCTTTTCCCGATACGTTCAATGAGACGCCGCACAACCCTTTTTTTACCGGAATGGATGATTATTTTGTATGTTCCGTTCTCGATTTCTTTGAACCAGTCGGGTTTGATAAACCCGTCTTCCAGGTTGACGCCGCTTTGGATCCTTTTTATTTCCTGATTTGTCAGTTTTTGATTGGGAGCCAGATGATATTCTTTTTCCCTTTCGTATCTGGGGTGGGTTAGTTTTTGCGTGAGATCTCCGTCGTTGGTGAGGATCATCAAGCCTTCGGTGTTTTGATCGAGCCGGCCGACCGGCCAGACGGGAGGAATTTTCGGGACTAGACTGGTAACGAGTTTTTTGGCGTGGCGGTCCTTGGTCGTGGACGTATAGCCCAATGGTTTGTTCAAGAGATAATAAACATGAGCCAGGGGTTTTACGGCTTTGCCTCCGTATTCCACTTTATCTTTTTTCGGATTGATCCTTTTGGCGACATTGGCCATTCTTTTGCCATTAACGGAAACCCGCCCGGATTTGACGAGTTCTTCCGATCCGCGGCGCGAGGCTATTCCGCAATCGGCGAGGAATTTGGAGATCTTCACCGTTCCTCCGTTGTCGGAAATGCCGCTAATAATAGTTTTTTGGATAAATTTTTTCACTTGACTTATTTATTAAATGATTATATAATAAACAAGGAAAATAATCAAATGTTCGTTTAAAAGGAGGCTTGATTGTGCTTGGGAAATTTGAAGAATGGCTGGCCGATGAACCAAAGGGACGAAAGAATATACCCTACATCATCCTTTATGTTTTGTTGGCCTTGATATCGGGTGCGCTAATATTGAATTTTTTTATAATGATGAGCGCGCCGATAGTGGCTCAACCCGGTTCAGGCGGAGTTAAAAAATTCTGGACCGGCAATGATCTTTCCAATTTTGTTTGCCGCGGCCGCGTTTGAAGAGTTTCTTTTTCGGCTGATTCCTCTGGCCGGAGCGGTTATTATTTTTGGCCGCCGACCGGTTCCGGTTTTAGCGGTTAGCGTAATTTCTTCAGCTGTCTTCGGACTGCTGCACGGAAACTTCGTAAACATTTTTGTCCAGGGAACCAATGGTTTTTTGCTTTCGCTGCTATTTTTAAAATGCGGCGGGTTTAACGGGAAAAGTCTAAAGGGGTTTGCCACAAGCTCCTTGGGCCATTTTCTTTTCAATGGCTTTATCGCGATATCTTTGATCGTTTCCACGATCACTGGCTTGAAAATTTAGCCGGCCCTATCCGCCGGTTTTTGTTTTGTTGGAATTCGTTAAATACGGGCGGCGATAATCTTTTCGATTTCGGTGACCGTGTCCATGAGTTTTTGGCGGTGGTTAATTACGATATAATTGAAGCAGTCATGGTATTTTTTCCACATTTCCTTGTCGCGTTCCAGTTTGATGCGGAACCATTGTTTATTGGCTTCGCTTTCCCTTTCAAAATATTGTTCGCGAAGCTGTTTCCATTCTTCCGGAGCCACATAGACCGTAATCGTCCGCTTCAGGATCTTGGCGGCCTTGCGCCGCAGTTGTTTTTCGAAGGTTTTTTGCAGATTGGCCGCTCCGTATTCGTCGATCTTCCAGATGACTTTTTTCCCCGAGAGGATCTGTTCGACGGCGCTTTTGGGCGTGCCCTTGTATTCTTTGGGCCTTACTTCAACGTGTTCCAGGTAATGGCTTTTGGCGGCTTTTTCCAGGAATTCGTTTTGAGAGTAAAAGTTATAATCGATTCCGTTTACTTCCCCGACACGCGGCGGCCGGCTGGTGTCGGTGACGATCTTTTTAAAATCGGGTTTTCTTTTTAAAAATTCGCCGATTATCGAATCTTTTCCGACTCCGCTGGGACCGGTTATGACGAGCAAAAATCCCTGATCTTTGGAACTCTCTATCTTTTCTCCGGTTTTGTTTACCATTTTGATTATTGGGTCGTTTAACAAAAATACGGCTGTCACGTGAGCGTTCCTGGGCCGTATCTTCAGGTTGATTTTCAATAATACACTATTTTTCCATTCTTTTGTAGGCCTCCGGTCCAGCCGGGGTAAGGCGGGCAAGGGGACGGCTAATTTGTTTGCCGCAAAACCGCCGGATTTTTCCAATAAAGATGATCCGTGTTATTCTTTAACCAAAGATGGAAAAGACAAAACACAATAATTTAAGCGATCAAAAGATCCTGAATATGAAGAAAGAGGCAATAATATTCGTTTTATCGTTTTTTGTTTTGTTGTTATCCGCCAATATTTTATTGCGCGCCAAGATTGGCGGTTCCAACGCGGAAGAAGGGGATGTTTTGATAAAAAACACATCGCCAAAAACGGAGATCAGCGACAGTAAAAATGCCCAAAATCAATACGATTTCGCTTTTTCAAAAGAACAAAAAAAAGGAATAATCCTCTATGCCTATTCGGCAATCGATGATCATCTGGGGGCCGGTTCTTCCGGTCCCGCCGACTTTGGCAATATCGGCTTCCAATACGAAAAGGTTTTTGTGACTTTCATTAATGGCGGCAAGGTAAGGTGTTGCCAGAGCGGTACCGCCGATCCGGGATCGAAAAACCGGCTGGAGGAAGATTTGAAAACGGCGGTTGTCAAATGCGCCAACGACGAAAGATTCGGCGCTAAGCTTACCAAAGAAGAATTGCCCGATCTTTCGATGACCGTCGACTTTCTTTATAACGAGAAGCCGGTTTCCGGACATTCTGTTTCGGAATTGGGAAAAGGTATTGAGATCGGGCTGAATGCCATCAAGATTCGGCTGGGAGGGAAGAGCGCTTTTTTTAAAGCTTCGGTGCCGATCGAAAAAAATTTCAGCTTGCAAACTACCCTTAGCCGTTTGTGTGTCAAGGCAAAACTTGCCGATGATTGCTATAACGACGAAAAAACCGAGGTTTTCAAATACGACAGCATTAATTTCAAGGGCGACCGGTCGGGAAACGTTGCCGAACTTTACCGTTCCAACATCTTGATCGACGAGCAAAATATCGACAAAGACAGGGTAATGCAAAGCATCGATCTGGGCTACGAGTGGTTTGTTAAAAACATTGATTCGGAAACCAAGATGCCTGAATACATGTATCATCCAAGCACGGACGCTTATGAAAGCTCGGTCAACCATATAAGGATTCTGGCTTCGACCTGGGCGCTTACCGAGATCATGAAATTTCTTAACACCGATTCGATGAAGGGACCGGTTCGCTCCACGTTGGACAATTACTTTAAAAAATACGAGGTATCCGATTCAAAAGGGATTTATTTGAATATAGACGGCCAGTCAAATATCGCCAATAACGCTTTCGCGCTGATGGCATTGATAAATTATAAGGAATATCCCAATCGGGATGAGCTTATGAAAGGTCTGGCCAGCCGCCTTTTGGCCGAGCAGCAGGCCGACGGCCGCCTGTTGACGGACTTCGAAGCGGGAGGGGAAAGCGGGATCGATTTTTACCCCGGGGAGTCGCTTTTGGCCCTCACGAAATATTATTATGAGACCGGGGATATCAGATACTACGACGCGGTGGCTAAAGCTTTTCCGTACTATAGAGATTATTGGCGGAGTCATAAAAATACGGCTTTTGTGCCATGGCAAACCCAGGCTTATTATTTGATGTACCAAAAAAATAATAATCCGGAATGGGCGGATTTCGTTTTCGAAATGAACGATTGGCTGGTTGATAACTATCAGCAATTGCAAAGCGATTACCCCGATTACCTGGGTGGTTTCAAGAAAGTTCCGGGCAATTCCTCTTCGGCATACGCCGAAGGCATAAGCGATGCTTATTCGCTGGCTAAAATGGTCAAAGACGGGGATCACGAAAAGAAATTTCTAAAGTCCGCCCGTCTCGTCGCCCGTTTCGTGATGCAAGGACAACTTACGAACGAAAACACTTTCTATTACAAAAACGCCGAGAAGGCGGTCGGCGGTTTCCGTACGTCGCTTCTTGATAATAGGATCCGGTGCGACAATAACCAGCACGCAATCCTTTCATTGATGAAAGTGTTCCGTTACGATATTTATTAGCGAAATACCCCGCACGGGGTATTGAGTTAAGAGGATTCCAAGGGGGTGCCCCCTTTGGCCGCAAGATCGGAGTTTAATACCCCGATCGCTGAGTCAATTTTAATATAATATTTGTTGAACAGACAACTGCTTGAGTATTTTCGCATCAGTCGACAAAAAGTCGCCGAATGTCAGGTTTTTTGTTTAGCGTTAGTCAACAATTTTGTTTAGCGTTAGTCAACAATTTTGTTTAGCGTTAGTCAACAATTTTGTTTAGCGTTAGTCAACAATTTTGTTTAGCGTTAGTCAACAATTTTGTTT
>Ga0114951_10002223_pt1 | contig 22350 bp, 15 predicted proteins | sample AM7aDNAmetaG_FD_88677 | JGI IMG/M metagenome (GOLD analysis project Ga0114951, IMG submission 88677) | Freshwater microbial communities from Finland to study Microbial Dark Matter (Phase II) - AM7a DNA metaG | ecosystem: Environmental > Aquatic > Freshwater > Lake | place: Finland: Lake Alinen... | reverse complement strand
GAAGACTGGGCGGATGAAATGCTAACGCGCTTGGAAGACGAGAAAAAACAGTCCGCCCAAGCACTCGCGCAACAGGTAGCCCAAAAGCGCTTGGAGATTGAGAAGCTCAATCTCAAAATGAAAAAACTCTTGGATACATTCTTGGACGACCTTGTTGACCGCGAAACATTCGCGGTGGAAAAGTCGCGCTTGATGAGCCAAAAGAAAACCTTGGAAGAACAAAAAGAGCGCTTGCAAGTCGGGCGAGCCGATTGGCTCGAACCGTTCCAAAGTTGGATTTTAACGGCCAAAAACACGGGTAAAATCGCTGTTTCAGGTTCGTCAGAAGATAAAAGGGGTCTCGCCTTGAAAATCTTCGGCTCGAACCTAGTTCTCGACTGCAAAAAAGCCCGTGGTTGCTGCGTTAAACCGTGGTCACTACTGGGGGAAAAATCTCAAACTGGTGGAATGGTGCCCGGGGTGGGAATCGAACCCACATGACCTTGCGGTCGACAAATTTTAAGTCTGTTGCGTCTACCAATTTCGCCACCCGGGCATACGAACACTCACGAAAAAATCATAACACTTCTCAACTTTTTTGACTAATCATCTACTATCCTGTCTATGACTTCCATACGATAATCATAAAGCCTTATCGTCTCATAAACCTTCATCTCAACTGGACCAAACTTGGTTACTACAGACAAAATCACTTGACCTATATTTCCATAATGAGCGACTTGATATGTCTGACTAGTGTAGTCCTGTATAGATACATCACAATTGTATTCTGGCAAACTTACTACACCACGTAGGAAATAATCACTAGCGAGCATGTTCTCTGCAATAGGCATACAAACCAACAAACTCTGACGAGTATATATACGCAATTCATACAGATATACACTGTCTACATATCTATCTACAGCACCAGATACAACTATCAGCATAGCAACAATAGAAAATGCCAAGACTGTCACGGTTATAGTTGCCACAAAACCTTTCTGGTTATTTTCTTGGCGTATATTCGGAAACATATTATTTAACATAAGCTTTTGCAACATCTTCAAATAAGCGAAGTCCTGTATCATACATGTAGTATAGATACCTCATAAATCCAGACAAAAGCATAGATAGCAAAGTGACATATATAAGTATCTCTATGAGTGTCATGCCAACAGAGAAACATAAGGCTTTAGAATGTATATGTCTAAAATGTGATTTCATATATGTGGGGTGACGTTCGTGACAAGATATATATCTTATGGCCATCACAAGTTATGGACTGTGGTTGAGTCGGTAATAAGAATACTGAACTGGTAGACAAACTATGGTCGAATATCTGAAACTCGGCACCTACTTGGTTAGTGATGATATAGACATGGTCTTTATCTTGTACAACACCATAAACTCCGCCAGGAATATTTCTTGTAAATAAGCCGCTGGCATTGGATAGTGACTGACTATCTACTATACTTGTGGTCGCAATAGAAAATAGTTCATGATCAGTTGTTATGTCATAACCACCAGATGTTCGACCAAAGACTAAACCGTAGTCTGAAACCGATATAACCTTCCCTGTCTGGCGAGACCAACCTGACAGCAATAAACTGTCGTCTATAACCAGACCATTTTCTGCTATCACAGGATTGACCTTCGACACTATAAGTTGACCTACCCCAGCATTTGCAATATAGACCTTTCCAGAATATGTGGCTATGTCGGCCACTCTAGCTCCAACTTCCAAACCAGTAGATAAGACCGGAAGATGAGGATCTGTCACGTCTACTATAGAAAATTCGCTGCCGTCCCATTTTTCGGTTCCGAGATATAAAAAACTCCGAATCTGAGGGCTAATATCTCCAGTTGATAATAAATAATCGTTTGGTGATTCAGTAGAGCTGAAAGCAATGGCTGTGGCATATGGGAGAGTAGCTGTAGCGTAAGGTGGTGATAACTTGTATTTATTTTCTAAGAACGGATAATCTGGTGACGATGTGCCCGTAAAACCTATAGTATGGACTTGTCCAGCAATACTGGACGCTGCAGCGAATATTCTCCGGCCAGCCAATACGAAAGAAGCTATGCCTGGACCAGTGTTGAGATATGAGACCAGATGAGCATTATATGTCGATGTCGCAGTAGATGAAGATGTGCTCGGGCTTATATCGAAGACGAAAATATCTGGGTCAGCATACACCGGCGAATCAGCGGAGATGAGAGCTAAGCTACCACGAACCTCTAGATGTGTCAGTGGTAAAGTTGGTGGTATCGGCAGGATAATATCTTTGATCGTTGGTGTCGCCAATCGACTGGTAGTGGTCGAGGTGTGTATACTGGAACCAGGACGAATAAAATCTTCGAAATTAGATGAACATACTGGCATACTTGAAACCGGTATATGTATAGGAAAAAGGCTAGGAATGGTGACGGTGTCCAGATCGATAGATACTGACGTGCTACTCGCGGTAAGACTAACTATACGTCCTTGCGCTCTGACAAAAGATTTCTCTTCCATAGAAAAAACTATAGAGAAAATAGATACGAAAAAAGCCGCCAAAGTCATAGCCAACAACACATCCACAAGGACCATACCCTGTTGCTCTGTTCTAGACAAGAACATATAACTAACGTACATGTTGTAATACCTTCGACATATCATATATCGGCATCATGATAGACAAGGCTATAGAACCAACTACCCCACCAACCACAACCATCATGATTGGCTCTATGAGCGAAGTGATCCGTTTGAGTAGATGGTCGAGATCGCTATCTATAATATCCGCAACGCGCAGAAGAGACTTGCCAAGAGAACCGGATGATTCGCCAGCAGAGATAAGTGGAGAGATAAATGTTGGCATGTTCTTGTTTACAAATATATCCTGCGGCGGCAGACCGCTCTTGATATGTTCTGTACCATATCCGACATCGTCTAGAAAAGGTTCAAAAAATACAGAATGAACTGCCTCAGAATACGCTTCGACTATAGGTATACCTGAAGCCACTAAGGTGCCGAGAGATCTGATGAAAATAGATAAGGAATATGAGTAGATCATATTTCCAACAAGAGGCACGTGAAATATCAGCTTATGTGAATATTTTTTAACTTTCGCGTATCTCCTATAGATAAATACGCTCACTAAGATAATTACTAGCAAAAAGGAAAATATATACAACCCAGATGATACGATCGTTTGAGACAACCATATCGTCACCTTGGTCAAGATGGGTAAAGCAATGTGCATACTTACCAACATCGGTACTATAGAAGGAACCACTATACGTATGAGTCCTACCGTCAGAACCACAGCCAAAATCCCTATAACGATAGGATATGTCATAGCTGACGCACATCTCTTCACTAGTTCATCTTCTTTCATAAGAAGGTCTTTGGCCGATCTTAAACTAGCAGCCAAATCACCAGTACGCTCACCGTATTCTATAATACTAGCCAGCGATCTAGACAAACATATATGTCTGGATAAGACCTGAGAAAGTGCTATACCAGATGATACATCGCGAACAGCTTTATCTAGACTGATAAGCACACTGTCACTTCGACCATCTCTCACAATCTCAAGACCGCGTGCTACTGAAAGTCCCGCTGAGACAAACATCTCCAACTGCTCCAATAACAATATTTTCTGGCGTCTATTCCAACGATGTGCAAGGAATGGCCTCATGTCGATAGTACTCGCATCATCTCTTCACGTGACGTTATACCCCAGTCGACTTTTTCTAGGCCGTCATTGTACATAAAATGAAAACCGTGAGCTTTGGCGTAAGAAGTGATGTCAGCCAAAGGTCTTTTTTCAGCGATGAGCTTCTGCATCTTTTCGTCTACCAGACACACTTCAGCAATGATGGTCCTACCATGATAGCCGGTGTGGTTGCAGGCTTCACAACCAACCATATTGCAACTATGGCACATAGTACGGACAAGTCGTTGTGCCACAATAAGGCGAAGTGTTGCTGCAAGAAGATAGTGATCGACACCCATATCTAAGAGGCGCGGAATCGTCTCTAGAGCAGAGTTGGTATGAAGTGTCGACAAGACCAAGTGGCCAGTCAAAGCTGTATGCACTGCCACACGCGCTGTTTCAGCGTCACGTATTTCACCGACCATGATCATGTCTGGATCTTGGCGCAAGACAGAGCGTAGACCTGAAGCAAAAGTAACTCCATGAGTATGTCTTACATGTATCTGTCTGACGCCAGATATTTCGTATTCCACAGGATCTTCCAAAGTGACTATAGAAAGTGGCTCCTTTCTCTTGGACATAAGGCAGGCATGCAAAGTGGTCGTCTTACCTGAACCAGTTGGCCCTGTAACCAATATAAGTCCACTAGACTTTTTCAAGGCTTCACTGATAGCATAAACATGGTCTGGAGTAAAACCTAAGCTTGCATAAGAATGTTGGCCAGTAGATTGAGCCGACAAAATCCTCATAACAGCATTTTCACCATAGTAAGTCGGCATAAATGAAATGCGGATATTGTAAGCATCGCCGTTTATGTGTGCCTGCCAACGACCATCTTGTGGGATAGCGTGTACATCTGTGCGAACTCCAGCTAATATCTTCAGTCTAGATATAAACTCGTCAGCTATACGTTTTGGTAATGTTCCCACTTCATGGATCATACCGTCAGAACGTAGACGCACAACTATGTCAGTGAGCCTCGGATCACAGTGAATGTCAGATGCGTTGTTTGCAACGGCATAAGCCAAGATATTTTCTACTGCTTCGTTGGCAGTCTTGGGGTCTTCTGGAAACTTTATAAGGTTTAAATCTTTATACATATGTAGATATTAATCCGGCCAGATAAAATCTCCATCAAAAAATCTTCAAGAAGCGTTCAAGAAGTTCTCAAGAAGCTATGAAGAAATGTTAGGCTCGGGGAATACTTGCGCTTTTTTCTTTATGTGGTATTATTTTCGACCAGTTGTCCTTTCTAAATAAGGTAGCAGCTAGGCCACAAAAATGGCGTAGTAGAGCCGTTATAGTAGCCTGTAGATAAACCAAACCGAGATTACCTACCAAAATGGTAATCTCAAAAATGATGAGGTAAACATGGCTGAAAATAAGTACGAGGGGATGGTAGTAGTGCGACCAGGGGCAGCATGTATCCAAACACTGTACAGATCACACGCGAAGTTGATAAAGCTGGGTGGGGCGCCGTTTTCTGGAAAAACTTTGGTGGTGCAATGTGTTACGGATCTGCTGTTTGAGGTCGCCGATCGTGTGAGCAATCACACGGCCATCGTCAATGTGGAATACGAGATCGCTCGACAGATAAAGATGGGTGGTTCAACCGGTCGTGAACTCTCGAAGTATGAGAAATCACGACTTATGGGACAACCGATACCAGATCAGTTGATGGCTGGTGTAATGTTGGAAGCGATACACAGAGAAGCTTCCGTCATGGCACTTGCTCCATATAACGAAGAACCGCGTGGAATCATCTTAGATGATTATCCGTTAAACCATACACAAGAGGTGTTCTTGCATACACTCAAGATGCCGTGGTCAGCAGTCTGTATCACCATCCCGAAGGTGTTGTACAAACGGCGTCTAGCAGAAACCGGCCGCAAGAATCAAGGTGACACTGTCGCTACTGAGAAAAAGTGGCATGTCTGGGAAAACGTCACTCTGCCAGCATTCCGACAGATGGAGCGTAGCCATCATCCAGTAAAATGGGTTGACGGTAGCCAACCTCTGAAGGAAAAAGTGAAAGCTGTACTGCAATGCTTGAAGTTGGATAAGAAGCAATACAACTATCTCTGCAACTGTTTGAATGATGACAAACATCCAGCCACAGCCAAGATCATCACGGCTGAGAATAAAGACGAGCATATCGAGCCATTCCATAAAACAACCGTACAAACAAAGATCGGCACGATTGGTTGGGATGGGCGACACTTGGGGATTAACATTCCCCGTACAGAGCAGCTCGGTACATATGTGCCAGCTTGCACACGCAAAGTAGATGTAAGCTAAACGAAGTTCCCTGCAATCGTAGATGCCTCCGTAAGCCAAGGTCAAAAGACCAAGGCTTACGGAGGCATTTTTATTGGATTGATTTTCTGATAGAATAGTCGCATGGATAAAAAAATTCCAACTGACGAAACTATAAAAACGACAAAACTTTCAACGGAATCTTATAAAGGCGTTCGCGACTTCTTTCCTACTGATATGGCGGTGGAAAAATCCATATTCGAGATCTGGAGAAAAACTGCGGAAAGATACGGCTATGAAGAATACGGTGCATCAGTCTTGGAGCCAGCCGACTTATATAGAGCCAAATCCGGTGATGAAATAGTCAACGAACAAACCTACACGTTTACAGATCGTGGTGATCGCGAGGTGACATTGAGGCCAGAGATGACTCCAACAGTCGCACGTATGGTGGCTGCTAGAAAGAGAGAGCTTATATTCCCTTTGCGCTGGTATTCTATACCAAACCTCTTTAGATATGAACAACCCCAGCGTGGACGTGTCCGTGAACATTGGCAGCTGAACGTAGACGTCTTCGGTGTTGATACGATCATGGCTGAGATAGAGGTAATCAATATGGCTTACGATATTACCAAGGCCTATGGTCTCAAAGATATAGACTTCGAGATACGTATAAACAATCGCAAAGTTATGGACTATGTGGCGCGGGACGTATTTGGACTGGATGATATTTCTGCCAAGAAGATATCCAGGCTCATAGACAAGAAAGATAAGCTGGAACCGAAAGCCTTCAAGGCTGGTTTGAACATGATTTTCAGTGATGCTTCCAAGATTCACAGAGCTGCTGGTGGAGATAACTCAACAGATGCAGAAAAAGATGTACAGAAATTCCTCACCTTGCTTAACTCTAAGAATTTTGAGGAATTCGTAGCAAACCTACCACAGACAAAAGAAGAACATAGCGGCTTAGCCGAGATACGCGCCGTTATAGACGGACTAGAGAAACTCGGTATCAATAACGCTCGTTTCGACCAGACACTTATGCGTGGCTTTGATTATTATACCAGTATCGTTTTCGAGGTGTACGATCTCAATCCAGCCAATAGACGTTCAGTCTTCGGTGGAGGCAGATATGATGACTTGTTATCATTATTCGGCAATGAAAAAGTGCCAGCAGTCGGCTTTGGGTCTGGAGATGTCATAGCCAGAGATCTTATGGAGACTTACAACAGCCTTCCAAAGGCCAAACCATCTGCCGAGATAACTATATGTGTCACCGGAGAACAAAATAATCCTTATGCTCTAGAAGTCGCACGGAGTCTACGTGCAAAAGGTAAAAGGGTTGCAATAGATATTTCTGGGAGAAAGCTTGGCGACCAAATATCGAAAGCTGACAAGCGTGGCATACCAGAAATCATCTGTATAGGCGACGAGGAAACAAAAACCGGCCTACTCAAAATAAAAGATCTAAAAAGTGGAAATGAGGCTCCATTGAACTTATAATTTCGGAAAAATACCCAATACTATGCGTAAAATCACTCTCGATCTTGAGACGAAAAATCTATTTTCTGACGTTGGGTCAAATGACCCAACAGCTCTAGATATATCTGTTATCTGTATACATGACTCTTTGGATGACACCTATAAAAGCTTCACTGAGGCCAACCTGAAAGATCTTTGGCCTATCTTGGAGCAAAGCGATATGCTCATTACTTGGAATGGCGACCATTTCGACATACCACTCCTCAATAAATATTACGCCGGTGACATCTCCAAGATCAAAAGTCTAGACCTTATGAAAGAAGTCGTAAAGATCCTTGGTAGACGTCTGAAACTGGATACTGTCGCACAAGCCACTCTAGGCAAAGCCAAATCTGGAAACGGACTTGAGGCTATAGAATGGTGGCTTTCTGGTGAAGTAGACAAGATTATTAAGTACTGCATAGATGACGTACGCCTGACAAAAGAGATCTATGACTATGCCATAGCGAATTCCTCACTTAAGTACAAAGATAATGGTATGATAAAGGAGGTCAAACTGGACACCGGTTCTTGGGAAGTCCCTCAGTCTGATGCTATGACATTTACTTTACCATTATGATGTATGCACTAAATATGTAGATATACCAAAAGTAGTTAATCCTTTATTATCTAAATAAATAACACAAAAACATGTCAGAGAAATCCGAGAGAGGTTCTATAAGTACACCGGCCGCGATTATAGTAGCCGCAGCTATCATTGCTGTAGCGATTATTATCGCTTTTAGGCCAGCCACAAAGACTGTAGTTGTAAACAAAGACAGCTCAACTAATCCTACACAGGGACTGGCTATCAATATGCGCCCAGTGACTAATGCGGACCACATATTTGGCAATCCAGCCGCTTCTGTAAAAATAGTTGAGTATTCCGATCCTTCATGTCCTTTCTGTAGGATATTCTCTCCGAACATAGAGAAGATCGCTGATACTTATGGAGCAAGCGGGCAAGTTGCTTGGGTATATCGTAGTTTCCCTCTAGATAAGCCAGATGCTAACGGAAATATTCTACACAAAAATGCTGGTCATGAGTCCCAGGCTCTTGAATGTGCAAGTAAAGTTGGTGGCAATGACAAATATTGGATATTCCTAAGACGTCTTTATGAAGTGACACCTTCAGTCACCGGAGACACTCCAAATGGCTTAGACCAAACCCAGTTACCTGTCATAGCCAAGTTTGCTGGAGTAGACGTAAAGACATTCAATGATTGTCTAGATAGCGGAAGTATGAAAAGTAAGGTGGAAGCTGATTATACCGATGGAATTAACATTGGCGTCAATGGAACACCTTTCAGCATCTTTGTATTGTCGAAACCAGCTCCAGATACTCTAGATCAGGTCTTATCTAACATTATCATACAGTTACACTTACCTTCTGGATCTTTGTATCTGTCTGACGATAGAACTAAGTTGGCCATGAGTGGAGCGATGCCTTATGAGACTATGAAGACTATCGTCGATGCTCTGTTAGGAAAATAGACTTAAAATCAAAATATATTTTGATTTTAGTCGAGATTATTCTCATTCAATAAGCTTGGTGAAAAACCTCCAAATCTCACACATAACCTCGGTATCATACTGACAGTACTTGAGCATGTGTTTCTTCTTCTCTTCCAACGCCTCGCCAACCAATTCGCCTTTCAAGATCTGTCTATAGGCTTCTATGGCTGCGGTTCCATTTTGTACATCAATAAGTGATTTGTATGAATAATTTGGTGCCAAAACAGGCTGTATCTTCTTTATAGAAGAACTACCCTTGAATTCATGGTGTATATAATACTGATTTTCAACTATGTCCATAAGATCATAAGTACGTCTGACTACATCATTCAAAAAATCTGCGTGCTTGGGAACCATATGTGCCAACTCTATATTGCGTGAGTTTTCAAATCTCTTACTCCAAGAGATGATAGTTCCATCGTCACCAATGTCTTTTCGAAGACTTTCAACGAGACGTTCCGCTGGATCACCGTCCAAAATGAGACATTCTCTGTGTTCCAGTTTGGCATCTTTATTTTTCAAGATATTCAATGAATACTGAAAAACAACGTTTTGATATGGATGATAACCATCAAAAAGTGGTATAGCTGAAGGATATGTTTCGTAGTCCAAGAAATACAATGGAAATTTGAGTCTAGCCAACTCGACTTTTATAGAAGTGATATCGACTATTGGTTGCTTCGTCTTGTATGCGCGAACCTGATTCAACTTTCGTGGTTTCTTGGGTTTTTCACCAGTTTTTGGTTCTTTCGGTATTAGGCGATTATCCTCAGGAACTTGATCTATCTCAAGTATGCCGTCGTCTAGTAATTCTCTGAGATACTTCTTGCTACTACCAATACGATTCAAGTCATGAACACTGTACTTTGGCACTTCCTTATTGCTAAGACTAAAAGACGTACAATGTGAAGACCGTCCTTTGTAATAACAACCGCAATGCCCAGCAGGCATCTTTTCTTCTATAAGATATCCATAAGCACCTTCCATCTCAGTTGAAACTATAGACTGGAAATCTTCACTCAATTTCTCCGTCTTGTCACTAGCATAAAACATCTTATCAGGATTTATGGCGCCATATCTTACATAATTTTTATCTGGTCTTAGTAAGTATTTCTTATGGAATGAAATACCACATAGCTTGGCAACATTTATCTGGAATGCCAAATCATATTCATACATCTCATCTCCATTATTACTAGCTCCGTCACTATTTTCTCCATCTGTAGAAGACATCTTGATCTCATAAAGATCATAAGCCTTTGCGGCAGAATTCCAGACCAAAATGTCCGTAGCCGCAAGATATTTATCAGTGCTAAAAACCGCCTGAAATATGACAGGATAGTGCTCATTTATAAGTTTCAGTGTCAGTTCTTGAGCACCTTTACTTCTTTTGTCTATGAGATAACCACCTGGAAATTTGAGTCGTGCCAACTCTTCGACTTCATTTCCTACAACACCAAGAGATCTTTCAAATTCAGACACTTCAAATTTGGCATATTCTTCTTGCATATGCCATTTGATCCAGACATTTTTGTCACACTCCTTATAGAGTATGAAATCAGACTTGGTGAGTTTTTTCATCATATTTTTATAATATTATTATGTAACGACCTATAACTTTAGACCGAGATGATGCTTAAAGAAAGTAAGTATAAGACTTTGAATTTCGACTATCTTTTTTATTGGTTTACCTGGCCCATGGCCCGCATCAAATTCCGTAAATATTAATATCTTATTATCCTTATTGGCAGCCATAAGAGTTGCAGCCATCTTACGAGCATGCAATGGATCAACTCTAGTATCTTTATCGGCTGTAGTAAATAAAAATGGTGGATATTTCGTACCAACTTTAACATTATGGTATGGACTCCACTTCAATATCCTTTCCAGATCTTCCTTTATATCAGGATTACCATATTCATGAACCCAACGAATGGCCATACCAAATTTTGGGAAACGTACCATATCAGTCAATGGAACTCTGGAACAAACAGCTGCAAAAAGTTCTGGTTCCTGAACCCCTACGGCAGATACCAACAATCCGCCATTACTTCCTCCGATAATACCTAGGTGCTTATTGTCTGTGTATTTCTCAGAAATAAGATATTTGGCTGCGTATATAAAGTCATCAAATGTATTCTGCTTTTTATCTTTTATACCAGATTTATGCCAATGCTCACCAAACTCTCCGCCACCACGAATATTTGCTATAGCAAAAATACCACCTCTTGCAATCCAAGTAATCCAGTTTCTCATAAATGCTGGGGTCTGAGTATTACCAAAACCTCCATAACCATATAATAAAGTCGGATTCAGTCCATTCATATTTATATCTTTTCTATGAAATATAAACATTGGCACATCAGTACCATCATTAGATTTATACCACTCTTGTTTTACTTCGTATTCATCGGGATTTATTGGATTTTCAGTTCTTCTGTATTCGACATACTGCAGAGTAGTTGGGTCATATCTAAAGGTTATTTTAGGAAATAGGAAAGAATCTACTCCATAGAAAAATTCTTTTTCTTCACGATTGGATGAAATGCCTTCGAGACTTGAATACTTAGGTAAGGGTATTTTACCTATTTCGTTACCTTTATAGTCAAAAATAACTACTTCTGAACAAGCGTCAACTAAATATTGTATAAGAATCTTTTCACTAGTTACAGCTATAGTCTCTATGACAGCAGATCTTTCTGGTATAAACTCTTGCCATTCTATCAATGGTTTATAAATATCATCATAAGTATTCGATAATATACGGAAATTATTTGCACCGTAATTGGTCTCCAACAATACCTTGTCTGATAAAAACCTCACGGAAAGAAGTGACTTGATACCAACAAAAAGTGGTTTTACTTCCTTCGTAAAAGTATCGTAGATATAAATATCATTTTCACTCCAAGTTAAGGATATATTCATACCCAGATATCTTCCATCTGGAGACAATGACAAACCAATCATATCTTCCTTTGGTCTATCTTTACCAAAGATAAGCTGGTCACTTTCCTGATCGTCACCGAGTTTGTGGAAATATACTTTCATATGAAGACTCTCCTCATTCTTCGGTACAGTTCCAGGCTTCGGATTATGAGCATAAAATAAACCAGACTCATCAGGAAGCCATCTTATTGGAGAGTGCCTGCAATTAGCTAACACGTCACCTAAAACCTCATTCGTATCGGTGTTTTTTATATATATAGAAGAAACCTCATTACCTCCACTAGATATCCCATATGCTACATACTTTCCAGACTTGGAATTAGACCAAAAATCTATACTTGTTATATTTGATTTATCTTTACTGTTTGGATTGAATATCTCTACAGGTTGACCCTCCAAACCCTTCTTCATATATAGAACACTCTGATCTTGATCTGGTTTACGTTCCCTATAGAAATATCGTCCAGTAGATGGTACTGGATTTGAGAAATTCACAGTTCTGGAATATCTGATTAGCTCATCAGAAAATTTATCGAATGAATCGTCCTTGAGAGATGAAGAGACAATCTTGTTCTGATCTTGTACCCACTTTTTGACTTCAGGGTCACCAAAATCTTCTAGCCAACGAAATTGATCTGTTATTTTGATACCGCTTACATCCTCAACCACACCAGCTTTATTAGTTTTGTGTATATCCATATATTATAGGTTTATATGAACTAATAACTTAGTAATTCTTCAACTTTCCAGCTTGATCGTGCTGACGTATGCGCTCATGCGCCTTAGCTTCGATCTGACGGATACGTTCGCGAGTTACACCAAATTCACGTCCGACTTCCTCGAGGGTGTGAGTGATACCATCGTTTAGACCATGACGCATCTCTAGGATCTTGCGTTCCTTTTCTGACAAATCATTTAAAATAGCATTGACCTGATCACGGAGTATCCTACGCGAAGACTCTTGATCTGGTGACAATATCTTATCATCAGCAATAAAGTCTTGTAGAGTAGATTTACCATCATCGCTATCATCACCAACCGGAGTCTCAAGAGAGACAACGTCTTGTTCGATCTTTTCGATCTGATAAATCTTATCAACGTCCAGTCCCATCTCTATAGCAATCTCATCTGGAAGAGGTTCACGACCTAGGTCTTGCGACAAACGACGTACGACTTGTTTATATTTAGCAATGGTTTCGACCATATGCACTGGCACACGGATAGTACGTGACTGATCTGCAAGAGCACGAGTGATAGCCTGACGAATCCACCAAGTAGCGTAAGTAGAAAACTTATAACCCTTAGTCCAATCGAACTTGTCGACTGCGCGAAAAAGACCGAGGTTTCCTTCTTGAATAAGATCGAGCAAAGTTAGGTCTGGACTGCGTCCAACGTATTTCTTGGCAATAGAGACAACCAGACGAAGGTTAGCTTTAGCTAAAAGGTTTTTGGCTTCAGTATCTTCCTTCTGGATACGCTTGGCCAGCTCCTTTTCCATACTGGCATTGATGAGGGGATATTGACCAATCTCACGAAGATACATCTGTATAGAATCATATGCTGAGTCAGACCCACGTCCTATGTGTGGAGCATTTTTCTTATCTTTGACTTCTTCTACTTCAAGCAGACCTCCACCTTCGAGCACATCTACGTTAGCCGAGGCGAGCTTAGCATAAAGCTCATCCAGGAACATAATATCGTTCTCTATCTGTGGAAACTCCTTAAGAATCTCGTCATATGTCACAAAGCCGCGACTACGACCTTTCTCGATAAGCTTGGTCGATCGCTGTTCGAAATTTTGTTTAGAATTCTTGGCTGATCCAGCAGCCTTTGCAGACTGACCAGCTATGTTGCGTTTGACAGACCTTCTTGGACCAGAAGATTTATTGGACTTCTTGACATTACGACGTACAATTTTGCTAACCTTTTTGTGACCAGCACGACTTGATGAAACAGCCGCTTTTTTTATTTTTGGCATTTAAAAATACGATTAGAGATTAAGAGTGACGAAAAAATACTAACTAACACTTACCAAAACAGTTTCGTATTAATAAAGCCTAAACATAGCCACGGTGGGCATATGGGCAATTAACGCAATGGATAGCATTGTAAAGTAGAATCAAGAACAATGCAAGGGGTTACTGTGAATCATGCTCGGAATCACCATTTTATATGCTAAGATTCCATACATGACACCCAAAGAAACATTATGGGATATAGCTATTATCGGTGGTGGGCCAGCCGGTATGATAGCAGCCGGTAGAGCTGCTGAACTCGGTGCCAAGGTTATTTTGATAGAGAAAAATGCGACACTTGGCAACAAACTTTTAATCAGTGGTGGTGGCAGATGTAATGTCTTGAATGCGGAATTCGATACGCGAAAACTTCTGGAAAGATTCAAGGGTGACGGTAAGTATCTTTTCTCAACTTTTTCACAATTTGGAGTCAGAGATTCTCTCGAATTTTTTCATGCGCATGGAATGGAAACAAAGATAGAGAATGAAAACCGTGTCTTCCCTGTCAGTGATAAATCCCAATCAGTCTTGGATGTACTCATTTCCTATATGAAGAAAGGTGCAGTGACTGTTATGCTAGATTCGCCAGTATCAGAAATAATAACAATAGATGACAAATCTGATTCTATAGATAATAAAGAAAAAAAGATAACTGGAATAAAACTCAAAGGAGGCAAAATCATAAATACTAAATCCGTCATCATCGCCACCGGCGGTACTTCTCATCCAGAAACTGGTTCAACCGGAGACGCTTATGCTTGGCTAAAGAAAATTGGCCACGCTATAGTCACGCCAACCCCTTCGCTTGTTCCAATATCTGTGAAAGATAGTTGGGTCAAGAAACTGTCTGGTATTACACTTCCAGATGTGAAGGTGAAAGTACTTCTGGATGGAGTGAAACAAGATATAGCCGCCAGCAGATTTACAAAAAAAGGCAAAATACTCTTCACACACGTAGGTCTCAGTGGACCAATGATACTAAATATGAGTAAGGAAATTGGAGAGCTCTTGAGATATGGTGACGTAACATTGCTGCTAGATCTTTTGCCAAAATACGACCATGCCAACCTAAACCTCAAATTACAGAATATTTTCAAGGAAAATGACAAGAAGAAGTTCAAAAACTCCCTTGGTGAATTGTTGCCTGCATCCATGGCTCAAGCAGTTGTCGAGCTTTCTGGTATAGATCCAGAGATCATCTGTAACGCTATCAGCCGTGAAGAACGCTTGAATCTCATCAGTCTACTCAAGACTATAATTGTGCACGTCGACAAACTTCTAGGTGCAGACAAAGCCATCATATCAAGTGGTGGTGTGGCACTCGACGAGGTTGATTTCAAGACTATGCGCTCTCGCCTATTTTCCAATCTCTATCTTGTTGGTGATATTCTGAACATAGACCGACCATCTGGTGGTTTCAGTTTACAGATTTGCTGGACTACTGGATATGTGGCTGGAACACATTCAGCTAAATAAATCCTGTTATTTCCAAAATTTTACTTCCCCTTCTTCAAAATCTCAGCCTTTCTGATGGATAATACTTGGCATTTCTTGGCATATTCCTCTGCACGAGCCATGTTGCCGACTTTTTCTGATTGACGAAGCTCTTGCATGGCTTGGAATAAGCCTTCATTTACAACATCTTCTTCGAAGTTCAAAAATAGCTCTTTTGCATGAAGGTTCCATCTAGTTTTGTCCGCACCAAAATAATTCTCAGCCTCAAACATCAAATCACTCTTCAAGGCTTCTGCGCGAGCAAGCCTGTCGACAAATGTGTCGCCAGCGATATTCTTCAAGTTTTCAGTGTATTCCACAAGCTCTTTCGGGTCATTTCCACCATTTGACCCGAATAGGAAGAGCATACCGAAGAGTTGTCGCTCAGCTAAATCTATACGGTGTGTTGAGTTGTTGGTGGCTGAAACATTTTTGATAGATGACACACCTGCGGCCTTCGCGACTGGCGTTGCCACATCTTTCTCCTTCTGCTTAGTTATAACCATTTTCAGATCCTGCCAAACCGCGTCGGTTGGTATTGAGGTTTTGTCGGCAATCATACGCACATAATACGACTGGTCGCTGGCGCTCTCGATGCGTGCAAGCAACGGCAAAACTCGCTCAATAATAGCACGCGGAATTTTACGAGCACTTGCTGGTTCGGCATCGGCAAATTCGCGCACGACATTATTGAGTTCAAATTCTACAACAGGTGTAGCAACACGTAAGACTGTTTTCCATTGCTCAATATCTTCTTTCACAAGATCAGCTGGATCCTTACCACCGACAATATCAGCTATCTTCACATCCATACCCAGCGAAAGAGCTATACCAGAAGCACGTAGAGCCGCCTTACGACCGGCATTGTCAGAGTCGAAAGCGATGATGATGTTTGGAGAAAGTCTACGGACTAGGCCTAGATTACTGACTATGCCCTGCTCATTTACAGCTTCATCTCCTAGAGCCGTACCAGAAGCTGCCACGGTGTTCTTGACGCCAGCTTGATGCGACATTATAAGATCCATCTGACCTTCAACGAAAATAGAATATCCCATGCGCCTGATCTCGCTCTTGGCTTTATCAAGTCCGTAAAGAACCATGGATTTATCGTAAAGAGGTGTGTCAGGACTATTTAGATATTTGGCGGATTTACCGTCATCCTTCAAGATGCGTCCTGTGAATGCGATCACGCGACCACTAGAATCTGTTATAGGAAACATGATGCGACCACGGAAACGGTCATAGTGGTTGTTGGTAGACGAATTCGAAGAAGCTGGCAAAGATGTTCTCTCGTGACCTGCGGAACTTGCTCCGCTTACGCTTCGCTCAGACAGTCCTCGATCACCTGATTCCACTTTGTCGGCCTCCTCTTTCTTCTTAACCAGACCAACCTTTTCCATCATTGCATCGCTCCAACCTTTGAGTTTCAAGGTATTCGCCAAATTTCTCCAACCATCTGGTGCCCAGCCGACACGGAAATCTCTACGTGAGTCTTCGGAGAGTCCACGACTCTTCACATATTCTTGCGCTTCTTTCGACTTGGCAAATTGCTCTTCGAAATATTTCGCTGCAAGTTCCATTAGCTGAAATTGACGATCGCGCTCACTATCAGCTTTGGTGTCATAGACTAGTGGCACGCCGGCACGTTCTGCAAGAATCTTGAGAGCGCCACGAAAATCTAGTCCTTCAAATTGTTCGACGAAAGAAAAAATATCGCCTTTGGCACCACAACCGAAACAATAATATCCACCACGGTCAGGCGATACGAAAAATGATGGTGACTTTTCATTATGAAATGGACACTTGGCCTTGTAGGACTTACCAGCCTTATCCAGCTTCACATAAGAACCGATCACCACATCTATCGGTAACCGCTCCTTGATCTGTTCTACAGTAGTGCGATTCATGAGGCTATTATAGCGCAAAATACTAAGTGTGCATTTTTATCGGAGGCCACGGCGGGAATCGAACCCGCGCATAACAGTTTTGCAGACTGTCGACTTACCACTTGTCTACGTGGCCACTCTCAACGCGCAAATATACCTGTATTCGGCGTTGTGTTGATTCTAGCTATTTTTTGAGTTTAAGTCTACCTTTGATTAAAGTAAGTGTGGACAATAAATCAATTTAGTTTTAGATTCTTCAAATAACTTTTCCTGTGCACATCTGATATCCCATACTTCTTTATGGCTCTATAATGAGCTGCTGTCCCATAGCCTTTATGTATTTCGAAACTATATTGTGGATAAATCTTTGCAAGATTTTTCATGCGTCTGTCGCGGTGGACCTTGGCACATATTGAGGCCAAAGCGATGATAGGTTCTGTGGCATCACCATTTATAATCGTCTTTTGATTTTTGAAACGCGGATGAGCGTGAAGAAGGCCATCAAGTTTGATCTGTACGCTGACATCTATAAATCCATCGCGTTCAAGCCGCTTCAATGCACGATTTATCGCTGAGCGGACCGCGTATGTTATGCCGCGCTTATCTATTATTTTCGCACTGGAGAACGAAACTGCATAAGCGACTCCTTGGGCTTTGCGCCTTGCGTCTTTTATCTTCCCTAACCACTCTTCCCTTTGCTTTTCAGATAATTGTTTGGAATCTTTGGCTCCGTTAAATTTTCGTAAAACTACAGCCGAGCTAATGACAAAAACACCTACTGAAACAGGTCCGGCCAAGGGTCCACGTCCAGCTTCGTCTATGCCAACAATCATTGTTTTTTTCATGCTGCCATTATAACTTGTACAAGGATAAGGTGCATTTGTCACGCCTGCCAATTTGAGACACATTTGATATACTTCAATCCATGGAACCAGCCACAAATACCGATGGTACCGCCACCGTAACGCCATTGTTCACTCATCTCCATACGCACTCTCATTATTCTCTTCTAGCCGCTTTACCGAAGATAGACGACCTTGTCGGCGAGGCCAAAAGGCATGGAATGAAAGCCTTGGCATTGACCGACAGTGGTAACCTCTATGGCACTATCGAGTTTTACAAAGCCTGCAAGAAAAAAGAGATCCGACCGATTATCGGCGTAGATTTCTATGTGGCAGCACGTTCACGCAAAGATATGCAGTCTGGTGTCGATAACCGCCGTACAAGACTGGTCTTACTAGCGCAAAATGAAATAGGCTACAGAAATTTGATTCAACTTGTTACACTCTCTCATTTGGAAGGATTTTATTATAAACCACGCATCGACCGAGAGCTTATAGAAAAATACAATGAAGGTCTTATCGCCATATCACCATCTTTTTCTGGAGAAATCGCTCAATCATTGAAAGGCCGTAACCAGGACAAAGCGCGTGAGATATCAGCATTCTATAAAAAAGTTTTTGGCGTCTCGAGTGGCGCGGTTAATCGTCTCTATATAGAGATCACCCGCCATCCAGAAATAGAAAATCACGAAGCTAATATGAAGACTTTGGCAGAATTCGCGAGGTCACAGAACATACCCGTCATGGCTGCTCATGATGTCTACTATATAAAACCCGAAGACAGATTTGCACGTGAGACTTTGGTCCGCGTAAATTCCCATACAGATGCGTCCGATAGGATTTCTGACAGTGATGAAGATGATTTCTCTTTTATTTCACAAGAACGGGCTTTGGAACTTTTCCGTGATATGCCAGAGGCATTAGAAAATACTGCCAAGATAACCGCCACTTGCAATCTAGATCTCGAGCTTGGTAAATGGGTATTCCCTGCTCTCACTGTAGAAAGTGGACTTACTCCAGATGAAGAGCTGCGACATATCGTCTACGAAGGTTTTGCTCGTCGTAATGTCGAGAAGACTGAAGATATCATCAAGCGCGCTGAATATGAACTGAAAGTCATACGTGACAAAGGTTATTCACCATACTTCTTGGTGGTGGCAGATATGCTTCGTTTCGCTAGAGAAAACGGTATTTTGAGCAACATCAGAGGATCGGTTTCTGGATCTATGGTCACTTTCTTGGCTGGGATTACAAACATAAATCCAATCGAATATGAGATCCCTTTTGAACGTTTCTTGAACCCAGACCGTCCATCTGCACCAGATATCGATATGGACTACGCCGATGATCGTCGTGATGAAGTTATAGAATATGTACGTAGAAAATACGGCGCTGACAAAGTCGCGCAGATCGGTACATTTGGAACCATGGCTGCACGTGGAGCTGTACGTGATGTTGCTAGAGCAATGGGATTTGACTATGCTGTCGGCGACCGCATATCCAAACTGATACCGACGGGTTCTCAGGGATTCCCTATGACTATAGAACGTGCTTTGGAAGAAACTCCTGACCTCAAAACTGCTTATGACAATGAAGAAGATACCAGACGCATCATCGATATGGCAAAGAAAATCGAGGGCTGTGCACGTCATATCGGAGTCCATGCAGCTGGAGTCGTGATATCTCCGACAGCTTTGACTGACTATACTCCATTACAATTTGATCCCAAAGGTGAAGGTAAAATCATCACCCAATATGACATGTACTCTATCGAAGAAGCTGGGCTTCTGAAGTTCGACTTCTTGGGACTCAAGAACTTAACCATCATTGCTGATGCTATAGACCGCATACACAAAATAGATGGTGTCACTTTGGATGTAGACACTATACCAGTAGATGATAAACCGACATTTGAAATGCTGGCACGTGGAGAAACAGCTGACCTCTTCCAACTAAACGGCGATGGTATGACTAAATTCCTGAAAGATCTTAAACCCACAGCTATTCACGATATCAATGCTATGGTAGCTCTATATCGACCAGGTCCTATCCAATTCATCCCAGAATATATAGAACGTAAACACAATCCGAATCTCATCAAATATCTAGACCCTGCTCTAGAAAAGATTCTGAAAAAGACTTATGGTGTGCTCGTTTACCAAGATGATCTTCTTATTATGGCCCACGACCTAGCTGGTTACAGCTGGATCGAAGTGGACAAATTCCGTAAGGCTGTTGGTAAGAAGATCCCAGAGGAGATGGCAAAGCAAAAAGAAAATTTCATACAGGGCTGTATCAAACATAGTGACTGGACTGAGAAAAAAGCCAAAGAGATCTGGAAATGGATCGAGCCTTTTGCTGCTTACGGTTTCAACAAAGCTCACTCCGTTTCTTATGGTCGTATCGCCTATATCACAGCTTATCTCAAAGCTCATTTCCCAGAGATATATCTGTCAGCAGTTCTATCAAGCGAATCTGGTGACACAGAAAAGATTGCTGAGACTATTGCTGAATGTAAACGCCTGAATATACCTGTCCTCCCTCCAGATATAAATGAAAGCTACAGTCAATTTACGGTTGTGAAGAGTACAGTGAATGTAACTCCTCAGCAAACAGTGTCGACTTCTGCTGAAGTAGCACCTCGTTCTCAGCTGCCTTCGCAGCTTCCGAAAGTTGCTTCGGAGACATATTCCAAAACCTCCAACCGTAAACGTATCCGCTTCGGATTAGTAACCATAAAGAACTTCGGTCAAGGTATATCCACGGCTATTATCGATGAACGCAAGCGTGGTGGAAAATATAAGTCACTCATAGACTTCCTAGACCGTGTAAATGATCGTAATCTGAACAAGAAATCACTAGAATCATTGATCAAAGCTGGTGCACTAGATTGTTTCGGTGAAGACCGTGGGACTCTATTGGGAAATATAGACTTATTACTAGACTACAACAAAGAAGGTGCCAAGAAGCCCAGTGACCAAGATTCTCTGTTTGGTATGATGAGTGACACTTCTAGTATACCAATACTCAAACTGATAGACACACCTAGAGCTGATATGAAAGACAGACTTATTTGGGAAAAGGAATTGCTTGGCTTGTATATCTCTGGTCACCCACTAGAAAAATACCGAGACATTATCACAGAGAAAGACATTGATATTAAAAAAGCCTTGGCAACCATGAAAGATGGGCAGTCAGTTGTCTTGGCAATCATCATCAATGAAATCCGCCTCATTCAGACGAAAAACAATGAAACCATGGCCTTCGTCACTATCGCCGACTTCTCTGGTTCTGCTGACTCAGTTGTATTCCCCCGCACATATCGTGAATTCCGCGAACTCTTAGCACCTGACAGGTGTTTGGCGGTAAAAGCCACCGTCAATACCAGGAATGGTGAAAAGAGCTTTGTTATAGATATGATGAAGGGGTTGTGATCGAATTAAGAATCGTCCAATAAATACCTTGTGATAATTACCTCGTCACCCAAGTAGGTGTAGGACTTCCATGTAATGTTCCATTATTACCGTGTCCGGAAATATCACTAAGAGTTGATCCTGATCCATCATGAAAATCATAGTGTGCCAATAACCCATTTGTACTTAATGACGAAATTCCTGATGAATATGCTGTAGCTACCTCTTGAGAAGTTATTGCCCTATTCCATATTGATATATCTGATAATAGACCATTAAAATACCAGCCGTACCCCAAAGAAGTACCAATATTAAATACACCTGTTGCATTTCCACTTAACGAATTGGCGGAGACTTGACTTTGTTGTACACCATCAACGTAAATAGTATCTTCACTAGATGTGTGAGTAGCTACCACAAAATGCCACTGATTATCTAAAACATCTGAAGTTCCAACAACTTGCCAACCTTCCCCAGATCCTGACCCAAATATACCAGTTGGATTATTACCAGTCGAATAAAATCCCAATATTTCTATACTATATTGAGCACCCTCATCACTACCGATGATCGAGGCTGAATTCTGGTAATGGTCAGAAGACTTCATCCATGCGGTAAATGTTACATCATCTCCAGAACTAGTGAAGGCTGAAATTGGCGTACTCACATAATTCTGACTGCCATCAAACTGCAGAGCATAGTTAACAGTCGGTGTACTTCCCCCTCCACCACTACTGCCACCAGTAGGAGATGTAAAGGAGTAACCTGATGGTATAGAG
>Ga0114951_10002222_pt1 | contig 22371 bp, 18 predicted proteins | sample AM7aDNAmetaG_FD_88677 | JGI IMG/M metagenome (GOLD analysis project Ga0114951, IMG submission 88677) | Freshwater microbial communities from Finland to study Microbial Dark Matter (Phase II) - AM7a DNA metaG | ecosystem: Environmental > Aquatic > Freshwater > Lake | place: Finland: Lake Alinen... | reverse complement strand
TTTGCCGGCGAAGCCCCCGTGCCGTCAGCACCAAGCCAGCGCGGCCAGTCGTAAGGAGCCGGACTTTGCTCAGCGGCAATACAAATTGAAAACAATAACGTTATAAATACCGCGCATTTTAGTCTATTCATATTTCCTTTTATGCCCGGCGTAGGCACTTTAGTTCAGGCAAACGCCTTAGCCTAAAACTTTTATCGGGAATTATTATCAATCATCCGTTATCTTATTATTTTTTATTGTACCTGTCTTACTCCGTCAGAGAGCTTGCATACCCACAATTCCGTTTTTCTTCCAGACAGCTTTAGATATTCCTTCGACAGTTTATCCTTCAATTCACTCACAGCCTCTTCTTTTACCAGGGTAATAGTACAGCCGCCAAATCCACCGCCCATCATCCTCGAGCCCACAACACCTTTAACCCCTAAAGCCAGCTCCACCAAAATGTCAAGTTCCCTGCATGAAACCTCAAAATCTGTTTTTAAACTCTCGTGGGTTTGATAAAGAAGCCTGCCCAGCCGCAAAATATCTCTTTTCTTAAGTGCTTCTACGGCCTGTTTTGTCCTGTCTATTTCATATATAACATGCTTTGCCCGCTTTCTTAAGATACTGTCGAGTCTTTCTTTCTCTGCTTCAAATTCAGGTATGGAAATATCCCTGAGAGGGTTCCCGAGTATTTCAGCGGCCCTGGTCACCTGCTCGCGGCGGAGATTATACTCCGAACCGGCAAGGGACCTGTCCTTTTTCGTATCTGCAAGCACTATAGCAATCCCAAAAAAATCGGCCGGAATAAGTTGATAACTCAGGTCCCGGCAATCGAGGAATAAAAGATTTTCCGCCTTACTCATAGTGCAGGCAAACTGATCCATAATTCCGCATCTTACGCCCACAAAATTATTTTCGGCTTTTTGACAAAGTTTGACGAGTTCGAGATCAGAAAGTTTAAAACCGTTAAGGAGGCGCAAAGCAAAGCAGACGGCAACTTCAAGGGCGGCAGAGGAACTCATACCGCCGCCTTTGGGAATATTGCCGGAGAAAACTATATTAGCACCGTTTAAAAGCAAGCCCTTTTCTTTAAGAAAAAAGAAAACTCCCTGCAGATAATTAGCCCAGCGTTTCAAGCCGCTAAATTGTAAGTTGTCCAGTGAAGTCTCAAAGCCTTCATTGTAATCCAAAGAAAAAAATCTTAACTCTCTGTCTTTGCGGTTAGACGCCGCCAGCAGGATTTCCCGGTCCACGGCAGCGGGCAGCACAAATCCGCCCGCATAATCAACATGCTCGCCGATAATATTTATGCGGCCCGGTCCGGCGACCACCACCGGCATACCGCCTTCCGGATAAAATTCCTTAAATTTCTTTTTTAAAATAGCAATGCGCTCCGGCATTAAAGCTTTACCTTGATCTTTCTGAGTTCTGCAGCCTTCTCCTCTGCCAGAGTGTCATTAATGAAGGAGCCCGCTCCGGCCTCGCAGCCGGCGAGATATTTTACTTTCTTTTCTGTCCTGTAAGGCGGGAAAAATTCCATATGCCAGTGAGTATACTCGTGCTTCCTTCCGTCGGTCGGCGCTTGATGCATAAGCATTATATAGGGAAAAGAAAAATCAAAGAGCCTGTCATACTTGACAAGAACGGTCTTCAATATCAACGAAAGATTCTTCATGTCCTTTTCGGAAAAATCCAGAAGAGAACTTTTGTGTTTTTTGGAAACAATATTAACCTCATACGGAAACCGGGCATAGAACGGAACAAAAGCCGTAAAACCCGCATTTTCCGCCACCAATCTTTTTTTGTTTTTTCTTTCTGTTTTCAAAATATCACAAAAGAGGCATTTTTTGTTTTTTGCATAATACTTTTTCGCGGCGGTAAGTTCGGTTTTTATTTTAGGCGGTATAAAAGGAAACGCATAGATCTGGCCGTGCGGGTGATCCAAAGTTACGCCGATAATCTCGCCTTTATTCTCAAAGATATAAACATATTTTATAAAATTTCTTTCACCAAGTTCCTTGTAGCGGTCCTTCCAGACCTTAACGAGCTTATAGATTTCCTCTACCGGCTGCTCCGCCAGAGTTGTGGCGTGTTTTTGCGTATAGACCACAACTTCACAAATGCCCCGCGAGGGCGCAGCCTTATACAAAGGGTTATTTTCAACTGCGGGGGCCGGAGCATTCCTTCGGAGGGAGGGGAATTTATTTTCAAAAACCGCTATTTCATATTTATCTTCAGGTATCTCGGTAGGAAACTTCCCCTTTTTAGTCGGACAAAGCGGGCAAAAACCTTTGGGCGGCAGGAAGGTCCTTTCCTGTCTGTGAGTTGCCGTGATAACCCACTCCTCCAGCATCGGATTCCAGCGTAGCTCGGACATCTATACGGCTCCCTTTTTACTTTTTTTCCTGCTTTTTAAAGTATTCCAGAGTTTCTTTTATACCTTTTTCCAGACCGGTTTTTGGCACCCATTTAAGCGTCTTTTTTGCTACGGCTATGGCCAAAATATTTTTCCGTATGTCGCCGGGTCTTGCCGGGCCGTGGGCGGCTTTGCCTTTAAAACAAGCGGCTTTAGCAACGGCAGTATAAAGTTCATTGACATCCACGCCTCTTCCGGTTCCGATATTAACGCTACCCGAGAAACCGCTCTCAAGTGCCAGTAGATTTGCCCGGGCCACATCTTTGCAATACACATAATCTCTTATATATTTTCCGTCCCCATTAATGACCGGCGCGATTCCCGAAAGTACTGCTCTGGAAAATATTGCCACAACACCTGCTTCCCCGTGAGGATCCTGCCTGGGCCCGTACACATTGGAATACCGGAGTGCTGTATAATTCAATTTAAATTCTTTACAGTAAAAGCGGATATAGTATTCTACCGTCATTTTTGAGATGCCATACGGGGAGCAGGCCTGTAAAGGAAATTTCTCGGTGACCGGGAATTTCTCCGGCTCGCCATAAACAGTCCCGCCGGAAGAAGCAAAAATGAATTTTTTTACGCCGTTAAGTTTTGTAAATTCCAGAAGGTTAAGAGAACCCAAAATATTTGTTTCCGCGTCAAACACGGGATTTCGTACCGAAGCAGCAACACTTATCTGCGCTGCCTCATGGATTATATAATCCGGCATTTCTTTTTTTAAAATAAGCGCGGTTTCCCTGCTCTTAATATCCGCCTTATAAAACAGCGCTTTTTTATTAACATTGGCTTCTTTGCCGGTGGAGAGATTATCTATCACCGCAACTTTATAGTTATTTTCAATTAACAGATCAACAATATGCGAACCTATAAAACCCGCCCCACCCGTAACAACTACTTTCATCTCCCCTCCCCCACCTAATTACTGATTTCTAATTACTAATTGCTGATTAAATAATTAAAAATAGAGCAATAAAATATCAGTGTTCATAAATTAAAAAAGTTAAAGCAGAAAATAATTCCTTGCAAATATTTCTTCATTTTTTCATGTTATGTTTGACACTACCTTTTGGCTTTATCTTTGTTTTTGGTTTAGCCCAGCTGTAGTAAATAAGGTATCGGCCATCCTTAAGGCAAACCGTTCTCTTAGTCAGTTTTTTTGTTTTCATTTTACCTTCTTTTGAAAAACGCTTCTCCGCCTTTGGCGGGATCTCATTGCGTAATGATTTTAGATCTTACGGACCTTATAAACTTTAAAAACTTTATTAACCTTATCCTCACTTCTCTATCCCGTACTCTTTCATTTTACGCCACAGCGTGGACCGGGATATTCCAAGTTTTCTTGCGGCTATAGTATGATTGTTTGAGGTTTTCTTAAGAGTTTCCGTTATCAGGCGCTTTTCCATTCCGGCTATGGTTTCAAAACCGCCGCCCAAAATCTCGCCTTTTTCAGGATTCTCAATTTTTGAAGCTTCAAGCAAGGCCTGAGCCGGCATGCCTGACGGCAGGTCAGCTTTTGTAATTACGCCTTTTTCCGAAAAAATAACCGCATGCTTAACTATATTGGAAAGTTCCCGGACATTTCCGGGATAATCGTAATTCATAAGAGTGGTTATTACATCATCTGCAATAGTTATGACATTTTTATCATATTCCGCATTATATTTTTCCATAAAATGCCTGATTAGCATTAAAACATCTTCGTCTCTTTCGCGAAGCGGCGGAACATGAATGCGCACCACATTAAGCCGGAAGAAAAGATCTTCACGAAAGCGCCCGGCGCCTATTTCTTTCCAGAGATCTTTATTGGTAGCAGCAATTATTCTTACATCAATTTTTTTTGATTCCGTTTCGCCGATCCTCCGGACTTCCCCGTTTTCCAGCACCCGAAGCATCTTGGATTGCAAAGAAAGGGACATATCTCCAATTTCATCCAGGAAGATAGTCCCGTGATTTGCTTCCTCCATAAGGCCCTTTTTGTCGGCAATCGCTCCCGTATAGGAGCCTTTTTTGAAACCAAAAAGTTCGCTTTCTAAGAGGTTTTCCGGAATAGCAGAACAGTTGATGGAAACAAAAGGTTGTGCAGCGCGTTTACTTAAGCGGTGAAGGGCTTCGGCAAAAACACCTTTCCCCACGCCTGTTTCACCGGTCAATAGCACGGTGGAATCGGTCGGAGCGACCTTAGCAACAATATTATATATTTTTTTTATTACAGGGCTTTTACCGACTATATTTTTTTCACCTAGAAGCATTGTTACTCCGCTGAAATTCTTTCTTTCAGTTTCAGAAAAGTCTTCTCGCCTATGCCTTTGACATTTTTCAGTTCTTCGATTCCGGCAAATTTTCCGTTTTTAGTGCGGTACTCAATAATATTCTTTGCCGTTTTTTCGCCTATTGAAGGAAGGGTAACCAGCTCTGCTTCCCCTGCGGTATTTATATTGACCAAAGAGTAGTTCAAAGAAGGCCTGTTGATGTATACTTTTCCGGCCGTTTCTCTGAAAGGCGAATTAACCAGGAGATAGACCGACAGACCGGCTAAAAATAGGACCAGGAATATGAGAGACAGTTTCTTCATCATCTGTCAGTTAAACTTGTTCATAGAGGCTTCGACGGAATTACCCGCAAGAAGATACTGCGCGGCATCCGCCGCTTTGCCTAATGCTTCTTTCAGGATTTCTTTTTCTTCTTTTTTAAAATCCGAAAGCACATATTTTATGACATCTTTTGGCTTATCCCCCCCGGAGATACCCAGGCGGACGCGGGTAAAACCCGTATCCGCCAGGCAATCGATTATGGATTGAATACCTTTATGCCCGCCGCTGCTGCCGCCGTGCCTGATCCTGATCTTCCCGAGCGGTAAATCCAGATCATCATAAACCACCAGCAGGTCCTTAACTGTGGCATCAAACCTGCGCAGTAAACATTTGACTGCATCTCCGCTGCTATTCATATAGGTTTGCGGTTTGGCGTAAACCGTTTCGGCTTTCTCTCCGAGAAGAGAAAAGCATTCCTTACGGGAAACTTTCAGGTTTAGACGGCTTGAGAGCTCGTCAATTACCATAAAACCCGCATTATGCCGCGTGTTTAAATACTTCCCGTCGGGATTGCCAAGCCCAATAACCAGCTTCATTTTTTAATTTCTTTTTTCGCTTCTGCTTTTGCTTCAGTTTTTGCTTCGGCCTTTTCTTTGGTCTTGCCTTCCTTCTCTTTCTCGGCCGCAAGCCGTTTCTCTTCGCGTTCTTTCTCGCCGATAACTTCAGGCCCGGTAGCCACTTCTTCGACAACCGCACCCGGAACAACTTCTTCCTCAACTTTAACAACACTGACAATAACCACAACATCTTTCGGATTATCAAGCAGTTTGATGCCGGCACCCAGCTTGAGATCGCCGACATGAATTGAATCATTTATCGCCAGGCCGGAAACATCGATCAGAATGGCTTCAGGAAGCTCTCCGGGTAGACCCTTTACTTTGAGGCTTCTTAAAGGCTGGTCAAGAACGCCGCCGAGTTTAACGCCGGGGGCTTCACCAATTATCCGGGTTGAAATAGATACGATGATCTCTTCCTTCATATTGACCTTATAAAGATCCACATGAATTATTTTTCCTGTAACCGGATGCATTTGAACTTCCTTGAACATGGCCACCACATCAGCCTTCCCTTCCACTTTAAGATTAACCATAACATTACGGCCTCTCTTCGTTGAGAGTACCGTACCCAATTCCTTGGAATCGAGAGCAAGGGATACTCCTTCTTCCTTCTTTCCGTAAAGAACCGCAGGGGTCTCCGCTTTTTCTCTCAAACGGTAAACGGCATTTCCACCTCTTTCTTCTCTTACTCTTGCTTTTAATTCGACTTGATCCATATAGCCTCCTGAAAATTTTTTTTAATTTAGCGAAACAGTTTTGTTACCGAAGTTTCATTATGAATACTCTTTATGGCCTCGCCTAAAACTCCTGCCACAGAAAAAACCTTAATTTTTTTAATCTTTCCGGCCTCTGCCGACAAAGGAATAGTGTCTGTTACCATGACTTCTTTTAATACGGAATTACTGATTTTTTCCAGAGCCGCACCCGAAAAAACGGGGTGAGTTGCGCAGGCATAAATATCCCCGGCGCCGTGTTTTTTCAGAAAATTCGCCGCTTCCACCATGGTCCCCGCAGTGGAAATCATATCATCAGGAATGAGAACATTCTTCCCTTGCACATCTCCTATAAGCGAAAGCGCTTCCACCTTGTTGGAGTGGTGCCTTCTCTTATCAACAATAGCCATAGAGCATCCGAGCCGCTCTGCAAAACTTCTGGCCATTTTTGACCCGCCCATATCTGAAGCCGCCACAACCAAATCCAAAATCTTTTTCTTTGCAAACTCTCTGGCTAGAACCGGCTCCGCGATAAGATGATCCACGGGTATATCAAAGAAACCCTGCACCTGCGCCGCATGAAGGTCCATCGCAATTATCCTGGAGGCGCCCGCACTGGTCAAAAGGTTCGCAATCAGCTTTGCCGAAATGGCCACCCGGGGCTGGTCTTTCCTGTCCTGCCGGGCATAGGCATAATAAGGCATAACTACGGTAATCCTTCGGGCCGAAGCTCTCTTGAAAGCATCTATCATAAGAAATAATTCCACAAGATTCTCGTTAACCGGTATGCAGGTCGGCTGGACGATAAAGCAATCCGCCCCGCGAACATTATCCGCTATCTTAACCCAACTTTCCCCGTCGGGGAATTTTTTTATTTCCATCTTACCGGGAGTAACTTTCAAATAACTACAAATTTTTTGCACAAGCTCCGGATTCGCGCTGCCGCCAAATACTTTCAATTTGTAGTTTCTTAGAACCAGCATTTACGCCTCCTATGAAGCAGAGTACAAGAAAACATGACGGCAAGTTAAGCAAGCTCAGACAATACACTTTTCATGCACTTCTTACTTGCGCCTTGAACCTAAACCTTGCTTCTTTAAATATTCTTGGCAGCTTTTAAGCCGCGAGGGATCATCTATACCCATAACTTCACGAGCATCCTTCACGAGCACCGTGCCGATCCTGCAACCCTTTCTTTTCAGTATTTGAATTGCATCAGTAAGATAATATTCACCCTTTATCTTATTTTTCTTTATCTTACCGAGAGCAAAGTAAAGCATCTTGGAGTCAAAGCAATAAATTCCGGTGTTGATTTCTTTAATCTTTTTCTGCTGAGCGGTTGCACTCTTCTCTTCTACAATACCTACAGCTTCGCCCTTCTTGTTTCTAATTATCCTGCCGTAATTGGCCGGGTCTGTAACTTTAGCTGTAACAATAGTTACTTTACTTAGCTCTTTTTTGTGAATTCCTACTATACTCTTTAAGGTTGCCGCCCTTATTAGCGGCGTATCTCCGCAAAGGACCAGAATATCACCGTCATAATTTTTAAAATGATACGCTGCACTTTTAACAGCGTCTCCGGTACCCAGCATCTTTTTCTGGACAGCGGTTTTTGCCCATTTTGGAAGAGCTTTCTTTACAAGATCCCTTTTATAGCCTATAACAACTATTGTCTTTTCAATTTCTTTCAAAGAAAATAGTTGCCCCAGAATGTGCAAAATCATTGGTTTCCCGCAGACTTTATGCAAAACCTTTGGCAGGGCGGATTTCATCCGTTTTCCCATACCACCGGCAAGAACTATAGCAAACATAGGTAGATATTTTAGCCGATTTTTACCGAAAAATCAAGGGAAATTGAGGATACTGTTCCTTTTTAAAACACTTTGCCAATTTGTCTTTAATTTGCAATACTTTTTTATAGGATTAGGTCCTTTCCCTTCCGTGAAAAAAATGCCCATTTCGCCGTGGATGCTTTCTAATTTAAGTCCATATTTCCTGCTTATTTTAACTGCCGTTTTAAATACCCTTAAAGCTTCTTTTTTACAGCCGGCATTTCTTTTTATTTCACCTTCCTGAAGCAGCGCGTAGACATAGCCCCTTTTATCCCCGGCTCTCTTAAATAATTTTTTTGATTTGCGGTTAAGCAGAACAGATTTCCCGGCGGCGCCCAGGCACAAAAGAGTATTTGCATGGCCAAAAAGAACATAAGCATAGTTTATCTCATCCTTGAAAGACCTGTAATATTTCTCCGCCTTCTTGTAATGCGCATCTGAGACCAAATAATTTCCCAGCATCCTGTTTGCGCTGCCCATCCCGCAATTTGAATAGGCCAGCCCGAAGATGTCTTTCATTTTTTTGAAATATTTGTTTGCCGTTCTATAACACGAAAGCGATTCCTCAAATCTCCCAAGCATCCGGAGCGTCCCACCCCGGCCGGCTAAAGCAAAAGCAAAATATTCCTTATTCCCTATTTTTTTATATATTGCCAGGGACTTGTCAAAAGCGGCGAGTGCGGCCTTCAGATTGCCCATTATCCGGTATAAACCGCCAAGGCACCAGAGCGAATAAGCTTGGCCTTCTCTGTCAGAAAGAGCCAGGTAGGTTTTTTTGGCTCCCAGAAAATAACCGGCGGCTTTTTTATACTCCATGACGGCTCTAAGAGCCATACCGCAGCCCATGTAAATATCCGCAGACGCAGCTTTATTTTCTAAAACGAACCGGCCGGCCGTTTTATAGGCTTTCAAGGCTTTCCGGTAAGAACCTGTCATACGGAGCATATCACCAAGCCCGTAATAGGCATCATAGGAAGGGCTGGTTTTTGCTTCAAGATAATAATACCTGCCGGCTTCTTTAAAACGAGACAAGCGCCTTGCTTTTCCGGCTTTTTCAATAAAGTTTTTCATTTTTGACCTTCTAAAGTTTTTTTATCTTAAAGATTTTTCGTGGCAACATCTCCGGATATCAGATCAGACGCCAGCTAAAATAAGATTCTAACTCCTTAACTTTTTTCATAATGAAAGCGCAATCACTAAGAGCCATATTATGAAGGGTACTATACGCCGCTATACAAAATAATCTTTCAAAACTCTTTTCCCAGCGGATCTATACACCGATAAATCATCTTCTCTTCGCCGCCTTTCTTTATCAGTTTGTTCGCGTAGTTTACAATATTGGCAAACAACCTGTCCGCTGCTTTATCTTTCCCGAGATTATCAATTATCCTGAAGTTCGGGACTATTATATGCCCTTTACCCAGAGGGATAATGCTCAAGGCCGCGCCCCAATAGTACTCCGCAGGCCTGGTCCACATATGAGGAGAGAGCGAACCGGCAACTACCTCCCCGCCGGCTTTTTTAATATCCTCGGCTTTGGTAAATCTGGCCGGATAAATATTGGCATACTCATAACCCATTATACAGCCGGAAGGCAGCCCGTCAAATAACGCGTGCTTTTTTACATAATCAACACCTCTGGCCATGCTGTATTCCTGCCGGATGATCATGGGGAAAACCAGTTCAAAAAGATTAATGGTCTCGGCCTCAAATAAAACCGCACAACCGCCCAGCTGCACGGCCTTCCGCATTTGCTGGACATTCTCGCGCATAATATGGCCTTCTGTTATCGCTTTCCGGAGATCAAAAAGTACGGGGACATTCTTTTTTCTGTAATTGTTGTGAAAATCCTCAAAAACAACTCCTTTGCTTTTTATATAATTCTCCAGCAGGTGTTCTTTTTCAAAGACCGCAATGAGTTTGGGCTCCAGGGCCGCTTCTTTTATGACGGTAAATTCCATCTCATCCCGGGAAACTATTTTCCTCCTGTTTAAGAGCGTTGTTCTAAACCCATAAGTCCCGGCTTTGAGGTTCAAACCTATTTTTTTAAGCAACGGCGTCTGGATACAACCTGTTGCGTGAACCTTACCTTTGAATGTTTTTATTACTTTGCCTGACTTTGTTACGATCTCGCCCGACCAGAAATAGGAAATCCCGAGCATATCTTCGTTAATAAGCGTCGCCCGGAGAGTCACATTGTCTTTTTCAGAGATAAGCCGGGGAAGAATCTCGGGTGCAAGCAGGGGGACCTGACAGGCTGTTACCATGGCGTTAAAGAGCGGCTTCGGCTCTCTCCAGACATCTGTTGCGCCAAACAATTCTCCGCTCGCATCCGACAATTGACATAAAGCAATGCCGTCGTAATTCGGATTAGATCTCATTTCAGAGGTTATATGCTTTAAGTCCAAGGCTCTTACTTCGTTAACTGCGTCAGTCAAACCTTTCATATTTCCAAATACTTTTTTTAAGTTATCCTTGTCAAACCATTTCTTGCACGAGACATAGAAATCCCGGTGGAGAATATAATCTTCAAGCCCCAGCTTCCTTTCCGCGGGCGTGTAACCGTTAAGAACCTTCTCGTAATCCGGTGGCACCAGCGGCGCACCGTACTCCGATGCATAAATCACCACACCTTTTTGCCCTTTGGTCCGGTACCGGACAAGACTCCGGTCGGGAACCGGCAGAGGGCAGTAGTCATGCAAATCCATAATCCCGAGCATCTTATTCGAGTAGGGCAGCCTCACATCGGTGAGAGTCGGCTTATCATGTTCCGCCAGCCCGCCAGAAGTATCTATAAGCAGCCTTGTAGGATCATATTTTCTACCCAATAATCCGAGTTCATTTTTAAGTTTAACAACTTCGGGAATAGTCATCCCGCGGAAGTGATACGCTTCGTTTAAGAGACACCACATAATAATACTCGGATGATTGCGGTCTCTTAGAATCAGTTCCCTGACTTCGGTCTGTAAACGACGCATTAAGTTATGCATTTCTCCGGTCTTGCCCAACCAGCCTGTGGGCGGTTCTTCTAAAATCAGAAGACCCATTTCATCGGCCATATCCAGATAGTAATACGGGGCGGGTTTAAGATGAATCCTTAAGAAGTTAAAGCCCCCGTCTTTAACCATCCTGAGCTCTTTCAAACATAATTCCCTGGAGTGCGGAAAGCTCAAGGTCCGAGCATAACTGCCCTGATGTAAAAAACCCTTCAAAAATATCTTTTTCCCGTTTAAATAAAAACTGCCTTTTTCTATTTTAAATTCACGCATACCAAAAACATATCTGCCGCTATCGCACTTTTCAAAATCCCTGAAAATCTCGACCGCCGCCTCATAGAGGAATGGGTCGGTATTAGACCAGAGGTTGAACTGCTTAAAAACCAGCTCTACCTTAAAGAGGTTCTCCCCGTTCTTCAATTTGACCTTTATCTTTTTCTCTGCGACAACTTCCCCGGGATTCTTCTTCGGAGAAATCCGGCAGACCACCTCGCAACTTCCGGCTTTACCGTTATTCCTTACCTTAAGGTTAAGAAGAGTTTTTTTCTCCCGGATAAAAGATTCAATAAAACAATCTTCCGTATAAGTTTTTCCGGTTATGTGGAGAAAAACATCCTGCCAGAGACCGCCAAAATTATAATACCAACCTGCCTTGCCAATAGGCAAATCACCCTTGTTTAAGGGCGCCCCGGTCCTGAACCCTTCTATTTCGGAGTTGATGGGCGGATTAATTACCCTTACCGTTACCGTATTTTCGCCTTCTCTTATTAATCCCGAAATATCAAATATGAAAGGAGTATACCCGCCTTCGTGGCTGCCCGCGAATTTTCCATTTATGTAAACCTCAGCAAAATAGTTGGCGGCTTTAAACTCTATCCTTACGACCTTGTTAAGCCGGTTTTTTTCTATTTTTATTATTCTTTTATACCAGCCCACGCCGTCATAGCCGGGTTTTAACTGCTCCCATACCCCGGGCACAGCCATCTTCTTAGTCTGTTTCGGAAAATTCTTGAACCAGCCTTTTTTCTTGCCGGTATTAGCCGGATCAAAAGCCAGATCCCACTCCCCGCTAAGAAGTATTTTCTCGCGTACTTCAATCATCTCCTTCTCCTTTTCCTTTCACTTCGCCTTAACGCTCAGCACATGCCAAAATATCCTACCGTTACTTATTTATCTCTTCCAGGGTTTTGCCCTTAGTCTCGGGTCCCAGGAGCAGTATTGTAAGCGCCGCAAATCCAAGGATAGCCGCGGCCAAACTAAAAACACTCCCTGCCCCGTAGGCGTTCATCATTGCGCCCATTGCATAGGGTCCAAGTATAGCCCCTATCCGTCCGACAGAAGAAGCCATACCGGCCCCCGTTGCTCTAATATGGGTCGGATATAATTCCGGCGTGTAGGCATATATTGCAGACCACATGGCATATTGGAAAAAATTCAAAAGACAGCCCCAGAAAAATAACATATTATAAGTGCCAGCCTGGCCATAAAAATATGCGGCGGCCGCAGTCAGGATAAGACCGAACATAACAACCGGTTTCCTACCGATCCGGTCTATCAAATATGTAGCCAGAATAAATCCCGGAATTCCTCCTGAGGTTATCATTATTATAAATCCAATGGACTTGGTCATACTGAAACCTTTAGCCATTAACAGGGAACCAAACCAGGTGGTCAACCCGTAGAAGCCAAAGAGGCCTGCCGGCCAGAGGATCCAGAGCATAATGGTCCTTTTAAAATATTTCTTCGACCAGAGTTCGGCAAACCCGGATTGCTGCGCCTGCTTTTTTTCCAAATGGTTCGGCCCCACAGCCGGGGGCAGAGGTTTCCCATGGCGTTTTTCTACCTCAATTTCCATAGCTGTCATTATCTTATCCGCTTCCTCCGCACGGCCTACCGCCTCAAGCCAGCGCGGAGATTCAGGTAGATTCCGCCGGATAACCAGCAGCCATAATGCGGGCAGAGCTTCAACAACAAACACAAAGCGCCAGCCGGCGACCGGGACAATGAAAAAAGCGAGCGCTCCGGCGGTAATGATACCTACGGGCAACAGCCCTTCCATTATTGCCATGTAGCGGCCGCGGGAACCTTTTGGCAAAAACTCGGGGAGCATCGAGGTCGCGACCGGCAATTCCGCGCCCAACCCGATCCCGAGAATAAACCTGAAAACAAATAATGACGATATATTCCAGGAACAGGCGGTCAAAAGTCCGGCCACACCCCAGATGATCATAGACCACTGAAGAATGGTTTTGCGCCCTAACTTATCAGAGAGAAAACCGGAGAACATCGTGCCAAAAAGCATACCCACAAAACTCATAGAGCCCAGCAACCCGGCATTTATGTTTGTTAACTTAAACTCTTTCATTAAGGCGGGAAGTAAAAAGGTCATAGTCCCCAGGTCCACGGCATCGAAAAACCAGGCAACAACAATTATAATACCAATGATCCTCTGGTAAGAGGTCATGGGCAGGCGTTCAATCCGTTGAGATATTCCCGGCTTTTCCATTTCTCCCTTTTAACATTTAAAATAACTTCTATTTCAGATTATCAATCCGTTAATATTCTTTCACTACTTTCCACACTAACTCCCGGGTCGCCGCTATTAGTTCCGCATCCTGCTTACCATCCGGATCACAGATAGCCCCTGAAAGTCCGGAAAGACTGGTGCCGCTGACAGACTAAAACATGGATCACCGCTACGGCAAAAGCCACAGAACCGGAGACCTGGTAGGAAAAAACAAAGCCCGCCCCGATCCTATTTTCCGGTGCTTAATAAAGTTATCTTTTTCATCGCCTCATTCCAGCACCAAATAAGAAGGCAAAGGTCCGCCTGCAAATTTAACTTTGTTATCCTGGAGAGCAAACTTCTCTTCTCCGCCAAACATATTCAAAAGTTGCGAGATTTTCCGTCCGGAAGGGAGGCAGACATTCAGGTCCCCGCTTTTTTGTTCCTGCCAAGCAATTACAACTTCTTTTGAGTCCTTCTTTGTCCAGTCACTCTTGAACTGATACGCATACAAGCCCCCGGTCTCCTCCGAGAGCGCCGATAGAATACGGGGCCTGGGTAAAAGTTTTATTAACTGCTGCGTCGCATAGGCTGATGGACGCCACTCGCCGTCCTTCCGGTTAAAAAAGCCGGAGTTATAATTGTCTGCGTCGGAAACCGACATAATATGTACTCTTTTTACTCCGAGGCGGGCCGATAAAATATACATTTTTGTTACACAGCCCGCAGCCGTCATAGCCGGCAGGAATTCCGGTTTGTCTTTAAAATTTCCGCCGTCTTTAGTTAAAATCGGCCAGCCAACTTCGGTATACCATATAGGCTTATTGCCGTAGCCATATTTTGCTAAAATATCTTGAATGCCTTTCCAGCCACCGGTGACGGAATAGGCGCCCCACTTCTTTACCCGGCCGGCCATAGGCGGGGTAACTGTATAGGGGTGGGTGGAAAGAATATCATAATAATTGCCGATTAAGGGATTAATAGCATGAACATTGCCAATGAAGCGTTTGTCATCCGCGGAAGCTCCCCCGGCGCCAAAGCCTACGACCATCATCTTAGGATATTTACTTTTCACAAAAACATAAGCGGCTTTGAGTAGTTCAGCATACAGCAGGTCGCGTTCTTTTTGCACTTTTTTTACATCAGTTTCATCGGCTATCATGTACTGAAAATTCGGTTCATTCCAAATCTCAATATACCGCACCGGATTCTTTGCCAGTTCCGGCCTCTTGTTAAATATGCTCCCATTAGGTCCGTATTTTCCGCAGAATTCATCGAGTCCCTGCAGGTATTTTTCAATGAAATCCCTGTCATTTTTATAAGCATTCCGCTTACCGGAAGTCCTTAAATCATTCAGCGTTTTTCCGATCTGCAGGGTCATCATAATTTCTATTCCGTCTTCCATAGCCATAACGAGCGCTTTTTCGTCCTCAAAACCGCCCATACGGTAGGTCTTCCAGCCGACTGCTTTTATCTCCTTTCTAAACCGGATGTATTCCCCGCCCCAGTGATAAACACCGTATAAAGGAATCTCATCGGGTGTTTGCGCCGCAATGATCTCAACTGTCGGGAAAGGCTGCGGAGTAAATTTCCATTCGCCTGACTCGGTTTCCGGCTGAATAACTTTTTTTTCTTTTACCAGCTCACGCCAGTTACCGGGGTCACCTGCGGCAAAGAGCAAAGCTGATCCGAAAATAAAAAACATACCAAGAAGCACTTTTTTCATGCCTGCCCCTTTTTATTAGAAAAATTTCAAAACTACATCCGCATATAGCGCATGCCCGAAGGTGCCGGGATGATTCATCCAGTTATGCAGTTGGCTGTAAGGCGGAATACCTTTATCTGCCATATTAAGCCATTCCGTATTAACATCGGCAAAACCAACATTCTCTTCCTTGGCAACTTCATTCAATTTCTCAACATACTTCGGCAGGGTCTTATCAAATTTAACACCCAAAAACGGCGTTCCCTGCAGCGGAGAAATAAGAATAACATCCATACCCGCTTCTTTTGCTTTTTTTACCATGGTTAAAATATTCTTTTTGTACTGACCGGGCGTGATTCTCGGGTTGTTGCTTTTGCCGCCGTTGGCATCATTTAAGCCGAAAGCAATAAATACCAGGTCTGGCTTCTTAGGCAAAATATCCTTGCTGAAAAGTTTAACACCTCCGGCAGTATCGCCCCCGCCCGCGTAACCCGGGACTTCGGTAATTTTTACGCCAAATTTCTTTTTAATTCCGGAAACGATCAAGCCCGTATAGGTCTTGCTTCTGTCGCTCCACCATTCTCCCGCTTCAGCGCCCAGTGTGACGCTGTCACCTACAAAAGCGATTGAAATATCTTTTTTAGCTTTCAATTTTTCCAGCGTGTTCTTAACGCCGTCTTTATTTACCGGCAGTACCGGCTTCACCTGCTTTATCTCAAAGATATCCTCGCCGGTTACGATAAACTTCATGGGATGATTGACCGTATATATATAAACACCGGCAACCCCTGCGCAGCCCGCATCAGGATCCGGGATCATGGGGCAAACTACCGCAGAAACGCCTTTTTTAACAGAGAGTTTTCCGTCTTTTCCCGCCTGAACCAGATCAATTCTCTGCGGCACATATTTATAATCTACTTTTATCTCTCCCTCGCCTTTTTTACCGAGTTTATCACCTAAATTAGCCACCGCGCCAAAATCGTCGCTTAACTTATAATCTTCGTCTTTTTTAAATGTTTTCCCGCCGCCTGAGACCATAACTGAGTCCGGCAAAACACCGTTTTGCAGCGCCCCGAGCATCAGAGAGTCAACTTTAGGTTTTAAAACTATCGCATTTTTTTTATCCCAGGGCCCCCATTCTTCCCAACCCTTATCGTAATTTCCCGGTGTTTTTTCGGTTATACTTTCCTGCTTGACTTCCGGTCCGGCAAAGACCAGTTCCGCGCCGCTGAATTTAACTCTGGAGCCGTCAGGAAATACCGCTTCCCCGGCTTCCGCCTTAACCGCCATTTTTGCGGGAGTCAACGCGTGAACTTTTTTCTGCACTGTTTCCTCTGCAAACAAAACACTCAGGAACGCAAATATGAAATATACTGCAAGCTTTTTTTTCATTACTCCTCCAAAAATTAATATATTTTTAAGGCTTTCTCTTTATTATAACTTGTTCATTTTATTAATGCAAGTTTCCCGGTTCTCTTATGGCCCAGCAAATCTTCAACCAGATACAAATAAACACCAAAAGCCGCCATGTCACCTTTAGTGTCCTTACCGTTCCACTCCACATAACCGTTGTTTCCAAAATCCTCTTCTTTTATTGTATTTAGAAGCTCACCCTGTATCGAAAATATTTTAACGGTGCAATTTGCCGGCAGACGGTCTATTTTTGCGGTCCCGCCCACGGCTTTAAGCGGATTATATGGGTTAGGATAACACCGAACCAGGCTTAATGGATCACTGCCGCCGGTCACCAGCGTAGAAGCACTTCCCAATTTCCAGGTTCCCATGGCTCCACCATAATAAAGAGTCCCGTCGGGGCTTACGCTTAGATAAGCGTCGCCGGTCATAGGAAGATTATATTGAATACTCTCCCAGGTCGCACCGAAGTCAGAACTTTTGTAAATACTTGATTCCCCTTTCCCATCAAGGCCGACATATAATATTCTGGGATTGCTCGGGTCGATAGCGATCGTATTAACCTGCCGTCCGGCTTTGGGTGTTAGCTGCGTCCAGGTTCCGGCATCATATTTATAAAGACTGTTGCGGTTGGTAGCATTCACGGCATAAAACCTGTCTTCTGTCAGAGGATCTACGGCAAACCCCGCCGGTCCGTTCCATACATACCCGACGGTAACTCCTGAAGTCGGAAGCGGTGTCCAGTTGTTGCCCCGGTCAGAGCTTTTGTAAACAACCGGATCTGATTTTGTTTTTTTTCCGTAAATAATATCTCCGTTTTTATTATGCATTCCCAGAATACGGTAGGTTCCGTCTTTCATCTGGCTCCAGGTATTCCCGCCGTCATCAGACCTTAAGTTTGCGCAGTAAACAACATTGCTGTTTTGCGGATGAAGCTTAATGGTCTCGGCATAATTAAGTTTAACCGGATAAGGTGCCCCGGGACCGTCTGCACCGGCAGACAGTACCAGTGTAGTCTTAAGTACCACCCTCCAGGTAGACATATTGTCAGTTACCTTTATGGTATTATTAAAATACCCTCCGCCAAGGGCAATTATCCTTCCACTCGGAAGAACAACTCCCCCGTACTGATCAGAACCCCACTCCGTCGCTAAAGAAGTCCCGCTATCAAGCGGATCAAAAAAAGTATCGTCGCCGCCAAAGGCTGTGGCAGTATCCCAGTTGTTATCCGTGTAAACAGTGCCAAAATCCAGATTAAAAGTCCACATCCTATTTTTATCGTTTTTATCAAAGACCATCTCCGGATCACAACCCCAGCCGTGAGCATAGCCGGAATTTCCGTTATTTGTAGGATTGTAAGTCGCTCCGCCGTCAGTTGTTTTATATATCCTGGTTCCGATGCTGACAATTCCCTCGTTTTGATTAGTCGGGCTTAAACTCATGCCTGTTGCGGCACTTCCTACCCAGGCACCGATAAAAGTTAGCCCCGTATTTACGGTGGAGGGCCCGTACCAGTTAACGCCACCGTCATTACTGTGATAGGAATATCTACCGTCGGTAGTCATAAGGTACATATAGTTAGAATTAGCTGGACTAATATCAAACAAATACACCCCTGCTTTATTTGTTCCTGTTATTGCCGTGGGAAAGGTACTGCCTCCGTCTATAGATCTATACAGCCGGTCAGAGCTTCTAACCGCGAAGACGGTTGCACCTGTAGTATCGGAAGGAAGATAAACCAGTGCTCCTATTTGGTTTCCTGAAGCTATGCCTGTTGAAAGGGCCCAGTTGTTTCCGTCATTCGTAGACTTCCAGATCTCTCCTTCATCGGTCCCGACAAGTATTATGGAATTTTTTACCCTGACCCACCTGACCGATTCATTTGTGAAAGCGGTTTTTTTCGTCCAGGTTGCCCCGGAGTCGGTTGAGATATAAAAACCCTGCTGGTAGGACCCGAAATATATCTTTGACGGATTTCCGGGTTCAAACTCCAGCTGATGGTGACTGCTTGCTACATTCAGTGTTGCAAGGCTGGTTGCAATTCCAACAGGGAGCAAAGTCCAGGTATCCCCGCCGTTGGTTGATTTATATACACCTGTAAGAGAAGAGGGTTTATAGTTTATATAATGCCCATAAGCATACATAATATTTGCGTCGGTAGGATGAATAAGGACGGAAGAAATGCCTCCGCCCCGGAGGCCTTCCATTTTTGGAAAAATCCAGGTAGCCCCTTCATCGGAACTTTTCCTTACCTGGCCTACATCCACCCCGCAAAGTAGTGTCTTTTTATCAGAACCGCCCCTTTCCATCCCCGTCTGGTATTGGCCCCCGTCACCTCCGAGCATACCCGCGGATTTCATAGCGGCGGTCCGGAGAAAGACCGGTTCCCAGACCGTCTGTGAATTTAAAAAAGAGGCAAACATTAAAAGAGCCGTGAAACAAAAAAAAGTTCTCCTGCACATATTTAACATCCTTTACAATATAGTCTAAAACTTAATTTCCGGTATGGGAAAAACAGACAGCAGATCTCAGAAATAAGCTTTTAGTAAGTCTTCAAGTTTTGGCAGAACTAATTTTTCCCGGCAGAGAGAAATATCTTTACTAACCGGGGAATGATCTTCATAGACAGGCCGGTCGCATTCATAAATTATTCCGGTCGGAATCTTGTCTCCCCACTCCAGTGATCTTGTGAAGGCGACAGACCGGTCCCGCGGGTCATAACCGGGATCCTCTTCCAGCTTGTAAACCCGCTCCTTATACCACTGATAGGTATTTGTTTTATTAAATGTTATACAGGGTTGTAGAATATCAACGAAAGAAAAACCCCGGTGTAATAGTGCGCTTTTCATTATTTTAACCAGCTGTACCGGGTCTCCGGCAAAAGCCCGGGCAACAAACGAAGCATTAAGAGCGATAGCCACGGCCATGGGCTGCTCCGGTTCATTATAACTGCCAAACGGGGTGGTTCCGGTCTTCATTCCGGGGTCGGTTGTGGGTGAGGCCTGACCTTTGGTAAGCCCGTAGATCTGATTATCATGAACAAAATAGGTCAGGTCCGCATTTCGCCTGATAGCATGGACAAAATGATTGCCGCCTTCCGCATAAGCATCCCCGTCCCCGCCGTGAACAATCACTTTTAGCTTATGGTTAACGGCTTTGATACCAAACGCCGCAGGCAAAGCCCGTCCGTGCAGCCCGTTAAAAAGATTACATTTCAGATAATGAGGAAGTTTTGCCGCCTGACCTATCCCCGAAACAAGAACAACCTGCCAGGGTTCCAAGCCCAGTTCGACAAGAGCGTCCTTAAGCGAATTAAGTATCGAAAAATTCCCGCACCCCGGACACCAGGCAACAGGATCGGTGCTGTTATAATCTTGTTTTGTTACCATACACTCCTCTCTTCCAAAAAAATGTTTTTATACCTTTGTTATTATATATTCCGCGGTTATAGGTCTGCCGTCAAAGCGCAGTATCGACTTATGCGGGGTTACGCCGGTGTGTACAGAAAATAATGCGCCAAACTGGCCGGTAGCATTACCCTCTACGGCGATAATATTTTTTATTTGCGCCAAGTTGCAGGGAAGTTCCAGCTCCGGAAGAGGCCAGATTTCTGAAAAGTGGAGCATTGCCGCCTTTACACCTTTTTCGTTTAGGAGTTCCACCGCTTCTTTAACAGCGCCGAAGGTCGAACCCCAGCTGACCAAAAGTATTTCGGGCTCGTTTGCCCCGCTGTAAGCCGGCGGCCTTATTTCTGCGGCTATGGCTTTTAGTTTCCCCAGGCGTTTTTGTACCATAAGCTTTCTTAGTTCCGCGCTCTCGCTGATATGCCCGGCCTCGGTGTGCTCGTCGCTATCTTCGCAAACCACCTGTTTTTCGCAGCCCGGGACCAGCCGGGGCGAGACCCCGGTTTCTTTAAGGGAATATCTTTGATAGGTGTAAGGTTCTCCTGCCGGGACAAAACCAAGCTGGCCCCGGTTAACCGGTTCAATTTCGAGATCAGAAAACTTCAGTGTATAACTTGAATCATTCAGGCACTGGTCCGTAAGCACAATAACCGGCACCTGGTATTTCTCTGCAAGATTAAACGCCCTGCTTATAATAATGAAGCATTCCGCCGCTGTCCCCGGAGCCAGAATAACCTTTGCAAATTCGCCATGCCCGGAATAAAGGGCCATATTTAAGTCCGCCTGTTCAGTCCTTGTAGGAAAGCCGGTTGCGGGACCGGGCCTTTGAGTAAGGACTATAACAACAGGAGTTTCTGTCATACCGGCAAGAGAAATTCCTTCAGTCATCAAAGCGAAACCCCCTCCGCTTGTTGCCGTCATAGCCCGAACTCCGCTATAAGCCGCGCCGACTACCATATTAATAGCCGCAATTTCATCCTCAGCCTGCTCATAGATAATCTTAAAACTATTGGCTTTAGCTGCTACATATTCCATTACCGCAGTTGAGGGAGACATAGGATAGCCTGCATAAAATTTCAAACCCGAGGCGATAGCCGCAAGAGCCAGAGCATCACTACCGTTTATAAACAGAGATTTAGCCGCTAAGTTGGCAGGTTTTATTTGAAGACCCGCGCCGGCGGGCATATTTTTTTTGGCATACTCAAAACCCGATTTTACGGCATTTATATTATTGGCTATTACCTCCTCACTTTTGCCGGCAAACAATTCCCGGATAACTTCACAGCAGGCGGCAACTTCCCCGTTTAAAAGGGCTACTACCGCGCCGGTTGCTACAGAGTTAACCGTAACTTTATCTTTTCCTGCTTCCAGTGCCAGGCGTTCAAGTGGTACAGAGAAAAGACCGGCTTCACCGCGCTCAAGTTTTATTTTTTCTCCATCGTAAATTATAAGTCCGGGTTTTTTAATTATGTTTTTATTCTTAAGTATCCCTTCAAAGTCAAGCGCTACAAGAAGGTCCAAATGATAGGAGATGGAGCTGACCGGAGTATTTTTTATCCTGAGAACGGACAGGTTGGAACCGCCTCGAATACGAGACATTATATCGTGATATGTATAGGAAAAATATCCGGCGCAGGCAAAGGTCTTACCCAGAGTAAAGGCTATGGTCTGCATTCCCTGGCCGGCGGCACCGGCTATACCTATTTCCGCATCATTTATCATTTTTTCTTAACATAGAGCTTGTGGATCTCGCCTTCGGTTTCACTGCTCAAAACTTCATTTCCGGTCATTTTCGCCCAGGCCGGCATATCTTTTATTATACCTTCATCGTCGGCAATTATTTCCAGAATTTCACCGCTCTTCATATTTTTCATCATTTCCGCAGTTTTCATTATGGGCACCGGGCAATAAAGCCCGAGACAATCAAGTTCTTTATCCGCTTTTATGTTAGCCATATTATCTTCCTTTATTTATATAAACAGGTTAACATTTGAATTTTTAGCTTCCGCCAGATAGGTGGCCGCACCGGCCATCTCATCAACTTCCTCAATCAAATCGGCTCTATCCACACCCATTATGCCACAGGAGGTGGTACAGGCAATGTATTTTACTTTCATTTCTCTTGCCGCCTTCATCATCTCCGGAAGTGAAGCCATTTTCTTCTGCTTCATAAGCAGCTCCATCATCTTTGGTCCGGCCCCCGCAAAGTTAAACTTAGTTAACGGCAGGCTTCTATTTGTACCTTTATTTATA
>Ga0114951_10002218_pt1 | contig 22390 bp, 13 predicted proteins | sample AM7aDNAmetaG_FD_88677 | JGI IMG/M metagenome (GOLD analysis project Ga0114951, IMG submission 88677) | Freshwater microbial communities from Finland to study Microbial Dark Matter (Phase II) - AM7a DNA metaG | ecosystem: Environmental > Aquatic > Freshwater > Lake | place: Finland: Lake Alinen... | reverse complement strand
CTTCAGGTACTAGTTTATTGATTTCTCCCTTTCCGGTTTTATTATATACCAGAATTTGCAAAAAAGCCTGTAGGGAAGTAACTGTAAGAGTAACACAACTGCTGTAACCTTGTGGGGACTTCTCATGAAATTTTGAAAAAGCATCACATAGATTTCTGTTTACTTCTGACCATTTTGTATCTGCTAAATATGTTAATACAGGCACATAAATATCTTTAGTAATTCTATCATCCTGTCTGGGCACTAAACCTCCCCTCGTTAGTAAGACATTCAAACCGAATTGCTCAAAAATATCATTGAAGTCAATAGCGAATTGATCGAAATATCTATAGGCATATCTTATAAGATCTTGTTTTCTATTTAAATCAGTTTCGTTTTCAGCTCTTTTATATGAATCCTGTTCTATACTATGATATGCAAAAAACGAGTACATTTCATATACAACACTCTCTTCACAATTAGTTGTAATATTTGACAAATCTTTAAATGCTGCTTCAAAACAACAACCTGGGGCATATAATCCTTGATGTAGTTTACCATGTTTTAATAGATTTTCCCCATAACTTTTCAACTTATATCTCTCATTTAAATTTGCAACAGCATAGTAAACTGTTACATTTTTTTCAAACCATTCTTTGTTTTTAAAATAAGTAAATATTAATTCTTTCTCACTTGAATTTAAAAAATTCCAACTTCTAAAGCCTAAATCAGGCTTTAGTATTTTTAATGCTTCGGGGTTATTTTTACTCCATAGATTAAAATTTTCCATCTTTTTATTTTAATTAATTATAACTTACATACCACTGTGTTTTACTTCTTATTTTCCTTCACCAATAGCCACAATACAGCTGATAAAGAAAGAGAAATGGCGCTTATAATAAAAATTATATTTTTATCAACAGCATTACTTATTATAATACCAATACCAAGACTAACAACAAGTTGTGGAATAACTACTGACAGGTTAAAAATACCCATGAAGAAGCCCATTTTGTTCTTGGCAGCTTTTTCAGACATAATGGCAAAAGGCAGACTTACTGTGGCCGCCCAGCCTATACCTACTATACCCATTAAAATATAAAGAGATAAAACATTATGACCAAATACAGTTATTCCCCAATAACCTAATGCCATAATAGCAATACAAATAATATGGACCCTGACACGTCCTATCTTTTTTGCTATAGGTTCGAGCACAAATGCAGGCAGAATAAAACCTACTGTATTCAGTATAGCAAATGAAATGGCTATTATCTGTCCGATATGGGCTTTATCTGCTTCAGCAATATTATTCAAATCAGTAAAGCCAAAGAGTTTCTGCCCTATATAGGCAAAAATAAATACAAACATAGTTTGCACACCTAACCATGTAAAGGCATGGGCAATGTAAATTTTAATCAGCCCCAGCCAATCGGCTTTAAATACAATCTTTTCAGTATTAACGTCTGTTTTTGCTGTTGAATATTCTTTAGTTTCACTGATAAAAAAGGTGGGCAGTATAGAAAATAATAGAACGATAACTGCACCTACATAAATAAGCATATAATTGCCGAAGACAGCACCAAAAACATAAGCAAAAACTCCAAAAAAGCCGGATATAGTTTGCATCCAGGTATATCCTTTAGTGCGCGCAGTACCTTCCGGCGTAACATCAGCAATTATAGAGCGGGTAGGGTTGAAACTTATATTAATTGCCAAATCGAGTGAAATTGCAACCATTATAGCAACATACATTATATTCGAAATGCCAAACCATGCAGAGATTTTATCTATGTTTGGCAGTGCAATTATCATCAAAGCAGCAATAAGTCCACCAACAAGAATAAAAGGCCTGCGCCGTCCTCCCCAGAACCATACTTTATCGCTGATCAAACCAATAATAACTTGTCCGAAAATGCCCGCTAAAGGACCTGCTGCCCATACTATTCCTACTTCATGTATGTTTAAATTGAATTTTGTACTCAATATCCAGCTCAGAACAGCTATCTGTATTGACAGGGCAAATCCCATACCTGTTGCAGGCAATGCTAAAAGTGCATAAAAACTATTGGTTAAGCGTTTTTGTATGTTTAACATTCTTGTTTTTTTTGAATTTATATTATAGACTAAGAGAGTAAGTACAAGTATTAAAATAAAGGGAAAAACCAAAAAAGTTTATTCTTGTATTATAAATTTCTTAGTAACTATCTGACTTTTAGTTATTAAGGTACAGAAATAAATACCACTTTTAAAGGATAAATTCGATACCCTTATTTTTGTGTTTTTTGTTGTAAGTTGAACCCTTTGAATAACAACTCCTTTTTCATCTGTAATTAAAAGTTGTTCACCATCATGATTTTCTTCAAGATTAATTGCTATTATTGAATTTTCTTTAGTTGGATTAGGGATGATTTCTAATTTTATATTCTCACTTTTATTTTCATTCACATTTATTGCCAGGCCATAGCAAAATGAAGAATCGTTATATAATGATTCAATGTTTGATAAGTTATAAACAGCTGTAACGTGAATATAAAACGGGGGATTTATTATACCATCACCACCAAGAAAGCTTTCAGGAGCATCAGTATCCTGAATAATTAAATGGTGCATTGTTGTATCGGTCTGAAAGCGATATAATATATTACCTCTATACACATTATATCCTATTAAAGTATCAGAAGTTGTAGTATCTGGTGGTGACCAATTAAGTTCAAAAAAGTTATTTGGCATCTGATACCATGCACTAAAATACAAGTTCTTTATTGGATTTAATTGAGCGAATATTGTAATACTTCCTGTCAAAGCAAGGAATGTAAGAACTATTTTACGTAAGTCCATATTTTTTATTTTTTCAAATTTAATGAAGCAAAATATGCCGCTCCTATAATCCCTGCATTATTTTCTAATAGAGCCGGCATTACCAGTGCTCTTGTACTTAAATGAGGTGCAAATTTCTCAAACTTCCTGCTTATACCACCACCAATAATTATAAAGTCAGGATATAAATAACTTTCTAAAAGATTCAGATATTTATTGAAACGTAAAGCCCATCCTTTAAGGCTTAAGTTTTTTTCTTCCCGTGTATGTGCTGAGGCATATTTTTCTGCTATAGTGCCTTTTTTCATATAAATCTGGCCAAATTCCAAATTTGGAATTAAAATATTGTTGTAAAAAATTGCCGTGCCAATGCCGGTACCAACAGTTAGCAACAAGATAACGCCCTTTTTATCTTTTCCTGATCCAAAATTCATCTCTGCATAAGCAGCAGCATCTGCATCATTTAAAACAAACAATGGGTTTGTAATTATTTCTCCGAAATAAGTTCTTATATCAGTGCCTATCCAGTCTTTATCAATGTTGCTGGCAGTCAATACACAACCATTATTGACTACTGACGGAAAACCAATACCAACAGGACCTTCCCAATGGAAGTGTGTTATTACTTCAGCAATTGCCTTTCGGACTTCTGCTTTTTTTCCTTCGGGGGGTGTTTCAATCCTGAAACGTTCTGTAATTAACTTACCTGCTGATATGTCAACAATAGCTGCTTTTATTCCTGAGCCACCTATATCTATTCCTAATATGTCCATATATTTTATTTATTTCTAAAATCAACATTCGTTAATCGACGTTCGATATTAATGCTGCCTTCAGATCTTCAACTCTAGGCACTCCACACTCCACACTCCAAACTTCCTCTGCTACTGTCAGGTTTTTCAACTTTAGGCACTTTAAGTACTTTAGTGCATTTTAGGCACTTCCTTATATCTTACTTTTCACAATTTCAATAATTTCTTTTTCTTCCTGAAAGGTCTTTTGTAAGATTGCTTCAGCTTTATCATTAACATCTTTGACAAAAACTTTATCATCCAATCCGGCAGAGTTAATCTGAACATTTAAGTAAGCCCCATAAACGGCAGTACGGATACATAATGCACCTACACCTGCGTCGCTTACAGAATTAGGATTACCGTTAGCAGCCATCTCTTTAACAATTGGCATGGCTTCATATGATTTCTGCATCACCCTGAAAGGTATTTCAATAGCATATTTAGTTGCTTCCTGAATGGCATTTTTTCTTATCTTCTTTTCTTCATCTGTCCCTTTAGGCAATCCAAAAGCATGCATTATTTTATTAAAAGCATTGGTGTCTTCATCAACCAGGTTTAACAACTCATCTTTAATTTTCTGGCCTTTCTCAGCCCAGATGGAGAACTCTTCCCATCTTTCATCCCAACCTTTTTTGTGAGATGATAAGTTAGCAACCATAGTTCCTAATGAAACACCTAAAACGCCAACATAAGCTGAAATAGAGCCACCACCGGGAGCAGGAGACTCAGATGCTGTTTCATCGGCAAAAGCTATTAAGTTCATGTCAATAAGCCTCTTACAATTCTTATCTGCCATCACGTATTCTATAATTTTTTCATTGGGGTTGAAGGGTTTCAGATCGTCCAATCCAAGTGATTTTACTGCGATTTTAATGATTTCAGATTCAGAGATACCTACTGAACGTTGTTGTTTTCTGAGAAAATATTTCCCGGCGTCAATCATGGCTTTTAAAGGTATCAGACCAACAAGTTCTGAACCTGTAACACGGATACCTCTTGCTGCTGCCTTGGCACAAACCTCGTCGAATGCAACATGAACAGGGGTAATACTTATGTTTGTCAGATTAATTGAAATTTGAGCAATACCATATTCTTCAATAAACCAACCTATAGCCTTTACAGATTTTAGAGTACCTGGTATATTAATATCCTTTCCATTGGCATCTTTAATAGTTCTTCCTTTTTCTCTGATATCAAAAGCTATAGCATTGGCTCTGCGTGTAGAAGTTGTGTTTAAATTAACATTATATGCTACCAAAAAATCTCTGGCACCAATGGCTGTAGCACCTGCTTTAGCATTAAAAACTGCAGGGCCAAAATCAGGTTTCCATTCTTCTTTTGTGAGTTTTTCAGGAAGGGCTTCATACTCTCCTGAACGACAGTATGCTAAATTTTTACGTTCTGGCTTAAGCGCAGCATTTTCGTAACAGTAAACGGAGATGTTCAGTTCTTCGCCTACCCTTTTAGCTAATTTTCTGGCATATTCAACAGTTTCTTCCATTGTAATATTTGAGATTGGCACGAACGGACAAACATCTGTAGCTCCCATACGTGGATGTTCACCTTTGTGTTTACTCATATCTATCAGTTCTGATGCTTTTTTGATTGCTTTTAAAGCAGCTTCAATAACTTCATCAGGTGTGCCTACAAAGGTAACTACAGTACGGTTAGTAGCTTTTCCAGGGTCGACGTCTAAAAGTGTTACACCTTCAACTGTTTCTATTTCATCAGTTATCTGTTTGATGATATCCATATTAACACCCTCACTGAAATTGGGCACACATTCGATGAGTTTTTTCATTGTATATTGAGTTTTATTCTGAGTTTATAATTTATGCAAAGATAAAAATATTTTAAAGTATAATAAAAGTGGAAAATTGGAAAAATATAGTAAAAGGGAAATTAATATGTTGAAAAAAAACAAAACATCTTAAGCGTTGAAATTGATTAGGGTTAAGAATCGTTTCCTCACTCGAAATGTAATCATATCAAAAAGTGATGTAAAACGTCTTAATTATTAGCAGTATTTCCTTATACCCTTACTTATACCTTCTTCCATCACTGTACAACCCCATTAAGAATAACAGTTTCAACTTTATTAGAACCATAAGCGTAAGGTATAAACGCGTAAGAAGGAATTCTTTTAGTGATGAAAACATTTGCTTTTTTACCTATAGCTATACTGCCCATCTGGTCTTCAATACCCATCGCATAAGCACCGTTAAGAGTAACTGCATTGATAACCTCTTCGGGGAGCATACGTAATACAATACATCCCAACGACATGATAAACTGCATATTACCTGAAGGGGAAGAGCCAGGGTTGAAATCGCTGGCAAGTGCTAAAGGCAAGCCTGCATCAATCATTTTGCGAGCAGGAGGGTTCACCATATTTAAAAAGAAAGCAGCACCGGGTAGGAAGGTGGGCATTGTCTCTGAATTTAACAATGCTTTTATTTCGGCATCACCTGTAAATTCTAAGTGATCAACAGAAAGAGCGTTATATTTTATGCCTGTTTGTATCCCTCCTGAGTAATCCAGTTCGTTGGCATGTATTTTAGGACGCAATCCATATTTCATTCCTGCCATCAACATGCGGTCAGTTTCTTCAACAGTGAAAAAGCCTTTATCGCAGAATACATCTATATAGTCAGCAAGGTCTTCTACAGCTACCCTGGGTATCATCTCATTGATAATGAGATCAACATATTCACCTTGTCTGCCTTTGTATTCTGCAGGTACTGCATGAGCACCAAGAAAAGTAGCTTTTATAGTAAGCGGGCTTATTTCTTTCAGCTTGCGTATGACACGTAATATTTTGAGCTCACCTTCAGTATTTAAACCATAACCGCTTTTAATTTCAACAGCCCCTGTCCCAAAACTTTTAATTTCCTCAAGTCTTTCTAATGCTTGCTCTGTGAGCTCTTCTTCGGAAACTTTTTGAAGCTTTTTTGCAGAATTTAATATGCCTCCACCTCTCTGGGCTATTTTTTCATAACTTAATCCTTTAATCTTGTCAATATATTCAATTTCACGGCTGCCGGCATAAACAATATGTGTATGTGAATCGCAAAAAGAAGGGAATACCATTTTGCCGCTAGCATCTATTATTTTATATGTTTTTTCAGGGTAATTGTTCAGGTCAATACTGTTCATCTTACCAAAAGATTTTATCAACCCTTTTTCAATTAATAAATAACTGTCTTTAATTGTTTTAACTGCAGACATGTCTTTCCCGGCTACTTTTTGCACCGGTTTATTTTCAACCTGAACAAGTTCTTTGATATTTGTTATTAAAATATTCATCATTAAAATTGGATTTTTATATTTCTAAGCAAAAATAAAATTTTAATAGCAGTTTAAGATTAATAAAGAAAAAATATTAATTTTGTGATGTAATTATTTAATACAAATTACATCGGGGTGTGGCGCAGTTGGCTAGCGTACTTGCATGGGGTGCAAGGGGTCGGAAGTTCGAGTCTTCTCACCCCGACCAATAGAGATAAGGTTTTTAGTATATACTGAAAACCTTATTTTTTTAAGGTAACAATAAGCTATCCAATATTTGGATTAAGCGGAAATTTTTAATGTTTTCAGGAGAAAATCTTATCATTCCTACTTAAATAATAGTCGAAATATATAAATTATTTATCTTTTAAAATAAAACTGGCACATGTTGGTTTTAATTTTTTTTACCAATAAACAAAATGTTTTACATATTATGTTTTATCACCTTTTTTCGGCTTTTCAAAGATTTATCATTTTTTACTTCTGATGATATTTTAATTTTGCACTTATTAAAATTAACTAATTTTGCACCCCTGAATTAAATTGTGATAAGGATGATTAAAGGGCTTAAAATACTGTCAATACTTTTATTAATATTTCATTTTTCAACTGTTTTATCGCAAGAGAAATTTACTATTAGCGGCTATGTTAAAGATGAAGCTACAGGTGAGTATTTAATAGGAGCCAACGTTTACTTTAAAGAAACGCTTAAAGGTATTTCTACCAATCAATATGGTTTTTTTTCATTAACAGCTGAAAAGGGACAGCATAATCTCGTAGCTTCATTTATTGGATACGAAAAAAATGAAATAAAAATTAATCTTTCAAAAAATTCAAAAGTAAACTTTGTACTTAAACCTTTGTCTTTTACCACTGATGTTGTTGTAATAACAGGCGAAAGAGAGGATAAAAATGTGAAGAGTACAGATATGGGAACTGTCGATTTTAAAATAGAACGCATAAAAACACTACCTGCTTTTCTAGGTGAGGTGGATATTTTAAAAACCATACAATTGACTCCGGGTGTACAGTCGGGTGGCGAGGGCAATACTGGTTTGTATGTGCGTGGGGGAGGACCTGACCAGAACCTTGTACTACTTGATGAAGGTGTTGTGTATAATGCATCTCACTTATTCGGTTTTTTCTCTGTTTTTAATGCAGATGCCCTTAAAAATGTAACCTTGATAAAGGGGGGGATGCCTGCCAACTATGGTGGTCGCCTGGCTTCTGTTCTCGATATCTCTATGAAAGACGGCAATAATCAGAAGACCGAGATTAACGGAGGTATTGGCGTTATTTCTTCACGATTAACAATACAGGGCCCTATTAAAAAAGATAAATGCTCTTATCTGATTTCCGGTAGAAGAACTTATATCGATGTGGTTTCAAAACCTTTCATTAAGAAATCATCTCCTTTTAAAAATTCAGGTTATTACTTCTACGACTTGAATACCAAGATTAATTACATCCTCTCAGATAAGGACCGTCTTTTTTTAAGTGGTTATTTCGGAAGGGATGTCTTTAGCATGAAAAATAAAGAAGCCAGTTTTGAAAATTCTATTTCATGGGGCAATGCGACTACATCGTTGCGATGGAACCATGTTTTTAATGATAAATTATTTTTAAATACTTCTGCCATTTATAGTAATTATCAGTTCGACTTCAGTGCCCGTCAGACTGATTTTGATATGGCACTGAAATCTGGAATTACAGATTGGAACGGGAAATTTGGCTTTAGCTATTATCCCAATTCAATGAATAAAGTTATGTTCGGATTAAATTACATTTATCATACTTTCACACCTAATAATGCATCGGCAAAAGTAAAAGATGTGGCTTTGCATCTGGGCGATGCAGTTAAATTGTATTCACACGAAGGAGCTGCTTATATTAATGATGAACTTGAATTGTCAGAAAAATTTTCAATCAACGGTGGTTTAAGATATTCTTATTTTCAACATGTGGGACCTTTTGACAGATACGTATTGAATGAGTTTAACAGAGTTACTGATACTATTAGATATAAAAAAAATGAAAATATTAAAACTTATAATCATGTTGAACCTCGACTATCTCTCAGATATTCACTTAACAAAACATCTTCTTTAAAAGCTTCGTACGATCAGAATTACCAGTATATTCATTTAGCTTCCAGTTCAGCGGTTACATTGCCTACTGATATTTGGGTTCCCAGTACTGATATTGTAAAGCCATTATTCGGAATTCAATATGCTTTAGGGTATTTTAAAAACCTTCTCTCAAATAAGTTCGAAGCTTCTACGGAGATTTATTATAAAACAATGAAAAATCTAATTGAATTTAAAGAGGGAGCTGCCCCTGAAGATAATATCAACAATAATATCGATAACAACTTCGCATTTGGCAAAGGAGAGTCGTATGGTACAGAGTTTTTCTTTAATAAAAAAACTGGTAAATTGACAGGATGGGTTGGCTACACGCTATCGTGGGCTTATAGAGATTTCCCTGATATCAATGGCGGCAAACGTTACCCAGCCAAGTATGACAGAAGACACGACTTGTCTGTTGTAGCTTCTTACGAAATAAATGAAAAATTTACTGCTTCTGCTGTTTTTGTCTATGCAACAGGCAACGCTGTAACATTACCCATCGGAAGATATTTTATTGATGGTGCCATAGTAAATGAATATGCTGAACGCAATTCATACCGTATGGCGGCTTACCATCGTTTAGATTTATCATTAAACTATATACAAAAGAAAACAGATAAATTTGAATCCAGTTTTAACTTCTCGATTTACAATGTTTATAATAGATATAATCCATATTACATTTATTTTGAAAATAAAGGCAGTTTAGAAGAGCAATCTTTTCAGGTAACAGCCAAACAAGTTTCTCTATTTCCGATTTTACCTTCTCTTACATGGAATTTTAAATTTTAGCCTGATGAAAAGAATTAAATTATTATTACTCTTAACAATTATTTCAGGCATATCATTTATAATTCATTCCTGTGAAAAGGACATCACTATCGATTTACCTAAAGCAGAAGAGAAAATTGTTGTGGAAGGGTGGATTGAAAACGGACAGGCAGCAAATGTAATTTTATCTAAAAATTCATCTTATTTCGACCCAATTGATGAAGCGGCAATTAATCATATGTTTAATATAGATGCAGTTGTAACTGTAAAAGAAGTAGAAACAGGTGTTGAAGAAGTTTTAACAAAGACAATGAACCCTCTTTTTGTTCCTCCTGTGATGTATAGAGGTACTTCTTTAAAAGGGAAAACAAACCATCACTATTCATTAACTATTGAAACAGATGGTAAAGTTCTGACTGCTACAACATATATTGCTGATACAATTAATCTGGATTCAACGTGGTTTAAGAAAGAGCCTCCAAACGATACATTAGGTCTGCTGTGGATTAAATTTCAAGACCCTCCTGTGTTGGGCAATTATTATAGGGTATTTACAAAACGACTTCATAAAGATACCCGTTTTGTACCTGTATGGGGTTCTATTTATGATGATGCTTTCTTTAATGGTGAGTCTATAGAGTATTCTTTTTACAGAGGTCAAGACAATTATGCTCCGTCACCGACAGAATATTCAGATGCCGATTTCATGTTCCAGATTGGAGATACCATCGTTTCCAGATTTTGTGTCATTGACAAAGCCCATTACGATTTCTGGCGTACTTATGAAAATGCCATTTTTTCAGGAGGTAATCCATTTGCAACACCTGCAACAATCTTTTCAAATATTACGGGCGGTTTGGGCGTTTGGGGTGGCTATGCTGCTGTCTATGATACTACCGTTGCTAAGGTCGCTCCGTAACTATTTAATCATCGAAATTTATTAAAATATTTAATACAATAAGGGGAATTAAATATTCTAGTATTTATATATTCTATAGTTATTTTATAACTTTGATGAAAAGTATTTAAATTTAAATAATGAGTATTTTTTTATATAATAATTTCATATTTATTCTTGAGCTTTGGGTAAGTTCCCTCTAACCTTATTTTGTATATTATAATGTCGTTAAAATTTATAAGCATACTTTTTACCCTATTTTTGTTTTTTTTATCTGAATGTATTTGTCAGGTAGTCAGGCCTTTTGATAAATCTAATATAAAAATAAAATCATTAAATGAAAGTAGTAATAAATCAAGTAATATAAGCGATATTAAAACAGAAGTTGTTAATGATAGTACAAAAAAACAAACAGCTATTAAATCTAATTGTCTCAATCCAAATTCAGAAGCATACATTAACAAATACAGAAAAATCAGTACGTATATTCCCGGTGTTAATGATGATGTAAAGTATGTAAACATAAATTTCAACATCTTTCAGGACTATTATGGGAAAAGTAATTTCTCTCTTGAAGAAAATCCTGAAGATTCAATAAGATTTATCAACATGCTTAACTGGATAAATGAAATTTATAACAAGCAACCCTATTGTGAGGTAAGTAACTCATACAATTCTGACCCGCCAAAAGGAGTAATTGTAAAAGACCTTAAAAAAAAGTACATTCAGTTTAAGCTTAATGGCATCTATGAATATAAAGATAAAACCCCTGATGAGGGCCTGTGGAAAAGCAATAACAGCCGTTTGCTTTTAAAACGTATAGCTGAAGTTGACAGCAGCAGGTTAAAACAAATAAATATCTGTTTTACAGAGAAGTATTATCTGGGAAGTGTTCGTGAAATAAAAATTATTAAGGCTGGAAAAAATTATGCTCAACCAATTGTTAATATCGAGGATAAAAATGGGAAAGATGCAAAAGCCATTGCTAATGTCGTTGATGGACATATAAAATCAATTGATTTAATTGATGCAGGGAAAGACTACTCTGTTTCTGCAAAAGTTGTTATTAAAGGGGGAGAAGGTAAAGGGGCAGTGGCAATTGCACATATAAATGAAAAAACAGGAAGAATTATGAAAATTGAAGTTGTTAATGGAGGGAATAATTATAAAACAACTAAAATTGAAATTAACGGGGGAGGAGGCAGCGGTTCTTATGCTTATGTAGACAGAATAATAAGAGGGAAAATTAAAAGCATTTATGTCTATCAAAGAGGCTCTTCATATTTTGATGAACCTGATATAAAGATTATTACAGACAGCAAGGGGTCTGGAGCTGTGGCCATTGCCATTGTTAAAGGAGCTACAGGATTTACACTTACACCCTCCTTGAAAGATGCAGATTTTTACATTGATGAGAAATCCCTTTGGAATAAAGGCAACCCAGATGGTGATTATGCCGCCGCTACCAATATGGCCCATGAGCTGGGACATGTTTTAGATTTGTTGCATACCTACAGTGGCGGTAATGAAACAAACAATACAAAAAATCAAGACTATATGTGGGATTTGTTTGGTAATGAATTTTCAGGGTTTGATGTTCTTGACTGGGGTAAAGATCCTTGCGCTTCTTCAACAGACAGGATCACAAATAACCTGATGGGTGGCAATCAGATATCTCAATATACTTCACCGTTGCAAATTGGCAAAATGCACAGGGCATTACATATATATAATGTAAAAAAATATACTGATTGTTCTTGTGATACCAAAAAAATTTGGCTTATTGATAAGGATGAAATGTGGGATTTCAATATCAAATTATACAATCCCCTCACTGTCATGACAGGTAAAACATTAACATTGAATTGTACCCTTGAAATGCCTGATAATTGTGATATTGTTGTAGAAAAAAATGCACGTTTAATTATTGGAGAAAATGGTATCCTCACAGGAGGGTGTCAAAAGAAATGGAATGGCCGGTTAATCATTAAAAAAGGTGCTTATTTTACTGTTAGTCCTGGAGGTAAATACCTTATGGAAGACTTGGGGAAGTTGATTATTGAGTGAAATACTAAATGCTTGTTAACCCGTCTGTTAGTAGATAGCTTAGCAAATATTACTATTTGGTAAATGATAATGGAATGATAGCGTATTGAACGGTTCAGATGTATTCTTACATCTTTCTGCTTACCATTATTCCTCTTTTTGGTAAATGCTTGAACTTTTAATGAAGGACTTATTATTTGTCGTTTTCTCTGATAACAACCCCAAAAATAAATAATAAAATTACTGTTGATAAGAAAATGGTAAACAAAGAATACATTATCTTTCTCATCACAAATTCAAAACTAATTACATCCCATATGCCCAATAATGCAATTACAGTAAGAAAAATAACAAGAGCCGTCAATGTATAGGCTGCAAATTTTTTTACGTTTGAAAACATAATAAATAGGTTTTAGTTATTAAAATAGCAACTACAATTTAACTCAAAATTATACTATTTATTGTAAACAAGGTAAATATTCTCTTCCCGAACTAATATGTAAACATCTTCTCATATTACCAATGTGACTTTCTCCAAATTGTCCATACCGACTGCCGACTGTCTATCATATATTTTCATTATAATTTTTGCTATTAAATAAGATAAGTTATTCTTTTAGGTTAGACATTCCTAAAAACTGAGGAAACCTATTTACTATTCTTTTTTTTTCTTCTGAACCACCTTATAATAAATAATGTCAGTATTACTATAACAATAAATGGCCAGATATTAACCAATCCGACAAAAAGCCAAATAACAGCCTTGATACCATTATAAAATCCATTGATGAATTTTTGTGAAAATTCTGTTCTGTGGTCAATTTTTTTGTAATACGTGACATTAAGTGTAGAATAATCAACCCTGTCTGCCAGATATTTTAAGCGTCCTTCAATTGATTCTATATCGGCTCTCAAATTACCGGCTTCTCTTTCAATGTCCAGAATTTCACTTACTTTATTCGCTTTATTGAGGAGGTCAAGATATCTTTGTTCCAGCTCTTTTTTCGTTTTCAGCCGTGCCTGTATATCAAGATATTCTTCTGTAACATCATTGACATCTATATTTTTGGAATCTGTCTTTTCAACACCTGCACATATTTCAGATAAAAGTTTATCGAAATTCTGAGATGGAACCCTTATGACCAGAATATTATTTATTTTGTCAAAATCACTATAAGATTGCTCGTTTGATATATATGCTTTACTATTGTTTGCTGCGTTGGCTATTTTTAATTTTGTTTTTTCTATTTCGCCGGTTTCAAAAACGATATTGCCAGTTTTAATTAATTTTCTTTGTTCAATATTAATCTTTTCAACTGGATTACTTGGTGTGCTCTCACTTGCCTTCTTATCTGACGACTCAACTTTGCCAACAGTTGACATGGCGTACATTTTTTCATCTTTGGCAGGCTTCGATTCTTTGCTAGAACAAGAAACAATAGCAAAAAATAAAATCATAATAAATGGAAATACAATTTTCTTTTTCATAATTTGATTTTTTAGGTTATTATAGAAATATTTATTCATTATTTTGGTTAGTAAGTATTAATAACAAAATTAGAAATAAAAGATTACTGATGATTGAGCCTAAGATATTCTATATTCCATAATTCAGATATTAATAAAAATATCAATGCCAGATTTTGAAAAACTTCTAACTTTATACGCATTTTATACTGCAATGCACTGTAGTAGAAGTGTGCAACTATCGAAGTGTAGACATTTTAAATACTTGATGTAGTTATATGTTTTTTAAATAAATTACTATAAAATATCGAATTTTATATATGTATTTTAAAATCAATCAGTTTATTTTATTAACGATATATTGTTAAAAAAAAAATACAAATGTTAATAAAAATAAGTTTGCAGGTTTGATGAGTTTGTATAATTTCCCAAACTTATTTTCATTTTTATATATATCAAAGAACCAATATATTAACTAAAAAATATTACAAATTATTATGAATAAGAAGCCATGCAATAATACAGAATCAGAATTGCAGAAAACACAGAATAGCTATTATGATATGGTTTTAAATAAAAGAAAAAAACCTTCTATGAGTGATGAACAGTTGCAAATGGGTATTTTCGAAGAACATGAGGAAACACAGAAAATATATCAGATGCATGAAGAAAAGATTGAAATACCTCAAAAAATCTATACCAGAGAAGAAGCTTTTGAGAAAACACTTAAGTATTTCAACGGAGACGAGCTGGCAGTAAATGTATGGATAAACAAATACGCTCTTAAAGATTCTGACAATAACTTATACGAGCTTACACCTGATGATATGCATCATAGGATAGCAAAAGAAATTGCACGTATCGAAAAAAGATATCAAAATCCTTTATCTGAAGAGCAAATTTTCGGATTGTTAAAGAATTTTAAATATATTGTTCCTCAGGGGAGTCCTATGGCTGGCATTGGAAATAATTTCCAGATTGGTTCTTTATCCAATTGTTTCGTTATAGGAAATGATTCAACCTCTGATTCATACGGTGGTATTATGAAAATTGACGAGGAACAGGTACAGCTTATGAAAAGAAGAGGTGGGGTAGGTCATGACCTGTCTGGAATACGTCCTAAAGGAAGTCCTGTAAAAAATAGCGCATTGACTTCTACAGGTTTAATACCTTTCATGGAACGCTACTCTAACTCTACGAGAGAAGTGGCGCAGGATGGACGACGTGGTGCTTTAATGCTAAGCGTTTCTGTTAAACACCCTGATGCAGAGAGTTTTATTGATGCTAAAATGATAGATGGAAAAGTTACTGGAGCCAACGTCTCAGTTCGTATCCACGACGACTTTATGAAAGCTGTTATCAATAATACTACTTATAAACAACAGTATCCTATTAACAGCAAGAATCCAACTTTTGTTAAAGAAATTAATGCCAAAGAGCTATGGAATAAAATTGTTCATAATGCATGGAAATCTGCTGAACCTGGTATTCTTTTCTGGGACACAATTGAAAGAGAATCTATTCCTGATTGTTATGCTGATTTGGGCTTTAAGACTACATCTACAAACCCTTGTGGTGAAATTCCTTTATGCCCTTACGACAGTTGCCGTCTGATAGCTATTAATTTATACAGTTATGTCGAAAATCCTTTTACTGCTGATGCCTTTTTCAATGAAGAGCTTTTTACAAAGCATGTGAGTTATGCTCAGAAGATTATGGATGATATTATTGACTTGGAATTAGAAAAAGTAGATGCTATTCTTAAAAAAATTGAGTCTGATCCGGAGGACCAGGAAATTAAAAGAAGAGAAATTAAATTATGGCAGAATATTAAAAGAAAATGTATTGAAGGACGTCGTACAGGTATTGGTATAACCGCCGAGGGAGATATGCTTGCTGCCTTGGGCTTACAATATGGTAGTGAGAAAGCTACATATTTTTCTGTTGAAGTTCATAAAACATTGGCTATAGAAGCATACAGGTCTTCTGTTTATCTGGCAAAAGAAAGGAAACCTTTTAAAATATATGATTGTCTCAAAGAAAGAAACAATCCTTTTATTCTTAGGTTAAAAGAAACTGAACCTGAATTGTACGAGGATATGGGTAAATATGGAAGACGTAATATTGCTCTTTTAACAATTGCACCTACCGGTAGCGTTTCCCTGATGACGCAAACTACATCGGGCATTGAACCCGTCTTTAATGTTGTTTACAGAAGAAGACGAAAAGTAAATCCAAACGATAAGGAAGTAAAGGTTTCTCATGTTGACACTGTGGGTGATAGTTGGGAAGAATTTGTCGTATTTCATCATAAATTTGTTGAATGGCTTAAAGTCAACGGTTATAATCCAGAAGAAGTTAAACTGCTTCCAGATGATGAGCTTAACGAAATAGTTAAAAAATCACCTTACTGTGGGGCTATGGCAAATGATGTAGATTGGGTATCGAAAGTTAAGATGCAGGGTCAGGTTCAGAAATGGGTTGACCATTCCATAAGTGTTACAGTTAATGTTCCCCAGAATGCCAAAGAAGAACTTATTGCAGAAATATACAAAACGGCATGGGAAGTTGGTTGTAAAGGAGTTACAGTTTATAGGGAAGGCTCAAGAGATGGTGTCTTAATAAGCTCCAAAAAAGACAATAAGAAATTTAACTTTAAAGAAAATTCTGCCCCTCCAAGACCAAAAGATCTTAAAGCAGAAATAGTTCGTTTTAACAATAACAAAGAAAAATGGATTGCAGTTGTTGGCTTATTGGATGACAGACCTTACGAGATTTTTACTGGAAAAGCTACTGAGTTGTCTATTCCCGAAAATATTACTTCAGCTAACGTTTCTAAAAACAGAGATAAAAACGGTAAGAGCCGTTACGACGTATCTTGGATTGATAGTGGAGGTTATGAGGGTCTCATTCAGGGACTTAACAGGTCTTTTAGTGAAGATTACTGGAATTATGCCAAGTTAATTTCCGGAGTCCTACGTCATGGTATGCCATTAAGTTCTGTTGTTAACATGGTTGCCAACCTCAAACTCAATGATGAAACCATGAACACATGGAAAAATGGTGTTGAAAGAGCATTGAAAAGATTTATCCCTGATGGTACTAAAGCTGTTAAGAAACTTTGCGAAAAATGCAATACTGATAGTCTGGTCTATCAGGAAGGTTGCCTTACTTGCAAAAATTGCGGCTACTCTAAATGTGGTTAAAAACACGTTGTTTGAGCATGCTGTCACTAGTCTTTTTTCAGATTTACTAATGCCAACTTTTCCGCTTGATCCTCTGATTGCCTATTAAAAAATTTTTCTCTTAAAATAACAAAGCCCTGTAATACAAATCATTACAGAGCTTTGATGTAGCGAGATCGGGAATTGAACCCGAGACCTCAGGGTTATGAATCCTGCGCTCTAACCACCTGAGCTACCTCGCCATTTTCAAGGGTGCAAATATAATAAACCTTTTTTATTTTTTAAGAAAAAATCATTATTTAATATGTTTGTTTAATTTTACGAGCAGTATTTTAACCAATTTATTATTATCTTGAAAGTTGTAACAGTTTCTTATATAAATAGTTATCCTTTTGTTTATGGATTAGATTTTTACAAAAAGGATTTTAATTTTGATATTATTCTATGTCCTCCATCTTCATGTGCCCAAATGGCCATTAATAATGAAGTTGATTTTGCATTGATACCTCTTGCTGCATTACCTATGGTTAAACATAACTATAATTTGATGCCGCAATATTGTATTGGTGCGGTAAGAAGCGTTTCAACAGTACTTCTGATAAGTAATAATGAAATCAGCAGTCTGAAGAAGATATTTCTCGACACCCATTCACTCACTTCGGTTAAATTAGTTAAACTGTTAGCATCGCAATACTGGCATATCTTACCGGAATTCGTTTCTCACGATATAAACTCTAATATGACCCTTAATGATGGTGAAGCATTTTTAGCTATTGGCGACAAATGTTTTGAACTTAAAGGAAAATACAATTTTACTTTTGATTTATTTGACGAATGGAATAAATTTACCCGCCTTCCTTTCGTTTTTGCTGTGTGGATGGCATCCAAGAACGTTAGTGTAGCAGAAATTGAAAAAATAAATACTGCTTTGTCATTAGGCAACTTAAACAAGGAAGCTTCTTTACGTAAGTATTTATCAAAGAGTAAAAATGAAAATTTTGATTTTTATCTGAATTATCTTGCTAATAATATAAATTATATTTATGATAAAAATAAAGAAAAAGCTCTTAATCTTTTCCTTGATTTAATCAAATTTGTTGATTAATAATTATTTAGTAGTGATAAATGATAATTATCTTTTTAGATAATAAAAAATTAATTAATTTTACACCCCGAACCCATTTAAATTATATTTATGAATTATAAATTAATAACACTCGTACTTTCATTAACTGTTGTTTTAAATGTTTCTTTTGCTGATAACATAAAGAAATATAATTCACCAAGACCTGCAAAGATGAGTATATCGGTAAAGAAATTTCAGGCTTGGGCGAGATACCGTGATGGAGATTATACTGACGCAATAAAGAGATATAAAGAACTGAATACTGAGCGTCCGAATAATGCATTTTTTAATTATATGATTGGCAAATGCTTGTTGGCATTAGAGAAATACGACGATGCCATTGTTTTTTTTCAAACAGCTGAACGTTTAGACCCGAAAGTTAAAAGGGATTTGCCTTTACAGGCAGGGTTGGCATATCATAAGAAAGGTGATCTGGATAACGCCTTAAAACAATATAATAGTTATATTTCTAATCTGTCTCCAATGCAGCTTTCAAGAGATGTTTTAATTATGGATTATGTGAAATCGTGCATGTTGGCTAAAGAAATGAAAACTTCACCTGTCAATGTTAAAATTACTAAACTAAGTAAAAATGTAAATTCCGATTATGATGATGCATCACCTGGTCTAACACCAGATGGGAAATCACTAATCTTCACCTCTAGAAGAATTGCTGATGGTATAGAAAATTTAAAATATGACGTTGTTAATCCAAACAATGACAAGATGTATATTTCTTATTGGGATAAGTCAATTGATAATTGGGGTAAAGCTCAGCCTGTAGAAGGAGAAATAAACTATCTGGGGCATATTGGCAGTTTAAGTCTATCTCACGATGGCAAAACAATGTTTATTTTTAAAAATATACTTGGTGAAACTCAAAGTGGTGATATTTTCTTTTCCGAATTGTTAAAAGATGGTAAATGGTCAAAACCTATTAATATTGGAAAACCTATCAATTCTTCTTATTTTGAAAGTTCTGCCTGTTTATCTCCCGATGGTAATGTATTATATTTTGTAAGTGAAAGAAAAGGTGGGTTTGGTAGTGCTGATATTTACCGAAGCCACAGATTAGCAGCTAATAAATGGAGTGCACCTGAAAACCTTAAGGGTGTCATCAATTCTGAATATGATGAATTGGGCGTATATATGCATCCCGATGGTAAAACCCTTTATTTTTCTTCTAATGGTCACAATACAATGGGTGGGTATGATATTTTTATGAGCACTTTGGTTGATGGCGTATGGTCACAACCTATTAATATGGGATACCCTATCAACTCAGAATTTGATGAGAAACACTTTGTCTTGTCTCCCGATGGGAAAACAGCTTATATTTCAAGTAACAGAGATGGTGATTATGATATTTATCAGGTTGATATGACCAACTATTCAATTAAAAAACCTGTAGAAGTCGTTACCCAATATGTTTCTGAATCAGGTAAACCTGCTACCACAGAAGTTTCTAAACAAAAAGAAGTAAAGAAGAAAACGGAAACAGAGATAAACGTTTATAATGAAAGCAAAAATGAAAAAATTGCATCTTTTAATTCAGCTAATAGTGGTGGCGATTATACCCTGAAATTAAAGACTAATGAGACTTATACGATTAACTTCATTAATAAAGACGAACAAAAAAGTATTGCTAATTTAAAAACCACAGAGAGTGGAGAGTACCATTTAAAAATAAGCAATAACGAAGAATTCCTTGTTGTCGTAGAAAAATCGTGGAAACAAGCTTTACTTAGAATAAAACTTGTTGAAAATCTAAATTAGTTCAATATCTGTACTATATTTTTTTAGTTGAAATATTACACATTTCTTTTCTGTTTTAAAAGTAATTTTGCTTCAAATTAATTAGGATTATAAGTGGCAACTTTGAGCTAAGAGAAACGTCTTCTGTTTTGATTTTAAAGGCAATACAATGAAAATCTTTTATCGTATTTTATTTACATGGTTTTTATTAGTGTCTTTTAATATTGTTTTCGGACAAGTTGTAATTAACGAGTTTTCCTGTTCAAATTACAATATAACTCAGGATAACTATGGACAATATGAGGACTGGGTTGAGTTATATAATTCCGGCGGAACTGCATTTAATTTAGCAGGCTATTATCTGAGCGATGATATCAATAACACTACAATGTGGCAATTTCCTGCAGGAGTCTCTGTTCCAGCTGGTGGTTTCATAATAGTTTGGGCTTCCGGAAGAGATGAATATAGCGGAGGAAATATACATACAAATTTTAGACTTACACAGCAAAAACCTACACCTGAATATTTAGTATTTGCCAATTCATCAGGAACAGTTCTTGAAAGTTATAATCTCCATAATTACATCACTCAGATGAATAACTCTAATGGCAGAGCAACGAATGGCGCAACAACATGGTCTGTCTTTACAAATCCAACACCAGGAGCTTCCAACTCAACAACGTCTTATGCCAGATATGCTGACAAGCCTGTTTTTAGTATCAGTGGAGGATTTTATCCGGGGCCTGTATCAGTAAGTATTACTACCACTGAACCTAATGCTGTGATAAGATATACTACTAATGGTGATTTACCTGATGCTTCGTCATTTGTTTATTCAACTCCAATTAATATAACCAACACTACTATTGTTATTGCCAAAGTTTTCAGTAACAATACACAGATATTACCAGGTCAGTATGAATTTAATACTTTTTTTATTAATGTTAATCATACAGTTCCAGTTGTATCTATAGCGGGAACCAATGTCTCAGATTTATTGAACGGTTCATATATCAATCCTTTTGGTTGTATTGAATATTATGAAACAGGACAACTTAAAACAAAAGTCACAGGAGAATTTAATAAACATGGCAATGACAGCTGGGCCTATGGTCAGAGAGGTATTGATTTTATTTCAAGAGATGAATTTGGTTATGGAGATGCGTTGAGATATAAAATATTCGCTGCTAAATCACGTAAAACCTTTAAGAGAATAATTTTAAAAGCAGCAGCCAATGATAACTATCCTTTTGAAAATGGTGGTGCTCATATAAGAGATGCTTTTGTGCAAACTATTTCTCAAAGAGGAAATCTTGAATTAGATGAAAGATCTTATGAACCTTGTGTTTTGTACATGAATGGTCAGTATTGGGGAGTATATGACGTCAGAGAAAAGGTTGATGATCAGGATTTTACTTCTTATTATTATAATCAGGACAGATACCATTTGTATTATCTGAAGACATGGGGCAGTACTTGGTCGGAATATGGAGGTGCCCCCGCTCAGAATGACTGGGATGCTTTGAAAAATTATATTCTGAGCAATAACATGGGTGTTGCTGCCAATTTCACTTATGTTCAAGACAGATTAAATCTTAAAAGTCTTGTAGATTATTTTATCATTAACGAGCATACTGTTTGTAAAGACTGGCTTAACTGGAATACTTCATTATGGAAGGGAACAAATCTTAATGGACAGGAACTAAAGTGGAGATATACGCTATGGGATATGGATGCTACTTTCGGACATTATATCAATTATACAGGAATTCCTGACATCGGACCAACAGCTTCCCCATGTTATGGTGAGAATCTGCCAGATCCAGGCGGACAAGGGCATACTATAATAATGAAAAAGCTGATGGATGAAAATCCGTCATTTAAACAGTTCTATCTTGCCAGATATGTAGAACTTATTAATGGACCTTTGCAGTGTGATACTATGATTGCTATTCTTGACGAGTTAATAAACAGGATTCAGCCTGAAATGCAAAAACACATTAATAAATGGGGAGGGAGTTTTACTGAATGGCAGAATAATGTACAGGCTATAAGGGATTTTATTATACAACGTTGTGCTTTTTTTACGCAGGGTTTTGTAAACTGCTATAGTCTTACCGGGCCTTTTAACG
>Ga0114951_10002216_pt1 | contig 22417 bp, 17 predicted proteins | sample AM7aDNAmetaG_FD_88677 | JGI IMG/M metagenome (GOLD analysis project Ga0114951, IMG submission 88677) | Freshwater microbial communities from Finland to study Microbial Dark Matter (Phase II) - AM7a DNA metaG | ecosystem: Environmental > Aquatic > Freshwater > Lake | place: Finland: Lake Alinen... | reverse complement strand
CGCTGTCGTAGCCAATATAGCCACTGCTGTCGGCAACCTGGCCCGTGTTGCTGATGGTCAATTGGTTGAAAGAACCCGTGCTGCCAACAGAAAGAGAGCCGCTGTTGCTCCAGAGCGAGCCGGCGCCCGTCACCAGCGCGTAGTTGGTGCTGGCGATGACCGAGTTGCCGATGACGCCATTGCTGGAGGTCAACACGCCCGCGTTGGTGACGATCAGGCCGTTGAACCCGCTGTTGGTGCCAACCATGTAAGCGCCTTGGTAGTTGACCGTAACCCCGCTAATAACATTGGTTGTCGAAGGGGTTGGGGTCGTGGCTGCGGTTTGAAGACCGGTTGAGTAGGTGGGGCCTCCCAGCACAGACCACGCCTTGTAATAATACGTTGTCCCGGCAGTCAGCCCGGTGTGAGGTACATTTGTGGCACTGCCGTTATAGAGGACAGTGCCGCCTCCGGGTATCGAGCCGCCGACGGGGTATGTGCCTGACGGCGTCCCGAAAGTGGAACTGGTATTCCACGCCACCATGACATTGTCGTTGGAAACATCCTGTCCCCAAGCAAGATCAATTTCGGAAGTGCTCACGGCGGTTGCCAAGAAACCGGTTGGATCGTTAGGATCGTTCGAACTGAAATTAACAGCCCATTGATTTCCGGAACTGAAGGCAAAGTCTGTGGAGTGACCTGTGGTGATGATCTGGTTCGTGAAATAGTAACCGGTCTGGCTTGCGCCAATCGTATACTGGGAGGAAGAAGGAATTGCCGCGAGGGCGTAGATTCCCTTGGCATTGCTGGTTGCCGTATAGGTTCCTCCGCCGGAGCGCGTGGCTGTTACCACTACCCCCGAGAGGGGAACTCCACCATTGTCCGTCACGCGCCCGCTGATGATCTCGCCTGTTCCATTTGTCCATACATTATAGACGCAATCGTCCACCATGTTGAAATTGTAACCGGTGCCAATGTTGGGCAGATTGTACCAAGCGGTGGACGCCCCACCCCAACCAAGGTTCAGATGATGGTAGAGGGTGGATAGATTGTAGCCGTATCCATCACAAACGATGGCGTGAGCGGAGCCGCTTGTTGTGCTTCTGATACCAAACAAAACAGGGCAACCGGCATCCAGGTTGGGATTCACCATGCCGGTCAGTCCGGAACCGATGTCCGTCCCGCCATGTATGGAACCACCATGAACAGCCGATGTGTAATAAAACGTGTTGAGCAACGCGCTCTTGGCGTCAATTAACCACGCTCCTGAGTTACCTGCCGTGTATTGCATATGAGAGACAACACCGGCATCGGCGCACAGCGCGCCGATGGCTTGGCACTGCGCGTTCGTCAAACCGTTCGGGTTCAGGACCATATTGGTCCAGATATAAGGACCTCCGGCCCCGTCGCCGCCGCGAAGATTCCGGTTCTGGGACACGCCGTTGACCTGGATCGAGAAGGCGTTTGTGCCAACGTTGCCGGTTGGATACTGCCAGAATCGCATGAGCTGGGCCATGGCTGTGGCAACACACCCGCAAACATCATTCGCAGCATTCCCGTCGGCATATGGCGGCGTGTAGTAGTTGTAGCATGCGTAATCGGCACCAACTGTGGACTGATCCCACATCGTCAGGGTCAGAGGCGCGACCCGGACATCCGAAACGCTTGAGAGGTTGCCAGAAGCCGGGGGAGGCAACTGATCCACGCTTTTGAGCTGCTCCCATTTGTTTCTGGCGGCCAGGTGCGGGCCTTGCGCTTGGGCCGCCTTGACACCTCGGGCTTTCGCGATTCGGGCAGGCAGATCCCGGCTGACCAGCGCGCCCAAAGGGTTCGTGGTGGATGGGTCGAACCTGCCGCGGGGGGCGAAGGCAATGACCGGCTCGACGAGGTCGTCCGCCGGCACGATGATAAAGCCGTCGGGATCCAAATAGACCACATGGTAAAGCGCCGTTCCCGTCGCATCCTTGAAGGTCTCCGCCCGTTTAATCTTCTGCCCCACGGTCGTTTGCAGCGGGATTCGCTCCATTCGAAGCCAGCCTCTAACCGCTGCCTGAGCATGATCTGAAGTGGCAGGATCGCCCGACGCCTCTTGGAGGAACAAGAACGTCAGGATCGAAACAAGAACGGCTTTAAGGAGGAAAACGGACCGTCTAACAGCACTGGTTTTACGAAAGTCAGGAGCCAGATTGAAATCCGAACTCCGCCCTGTCATAATTTCTTCCCCTTGTCTGCGCCGCTTGCAGAGTTCGAGCGCGGGCGCCAGCCCGCAAGGCATGAAAACACAAGCGGAAACAGTGAAGACATCTTTCCGTGTGTCATCTTCGACTCATGATCGAAGCACTTGTTCATGGACTCCTTAGCCAGCAAACACCGCCTTCAACGGTGACCGGTCGTTGCGCTCGGTGGCGTAAAAGCATTTTTACCGCTGACGTAGCCCAACGCCGTTATTTGCTGGTGTCTTCGTGCAAAAATTCGACACGACCTTCAAGGCCAACTACTTATGATCTTAACGCTCCCCTGAACAGTTTTGTCCAGCATTAACCAGCCTGAGTTTTGCATAGGAGAAAACCTTAGATGGTTCGCCGCTCCGCCGTTGCCGTATCCTCGTTTCCGATCCCTCGTTTTCGTCGGTTGCACTTTCAACGAGTTCGCCATTTTCAGCCATTTCGTCTTCGTAAGCCGCGTGTTCATCGTACGTGCAAAATGAAACCGCTCCCCCCCAGTTGAAGAGATCACTGCACTGCCGTTTCATTTTTCGTGTGCGCCAGGTGCTTCGTAATTTCCGCTCATCCTTGCCACCGGCTTGCGTCCGCCGTCGTCTGACCTCAGCGACCACCTTTTCAAGAGTTCGTCATTTTCGTCATTTCGTCGTCGCAAGTCCCGTATCCATCGTAACGCGGGTCCCGATTCTTCAGACTCGGTTCATCGGTCGCTTCGGCTTCTGGCTGACGGCTGAAAGTTGACGGCTTTTCGCTGAGTTTCGTCATTTTTCGTCATTTGATCTCCGCAAGTGCTTGCAAATGACATTTCGATCCGTGCCCGTGCATTTGGGAAATGCAGTCATTTAGAGTCAGTTTAGCCACGTAAGTCCTTGCAAACGACAGTTGGATTCGCGCCCGCTCAGTCCTCGCTCGCCCGAAGTCAAAAGTCGCTTTTTCAAAAGTTCACCATTTCCAGTCATTTCGTCGTTGTAAGTCGCGTGTTCATCGTGCGCGCAAAATGAATTGGAAGCTCTCAGGGTTTCACCAGTTTTCACCAGTTTAGCTTCGCAAGTGTTTGCAAATAACAGTTGGATTCGCGCCCGCGTTTTGCGCCTCAACTCTTGCCGTCGTCTTCCGTCCATCATTGGTTGACCTCAGCAGTCGCTTTTTCAAAACATCTTCATTTATCTTCACTTACCGACGTAAGTGCCGTGTTCATCGTGCGGTCTTTTCATGCGTCCAACAATTCAGTTTCGAGTTCTTGCCGCCGCTTCCTGAGCTTCTGCAACTTCATCTGTCCCTCCTGCGTCAACTCGTTACTCAGTTTTTGCTTGTTGAAAATAACGTCTCTGGCACGGACGCGCTCTATCTGACGTTCGACGCTCTTGATGTCTCCCTCGATCTGCCAGCGTTCGCGGCGTGTCTTGCGAGGAGAGGGGGCTACGGGTTTCTCTTCTTTAATCTCTTTAATATTATCTCTTTGGGTGAAACCAGCTTCACTAGGGTTGGTGCAATGCGTTTCACTATCTGGTGAAACTGATTGCACTGGGGGTGGTGCAGCATTTTCACCACCCATCCACTCGTGCTCGGGCAGGCTGTAGCGGTTGCTCTGGTTGTTGCTCCGCGTTACGACGACGAGTTTGGCTTCCTCCAATTCCGCCACCACGTTGATGACTTGACGCCGCGAAACACCTACTTCTTTGGCAAGTGTCTTGTGGGATGGCCATGCTTGGCCGCTGGTGGTCGCATACTGACGAAGACGCCCGTAGATTAGTTTGCCGGTCGCAGAAACCTCGGCGCGCCGCATGAGCCAGTTCGGCACTGGTGCAAACGAGAAATTGTAGGGTGCGCGACTCATGATTGAGTGTTCACACCGTGGTGGCAACGGTTGTGCTTTGCCTTCAGGCGGGGCAGGGGAGTTGCGACTGTTAGCGCGGACCGCTTTGGTCGAAGCGTTGGCAATGGCACGAGGGTGCGCGAGACGGGCAGCCGTTCGTCAGTGGGAAGCGTCAGCTTCAGCAGGTCGGTCTCGCGATAGCGGACTGGCAACCCCTCAACCGGCCGGATGCCGGCTTTCGCCACAAGCGAATCAAAATGTCTCGGCGACACCGCGAGTTTCGTCGCGCCATCCGTGCGTTTAATAAGCCGTGGCAGCGCGTCCGCCGGCACCGGTTCTTCAATTTCCAACGTCACCCGCCCGTCAGCCTCGCCGCGCACGCGAAACGCTTTACACATCAAAGTCATCATGTTGCCCCCGCAGTGAGTGTGCCCCCGCTTACGTCCAGCCGCCCTATGCAAACCATCCGCCGGAGCACTGCTTGCCCTGTTCCAGTGTTTGCGAACCGGGATTCAGAGCGCCCCACCGACGGGGCAGGGTCAAACTGCTTCCAGCGTTTCCGCCGCCGCGCCGAGGCCATTGCATTTGAGCGTTTTCTCACCATAAGCATTCCGTTTCTGCCGGTTCTTCATCTGACCGGCGGCCCAAAAAAGAAGCCCGCCATTCAGGCCGATGCCCGGATGGCGGGAAAACACGCTTCCCATTTGGGAAATCAGACTTCCCAAAATGCTATGCTCAGAAACCTATTTCCAGATTCGCCCCTGTGGTTGGTTGTAAATGCACTCGTAGCCAGTGCTCACGAGTTGCTGAATGTGCTGGCCAAACGCCTTTTCGGACCGGTCTCCATTGGACAACTTCTGTCGCACCGCGGCAATCGCCTTGCTGACATTCCCGCGCGCTCGTTCTCCGGAATCTGAGGCTTGGCCCTTCTTCCCGAGTGCGGTTTTGAGGAACTCAATCTCCTGGTCAAGGCGCGCAATTTTGGACTCATCGGGACTCTCCTCGGCCTTCTCCCGTTCACTCAGCAGTTCGTTGAGTTCACAGGAATACTCGCGTTTCGCCTTGGCATCCAGATCGTCCTGAATCGAGTTCTTCGTCCTCGCCTCGGCCTTCTCGGATTGAATGGCGATTTCCAACTCATACGCCGAGATGGGTTCATTCGGATGGTGAAGCAGGTAATCGAGGTATTTTGCCCCCAGCGTATTTTCCATGTTGAAAACTTGGCCACCGGCATACCTTACGTCCCAATGACTGCCAGACTTTTGGAACAAGCAACGAGGGGACTCTCCAACATCCTTCTCGCTTGATGTTTCCTTGTCCGGCGAAGGACTTCCGCTTGTCCCAACCCGTTTTCTTGCGTCGAACAACGCGATGGCTAACCCTTCCGGAATGCCCGCTTTCAAGCCAGCAATTTGTCGATCCATCCTTGCGAGAACCATCTCCGCTCGTCCCATGAGTCCCGTAAAACAGGATTGTTGTCGAGACTTGAACCCGGAGTAAAAGCCATCAACCGCCTTTGTGATGGCTGCCACTGCAAGATCCTTCGGCAGATCATTGCCAACAGTTTCCACATAGATCACTGTGAGGCTCTCCACGAGTTCTTTCGCTATCGTCAAAGCGACCTGACCAATGAAGACACGGCTTTTCACTGAGAGCGATCCTCCGTGCGCGGCGAAGTTGGACGCAGTCCTTGCAACCTCTACCATGGACTTCTCAGTCAATTCCCGAAGTCTGCGCCTTGCCTTCGCTGCTGCGATTACGAGTGCTTCTTCAGTGTCTTTCCTCATGGCTTGGAAGTTGCTAGGGGTGTTGGAGCCTCTGTTGACACGCTTCACTCTTCATTGTTCTACGTTCGCCCACATCACTTCTTCAAATCCTCCGCAATCGTTCCGAACTGTTCCAAAGCCGCTTCCAAGTCATCCGTGATTTCTTGAGCAATGATCTCCGGCGCGGGCAGGTTCGCGCTCTCTTCCAGCGCGTCATCTTTCAGCCAGAAGATGTCGAGGTTCACCTTGTCGCGTTTTGTCAGTTCCTCGTAGGTAAACGCCTTGAACCGCTCGCTCTCCTTCCGCTCATGCCGGTTCTTCGGGTTGTAGCAGGCCACAAAGTCGTCGAGGTCGCTGCGCTTGAGGGTGTTTTCCTTGAGGGTGAAATGCAGGTTCGTTCGCAGGTCGTAAATCCAGAGCTTCTGCGTCCACGGCTTTTCCTGCGCGGGTTTGCGGTCGAAGAACAGGACGTTCGCCTTTACGCCCTGCGCGTAGAAGATGCCGGTGGGCAGACGCAACAGTGTGTGAACGTCCGCCTGCTTGAGCAGTTCGCGCCGGACGGTCTCGCCGGCACCGCCTTCAAACAGCACGTTGTCGGGCACCACAATCGCGGCCCGGCCGTGCTGTTTCAGGATGGTGAAGACGTGCTGGAGGAAGTTGAGCTGCTTGTTGCTCGTGGTCGCCCAGAAGTCGTCACGGTTGATGATGAGGCTTTCCTTCTCCTGCTCGCCAGCCTCATTGACGATGGTGACGCTGCTCTTCTTGCCGAACGGCGGGTTGGTCAGGACCATCTCGTATTCGCCGTGCTTGCCGCCGAGCGCGTCCTTCACCAGCACCGGCACGGCTTCCGTGTCATCGCCGCCGATGCCGTGCAGGACGAGGTTCATGCAACAGAGCCGGGCGACGCTGTCCACCAGTTCCACGCCGAACAGCGTGCCGCTCTTGAGCCGCTTCTTCTGCGCCTTGTCCAAACCGGGAGTCCGCGCAATGAAATCGTGCGCGGCGAGCAGGAAACCACCCGTGCCGCACGCCGGATCGCAGATGGTCATGTTGGGCGCAGGCTGCACCACCTCCACAATGGCGGCGATGAGCGAGCGCGGCGTGAAGTATTGGCCCGCGCCGCCTTTCACGTCCTCGGCGTTCTTTTGCAGCAGACCCTCGTAGGCATCGCCCTTCACGTCCGCGGAGAGGCTTGACCACTGCTCCTTGTCAATCAGGTCCACGATCAGCCGCCGCAACTTGGCCGGGTCCTGGATTTTGTTCTGCGCCTTGCGGAAAATGACGCCCAACATGCCGGGCCGTTTGCCGAGCGTTTCGAGCACATGCCGGTAATGCGTCTCCAGTTCATCGCCGTCCTTGGCGAGCAGACTCGCCCAGTCGGAGCCTTTCGGCACTGCCGCCGGCTTGTTGAACGGCGGCCGGCTCTGTTCATCGGCCATCTTGAGGAACAGCAAAAACGTCAACTGCTCGACGTAATCGCCGTAGGACAGTCCGTCATCCCGCAGGATGTTGCAGTAGTTCCAGAGTTTTTGAACGAGTGCGGTGGGATTACTCATGTTTTCTTTTTTTCCGGCTGGGCGTGGGCAGCTTCTTCAACTCCTTCACCGCTGCCTCAAAATCCTTTTCCACCTGCGATGGCTCGGCGAGTTGCGCGCGGTGGAACTTCTCGAACTCCAGTTCCGCCTTCCGCGCCGCCTGCTCATGGGAAATCTTCCCGGCGTGCTTGAGAATGTCCCGCCCGCTCAGGCGCAGGAAATCATCCAGCTTCGCAATCCAGTCCTGCATATACATGGGCTTCCGGTTGAGCGCCTGGACCTCCGCCAGTTCCAGATACACGGTCACGATGCGGTTCAGCGCATTGAGTTCTTCCGGCGACAGGTAATTCTTGGCAATGACCGCCTCCGCTTTGCTCGGTTTCGTGCCCACCCAGTTCGTCATTCCCATCTGTGACTTGGCGGCGTCCGCCCGCGCATGAACCACCTCCGCCGCCGTCTGGCCGTGCGCCGCCCAGTGCATCTTGTTCTGCACCGTGGCGAAGAACTGCTGCGATGCCTCGGTGCTCGGGTCGTAATCAATGCTCGTCGCGTAAATCTCCAACACCTTGCGCCAGAAGACGTTCTCCGATGACCGAATATCCCGGATGCGCGCCAGCAATTCCTCGAAGTAATTTCCCCCGCCGCGCCGCTTCAACCGCTCATCATCCATCGCGAAGCCCTTCACGATGTATTCGCGCAGCCGCTGCGTGGCCCAGATGCGGAATTGCGTGCCGCGATGCGACTTCACCCGGTAGCCGACTGAGATGATCGCGTCCAAGTTGTAGTGTGCCGTCTCGTAGCTCTTGCCGTCGGCGGCAGTTATCCGGAATTTCCGGATAACTGAGGCCTCGGCCAGTTCGCCTTCCTTGAAAATGTTTTGGATGTGCTCATTGATGGTCCGGACATCCTTCTGGAACAATTCCGCCATCAGTTTTTGGGTCAGCCAGACCGTTTCGTCCATCAGCCGCACCTCCAGCCGGGTGCGACCGTCATCCGTCTGGAAGAGGAGGATGTCGCCGCCGGGTGCGGGAGAGTTGGGAATCAGATCGCTCATACAAGTTCTCCGGTGACCGCTTTCTGCAAAATCGCCGGCCGCAGCCGGGTGGCGCGCTGGAGGCTGGCATTCTGGTAGTGTTTCCCGTCGGCGGCAGTTGTTTCCAAAATGGAAACAACTGAATCTTCCAGCAATTCGCCGGAATCGAAGATGTTCTTCAGGTGCTTGTTGATGGCCGGCACATGGACCCCGAACAACGCCGCCAGCGCCTTCTGCGTCAGCCAGGCCGTCTCGTCCTTGAAAAACACGTCCACCTTCACCGCCCCGTCCGGCGCGGTGTAGAGAAGGAATTGGTTCTGGTCGCTCATACAAGTTCTCCCGCAAACGCCTTCTGCAAAACCGCCTGCCGCAGCCGCGTGGCGTGCTGGAGGTTGGCGGCCACCACCGCTTCCAACTCCTCCACCACGCTCAACCGCCGCTCCACTTCCGCAACGCCAACCGGCAGGCTGTCATCCCGCAGGATGTTGCAGTAGTTCCACAAGTTTTGGACGAGGACTATCGGGGTGCTCATAGGTAAATCAAAGCCCCTTTGACTCCACCTCTAACCTTGTTAAGCATGGGGTGATTCTGGCTTAGGAGAAACAACTCCGCGTTCAAACTCCTCGCAAACCCATCAAGGCCAGGGAAAAGAGTTGCGGCCGAGATGTTCATCTTTCGCAAATCAGCCAACACTTCAGCACGACATTTCATGCTCAACCTGAACTTCAAGCATTTCTTCGCCAGCTCGGCCTTGTCGGTTTCGAGAAGATTTGCAGTGAACGTTTTAGTCACATCACCGGGGCAAAGAAACAAGCCCTGCTGAATGCCTAGTCGCTCGTTCATATCAAACGCAGTTAACGGAAGAACAAAAGAGGCCCGATTATTCAAAATCAGGTGATCCACAATGTGCGGCGTGCCGAGATCATCTCGAATCGTCAGTTTGCGGCAAGTCTTGTCTGCTTTTTGCATCTTCCTGAGCGCAGTGCCTTTCAACCACGCTAGCTCAATGGCCCAGACGGCAACTTCTTTAGCGTCGCGCTGAGTCTCAAACGCAAAATACGCGGCAACGTAGAATGACTTCGTCCAATCTTGAAGGCGTGTCGGTGCTCCGAAATGCTGCATTTCTGCCAAGAGCGAAACAGAATTTGTTGGTGTGAGTCGGCTGCCTCTCAGGCCAGAGGCTTTTCTCCGATACTCCGCGAAGGCGACTTTTTCGGCGATGTCCCTTTCTTGACCACGCCAAGCCCGTTCCAGACTCGTCTCAAGATTCCAACTGGAATCGCCCTGCCCTCTGAACCCCCAATTGCTTTCGAGTGGGAGGAGCAAGTTTTTCAGCTCGCTCCAATTCTTCGCTGTTCGCTCGCTGTAATATTTTGGTGCTGGGGATGCCATAGATTCAGTTCTAAGTCAGATTTCCGCTGAAAGCCTTCTGCAAGACCGCCTGCCGCAGCCGTGTGGCGCGCTGGAGGTTGGCATTCACCACCGCTTCCATCTCCTCTACCACGCTCAATCGCCGCTCCACTTCCGCCACGATCCGCGTTTGCTCGGCAAGCGGTGGAACGGGAAATTCGAGTGCTTCAAATTTCGATTTGTTCAGAATTGGCAGCGTCGTTGCTGACGCGTTGCTTTTGATTTGCTGTTGCCCGAGTGGACTACTGAACAACCAAAACACCCACCCTGGGATTGCGACCTTGGGATTCACGACAAGCGCGTTGATCTGCTGATTCGTCGCGCAGTCCACTCTCGCGAATCCAGTCTTGCCAATGGTCGCGCCGATGCACGTTACGAGAACAGCACCTGCCGGTAACACCCGCGCGTGCTTCGCGCCCTTGGCGCTCAAGTATTGTCGCGCTTCGCGGACATTGTAGCCAGCGTCAAGGTCAGTTGGTTTGAAGAAGGGCAGTTTGTCGCCGAGGTTCTCTTTGTCACTGGTCGGCGGAGTATTTCCTGTGATTGCCTCACCAATTTCCGAAACCTTGAGATGCTTCCATGCACTCAAATCGGAGGCGACAATGCGGCCTTCGCAAGCGGCTTTGAGGACGGCGGCACGGTAGCGTTTGAGGTTGGCCTGCACCCGCCGCAACGCCGCTACCCCCGCCTCCAGCCGCGTGAATTGCTTCTCAATCTCCGCCACAATCCGCCGCTGTTCGTGAAAGGGTGGGACAGGCAATAAGATCGTTGCGAGATTTCCGCGCGAAATCCGTTTCCGCGTTGAACCAGCCTGCAAAGCAGAGATTGCGGAGCGGAACGGATGAGCGTTCACGAAACAAGCGAGCCAGCGGTGGTCGAACTCGCCGTTGCCAGAACGTGCAATCGCGACATCCACCACGGTAACGGAGGTCTTCGGATCGCCAGGAAAGATGCAGGCACGGCCAAGTGGGTCGGGCATCCGAGCGATGAGCACATCGCCGTCCTTGAGGAACGTGCAGCCCAACTCATCGGCCTTTGCCTTGGTCATGAATCGGTCGGACTTGTTGCGGTAAACGCCATCGCCAACGTCAGCCAACTGAATCAGCCGCACATCGCCATTCGGGTCTTGGTCTTTGCTCTCCACCCAATCGCCGTCAACGAAGACGCCGGTTTTGCCGCATAGGTCGGGAATGGTCGCCCAAGCCCATCCTTTTGGCAGTCGGTATTTACCAAGTTCACTCATGCCGCAAGCACCTCATTCAGTTCATCGAGCAGTTTGGGCAGTCGCTCGCCGAAGAGTTGGTAGGCTTTTCCAAGTCCGCCGTGTTGGTTGAACGGCACGGCGTCGAAATCGTCCGGCTCAATGCTGAGGCTGGTGGCGATGTGTTCGCAAATGAGATTGAGCCAGGCGCGTTGTTCAGGCGTGAAGATTGTTCCGGCTTTGGCCTTGTCCATGAGCCATTCGTTGAAGCGCTCGCGGACGGATTCGGCGAAGGGCTGGAGCACGGGCTGCTGTTCCAGCGCGAAGCGGACGAGGGCGACGAGGTCGGCGAAGCGTCCGGCCTGCGAGCGACCCTTGACCTTGCCGGGCCGGGCGGCGCTGAAGGCGTCCCAGAGGCGGTCCTCGGTCCACGCGGCGTGGTTCTCGCGGAGCTTCTTCTCCAGTTCCTTGAGCATCGGCTCGGTGAGGCGCTGCCGGTAGGGGCGGCTGTAGAGGATTTGCAGTGCGGTGATCTCGGCCTTGTGCTGCTCGATGTAATCGCGGAACGAGGTGGCGAGCTGGGCACTGGTCTGCGCGCTCTTCTGTGCCGGGCCGGCGTAGAGAAGCGTGTCCTGTGAGATGACGTCAATGGTCTGCTCGGCGGCTTTCTGGATTTTCTTGAGCAGGTTGCGGAGATCGGGGTTGGCCGCAAGCGGAGCGAGAGCGGATTTCACCGCAGAGTCGCGGAGAGTGCTGAGTTCGGATTCCGAAGGCTGGTGGTAGGCAGGTTTGCCTTCCTTTGCTTTGGCCTCGATGACATCCGGGTCAATGGCTTCGAGCAGGCCCTTCGCGATCTGCGAGAGGGTCTGGCCTTTGGCGGTCTTCACGACCTCGGCCTCGATCTCAGCGTCGAAGCGGCGTTCAAGACGGATGAGACGGCCGGCAAGCGATTCGATGGCGGCCACCTCGGTAGTACCAAGCGCGGCGACATCGAGGAGTTTCTCAAAGCTGACGGTGGGTTTCTTTTCCAACGGGCGGGATTCAGTGTGCACTCGCTCGCAAACGCCGACAGCATCCACGATCACGTAGCGGGTCTTGCGTTTGATGCCGGGGTTGACCTGTTCCATCTCGGTGTCGGACACGACGCGCACGCCGCGGCCTTTCATCTGCTCGAAGAAGTTCTTCGATGCCACGGAGCGCATGAAGAAGACGATCTCCAGCGGCTTGATGTCCGTGCCGGTGGCGATCATGTCCACGGTGACGGCGATGCGCGGGAAGTAGCTGTTGCGGAAGGCGCTCAAGATTTCATCGGGCGACAGGCTGGATGTTTTTACCCAGGCAACCTTTTTAACGGGTTCGCCCTTCGCATCTTTCAGGACGTTACCTTGCTTATCGGTGACGACTTCCTCCACGCGGGTGAAGCCGGTGCGGTAGGTAATCTTCTGGCAGAAGTCGTTGCCTTTGCCGAACACTTCGCGGCAGATGCGAACGATGTCGTCGGCGTGGGTGTCGTCTTTGGCGAAGATGAGGGTCTTGGGCGCGTCGGCGCGGCCGGGGAAAATCTCCGTGAAGAGCTTGTCGCGGAACGTGGTGAGGACGGTGCGAATCTGGTCCGGTGCGACAACTTCGCGGTCGAGGTCGGAGGCGTCGTAGGCGAGGACTTCGTCGAGTTGTTCCCAACGCACCTTGCGCGTCTGGCGGTCGCGTTTGTCCACGTAGAACCCGGCGTCCACCTTTGAGCCACTCTGCGTAATCGCCGTATTGATGCGGTAGATGTCGCAGCCGACGTTCACGCCGTCGGCTACGGCTTTCTCATGGTTGTATTCCATGACGAGGTTTTGCTGGAAGAAGCCGAAGGTCTGTTTGGAAGGCGTAGCCGTGAGGCCGATGATCGAGGCGTCAAAGTATTCGAGCACCTGCCGCCAGAGATTGTAAATGGAGCGATGGCACTCGTCCGTGATAATGAAGTCGAACTCCTCGATGGGGAACGCGGGATTATATTCGACGGGGACGGGTTGTTTGAACAGCGATTCGGCGGCTTCGATGGGCAGGTCGTCGAGGTCGGGCGCGGGTTCCTGCTCGCCCTTGAGCATGGAGTAAACGCGCTGGATGGTGCCGATGACAACGCGGGCGGATGTGTCGAGCGTGTTGCTGGCGAGGTGCTGGACGATGTATTCCTCCGTGAACTTGTAGTTGTTCACAGGCGAGACGAACTGCTGAAACTCTTTGAGCGTCTGCCGGCCGAGGTTGCCTCGATCCACGAGGAACAGGACGCGCTTCGCTCCGGCGTATTTCACGAGCCGGTAGATGAAATTGACGGCGGTGTAGGTCTTGCCAGAACCCGTTGCCATCTGGATGAGCGCGCGTGGACGACCGGCGGCGAAGGACTGCTCCAAGTTGGTGACGGCCTCGATTTGAGCGGGCCAGAGGGAACCCGCCGCGAGTGGAGGAAACTCGCGGAGTCGCTGGGCGAGTTGCTTCTCCTGCTGCACCCAGGCGCGCAATGTCTCCGGGCGATGGAACGCGAAGACGTTGCGGCTGCGCGGGTCGGGATCGAGACGGTTGGTGAAGCGAGTTTCCTTGCCGGTGCTCTCGTAACTGAACGGAAGTGGCGTTCGCCACGCGGGCAGACCGGAGGGAACACCGGCGACGTATTTGTTGGACTGTTCCTCAACGCCAACGAGGGAGTAGCCTTCCGGCTTCGCCTCGACCGTGCCGATGGCTTTTCCGTCCACGAAGAGGGTGTAATCAGGCTCACCGGTCTTGAACGAGAGTTCGCAAACCGCAACACCGCGGCCTGCGGAGAGATTGACGGCGGACTTCTCCTGGACAAGCCAGCCACAGGCGACGAGTTGGGCGTCAATCTTCTGCCGGGCGAGTTGTTCGGGGGATTCAGGCATGGTTCACAAGCTCGGCTCGGTTGAAATCTTTCGATTGATTATGCCCATTCGATTATCTTCTCCTCGCGTGGGCGGATGATGGCAGGAGCGATTGTGTTTCGCAATTCACAAAACGACCGGCGCGCTACGGCGGGCTGGTTAGAGTGGTGCAGTATCGAACCGGGAACCGGGCATGGGAAAGGGCGCAAGCGCTGACGTGCCACCGCCTCAGTTGAAAAACAACCGCCAAACTAGTGTGCCAGTGCGGCTTTCATCGGCAGCACGTTCGCCGGTGTATTTGGCATGATTGCCCACCAGAGCGCCGCGTCGCGCGATGTCACAATCTCGCGGTAGTGTTGAAACACGATCTGCGGCGAGTTGCCCATTTCCAAGGCAACTTGCGGCGCGGATTTGCAGTCGGCGAGCCGGTAGCTGGCGAAGCTGTGCCTCAACGCGTTCCGCTTCCATTTGATGCGCGCTCGATGAGCGCAGGCTCGCAGGACGTCGTTCATGCGTTGCTGGAGGCATGGCATGACGTGGCCAACCTCGTTACGGTAAGGCGACAGCCAGTCGGCGGCATTTGGTAGCAACGGCACAATTCGCCGCTGTGCCGTTTTTGTCTTTGCCGCGCTGAGCTTGATGTGTTGTTGCTCGAAGTCTATGTCCTGCCAATCAAGCCGGAGAATCTCAGCGGAGCGGAGTCCACAGAACCCACCCAGGACCAAAACCGGTATCGTGTCCACATCGGTTGCAGCCAGCAATGCGGCCATTTCCTTCGGCGTGAAGATTTCGATCTCGCCTTCTGTTACCTTGCCGATTGCTGTGAGCGAAGCGGCGGTGTCACGGTCGCGTGGCAGATAACCGCGGGACTTCGCAAACTGAAACAAGGTCACAACCGAAGTGCGCGCATTACTTCTTGTTCTCGATGACACAGGAAGGGAGCGCAGCCAATCGTCAAGTTGCGCAGTGGTGATCTCGGCAATCGATTCCTCGATGGCGTCCGCGAGTTTCGTCAGGTCATACCGGAGCGCCGTCACATAACGTTCGGAGAGATTATCGGCTCGCTTGGCTTCAATCATCTCCTCCATCACAGCGCGGACCGACTTCGCCGGCATATCAAACGGGTAGTTGCGCTTGTAAAATCTGGCCGCTTCCAGGAGCGAGTGATTGCCGATCAACTTGCGGGCGGCAACGTATTCTTCCACCGCCGCTGTGAGCGGCACATCAACAGATTCGAGATGGGCCAGCGCGGAGCGATACGTCTCGGCTTCGGCTGGTGACAAGACGCAATGGCCGGCGGTTTGGCCGCTGACTTGCTTGGCAATCTTCCGCGCGTATTTGCGCGCCCCGTCGAGACTGCCGCGAAAAGTGACCCGCTGCCGTATCGAGTCGAGATAATATGACAACAACCAGGCAGACCCTTGTTTGCGGTGGAGGGGATAAATCTGGATGCTGATCCCTGCATTTTTCACCGTGACGCCACCCGCTTTGTCTCTGTTCATGATGACCTCGAATCTGCAACAGAGCCTAACAAGTTGTCACGAATTTGTCACGGATTTATAAAATATTCAAATTCCCCAAGAAAAGCTGGTGGGCGGTGCAGGGTTCGAACCTGCGACCGCGTGCGTGTAAAGCACGTGCTCTACCGCTGAGCTAACCGCCCATCTTGCGCGCGACACGGATTCAATCACACGCGGCGGCGAAAATCCAACGCATTAGCGCGCCGAACCGGTCGCGTCTCATTCGCCGTCGAGGCGCAGACAAACGATTTCTTCAGGGCTGCGGAGGTAGAGGCGGTCGCCGACAAGCGCGGGGTGGGACCACACGTCCGGCGAGCGGCCGTTCTTGCCGTGAAAAACTTGCAGCCTTGAAATGACGCGGCAAGCCCGGCCCTCCGCGGCGAAGAGCAGGAGCTCGCCGGTGGTGCACGTGGCGAGGACGCGGCCGTTGCCGCCGATGAGGCTGGCGTATTCGTTGAAGGCCTTGTCCTCAAAACGCCAGCGCGTCGCCGGCGGGTTGGCGGCGTCGAGGCAGAGCAGCGCGTCGTTGACGGTGCCAAAGATCAGGCCGTTGACGATGACGGGCGTGGAGATTTCCGGTTTGAGGTCGCCGTTCTGCGCGATGGGTTGCGGGCGGATCGTTCCGTCGGCGTTGAACGCGTGGAGCCGCGTGGCATGATCGTCGGTTGAGAGCAGCAGCCAGTCGCCGAGCTTGAGCGGCGTGGGCACGTTGAAGTCGCGCGGCTTCGGCGGTGTCAGGGTCCACAGGCATTTGCCGGTCTCCGGGTCCCAACCGTGGATGGACTCGATGTCGTAGCCGACCAGTTGACGCCGGCCGCCGAACACCTCCAGCAGCATCGCGCCGTGGGCCATCGGCTCGCCGGGAGTTTTCCAAAACAATTTGCCGGTGTGGCGGTCGAGCGCGACGACGGCGGCGTCCTTGGACGCGGTACCGGTAACGAGATGCTCCTTGTTCACCATCGGGCTGGGGCAGAATCCCCACGACAGCGGCTTGCCGCCAAAGTCGGCGAGCAGGTCGCGCTTCCAGAGAACTTTGCCGGTCTTTAGCTCGACGCAGTGCAAGTGACCGAACGCGCTGAGCAAATAGACCTTCCCACCGACGATGACCGGCGTGGCGCGCGGTGTGTTGGTGTAGTCCAACTCGCCCAGCGCGGGATAAGTCAGCTCCCAGAGTTGCTCGCCGGTGTCGGCGTTGAGGCAGCGCCAGGTATCGTCGCGGGTGCCGTTGGTTTTGTCGGCAACGATCAGGAACGGTGGTTGCACGGCGACGCCAGCCATCGCGGGACTCTCCATTTTCCGGCGCCAGAGAAAGCGCGCCTGACTTGGCAGCTTCGAAGGCATGTCGTCGCGAATGGCGTCGCGCCGCGGCCCGCCGCGCCAGTCGGTCCAACCGGCGGCTTCGTGGGTGGCGGGGCAGGCGACGAATCCGTCGCGGCTTTCCAACTTTGTTTTCAACGGCGCGTTGTCGCTGACCGCGAGCAGTGTCTTCGTAATCGCGTCCGCATCGGCGGCGGAGACGCGCTTGGTGGCAAAGACAGTGATGAACGGCACCGGCGCGGTTTGGCCGATGACGCGGAGCGCGCCCTTGTCAATCGTGCCGCAACCTTCCAGCAGCGCCATCGCGTAGCTGGAGATGACGCCGGCGTCGGCTTGTTTTTCGAGAACGGCCAGACCGGTCTGGTTGCAGGTGGAGCGCGTTTCCGGCGCGACGGGGAGCGGCAAACCGAGCGACTGCATTGCCGAAAGCGCGGCGGCGTGTTTCTCGTCGCAGTCGGCCGAACCCAAGAGAACCTTGCGCCCCTTCAGGTCGGCGATGCTTTTGGCGGGATCGTCACCGCGCACGACGAAAAGCCCGGTGAGCGTTGTTTTGCCGTCGCGATCCGTGAGCATGGCCAGCGGCGTGAGCGGAATTGTGGCGGCGGCGGCTTGCGCGCGAACGACCGATTGCTTGCCGACGATGAGATCAAGTTTATTGTCGGTGACGCGTTCGGCTTCCGCGAGGCTCTCCTGCGGGAACGCTTCGACGGGTCGTCCGAGCTTCTCGCTCATGAACGCCGCCAGTGCCAGATAGTCGCGCTGTGCAAATCCTTTCACACAGGGGCAGGCGAGTTGTTTGCAGAGCGGGTCCATCACGACCATGCGGAGCGGTCCGCGGTCGGTGGTCGCCGCCGCCAAGCACTCACAACCCAAAGCGAGAACCAGCAGCGAGAGCGGGAGAAGCAGGGATTTCACTCCGGGCACCAAAGTTTGCCGTCGAATTTTGGTTTTTGGGTTTGGAAAATCGGAGCCAGGAATGGCAGTGGTCATGCGTTATTTCCCGAGAGCCGGACCGGTCAACACGTGGATGACGCCGCCAACCTTGTCCAGAAAATACAGTTCGCTGCCATCCTTGTTGGTGGCGATGGCCACCTGCACGCAGCCGACGTATTGCGACTTCACCATCGCCACCAGCGTGCATTTGCCGTCGGCGCTCCACCGCTTGACGCGGAAGTTGTTGGATTCGGCGGTGTAGATGACGCCGCTGGCGCCGAAGCAAATGTTCTTGGGTTCGCAACAGCCGCCGTAGCCTTCGAGCGAGTCGGGGTCGTGTTTGCCAAACTCGCCGAGCTTGTTCCCGTTGCGGTCGAAGCGCAGCACGTGGTGGCGCGCGTTCTCGACGACATAGAGCTCCTTGCCGTCCGTGCCGATGTCCTGGCAGCCGCAACAGCCGCGCAGACCACGGACGATCTCCTTGCAGTCGCCCAGTTCCTTGTTGAACCGGAAGACCGAGAACGATGTGCCGGTGCGCGAGCAGACGAAAATGTCGTCCTTGATGACGGCGGCGCCGGGCGAGCGGGAATATTTGTCAGCGGCAGGCATGGCCGCCGTCTTGAGAATTTTGCCGGCGGGGCTGAGGATGGCAACCGTCGCGGTGCCGGTGACCACGTAACTGCCATCCGCGCGCGCGGCGATGGCGTGCGGGGCAAACGGCATCTTCCATGTGGCCTTGAGCTGGTCGCGCACCGTGATGACGCGCACCACGTCGTCGCCGTCGTCGCAGGCAACAATATCGCCGGCGGCGTTGAGGCAGAAGTGGGAGAGCGACTGGCATTGCGTGGCCTTGCTCGCGCCGATCTTGCGGGTTTGTTGATGCGTGGCGCTCGGCGTATCCGCGCTGGCGATAGTCGCGGCGGTGAAAAACGCTGCAATCTGCAGGAGTCGGTTCATGATGATGTTCTTTCTTCGGTGAAACCCGATGTCGCTATCAGCGGGGCGCACTATAAGCGGACGCCAAGTGGGTTGTCAGGTGATTTGTAGCTGCCGGTAAACGAGCCGTTACTGCTTGGCTGCCGCAGGAGGTCGGCGGACGCAGCGGAAGCCGATGGCGTCGCGGGCGAAACACGCGTCCTGAAAACCGGGGCTTTCGTAGCGCCGCGCGGCGGAACGGCAGCGCTCGGCGGTGGAGTTCCACGCGCCGCCGCGAAGGACGTAGCGCTCGCCTTCGTCGGGACCGCGCGGGTTCGCGGCGGGGCTTTTCGGGTAGTAGCCGGCGTCGTAGAAGTCGTTGCACCACTCGGCGACGTTGCCGTGCATATCGAAGAGACCCCACGCGTTCGGTTTTTTGCGGGCGACGGGCTGCGTTGTCTTGCCGGAGTTTTCCGCGAACCATCCATGCTGCGGCAACTGGCGCGGGTCGGCGCCGAAGCCGTAGTCGTCGGCGGAGCCGGCGCGGCAGGCGTATTCCCATTCCGCTTCGGTGGGCAGGCGGTAGCCGTTGGCGGCGAAGTTGCACTTGGCGGTCGTCTCGTCGTAGCAAGGCTGCAAGCCCTCGTCCTTCGAGCGCAGGTTGCAGTAGATGGCGGCCTCGCCCCAACCGACCTGCTCGACCGGGCGGTCTGCGCCGCGGAAGTGCGACGGCGACGGATTGTCCCGCATGAGCTTGCCGAACTGCTGCTGGGTGACCTCGGTGCGATCCATCAGGAACGCTTCGATGCGGACGGTGTGCGGCGGCGCTTCGTCGGGTTTGCCACCGGCATGGCCCATCAGAAACTCGCCTGCGGGAATCAGCACCATCTCCGGCCCGGACTTGCTCTGGACGGTCGGCAACGCCGCTGACGGCGGGCCGCTCTTTTCCTCCACGCCGCAGCCGCACGCAAGACACACGGCGATGCAGAGGCACCGCCAGAGTTGTGGCGCTGTAGCGGCGGCCTCCGACCGCCGGTCCGAAAATAATCCGGCGCGGCGGTCGGAGACCGTCGCTACAGTTTCGGGATTGCCGACAATAGGGTTCATCATTTGCGCGAGGGCAGGGGTACCCAGTCAGGTTCTTTGTTGCTGTTGCCGTCAGTCGTAATGGCCACCCAACGGTTGGTCGTGCTCGGGTCGGCCACGCAGATGTTCCAGCCCGGGGCCTGGACGCCGACAATGGATGGCGCCATCCCAAGTGCCTTCTTGTTATACGGCCCGCGGCTGAAGGCCACATATTGTCCGTCCGGCGACCAGTCAATGTGCTGGATCTTCATGGGCGCGGGGCTGACGAGGATGTCATGGGCGTGAAGCACACGGGGTTCCGGTCCGGAGAAGTCCAGGTCGCCGATTGCCAGCGAGAAGTCGCCCGAGGCCCAGGCGATCCGCTTGCCGTCGGGGCTCACGTCCGGCCGGCAGCCGGGAATCCCAAGGTTGAAGAGCTTCGGACCCTGGGTTTCGATCGCCACGATGGCATGCGAGTAACCCATGCCGGCATGAAGCGACGACACATACCATTTCCCGTCCGGAGTGCTGCAGATGTTGAATAGATGGCATATTTCCGGATTGGGATGTGCCTGGTCCCGGCTAGAGGCCAGATCGTGTACAAAGAGCCCCTTCGTGACGTAGTCCATCACGGTGAACCGCTCGGTTTCGCTCTTGAGATAGACGATGCTTTTGTCGCCGGCGGCCCAGCACGGTTCGCGGCCCGCGCGGGCCACCATCTGCCGGCCGGTGCCGTCAATGTTCATGCACCAGATGCTGCGGGAGCGCTGCTCTCCCTCGCCCTCATCCACCGCAAAACAAATCCGCCGGCCATCGGCGGAAGCGTGGGGGCAAAGTTCGTTGATGCCTGGCGTTTGGGTGAGATTGACCGGTTGCGAGCCGTCGGCGTTGATCTGGCAAATTTCCCAGTTGCCGTCGCGATACGTCTCATGAAGGATTTTGTAAGGCACCTTCTTGAGCTCTTCGCGAAGATCATCGGCGGCCCACGCGGGCACAGCGGCGGCGCAGACCATTGCCAACGCGACGGCACTCCAGTGGCGAAGACATCGGCGGCGGCGGTCGGAGACCGCCGCTACAGTTTCGGAGTCGCCAATGGTGTGGCCTGTCATTTGCGCGAGGGCAGGGGCGCCCAGTCGGGTTCCTTGTTGGAACAGCCGTCGGTGGTGACTTGCACACAACGGTTGGTCGCGTTGGCGTCGGCAACGAAGATGTTCCATCCGGGCGCTTCGACCCCGATGAGTTCCGGCGCCGGTCCCAGTTTCTTTTCCGTCTTCGTGCCGCTGGTGTAGGCGATGTAGCGGCCGTCGGGCGACCAATCGGACTGATAAACCTCCACCGGTTTCTGGCTGGCCACGACGTCGTGTTGATTGATGATTTTCGGTTCCGGCCCGCTGAAGTCCAGGTCGCCGACGCGGATGGTGAAGTCGCTCGCGTTCCAGGAGACATGTTTGCCATCGGGGCTGACATCGGGGCGGCAGCCCGGGATCTTGAGGTTGAACACCCCGTTGCCATTGACCTCGACGGCGAGGATGGCGTGCTTGAAGTTCATGCCCGCGTGAACGGTGCCCAGAATCCATTTGCCGTCCGGCGTGCAGCAGAGGTTGTAGAGATGCAGGAGTTCCGGGTTGGGGTGGGGCGTGGCTTTTCGCGTGGCGAGATCATAGAGACACAAGCCTTTCGACGCGTAGTCGCGGATGCTGAACTGCTCCTGCTCGTCGGGCGCGTAGTAGAGGCCGGTGCCGGCGGCGTTCCAGAACGGGTAGCGCGCGTGTTTGACGACGAGCGTGCGGCCTGTGCCGTCCCGGTTCATGATATACACGTTGCGCGATTTCGCTTCGCCCTCGCCTTCGTCCGCGATGAACGCGATCTTCGTGCCGTCGCGCGAAACCTGCGGATAGCCTTCGTTGGAGTTCGGCGTCTTGGTGAGGTTGACCGGATTCGAGCCGTCGGCATTGATCTGGTAAATCTCCCCGTTCCCGTTGTGACAGGTCTCGTAGAGAATCTTGTAGGGCACCTTCTTGAGTTCCTCGCGCAGGTCATCGGCGGCCCATGCGGAGACGGCGGCGAGAGCTGTCGTCAGCGCGACGGCGCTCCAGTGGTGAAAGAATCGGCGGCGGTGGGTCATGGCTCTGTTCTCCTGTCGGGCACGAATCGGTTTCATTGGCGGAAACAACGCTGCGCTTGTTGGTGGATTAAATCTGCTTTCGACCGCTCACTTCAAGCTTCTTCGGCAATCCGGTCGCGCTTGAAAAACCTCACGCGAGCCATCGTCACGGCGGCGGCCCCGATCAGATACGCGAGCGACAGGCCGGCGAAGCCATACGAGAGGCCGTGGGCCGTGCCGAAGATTTCGCGACTCTTGCCGAGCAGCCACGACGAGGTTGATCCGACCAGGAACGCAAACATGACCGTAATGGCCACCGCCGAGGCGCGATGTCGCGGCTCGATCACGTCGAACAACGCGGCGTGGGTGTTGGACTCATACAGCCCCCGGAACAAACCGAATAACGCCAGTCCGACGCATGCGGTCGTCAGGCTTGGCGCAAGCGCCATCAGCACAATGCACGGCACGCCGAGGGCCATCGCCACGGCCTGGAGTTCCAGCCGCGCCGTGTTGCGTTTCAGCACCCACCGATCCGACAGCGGCCCGCCGATGCTGATGCCGATGAGCGCGGGCAGGTGATGCCAGAACATCGAGTAGCCGCCGGCCTGCGCGAGGGTGAGGTTGGCTTTCTCGCGCAGGAACTCCGGCCCCCAGACCATGAAGCCGTTGTTCACGAAGACAATGGCCGTCAATCCCAGCATCAACATGATCGCCGTCGGGAT
>Ga0114951_10002215_pt1 | contig 22418 bp, 24 predicted proteins | sample AM7aDNAmetaG_FD_88677 | JGI IMG/M metagenome (GOLD analysis project Ga0114951, IMG submission 88677) | Freshwater microbial communities from Finland to study Microbial Dark Matter (Phase II) - AM7a DNA metaG | ecosystem: Environmental > Aquatic > Freshwater > Lake | place: Finland: Lake Alinen... | reverse complement strand
CGTGGAGGATTACAACCTGATGATCGCGGCGGTGCAGGAGGAGACGGCTGGCAGAATGATGGGTGGCAGAATGATGGGGCAGGAATAGGGACTAATTTCCCGAAACATCATAGTTTTCGCCCGGTGGCTGAGAGGCTGCCGGGCGTTTCTGTTTTGGTTTACCGCTGATTCCGCGGATGGGCGCGGATGGGGAAGGAGATGGCAGAGGGCAAATGGCAGAGGGCAAACGGGGGCGACGCTCTACGTTGGCTTATAGGGCGTCGGGCGATGCCAAGGTCTGGAGCACGCGGGCGTACGCGTTGAAGGGCATTTGCAACAAGATGCAAACGGGTTGCGGGCAAACGGGGGTGGCGGGGAATGGAAAGAATGGGGGCTAGGGGAAGGATGGGGGCGGAAAGGGCGCGGAAACCGTCCCGGCGCAGTATTCGGGCGGCGGGAGATGGGGTAGGCTCGCATCCGGTGAACGCACACACCAACCAGAACCGTTCGCATGACGCAACCCCGGCGGGGAGCACCAGCATATCTCCTCGCCGGGTGTTGTGCCGTGCCACGGGGGCGGCGATCCCGGAGGGGCCATCGCTGCCGGAACATATTCAGTGGATGCCTCCCGGCAAGGCGCATGTGGTGACGGAGCACGGTGGCGAGACTTACGAGGCCGATGTGAACTGCACGCCGGAGTTGTGCGCCCGGATGGCATCGACGCTCGATACGATGCTGGAAACGGCGCGGGCGGGCAACGGCGACTTACCCTTCACGGATTTCAACCACGAGGACGGCGCGGCTTCGTCGCACCCATCCCGCATGACATGGGGCGGGGATGATCCCAAAACGGGCGGGATCAGGCTGCACGTGGAATGGACCAATGCCGGTAAGGAAGCGATTTTGGGGAAAACGTTCCGCCGATTTTCCCCAGGTTTTTGGGTGGACCCTGACACGAATGAGATTGTCACCCTGGGAACGAACGTCGGCGGGCTGGTCAACCGGGCGGCCTTTCGGAAGATCCAGCCAGTATGGAACAAGGCCAAAGAAATCCCCACAGAAAGTATGGACGAAGAGATGAAGAACGAACTGAAGGCGCTGGGCGACCGGCTGGCCAAGCTGGAAACGGCCTTGCAAGAGGTCGCGGCCAAGGCCAAGGAGAATCCTGATCCGGCGGCCCGGATCGTGAGCATCGAGACGCAACTGGCGCAGATGCAGGCCGGGCTCAAGGCGGTCGGGGCCAAGGAAGCGGCTTCGGCGCTGGTGCGCGAAGTGGCGCCTGGGCGCATCCCGGCCGCCAACCCGCAGATCCTGGATTCCTGGATCGAACTGGTGGCCAAGGATGCCAAGAACATTGAGCTGCTGAAGGCGATCCCCGAGAACCCGGCCTTGAAGACCGTGGTGAATGTGACCGCCGGAGCGGCCAAGCAGCAGGGAGCGACGGCGCTGGCGGATCAGAGTGACGCCATCAATGCCGAGATCGGCGCATACCGGAAGGCGACCGGGTGCGATTATCAGACCGCGTGGAATGCGATCAAGGGCCAGAAGCCTGAGTTGTTCAGATAGGGCACAGATGACGGAGCGACTACCACAATTTTAGGTACAACAATATGAGTAAAGAGTACAGAAGCAGTGCAATCATCCCCTTGACCCCGGCGGCGGATTATTCCGCGTCGAAGGGTTATTTGGGGACGTTTTCGGGCGAAACCTTCACCGTTTCGGCATCGGCTACGGTGCCCGCAACGGGAGCGATCATCGAGGGCAACGACACCGCGGCAGGCTACGCCAACGAGAAAGTGGCGGTGGGCATCCTGGGATCGTTGGATGGCACGATTGCGATGCGCGCCGGGGGCACCATCGCCAAGGGAACGCGGCTCCAGCAGAACACGGATGGCACGGTCGTGACGGACCTGGGTCCGGGCAACGCGCGGGTGGTCGTGGGGGTGGCGTGCGAGGCGGCCGTGGCGGGGGAGAACTTTGAGGTCGCGCCGATTACGCCGTTCATCGGGGCCTAAGGGCACTGATGAGACTGATGGGACGAAGGAGACAGACACGAATCTAAAAAAGAGACGATATGAGTTCAAGATCAGCAGCCAGTAGTAATCCAATCCTGACGAATTACGCGCAGGGTTTGAGCCAGGACCTGACTTCCGCGTTGGCGGAGTTCCTCGCTCCGACGGTGCCGGTATCGGCCACGATTGGGCATTTCAAGAAGTTCAACGATGCGGACATGTACCAGGTGCTGGCCACCGGGCGTGCCGTGGGCGGGCCGGCGCGGCGCATCGAGTTCGATGCGACGGACCCGACCTACAATTGCAAGCCCAACGCGCTGGAGATCGCGATTGACGACTCCGAAATGGACGCGGCCGGGCCGATTGACCCGCTGCCGTTGCACCAGGCCAAGACGGCCGTGGTGGTCTCGACGGCGACGCTCAGCCACGAAGACCAGGTGCTGACGGCGGTAAAGTCCGGCGTGAGCGCGGTGGCCAACCGGGGTAATTGGTCCAACAACGACGTGGACCCGATTGACCAGATCGACGAAGCGATCCAGGCGATCAGCGATACCTGCGGGCGGTTGCCCAACCGGATCGCGCTCGGGATCGGGGCCTGGCGCAAGTTGCGTGGCAACGCCAACTGCAAGAAACGCCTGACGGGCGTGAAGGCCACCGGGTTCACCCTGGAGGACTTCGCCGGGGCGCTGCTCAATCCCTCGATTGAGATCAAGGTGGGCGTGATGGTGAAGAATACGGCCAAGCTGCCGGCGACAATCAAGCCGGTGAACATCATCGGGGACGAGTGCTTTATCTTCTACTCGAGCCAGAACCCGACCACGATGGACGCGAGTTTCGCAAAGACTTTCCGCGGGGCGCGCGGCGGGATCACGGCAGTCGGAACCTACCGCGATCAGCAATGCCGGTCGGACATGCTGTTCGTGGATTGGGCGGTGGATATCCAGGTCGTGGCGACCGGGGTGGTGCGGCGCTACTCGATCACCTAGGCCGAAAAGCAGAAAGTAGAAAGCAGAAAGCAGAAAGCAGAAAGCAGAAATCGAAAACGAAAGCATGAATATGAAGGACAAGATTCTCGGCGCGATGCGCGCTCTTCGGGATGGGTTCAAGGCGATGGTCAAGGCTTCCGCGTGGGCGACGGCCGTGACGGTCGGACTGTCGGTGTTGCCGGTGCAGGGCCAGGTGGATGTCACTTCGCAAACCAGTTGGCTGGGCGGGGTGTCGAACGTCGCGGGTTCTGCGGCGCTCACGGTGAATATCACCAATTACCTGCCCCAAAACCAAAATTGGGGCATCTGGTCCTGCCTAGCGACCACGAACAATTCGGGCAGCAACATCACGTTTGTCTTCGGGTTGATCCCGGATGGAACGAACATGGTGAACGACAAGAGCATCCTCTGGACGTTTCCACTCGTAAGTTACCAAGGGTGCGTAGCCTGGACCAACTGGGGCACGACCTACGATAACTGCCGCAAGGTGGTGCTGCGCTACATCACCAATGGACATAGCGCGACGTTGTGGGTGTCGAACGTGGTGACGCAACGCCGGTGACGATTTCGGTGCAGTTTGGTTGTCGTATTGGTCATAGGGTTCTCCCGGCGGTGGACGTGCGCCGCCGGGAGTTTTGTAGAGAGAATGGGACGCATGGGACGGATGGGACCAATGGAGCACGGAAAATATGACACCTAGCCAACTACTTTTACCGCAGGCGGAGATTGATTCGATTGAATCCCGGCTGACTAATTCCGGGAGCACGGCCTCAGTGGAGACCGTGCTCGCGGAGTCGGAAGCGCGGGTGAACAGCTACCTGGTCGGGCACACTGTGGACACGGCGCACAAGACGTCGTTGATTCGGTCCTTGGCCCTCAATGGGATTTACCTGCTGCTGGGGCCGGTTCCGAAAAACTTCGCGGAGGCCGCGGCGGCAGCGCTGAAGGAGTTGGAGGGCATCCGCGACGGCGCATTCAAGCGCATCACTCAGACGAGCACTCCGGCGGCCACAGGCACGTCGGGAGGGTCGTCGAATATCTTCTCGTGAGCTATACCGCACCCACCACGGTTCCCGCGATGGCCGCTTTGAGAGCGAAGCTGGTGGCGATGCAATGGAACGCGGCGGCGCTGTTCGAGCGGGTGGAACTGTTTGACCTGCGGGATCTGGAACCGGCGCTCGACGAGGTGCTGTCGTTCTCGAACCGGATTTGCTGCGTGATCCACGAGCGGACGGTCTATGAGAATTTCAAGGAAGGCCAGGTCCTGCGGACGCGGCGGATTCGGCATGTGACGCTATTGATGAGCGACCGGGTCTATGCGAACCGGCAGTCGGCGCTGGCCGGGACGGTCACGACGCCGGGGATCTACGCGATTGCGGACCAGGTGGATGAGGCGGTGGCGGGCCTGCTGATGCCGGGCTGCTATGTGCGGCCTGTGAGCGGCGAGAGCGTGGAGCTGCGCGACGCCAAGCGGGCCGATCTGCCAGGCCGGGAGTGCTGGACGCTTTCGCTCGACCTGGTCGGAGGACAAACGGTGCGGAACCTCGGGACGCAACCGATACCATGAACCCGAAAAGCGGAAAGATGAAAGCTGAAAGCGGAAATAGAACGGCATGAATCTCCCCTACACGGCGGATTTTAGCGGGACGGGCGCGCTGAGCAGCGATTGGTCGGTGCTTTCGCCCTATACAATCCTGGCACGGGCCAGCGGCAAACTGGCCGGGACGGGCGCGGCGCTTTTACGCGGGCTGGTCGCGGCCAGGCCGCAGATTGACCTGACATGGACGCTGGGCACGGGGCAACTGAATGTGTTGGCCTGTGTGTCCGCAGACTTGACACGGCTGTTCATCCTTACGATCGCGAGCAGCGGAGCCAACCTGAGCTACTCGACGACCGGGTTTGATGGGTCATGGACGACGCTGTACCAGGACGCGACGGCGCGGGGATCGGGCACGCTGGCGCTGGCCTGGTCGTTCGATGGAAAGCAGCACACGATCAAGATCGGAGCGGCGGCGGCCTTCACGGTATCGAGCGCGGCCGCGCCGGTGGCGCAGACGGGGATTGTCGGGTTTGTGATGGCGGGCAACTCGACGGTGTCTGCCTACCAGGTATCGCTATCGGGTCAGATGCCGGACCGCATTCCTCAGCTCACCTATCGGCTGTACCTGCAACGCTCTGGCGCGGCGGGGTACACGGATCTGGGGAATCTCCAGAAGGTGAAAACCAATCACCAACACAAGACGGTGGATTGGGTGCAGAAGTCGGGCGGGACATCGCGGGTGGCTTCGACGCAGATCGGGCGGATTGACTGGGGTTGGGAATGCCAGTTGGACGAGTTCGGGTCAATGGCGTTGGAGCTGCTCTATTACGGAGCGCCCACCGTCACCACGCAGAGCATCGCGACGAACGTCACCTGGCCGGCCAGTCCTGCCCAGGTGAAATTCACCACGCTCAAGAGTCCGCACGAGGGTTGGACGAGTTACGCCAGCATCGGCGCGGGCGTCGAAGGCACGGACTTCCTGGTCCTGCCTGATGCCGGGTGGGTGCAAATCCTGACCGACATGACCGGGGGTGCTGGGTTCCAATGCACTTACAACGCGCCGGCCCAGAGCCGGGCGGCATACGCGGCGATCACGGAAACGGTCTTGCCGTGCAACTTCCTCCTGATGGGGTTCGATGACAACGATCCGGCTCCCCGCGAGATTTACTCGGGGACAGGCGCCTTCAATGTGACGGCGACGGACGATCAGGACGGCGAGGCGATCACCAAATACACGCTGGCGCTTCAGGCGACGGGGGCGGTGAGCGCGAAACGACGACTCTAAAAGCAGAAAGCAGAAAGCAGAAAGCAGAAATTTCGGACACCAAATAGAATATGAGCAAGCAAGTCGGAACTCCAGAGTCCAAGCGCCAGTTGACGGCGCAGGCATTCATCCAGCGCATTACCGGCGGCGTGGCCGGGAGTTACATTTCGCTGGGCAACGTGTTAAAGCTCAAGACTGATCCGGGCATCAAGCTGGCCGATCACCTGGTGGCGGATAAGGGATTCAAGCGGGTGGACGCGCAGTTGGTCCAGGAGGCCAAGTGGACCTACACGCTCACGCTCGATGAGGTCTCGGCGCAGCATCTGCAACTGCTGTTGCTGGCGACGCAGGGATCTGACGCGGTGCAGGGATCGGGCGTGGCGCAGACGGTTTCGAACCCGTCGGGCGGAGTGTCGCCGGGGTATTCTTACGACTTGGGGAAACGGGGTTGCACGGCGCATGCATTGACGTTCGGCGGATCGTCCAAGACCGAGGGAACAGACTTCGTGCTCGATTACGGGTCCGGGATGCTGACGATCCTGGAGAGCGGGTCTATTGCCAATAGCACCACGCTGGCCGGGACGTTGACTTACCCAGCGGTCACCTATCAGCCGTTCACGCCGCTGGCGACGTTGACGATGAACATCAACTTCCTGATCAACGAGTTTGATCAGTTCAATAGCGCACCGCGAACGACGCACAGTGGCACCGGGCAGATCCGCTGCACCAATCCGGGCGAGCAGGATGGGGAGAAGGTGAACGAGTATGAGTTCACCATTTTGGCGACCGTGAAGCCGACCATCAGCGAGCGCAAAGACTAATGAGAGAATTACCGCTGATGACGCGGATGGACGCGGATGGGAAAGGCCTGCATCCGCGTTTATCCGCGCAATCTGCGGTCAAGGCCGGATCAGTTGCCGCAAAAAGGCGCAAAAGACGCAAAATGAGAGAATTACCGCTGATGACGCGGATGGGCGCGGATGGGAGAAGACTTCATCCGCGTTTATCCGCGCAATCGGCGGTCAAATCCGGACCGTTTAACCACAGAGAACACAGAGACACTCCAGATAGGGAAATTTATGGTTCCTGTCATCTCGGTGCCTCTGTGACTCTGTGGTGGTTTCTGACACAAATTCTATGAACCCTATGACTACTTTGGAAGGTGGAGAGGCGATGGCAGTGATGTCCCAAAAGGGCGAGCGACTGAATGTGGTGGTGCGACAGTTGCCGATCAGCAGCTATCGGACGTTCGCCGCTTGCCTGGATGATGAAGCGAAGGCGGCGGCGCTGCTTACGGGCATGTCTGACCAGGTGATTGAAAGTCTGACGGCGGGAGCGATCTGCGACATCATTGACCTGGGCGATAAGGTGAATGCGGATTTTTTCGATGTCTGGCTCCCCCGAAAGAAGGCGCGGTGGGAAAGGCTGGGGGCGCGCGCCGCCGGGGCGTCCGGTTCGACGACTACGTCGCCCGACTCGCGGCTGTTTGCGGATTGAGCCTGCGCGAGGCGGTGCGGCACTCGCTGGCGCAGTTGGAGCTGCTGGGCAAGGCCAGCCGGCGGCAACGGGCCGAAGACGCGCTCCAGATGCTGGCGGTGATGACGGAGGCGGGCGGGAATGTCTGGAGCAAAAAACCGGGGCGCACCGTGGAAAAGGCGCTGAGAAAACTGCTGACGGAGTAAGAACTTTGAACCACAGAGATACAGAGGCACAGAGCAAAGACAGGGACTTGGAACCTGTCTTTTTTGGCTTTCTCTGTGCCTCGGTGCCTCGGTGGTGAAAAAACAGTATGCCTGGGATCAATGTCAATTTCGGGGTTAGCGGCCACGTCGAAGCGGCGCATGAACTGGAGAAGATCGGCGAGCAGTGCGCTGGTTTGAAGGAGCAGTTCCTTGGGCTGGGTGGTGCCATTACCACAGCGCTGGCGGGATTTTCACTGACGAAGGCGGCGGAAGACGCGATGGAGTTTGCCGAGAGCATGGGTCTGCTCAGCCAGCGGGCCGGTCTGAACGTGGAGGTGATGACGCAATGGAGCCGGGCAGCTAACCTGGCACATGTGGACGCGGGAATCCTCAATATCGCCTTTCGGGACATGCAAATCTGGCTGGCCAAGACCGGCCAGCCGTTTGCAGATGTCAACGCTGCGATGCTGAAGCTTTCCCAGCGGATGCACGATTTGCCCGATGGCGCTCTTAAGACCGAGTTGGCCATGAGCCGTTTGGCACGAGCCGGATCGGCGATGATTCCGCTGCTGAACATGGGTCCAGAACGACTCCATGAGATTTTTGCGGAATCCTCTAAAATCGGAGATGTGACCGAGGATAACGCGCGAATGGCCGAGCAATGGCGCGAACACATTCTCGGGCTGAGCGAATCCTGGAAGATGTTTGCCCTGGAAATTGACAAGTCTCTTGTTCCTGGGCTCACCAAAACGCTGAACACCCTGACGGAAATCCTACACACGGCGAAAGATATCCTTGCGCAGAATCCGGGCGTTGGAAAGGCCATTGGAGCTACGGCAGAGGTGCTGACCGGTGGCGCGATGCTAGGTGGAGGGCTTTGGGCTGGTGGCAAGATTAGGGCGGCGGCCACGATGGCAGGCAGTGCTCTGGGAACCGGGGCGCTGATGGGCGCGACTACATTCGCATTGCCCACGGTCGCTTATGCGGGATTCTCAGCCTGGGACCCAAACAGCAAATATAGAGACATTTTTTCAACGCCCAATAACGCCAGCCTGGGCCTATCCTCCAGGAACGCCGTCCCAGAACTGCACGCCAATAAGATAGTGACCGACCAGGTCGTTGATTCTGCAGCCTCGCAGAATGACCTACTTAAAGGACTGAATCTATCGGCAGCGGCCGGAGAGGGAACATTCCTGCGCTACCTTGGGTCGGACGGAAGCTTCGGACCTTCCACGACGAAGACTGAGGCAGAGGCACCCACTCATTATAACCCTCTGGCGGACCGGATGCAGATTGAGTTCGCGAAGCAGAGAGTTGCCGTGGACAAGGAATATAACGCGGCTCTCCTTGAGGACGCGCGCGGACGCTACGAGCGCGAGCAGACCGACCTTTGGGAATACATGGACTATCGGCGGGGGATTCTGGAGGACAACTACCACGCCGAATCCGGGCTGATCAATGTTGAAATGGATCAGTTGGAACGGGAGATCGAGGCGAAGAAGAAAGAACTTGATCTAGGCGACATGACCAATGCCCAGGCGGCGGCAATGGACATGCAGATTGAACTGCTCTGGAGGAGATGGAACGAGACGGCAAATCAAGGCAGCATCGCCACCGCAAAATACTCAGCGGACCGGATTAAGATGACCAACGAGGAAGAGTCATCGCTTTTGAAACTACGGGATGAACGTGCCGCTTTTGATAAGGACCTGATCGAAAAGAACCCTTACATGCTCGACGCGCAGAAGAACGAGGCGATGAGGGCGGGCGGGTTCGAGTTGCACAAGCCGAGCGATTATGACATGGGGGCGCAGTTCAAGGTGGGGGTGAAGGGGTTGCTCGATGAATGGGGCACGCTCCAGAAGCAGATTTCCGATGGGTTCAAGAACACGATCAATAACGCGATTAGCAGCACGTCGCAGGGGATCACGGGGCTGATCATGGGGACGAAGACCTGGGCGCAGGCGCTGAAGGAGATCGGGACGAGCATCCTGAGCAATATCGTGGAGAGCATCATCACGATGGGGCTGAAGTGGATTGCGACGCAGGTGATGATCTCAGTGCTGGGCAAGTCGCTGATGGCGGGCACGGTGGGCGCGTCCATTGCGGCGGCGGGGATTACGAGCGCGACGCTGAGCAGCCTCTACGCGGCCCCGGCGGCCCTGGCGACGATTGCCACGCTGGGCACGGCGGCGGACCTGGCGCCGGGGGAAATCGCGGCGGCGCTGCTGGCGGTAAAGGGTGAGAGCGCGGTGGCATCGTTCGCCTCGGGCGGTTACACGGGCGCGGGCGGGCAGTATGACGTGGCGGGGCTGGTCCACCGGGGCGAGTTCGTGCTGTCGGCGGATGCGACCAGCCGGATCGGGGTGCCAGCGCTCGAGGGGCTGGCCAACGGCACCGGCGGAACGGGCGCGGGGGTGACGGTGGTGGTGAGCTACTCGGACGCGCAGATGAAACGGGTGCTTGAATCGGCCATGGCGCGCGGGGATATCATCCAGCATGTGCGGGAGAACCGGAACGCGATTGGGGTGCGGTCATGACGTGCGCCGGACATACCTTCCTCCCGAACAAGGCCAATTGGTCCACCAGCCCGAAGTATGCGCGGCAGTATGTGACCGAGATTGCGAGCGGCATGACGGGAGCGGAGTCGCGGTCCTCGGCGTGGGTGTGGCCGCGGGTGACGCTGAAGTATCTGCTAACGACGATGAATCTCCAGGACAATGAGCAGACGGCGGCGCTGGCGCGCGAGAGCGCCATGAGCGGACTGGCGTGTTGCCCGGCATGGGGCTGGGGCCAGGTGGTGGCGGGCGCATCGGGCACGACCGTAACCCTGACAGACGACGGCGGATGGGTATGGGTGGCCGGGGATTGGGTATTTCTGCGGAACGCGAACGAACAATGGGACGTGGCGCGGGTGGGCACGGCCAGCCTGGGCGGCGGGATATGGACGTTGACGCTGGATGTCGGATTGGCGCGGAGCTACGCCGCCGGGTTGCTGGCCTGGCCGGTGTTTTTCGGCCAACCCAAGTTCGATGCAACGGCCGTGCAAACCAACGAATGGATGGATGCGCCGGTGAGTATTTCGGAGATACATCCTCGCGCGGCGGGAACGGCCGGGGTGCCGTCCGTGGTAACGTCGTCGCTGGGGATCGGGGCGATGGCGGTCGGAACATCTTTTGCGGTCGCATGAAAGCAGAAAGCAGAAAGCAGAAAGTTGAAAGCTGAAAGCTGAAATCGAATGAGTTTACCCACCGCAGCATCTTTGAAGGCTCTGTTCGAGACGGGGGATCATCCGAGCGCCGCCGATTTCGCGACGCTGATTGATGGGATCTTCGCGCTCTATGCGGACGGGCTGAGCCAGGCGCAGACCATTGCGGCGTCGCAGGTGTGCGCTAATCAGAAATGGTGCGTGCTGAATTGCACGCATGAGCGGTCCATTTCGGCGGCGGGAGACAAGACGCTGTGGCAGTTGACGAGCAAGGGACCGTTGAATGACGCAGTGGTAGTTTGCTCAACCGCGACGGTGGGGAGCAACATCACAGATAGTGTGCAGGTCAATTTCGTGACGCCGTTTGTCCCTGTTTCAAATCCGGCGAGCATGAACTATTACGGACTGATTCCGACGGCGGTGGACGCCAGCGGGTATTGGGTGCGCTGGGATTTTCTGAGCTACACCACGCCGAGCACGCTGCTGAGCACGCGGGCGCTGATCAACCAGCGGATTGTGTTCCTCGCGCTCTGAGCCATGAGCTTTTCCACCGCATCCCAATTGAAGGCCGTGTTCGCCAATGGCGCGCATCCGACCAGCGCGGATTTCGGGCGGCTGGTGGACACAGTGTTCACGCTGCACGATGACATGGTGGCCAAGGCGACGGGCCAGGCGGCGAGGCAGATGATCCCCGGAGAGAAGTGGTGCGTGATGACGTGCAGCCAGGAACGAACCAGCCAGGACGATAACGCGCTCTGGACGTTGGAATCCAAGGGCGTGCCGGGTGACGCGTATCTGGGGTGGGCGAACTGGGCTTCGGGCGGGACCTACAATGACGTGCTGATGCTGAAGTTCTACTCGCCCTTCTGCCCGGTGCCACCGGTGGACATCTGGCCTTACTGGGGGTTGGACTGGACTTACCTGGACATCAACAATTACATGTGGGTGTTCTGGATGCTGCCGGCATGGAACGGGGGATTGCTGGGCACTCGGGCGCGGCTGGGCCAACGGATTACCTTCGTGGCACTATGAGCTACCTCTCCAGGCCGGTTTATGCGACTCCGATCAACTGGTCCGACCCGGTGCAACGGACCTGGAGCTATGACCAGAGGGAACTCACGCTGGGAGGCGCGGCGGTGGTATTCCAGCCGACCGAGACAAACGTGGTGCAGGGTTGGAGCTTCGGAGTGGAGGTGACGACGGCGGCGGGGTGCCGGTCGGAGGACGACTTCTTTGACGCCTTGAGCGGCCGGCTGAAGGGGTTCTGGCTGCCGACGCCAATGGAAGCGATGCAGATCGTCTCGGCGGACGCGGGCGGGGCCTTCATGGACATCGTGGATCAGGGCCTGGCGGAGACGTGGAATGCCGGGGTGGACACGCACTTGATGGTGAGCACGGCAACGGGATCGGCGATGGGCTCCATAACCGGGGTGCAGGATCTGGGGAATGGGAAGGAGCGGGTGACGTTCCTGTCGGCGTTGACCCCGGCGCTGCTGATCCCGACGGCGCTGGTGAACCGGCTGCATTATGTGCGGTTGGTGGAGGATGCCATCAATATCGAGGTCCTGGCCGAGGGATGGCAACGACGTTCTGTGAAGGTGGTGGAACTGCCGTGGGAATACCAGGCGGCGGAGACGGGGCTGAAGCCGGTCTATCTCTACCATTTCTGGATGGACGCTCCGTTGGCAACGCACTGGCGGTATGCGAGCTTCCCGACGGCGATCACCAGCGGCGGGCTGGTGTGGGAGAGCGAGGCGATCACGCACGGGAAGAGGAAGCAGAGCACGCAAGGAATCAATGACACGCTGGACATTTCAATGCGTCTGGGGAGCGACACGCCGCTGGGTTACTTTCTGCCGATCCCCCCGAGCGCGACGATGCGGGTGGAAGTCCTCGCTTGCGACTACGCATCGCTGAACGCGACGAGCACGCTGTTCACGGGCCAGGTGATGGCGATCCAACAACAGCAGGACCGGGTGGTGGCCAGGTGTGGTGACCTGAGCCAGCGGTGGTCGCGCAAGCTGCCATGCTTCTACATGCAAGGGGATTGCAATTACCAGCTTTATGAGCCGAATACGTGCCAGGTGAACCGCGCGAACTATGGCGCGGCGGGAGTGATCGTGGCAATGGACATGACAGCGCTTCCCCCCACGATGCGGGTGCAACTTCCGCAGCCGACGAATGACGTGATCACGGCGGACTATTTCGCGGGGGGCATGCTGGAAGCGGGCCTGGGGACGAATTACGAGCTTCGGACGTTGATGAGCAGCACGCTCTACATGATGACCACCGACACGCTGGTGCTGACGCTGGCGGTGCCGGTGTACCACTTGGCGGTGGGTGATTGGGTGGCGCTCTGGGCCGGATGCGACGGGACGATTGGGACGTGCGCGGCAAAATTCAACAACACGGCCAACTTTGGCGGGTTCCCGACGATTCCGCTCTTTAACCTAAGCATCGCGGAATCGGCCAGCAGCGGCGGAGGAACGGGAGGAAAGAAGTGATGACGATTCCCTTGGGGTTTCGGATTTGGGGCGCGGCCACACCGCAAGAGCGAGTCATGGCGGCACGGAGTTGGATCGGGACGCCGTTTGTGCCGCACGCTCATCTGAAGGGTGCCGGAGTGGACTGCGTGCAACTGGCGCTGTGCTACTACCAGGAATTCTCGCTCTTTCCCCTGGTGGACCTGGGGAGCTACACGATGGACGGGGGCCGGCATTTGGAACGGAGCCGAGTGCTGGAATGGATTGAGGAATCGAACGCGTTCATGCCGGTGGACATTTCCAAGGAGTTGACCCGCGCCGGGGATCTGGCGTGTTTCCGCGTGGGCCGGATTCCGCACCATTGCGGTATCCTTACCGAAATGGGCGGGTTCGTCCATGCGCTGCGGGGCTCAGGCGTGAAAGAAAGCAGCCTGGCGGACCCGACTTGGAACCATCGGCTGGAAGCAGTCTTCCGCATTAAGGAGGCCGTGTAACATGGGGTTCGGGTCGAGCGCCAATTTACCGAGTCCGACGCCCGCGGCGGGGAATATCCCTCCGACGAATCTGGCGACGAACCAGCAGTCCAGCCCGGTGCCTTATCTGGCGGGACGTCGTCGGATCGGGCTGACATGGATAGACGACATGCGGGATGTGACGTCCCAGGGAATATACACGGACGCGGGGAAGGACGGAGACGTGCAGACCGGGACGGCGCATTGGGCGACGCTGGCTGGGGCGATCTGCTGCGGGCCGTTGACCCAGGTGGATGAGATTTGGATCAACAATTCTCAGGTGTGGGTGGGTCCGATGCTTTTCAACGGGGCGGATGTGCTAAGCATCACGCTGCCGGGCTGGGGCTACAAGGGGGATTGCGTGGCGTTGTTTTACCCTGGGACCAATACACAGACGTGCGCTGATGCTTCGGACTGGGCCGCGCGGATGTGGGCGCTGTTAAGCGACGCGCTCTACTGGAGAGGCGCGGTCCGACGGTGGCCGGGATGGTTTCCAGCAAAAAGTAACCTGGGGGATTACATCGCCGCCATGCAATCGCTGATGCGGTTGCCGGCGGTCGAGAACGCATATCGCGGCATTGCCTGGGCCAAGTTCCCGAAATTGAACCTAGGGCTGGGGCAGACGAACGCGCCGAACATCGAGGTGGTGGTGACACGGTTGCCGGCATGGGACTGGTTGAATCCCGGCAGCAACGGGAATGGAGCGAATCCGGTGTCCATACTGGTGGATTGGCTGACGGATGCGCGTTTCGGACTGGGAATCGGCCCCGACAAGCTGGACCAGACGGCGCTGGTGGAAGCGGCCGCCGTCTTGAAGGCGTCCGGGCTGGAGTTGTCTCCTTTGCTGACTTCGCCGACGGAGTTGAAATCGCTGGTCGCAACGTTATGCGAGCACGCGGAAATGTTCCCGATTGTGACGAGCTCGGGCAAGGTGTCGGTCGTGCTCGACAAGGGATCTGCCAGCCCCGGCAGCTTGCCGCAACTGACGAGCGCGGCGCTGATGGAGCGACCGCAATGGGACGTGCCTGACTGGAGTCAGGTGCCGAGTATTGTGGCGGCGCAGTTCACCGACGCCTCGCTGGCTTACCAGAGCAACATCTCGCGGTGGCGGGACCGGGCCAACATGGATATCAGCGGGGAGAACAACCTGGCGACGATCACGCGGGACTGGATGATCATCGAAAACATGGCGCAGACCAGCGCGATGGCATACGCGCGGAAAAACGGGTCTCCACTCTTGAGCGGATCGCTCGCGGTGCGGCGCACCGGGACATGGTTCGAGGACTTGGCCCCTGGAAACTTGTTCCGGCTCTATCTGCCCGATGATGGATTGGGCGATACGATCTGCCGGGTGCTGGAAAGGACTGACCCAGGCCCAGCCATGATGTCGTTCGACATCTCGTTTCAGTGTGACCGAAGTTATCTGGGAAGCTGGTCGGGAGGATCGCCCCGGAGCAAGAAGGAGCTGCGCGGCGGGATTTACCCGCAATTATCGCCGGTGCTCCCCGATCTGGAACAGGTGCGCTTGGTGGAACTGCCCTTGGCTCTGTGTCTGGACGGGAAGCCCGCCTTGACGGTGCTGGCCCGGAAGGACACGGCGTCGGCCCTGGGCGCGGCGGTATGGCTGGATCGGAACTTCGATGGATCGGCGGCTCCCCCGGATTCTTACGAGCTACTGGGGACCGCGACCTTATGCCAGGCAGGCACGCTCGCGGAAGATTATCCAGCGGGAAGATCGGGCGATGTGACGGGCGGACCAGTGGTGCAATTGGAGGGACCGGATACCACACTCGACGAGGGGTTCGTATTCGATGCGCTGGCCGACTCCATGCTCTTGTTCATGGGGGATGAGATCATGAGCGTCGCGGGCATGGAGACGCTGGGAGCGGGGTTGTACCAATTGCATGGGTTTCGAGGACGGTTTAGCACACCTATCGGCAACCACTCGAACGGGGACGCGGCGTTCCTGATCCGGCGGGACCAATTGGGGGTGTTCAGCCATGCCCACTTCCAGGTGGGCACGACAGTGAAATGCAAGGTCGCGCCGGCCTCGGGCAAGCAGGTTTTGGCGTTAGACGGGGTGACGCCGATATCCCTAATGCTCACAGGCCGGGCTTACACCGACCTGGCGCCTTTCAATCTGACGGTGAACGGTTTCATGCGCAACGCGACTTACACGGCTGTTTCGGGGCTGGTGGTTGGGTGTGACGCGCCGAGCGATTTGGCCAAGCTGCCGCCGGAGGTGACGGTGGTGGGAGTGTTGGAATTGGTGAAGGACGACGACACGGTGATGCACTCGCAGACGGTGCCGACGTTCGTGGAGAGCCTGACGCTGGCCTGGACGGATGTGTCGGGATGGGTTGGAGCAACGGTGGATTTCCGGGTGCGCATGACGTTTTTGTTCGCGTCGCCGTGGTTCATGGTGAACAGCGGCAGCGCGGAGTTGGCAGTGAAAAAAGTATGACATTGATTCAGAAAAATGGCAAGGAACGGACCTTCGAGAAGGCTCCGTTCCCGTGGTTTGGTGGCAAGAGCAGGGCGGCCCACCTGGTGTGGCCGAGGTTTGGTGACGTTGCGAATTATGTGGAACCGTTCGCGGGGAGTTTGGCGGTCCTCCTGAAGCGACCACACTATCCGTTTGCGCAGACGCGCATCGAGACGGTGAATGACCGGGACGCGTTCGTGGCGAATTTCTGGCGCGCGATCCAGAGCGATCCGGGCGCGGTAGTGCAGCATGCGGATAATCCGGTGAACGAGGCAGACTTACACGCGCGCCACGCCTGGCTGCACGCGCAAGCGGGCCTGGTGGAAAAGATCATGAGCGATCCCAAGCACTACGATGCGAAGGTCGCGGGGTACTGGGTATATGGGCTGAGCACGGCGATTGGAGACGAGTTCACCAGCCCGAAGAAGTTGAACTCGATCCCGCAGATGGGGTCGGGCAGTGGAGTGCATCGGCAGAGCTTACGTGGTTGCGGGTGCTGCCGGGGTCGGAGATCCGGGTTGCTCAGCTATTTCCGCACGATTCAAGACCGGTTGCGCGGGGTGCGCGTGAGCTGCGGGAACTGGACGCGGGTGTGCTCGCCGATGGTGACGACCTATCACGGGTTGACGGGGATTCTGTTTGATCCTCCCTATTCACAGGACCACGGATGCGCGACGGTTTATGGCGAGAACCATGAGCGGACCACGTCCGCCGAGGTGCGCAATTGGTGCATTGACCGGGGAGAGGACAAGCAACTGCGCATCGCGTTGTGCGGCTACGACACCGAACACGGCGAGATGGAGGCGCACGGATGGACCGTGGTTTCATGGAAGGCCGCCGGGGACTACGGCAGCCAGCGCAAGGATAAGAGCAACCAGAACAAGAACCGGGAACGCATCTGGTTCAGCCCACACTGTTTGAAGGCAACTGACTGAGTTATGAATCACCTGCTATCCGTCCTTAACTCGACCGATCCGCGAGCGATCCTGCAAGCGAACATGGATGCGCTCGATACCAGCGCGGCCTTTGCGCGCGTCCCGAGCCTGGTGAGCGGATCGCCCACCACGGACTTGGGAGCGCCTGCGACCGGGACGTTCGTGCTCGGCGATTTATGGACGGATGCAGCGTGCGGAGTTTGGCGCTGCACGGTGGCTGGAACTCCTGGAACATGGGTGCAGTTGGAACCGGCGATGGGAATCGCCTTTCCGGTGGGGACCATCCCGGATGGCTATCGGGCGGCGCGATCGGATCAGCACGGGACGGTGTACTACTACGATCTGGGCACGACGACATGGATGCCGGTCGTGGCGGCCATGACTGCGGGCCAGGTGCGGTTTGATGGGAGCGGTTATCTGTGGCTTAAGTGCAGCGACAATCTGTATCGGAAGGTGCTGGGGGTGATGGTGGACGGCGTGGCTACCCTGACTTTGGGAGATGACACGTCGGCTTAGGACGGTTTGCAACACTGAAAAAAGACGTATGAAATGGACAATCTTGACTCTAGTGGCGCTCATGGGAGCGATGGGGACGGTGGACGCGCAGACGCGTTATCCGATCATGGTGGATACCAACGGGGCGCTGCTCTCACCGACGAACTTCTGGAGAGCGAATAGCACCAATATTTCAGCACTGGGCATCGGGGGGAGTTCGAGCAACGCAAATGTGATCCTGGTGGACTCGCTGGCGGGGAATGATGCGACAGGCCAGCGCGGGACGGGGAAGGCGTTCCAGAGCCTGGCGGCGGCGCTCAGCAACGTGGTGAACGGGTCAGTGGTACAGTTGCTGCCGGGGACGCATTACACAGCCTGCACGGGTCAGAATACCAATGCCCAGCAGTGGCGGGCCATCAATAATCTGGAGAGCGTGACCAACGTGACGCTGCTGGGATACGGGGCCACGGTGATGGCGACCAACTATGGCATGATGCTCACCTTCTCAAACTGCAATAACCTGAACTTTTACGGCACGCGCTTCGTAGGGAGTTGGGACAGCGGTAGTAATTCCACGCGTTACTCAACTGCGGGTTGTTTGGCGGCGAACGGCTGGAATAACCTTGTGACGGTGAAGGATTGCCGGTTCGAAGAGTGGCCCGATCAAGTGGTGACATGCTGCATCTGGGCGCAACGCAAGACCACCGGATTGAGGGTTGATTCCTGCTATTTCAAGCATATCGGGACAACCAATATGATGTTTCCCGACGGTCTGCTTTACGCCGACGGGGCCTGCATCAGTGGGCTGATCGGGGGCAATTGTCAGGTGTTGAACAATATCGCAGAGGACCGCATCTGCCGGTTCTTTGAGTATGAAGATGACGGGGGAGCGGTGGCAGGCGATTGCACGAACATCGTCGTGATGGGCAACGTGGTGAGCGATATTTTGAACTGGGGAATCCTTGTCACGGCCTACCGGGACCATTTCATACCCCACAACGTCACCATTGCCCACAACGAACTGACCTATTCGCCCAGCATCATACCGAACGGCCGGGCCGGCGCAATTGTGGTGGATTCGGCAACGGACGTGATGATCCACGGCAACACGATCAACAACTGGCAGGGTTGGGGCAATTCGGGCTATGGTGCAATCATGGTGCAAGGGGTCCGAAACGCGGTGATTGATGACAACGTGCTGGACCATTGCAACCCAGTGAACATCGCTGCCGGGGCTGAGATAGCGAGCGCAGGGCCTAGCGGGGAGGTCATTATTCGCAATAACTTGATGATCAACTCCGGCGGGCGCGGAATCATATGCGGCGCGACCAACATCATCGCCATCGGCAATCGGATGATCGGGGTCTGCGACTACGGAACGTTTTTCGCGCTGGCCAGTTCGACCAATTCGGACTCGCTTTGCCAGGGGTGGTGTACCAATTTTATCGCGACGGATAATACTTTGGCGGGCACAAACGGAACAGGTTCCGTGATGTTTTACGCGGTTGGGAACCGGAATATGGCGATGAGCTTCAACAACAATCGGAACGAGACTGCGGCACCGGTTTACACGTTTACGACGCCTTACACATTTGATTTCTCGGGCGTCCAGGTGGCTCAGGGATCGGGCGTTACCGTCACTCCCAGCATCAGCGGCCCGAACAAGATATACACCGTAAGTGCGAGTGGGGGAGGTTTCATCCCCACCAATACGGATGGGACGATTATCATTACCGCGCTCAATGGCAGCATCACGAATATCGAGCTGGCAAACACCAACATGTTTTTCTTCGGTGACAAAGCAAATGGCATTACCAATGGAGCAACCATCACCAATGGAGTGCTCCGGGTTGCCAGCATGAACGGGTTTTGGCAGTTCTTCCCGGACGGGAATACGTCGGGCAGCAATTGCGCGGCCAGTTGGACGGATTCCGCGGGAAATACGCGACTGGTCATCGGCACGAATGGGGCAGTTCAGACAGGCGTTACGCCCAACGTGAGCGGTGGATCGTTGGTCAGCGCCTGTCCTCAGGGCTACCAGTCCACCAACCTCTACCTCGTCAACTCGGCGGGTGGTGCCTTGGGCGTCAATTTGAGCAAGGCCCCTGGTGTAAATTACGGGACTCTCCAGCTTTGGAATCCTGGCAACTATTCGAGCAATTGCAGCATCGTTTTCGGTAGCCGCTACCCGTCGCAGGTCTCAAGTACTAATGCGATGATAACCGCGAACTGGCCCACCGCCAACCTCACCAATCCGGCCATATCGTTCACTGACGCGATTGGAGGAACGAACATCAATGTGGGAATCCGCACCAACAGCCCCCAGGCCGCGTTGCATGTGGCTGGCCCGGCTCGCGTGGATGGTTGGGTCTGCCTGGGAAACACCAACCTAGTTCCGCCGGTGGTGGGTAGCACCACCAGCAACCTGGCTTACTTTTACACCTCCACGAGTGGATCGGCCAGCAACTCAGCGCTGATCAAGGCGATGAACGGCAGTGGGACCGTGACGACCATCAGCCCGCATGACACGGATGGCCCGCCGCAGATCTATGATGTCGATGCGCCCTATCAACCAGAGATACTGCATAACCTGTTCACCGGCACTGGCCTGCACGAGTGGGCGAACATGACACGCCTGCTGAACCAATGGGAACAGTTCAAGAAACAGCAGGGCTTGGATTGGCCGCCAGTGATCATGACCGAGACGGCGGCGGATTATTGCGCCCGGACTGGAAGCGACCCGGTGGAAATCAAGCAGGTGATAGACTCGGCTCTGGATCAGCAGGAATCGGCGGACGTGCTGGGTTTGGATTACGAGCTGCCTGAGTTCGTCCGGGTCCGGTTGGACCAGCAGTCGCAGATCATAGCGCATCCGAAGTCGCCATCTCCATCTCCGAGACTAGCTCCGTAGGGTGTCTAATCCTCCCCAGTCCGGTAAGGATTCCGACGCGGTTTCCCGCGTACTTTCGTTCCTCCGTTTCATTGTTGCAAGTCGGAAACCGGCTTCCACTGCCGTGGCCGGCGCTTTCCACGATCGATCCCAATTCGCCCGCGTCCAACCACACTCCCTTGCAACTCGGACAGACGTCAATCTCGACCGAGCCACATTTCTCGGTTGATAGCTTCTGCCCGCATTTCGGGCAGTGCATCCAGTGAGTCTCCTTCAGGCGGAGCTTCTCCGCTGCCGATTCCACCTGCTGCAGCTTTGCCTGTTTGGCGAGTCGCTGCTGCAATTCCTGCACCCAGATGTATTCGTCTTCGATTTTGTTTGGTTTCATAGGGTTGGTTGCGCAACTGATGGTCGGCCGTGAAACCCAGGAGGTGCAATACAACTTGCATGTTGTTACGCAGGTTTGACGCCTCCGACCATGCACTTTAGTTTGTTCATACCCTTCGAGATCTACGTCACCCGCTTGGTTTCCCCAGCGTCCGGCTGGGATGGCGGCGGAACTCGGAGCACAGCGTTCACGCCGTCGAACGGGTTGGGTCTCGTTTCCGAGGCCAGTGGGTCAGGCATCCATTCCCCGTCGGCGACGATTCGGTATTCATAAACCCCAGGGGGCAGGGTTAGTTCCTTTGCCCAGCGACCGTCGCCCAGGGGCACCATGGGCGTGGCTTCCGGCCGCCAGTCGTTGAATGTCCCGGCCAGGCAGACCTTGGCGGCTGTCGGGTGGACGAAGTGCAGACGAGTCCCTGGCGACGATGTCGCTCGGGCGAGGCCATCTTTGGTTCCATGTTTCTTCATAGGTTGTCGAGGTTATCGTTTTGGGAGGCGAACGTTTCAGCAGGAGGGGAAATAGGCGCAGCACCCCGAGTGTGCCCAGAACTCAGTGGACTGGTTCAACGCCCAATATCTTCCCTCTCCTTTGGGCGCAATTGGAGAACCCCGGCGAATGGGGGTTGGGGTAATGGGATTGACGGAAGTGAGCCAGAGACCTCCGGATGTCGGCAGCCGCTGGGGAAGGCAACCCCACGCGCCAGAATTAACGGAAAGCGGGTTATTCACGATCCCTCCCTGTGATTAAGGGCGACAAATACCAGAGGAAATAAATCAGCGACGTGACAAACGCCGCCACATACGTCCAGGCTGCAGCATTCAACACTTGGGCGACCGCTGCGCGCTCCGAGCCGGCCTGAATGAACCCCATTTGACCGAGCAGGAGTTTGGCGCGGCGGGAAGCGTCGAACTCCACCGGCAGCGTGACCAGATTGAAGAGCATCATCACGCCCCAGGCCGCAGCCATGATCACCAGCCCCGTCTTGGCCGCCAGCAAGCCCGTGAACATGCCCAGCAACGGAATCCACAACACCAACTGACTGGCGAAACTGGTTATACCCACCGCAGCCATGCGCCATTGCAAGGGCGCAAACGCCTGCTGGTGCTGGATGGCATGGCCGCATTCATGCGCCGCCACCCCCAGCGCCGCCGGCGAGGTGCCGTGGTAATTGGCCGAGGATAGCACGAGCCGGCGGTGTCTGGGGTCGTAGTGGTCGCCTAAGAGTTCCGCGTGCTCAATCACCTCCACCTGGGTGACACCAGCCTGCCGCAAAAGCTCGTAGGCGGCCTCCGCACCCGTGTAACCCCCGAGGGTAGGCGTGCGACTGTGCCGGGCATAAGTCCGCCGAACGTGCCAATGAGCCAGCAAGCCCACCGCCATGGTGCCAAGAAAAAGAATCAGGATCATACGTTCAGGTTCATCTATGGTTGGCGGATGGGACACGCCGGCATTGCTCACGGCCTTTCAGGCGCCGTTGCTGCCGGTCTTTCCGTGCCACGAACTGCTCTTCGAGCCGCTGCGCCACCTTGAGCATGGCCGCCGCCAAAGTGTGATCGCGG
>Ga0114951_10002214_pt1 | contig 22429 bp, 15 predicted proteins | sample AM7aDNAmetaG_FD_88677 | JGI IMG/M metagenome (GOLD analysis project Ga0114951, IMG submission 88677) | Freshwater microbial communities from Finland to study Microbial Dark Matter (Phase II) - AM7a DNA metaG | ecosystem: Environmental > Aquatic > Freshwater > Lake | place: Finland: Lake Alinen... | reverse complement strand
TGTTGTGCTTTTCCAGCAGCGGATGCTTGAAGTCGCCAACGTTAGCGGTGACCTCGGCGAGCACGGTGTTCATGAGCGCGGCATAAGGCCGGCCCGCGAGCGCGCCTTGCTGCGCCTTGCGCATCTTCGAGGCAGCCACCATCTGCATCGCCTTGGTGATCTGCGACGTGTTCTTGACCGACTTGATGCGTCGGCGTAAATCGCGTGGACTGGGCATGCGTTACCGGTAGGTTTGTTTGAACTCCGTGACGGCGGCCTTCAACTCGGCGACCAGCGCGTCGCTGAGCGCCTTTTCCTTCAAAATCTTCGTCATCAACTCCGGCTTCCGGGACGTGAGGTAGTCGGACATCTGGGCCTGGCAATCCTTCAACTTGTCCACGGCGACATCATCGAAGAAACCGTTCTGGACGGCCCAGAGGAGACCGACCTGCACCTCGATCGGCACGGGGTTGTATTGCGGCTGCTTGAAGACCTCGACGATGCGCTTGCCGCGTTCGAGTTGCGCCTGCGTCTTCGCGTCGAGGTCGCTGCCGAACTGCGCGAACGCCGCCAGCTCGCGGAACTGCGCGAGGTCGCCCTTGATGCGGCCGGCGACCTGCTTCATCGCCTTGACCTGCGCGGCGGAACCGACGCGCGACACGGACAAGCCGACGGAAATGGCGGGGCGGATGCCCTGGTAGAACAGATCGGTTTCCAGATAAATCTGGCCGTCGGTGATGGAGATGACGTTGGTCGGAATGTAGGCGGAGACGTCGCCGAGCTGCGTCTCGATGATCGGCAGCGCGGTGAGCGAGCCGTTGCCGGCCTTTTCGCTCAGGCGCGCGGCGCGCTCCAGCAGGCGGCTGTGCAGGTAGAACACGTCGCCCGGATACGCCTCGCGGCCCGACGGACGGCGCAGCACCAGCGACACCTGCCGGTAGGCGACGGCGTGCTTGGAGAGATCGTCGAAAATGATCAGCGCGTCCATGCCGTTGTCCATGAACCACTCGCCCATCGCCGCGCCGGCGAACGGTGCGAGATACTGGTTGGTGGCGGTGTCGGCGGCGGACGCCGCGAGGACGATGGTGTACGGCATCGCGCCGTGTTCTTCGAGAACGTTGGTGACGCGGACGATGTTGGACTGCTTCTGGCCGATGGCGACGTAGATGCAGTAAAGCGGCCGGTAGCTCTTGTCGCCGGCCTGCTCCGCGGCGCGATTCATGCGCGCCTGGTTGATGATCGTGTCAATGCCGATGGTGGTCTTGCCGGTGGAGCGGTCGCCGATGATCAACTCGCGCTGGCCGCGGCCAATCGGGATCATCGCGTCCACGGCCATGATGCCGGTCTGCACGGGCTGGCTCACCGAACGGCGCTTGATAATGCCGGGGGCGATTTTCTCGACGGGATAAAGCGTGTCGGACTTGACGGGGCCCTTGCCGTCGAGCGGCATGCCGATGGAGTTGACGACGCGGCCCAGGAGGCCCATGCCGACGGGCACGCTCAGGAGCCGGCCGGTGGTGCGGCATTCCATGCCTTCCTTGATGTGCGTGTATTCGCCCAGAATGATCGCGCCGACTTCGGTCTCTTCGAGGTTGAGCGCGATGCCGTAGATGTCGTTGCCGAAATCTATCATCTCGTTCAACATCGCGTCGGTGAGGCCCTCGATCTTGGCCACGCCGTCGCCAATTTCGCGGACGACGCCGACGTTCTGTTTGGCGACGCCGCGCTTGGCGCCGGCGATCTGTTGTTCGATTTCTTGAAGGATGTTCGCCATAAAACGGTTTCCTGCTTACAACGCTGCGCCCAACTCCCGCAGCCGGTGGGCCACGCTGCCGTCCCACACGTCGCTGCCGACGCGGACGCGCACGCCGCCGATCAACTCCGGGTTGACTCCAAACTCGGCCGCAATGGGCCGCCGATAAATCTGCTGCAACTGCGCCGTGATCTGCTGCTGCATCGCCCCGTCCAGCGCCACGGCGCTCTCGACGCGCGCGGTGTTGCGCTCGATCTCCAGCCGCACAAGCCGCTCGTAGGTCTTCAGGATCGCAATCAACTCGCGCGGCTTGGCCGCCGTCAACCCGCTCGCGATCGTGCGGACCTTGCTCTCGTCAAGCCGCCCGTCCGTCAGGCTGTCGCGATAAAGCGACCGGGCGATGTGACGGGCTTCCTTGGAGATTTTCATCGCGATTGGTGATGCGTTACGCCGCCAGTTGCTTCGCGGTTTCCTCGGCCAGGCGTTGCTGGTCTTCCGGCGTCAACACCTTGCCGGTGACCTTGGCGGTGGTCTCGACCACCAGCCGGCCGACTTCGTGTTTCAGCTCGGTCAACATGCGCTCGCGATCGAGGTCGGTCGCCTCGCGGGCTTTGGCGATGAGCGCCTCGGCCTGTGCGATGGCCTGCTGCAACTGCTGGTCGCCCTGCCGTTGCGCCGCGGCGCGCGCTTCTTCGATCAACTGCTGCGCCTGTTTGCCGGCGTCGGCGATGATTTTCTCGCGCGCCTCCTGCGCCTTCGCCAGCTCCTGCTTCACCTGCTCGGCTTGCGCCATGGACTCCGAGATGCGGCGTCGGCGTTCCTCCAGCAGGTCGAGCAGCGGCTTGTAGGCGTAGCGGTTGAGCACAAACAGCACCACCAGCATCGTTAGAAGCTGAGCGATGAAGTGCGGCCAGTCCACGCCGAACTGCTCGAAGAAGCCCGGCGAGGCCGTTTCCGTTGCCAGTAAGATCGGGATCATAAACATGACCGTGACCCGTTGCACGGCGGGCGGCCCGTAGGTGCCGCCGCGCCGCAAGTGTCCGCGGCGGATTTATTGTCCCAGGAACAACGCGTAAAACGCGATGGCCTCGGCGAATGCCATGCCGAGAATGCCCATCACCAGGATTTTGCCGAAGGCGCCGGGATTGCGGCCGATGGCGTTTGTCGCGCCCCAGCCGACCAGACCGACACCGATGGCCGCGCCGAAACCGGCGATGGCCACGGCAAACTTTGCGTTGAACATGGGCGCAGCCGCCTGCGCCAAAACAGCCAACTCGCTAATCATTCTGCTTCCTTTCTCAACTGCATTTCACTTCGCGGCCGCTGCGTCGGTAACCGCGCAACGTTCCAACCGCGAAAACTGTTATTCTTCCTTCCGGCCGCCGTAGCCGCCGACGTAAGGAGGCGGATGCCTTGTCGGCGACCACCTATCCGCCTCCTTACGTCGGCGGCTACGAACCGCGCGAACTACAGGCTCAATGGCCTTCTTCCTCGTGCATGATCGCCGCCGTCGTGAACGCGGCGCATAACAACATGAACACCAGCGCCTGCACGATGCCGACAATCAGCTCCAGAAAATAAAACGGCAGCATCGTGATCGCCGAGAACGGCGCCGGAATGATGCCGCCCATCGCATCCAGCAGGTTGTCGCCGGCGTAGATGTTGCCAAACAAACGGATCGTCAGGCCCAGCGGCCTCACGAAGAAAATCGAGACCAGTTCCAGCAACCCTACGAAGATGAAGATCGGCAGCAACGCCCACCACGCCGCGCCCTTCATCCCGCCCTTGGTGCCGAAGAGATGATTGATCGCGCCGCCCACGCCGTGCGCCTGGACATACCACACGCACCACAGCACCGTGAACGTCAACGCCATCGCACCGGTCATGTTCACGTCGGCGTTGGCCGGCCGCAGCAGCGGCGTCATCACCTTGAAGCCGTGCTCCGTCGCGTGGCCCCAGCCGATGGTGGCAAAACCAGGGATCAAGCCGGTCCAATTGCACACCATGATGAAAATGAACGTCGTTGCCAGGAACGGGAACGTCCGCCGGACAAACTCCGGCCCGACGATGCCCTCCAGCAGCGAATACAGCGACTCGACAACGAACTCCAGGAAATTCTGCAAACCGCCCGGCAACAGTTGCACCTTGCGCGTGCCGGCTTGCACCACGGCGATCAGCCCAAGCGCGACGATCCAGGCCACCACCATCGAGTTGGTGACCGGCAACGGGCCGATGTGGAACAACGGCTCTGCAAAAGTCGGTATAGCGTGCTCTGCTGTCATCGAAAAACCACCGGGAAAAAATCGCGCGGACTATAGGCAGGCCGACGGAACCAAGCAAGCGTTTTTCCCGTGTCCCGCACCAACGTTACGTAACCGTTTCGGCTAAGGCGTCTTGGGATACACCACCCGTCGCACCCAACCGGCGTCCAGACCGGAGGCCGTGGAGGCGTTCTTGGAGTAGGTCCACGTCAAACGGTGTGTGCCGGCGGGAATGTCGAACGTCAGCGTCTGCCAGTTCACCTCGCCGGAAATCGCTCCCGGCTGGTTCACCCCGTCTATCGCGAACGTCAGGTAATCCCCGTTCAATTCCGAGGAGACCATCCAGTCAAAGCTCAGCGTGCCCGGGCCTGTCACCGTCGTTTCCACCCACGACACGTTCAGATCGCCGATATTCCCGCTCATTGCGGCACTGCTGCCGTCTTCCGCAAGCGTCGCCGTCCACGGTGCGTCGCCATTCGTACTCCACGTCAGGTTGGCCGCGCCCAATGCCTCCCCCAGCGTCGTCGTTGCCAACGCGGAGGTTGTCACGCTGCTGCCGGCGTCGCTGGAGGAAAACGTCTGCGCCGCCCCGGAGTCGGCGAGGCTGGCACTGTGCAGCAGGTTGTTCTTGATCTGCTGCAAGTCCACCGCGTTGATCGTGCCGCTGCTGTTGACGTCGCAAAGGAAGTTCGCCGGGGTCAGCGCCGCCAGCAGGTTGTTCTTCACCTGCTGCAAGTCCACCGCATTGACCGTGCCGCTCTGATTGACATCGCCGTAGAGGGAACGGACGATCACCGCGTTGGTGCCTGACAGCGGGTTGCCCGCCAGATCGGTCAACCCGTTCATCACCACCGTCACCTTCGACTGGTCCACCACGCTGGTCAGGTTCAACGTCAGGTTGCTAGTGACGATGCTGGCGCTCACAAACGTCGCATTGGTCACCGTGAATTCGGTCACGTCCAGCGTCCCGTCGGCCGCCGCCATCGCCTTGTTGAACGTAAACACCAGTTGCGTCGGCCCGCTGATCCGCGGCTCCACCGTCGCGCTGGGCACCCCGTTCAGATTCAGGTTCAGGTCGAATGTTCCCGCGCCCTGCGTCTTGCGCGACACCGCCGCCAGCAGCAGCGGCGTCAATTGATAGGTGCCGTTGTTGGTCGTGGTCACCCCGGAAACGATCTGCACGCTCTGATTGGTCGGAGCGATCCAACCCGTGAGGTTGGTGTAGCTCACCGTGTGGCTGCCCACCAGCAACCCGCCTACGGTCTCGTTATTGGTGTGCCAGTTGCCGTCGGCATCCACCTGCCACTTCGCCCCCGCGTCAATGGCCGCCTGCGGCGCGAGGGTCACCTGCAACGAGCCGGCGGTCTGGTCGGCCTCGATCACGCCCATGCTGTAAAGCGCACTGGTATTCCAATAAAGGTTGGGCGAGAGCGTGGGCAGATTGGTCACGCTGAAAGCTCCGCTGCCGCTGCCGAAGTCGAAGAGGTTGAACTGGTCGCCCGCCTGCGGCGTGTAGCCATTGAGCAGTGTCAGCGTCAGCGTGCCGCCGAAGGTGAGCGCGCCGGTCAGGTCGAACTGGTCGTAAAGCCAGGCGTTCGTGCCGCCCAGTTCCATGGTCATCGCGCCGCCACCGAGCATCGTCAGGTTGCCAGTGTCGGTGATGACGCCGAAGCCGTTGCCGGGGGCGATGAGGCCGGCATCGGTGATGGAACCGGTGATGGCGCCGGTGCCGGCGAGGATGGCGTTGGTGTTGATGAAAAGGCCACTGGCAAATGAGTGCGCGCCGCCGAGCAGATCGAAAGTGGCCGCGCTACTGCCGTTGCCGACCTGGAAGATCGAGCCGTTGTTGACCGCGCTGCCGCCGCTGTTGAGCGTGCCGCCGTTGAAACTGAGCACGCTGTTTGCCCCGTTGGAGACAATGAGTTGGTTCACCGTCACCGTGCCGCTGAGGAGGTTGAGCGTGCCGTAGTTGACGTTGAGCGCGCCGCTGGCGGTGATGTTGGTGGCGTAGAGCCAGCCGCCGGAGACGGTCAGGACGTTGCCGGTGGAGGCGGAGTTGCCGATGACGACGTTGGTTGCTGTCACGGCACCGCCGTTGGCAATCGTCAGACTGTTGTTGGAACCGGAGTAACCGACGTAAAACGAGCCGCTATTGTTCCAAATGCTACCGGCACCCGTGACCAGCACCGCGTTGCTGTTCGCACCGGAAGCATAGCCAACATATCCGGTGGTGTTGAACACGGTGCCGCCGTTGGTAATCGTCAGTTGGTTGAAAGAGCCGGTATCACCAACGTAAAGGCAGGCGGAATTGTTCCAGATGCTGCTTGCGCCGGTTACAACCACCGCGTTGCTGTTGGCACTGTTAGTATAGCCAAGGCCGATGAAGCCATTGGAGCTAAACACCGCGCCGCCGTTGGTGATGGTCAGTTGGTTGTTAAATGCTTGGTTCCAGCCCACGTAGATGTTGCCGCTGTTGCTCCAAACACTGCCCGCGTCGGTGACTAACACCGTGTTGCTATTGGCACCGTTGGTGGCTAACCAGCCAATAAAGCCGGAGGTGCTAAACACCGCGCCGCCGTTGGCGATGGTCAGTTGGTTATCCGAGCCGGAACCGCCCACTTCGAGGAAGCTGGAATTATTCCAAACGCTACCCGCGCCGCTGACCAGCGCTTTGTTGCTGTTGGCAAAATAACCGACGTAGGAGCCGGCGGTGATCACCACTCCGCCGTTGGTGATTGTCAGTTGGTTGCCCGTGCCGTCGCGGCCGACCATTAGGTTGCCGCTATTGCTCCAAACACTACCTGCGCCGGTCACGAGCACCGCGTTGTTGTTGGCGTTCGAATCGTAACCGATGAAGCCGAATGTATTGAGCACCGTGCCACCGTTGGCGATGGTCAGTTGGTTGAACGAGCCTGTGTTGCCCACGTAGAGCCATGAGCTATTGTTCCAAACGCTACCTGTGCCCGTAACCAGCACTGAGTTGGTGTTGGCACCAAAAGTGGAGCCAACATATCCAGTGGCGTTCTTCATCTGCCCGCCGTTGGCAATGGTCAGTTGATTGAACGAGCCGGAATAACCGACGTAGAGCTGGCCGCTGTTGCTCCAGAGGCTGCCCGGGCTGGTGACGGTTACCGCATTGCCATTGGCTCCGGCGTTGCTGCCGATAAACCCCGTGGTGTCATACACGACGCCGCCGCCGGCGATGGCGAGGCTGTTGCTGGAGCCGAAGTTGCCCACATACAAGACGCCGCTGTTGCTCCAAACCGAGCCGGAACCGGTCACGGCCACGGTGTTGTTGTTGGCGTTGGCGCCGATGAGGCCATTGGTGTTGACAACCCGGCCGCCGTTGGTGATGGCCAGAAGGTTGCCGGAGTCGCCCATGCCGGCATACAAATCTCCGCTGTTGTTCCAGAGCGAGCCGGCACCGTTCACCGTCACGGTGTTGTTGCCCGCGTTGCCGTAGCCGGCGCCGAAGTAGCCCAAGGTGTCGAAGACATGGCCGCCGTTGGCAATCGTCAGGCTGTTGCCGGAAGATCCGAGGTTGCCGACGTAGAGAGCGCCCAGGCTGTTCCAGACCGAGCCGGCACCGGTGACGAGCACGGTGTTGTTGCTCGCACTGCCGCCGAAGCCGACGAAGCCACCACCGAAAACCTGGCCGCTATTGGCAATCGTCAGGCTGTTGCCGGAACCATAGAGGCCGACAATCATGTTGACCCTGTTGCTAAAGATCGAACCGGCGCCGGAAACCAGCATCGTGTTATTGGAGCTGGAGGCGGCATAGCCAAGGACCGTGGTGCCGCCATACAAGATGCCATTGGTGGTGAAGCTGGTGCTGCCATCCACGAATGCCCGCGCGCCGTTGGTGATCAGGAGGCCGTTGCCAATGCCGCTGTTGCCGACAACCAGACCGTTGCTGAAGCTGTGGGCGCCGCCCAGGAGGTTGAGCGCCGCGCCGCCGCCCGTGTCGCCCACGGTGAATGCGGCGCCGTTATTGATCAGCGTGCCGTCGCTATTGAGCGTGCCGCCGTTGAAGGTGAGAACGCTGCCGGTGTTGGTGACCACCAAGGCGCTCACATTCATCACGCCACCGCTGAGAATGAGCGTGCCGAGATCGTTGAAGTTCGTCAGGTTGGCCACGCCGCCGGAGACGGTCCACGCGCCGAAGTTGGTGGCGACATTCACGTCGTGCTCGCCGCCGCTCTGGTTGACGGTGCCGCTGGCTTCGTTGAGGAACACCGTGTCCATGTTGGTGCCGCTCAGGAGGCTGAACGTGCCGGTGTTGTCGTAAAACGCCGGGTCGAAAAGGCCGCCGCTTTGGATGAACGTGCCGCCATTGGTCACAACGTTCACCACCGCCAGCCCTGCATTCATCGCAAACCGGCCGGTGGCGTTGATGAGCAAGCCGGGCGTTCGCAGGGTCGCGGCATTGGTCATCGTGCCATTGGCCGCAATCGTCAACCCGTTGGCAAACACATTGGTGCCGCCCACCAGATTCATCGTGGCCGCGCTGCTGCCGTTGCCCACGACGAACTGCGTCCCGTTGGAAATAACAGTGCCGCCGCTGTTGAGCGTGCCGCCGTTGAAGCTGACGATGCTGTTGGCCCCGTTGGTGGCATAGAATCGGTTGACGGTGACCGTGCCGCTGTTGAGCATCAGTGTGCCGAAGCGCAAATCGAGCGAACCAGTTTTTGAGGTGTTGGTGGCATAGAGGTTGCCACCGGAAACGACAATCACGTTGTTCATTGAGAATGGAGACGCTCCCGCGACCATGGAAGTGCTGACCACGCTTCCGCCGTTGCTGACAGTCAGGAGGTTGCCGGACACATACCACTGGCCGATATTCACCGTGGGAGTTTGCCAGAGCGAACCAGGACCCGTTACCAGAACGGAAGAACCCCAGTCAATCAAGTCCGCCGCGCCGCTGAGCACCTGGCCGCCATTGGCAATGGTCAAATTGTTGTAGCTGCCTCCCTGACCCACATAAATACTCCCCACAGTGTTCCAGAGCGACCCCGGATCGGTGACGATGACGGAGTTGTTGGTGCTCGCCTGACCGATATAGCCACCACTGGGACCAGTGAATACCTGGCCACCGTTGCTGATGGTCAGGTTATTGCCTGCACCGGAGTAGCCAAGCGTCAAATATCCAGTATTGGTCCAAACCGATCCGTTGCCAGTCACCAGGATGGAGTTGTTGATGCTGCCGGATGCAATGCCCACCACGGTGTTGGAATCCGAGATCTGGCCGCCGTTGGCGATCGTCAGCCTGTTACCGGCACCGTTGTTACCGAAAACCAGCAGGCTGCTGTTGCTCCAAACTGACCCCGCTCCGGTCATCAGCACGCTATTGTTGCTGGAAGTGGAAGAATTCCCAATATAGTTGGTGCCGGCACTGATGATCGCCCCGCCGTTGGTGACCACCAGTTGGTTGAAGGAACCGGTGTTGCCGATGGTCAGTGTGCCGTTGAGGACGCCGCCGGACACCGTCAGGCTGCTGTGGTTGTCGCTGATGAAATTGGTCAGGTTGGCCACACCGCCGGAGATCGCCCACGAGCCAAAGTTGGTCACGAAATTCGCGGCGGCTAGTCCGCCATTCATCGCGAACTGGCCGGCGGCATTGATTGTCACGCTAGGCGCGGTCAGCGTTGCGGCATTGGACAGCGTCGCATTGGCCGCAATCGTCAATCCGCTGGCAAACACGTTGGTGCCGCCCACCAGATTCATCGTGGCCGCGCTGCTGCCGTTGCCCACGACGAACTGCGTCCCGTTGGAGATAATCGTGCCGCCACTGTTGAGCGTGCCGCCGTTAAAACTGATCACACTGCTGGTCAAGTTGGTGGCGAAGAACTGGTTGACCGTGACCATGCCGCTGTTGAGAACCAGCACGCCATTGCGCACGTCCATGCCGCCCGTCCCGAACGCGTTGGTCGAGACGAGCATCCCGCCGGCGTTGGTGAAGACGCCGCCGCCGTCTATCACCAGATTGGTCAGATTGGCTACGCCGCCACTGATCGCCCACGAGCCGTAGTTGGTCGCCACGTTCACATCGTGCTCGCCGCCGCTCTGCTGGACGACGCCCGAGGCCAGGTTCAGGAACACCCCGTCCATGTTCGTGCCGTTGTTGAGGACGAAACTGCCGCTGTTGGTGAACACCAGCGGATCGAACAGCCCGCCGTTCTGGATGAACAAACCCCGGTTGGCCATCGAGCCGGGCACGATCACGCTGCCGCTGTTCAACAGGAACGTGGCACCCGTTGAATTCACAAACGAGCCCGCCAGCGACAGCGTGCCGCCGTTGACCGTTATCGGCTGCGTGGAGAGCATCTGGCCCGCCCGGAGCACGCCGCCGTTGAAGTTGAAGACGCTGTTGGCGAAGTTGGTCAGCAGCAGCCAGTCCACCGCCGCGGTGCCGCTATTCATGTTGAGCGTGCCGTAGAGAACATTGAGCGCGCCGCCGCCGCCGTTGGTGGCGTAGAGGCTGCCGCCGGAGATGGTGACGACGTTGCCGGTGGAGGAATCACTGGCGCCGACGACGATGTTGGTGGCCCACACGACACCGCCGTTGGTGAGGGTCAGGAGGCTGCCGGCGCCGCCGTAACCGACAAAGAGACTGCCGCTGTTGCTCCAGAGGGAACCGGGACCGCTGACCAGCGCGCTGTTGTTGCTGCTGGCAGCATCATAACCGATGTAGCCGTTGTTGTTCAGGACCTGGCCGCCGTTGGCGATGACCAGACTGTTGCCGACGGCGCCATTTTGATAGCCGAGAATCACATCGCCGGTGTTGCTCCAGATCGAGCCGCTGTCCGTGACCATCACCGAGTTGCTCATGCCGCCGCCGAGGCTGCCGTCGTAGCCGATATAACCGTTGCCGTTGACGACCACGCCGCCATTGGCAACCGTCAGATTGTTGCTGGAACTGTAGTAGCCGACATACAAATCACTGCTGTTATTCCAGACGGAGCCGCTGCCGGTGACCAGCACCGTATTGTTGTTGGCGACGCCCGTGATGTTGTCGAAGCCAATGACAGCTCCATAGGTGCTGTTGCTGTTGCCATTAAAAACCTTGCCGCCGTTGGCAATGACCAGGCTGTTGCTGCTGGCGCCATTCTGGTAGCCGAGAATCACATCGCTGGTGTTGCTCCAGATCGAGCCGGCGCCGGTGACCACCACCGAGTTGCCCATGCCGCCGAAGGTGCCGTCGTAGCCAATGTAGCCGTTGCCGTTGGTGACCACGCCGCCACTGGCAATCGTCAGGTTGTTACTGGAACTGTAGTAGCCGACATACAAATCACTGCCGTCGTTCCAGCGGGAGCCGCTGCCGGTGACCAGCACCGTGTTGTTGTTGGCGAGGCCCATGATGTTGTCGAAGCCGATGACAGCTCCATAGGCGCTGAAGCCATTGAAAACCTGGCCGCCGTTGGTAATGACCAGGCTGTTGCCGCTGGCGCCATTCAGGCAGCCGAGAATCAAATCGCTGTTGTTGCTCCAGATCGAGCCGCTGCCCGTGACCACCACCGAGTTGCCCATGCCGCTGCCGAGGCTGCCGTCGTAACCGATGTAGCCGTTGTTGTTGACGACCAAGCCGCCGTTCGCAATCGTCAGATTGTTACTGGAACTGCTGCCACCTGCATACAAATCGCCGCTGATGTTCCAGACGGAGCCGCCGCCGGTGACAAGCGCCCAGTTGTTGTTCGCATTGCCGGTGAGAGTGCTGCCGATGACATCGTCGTTGCCGTCAACAACCTGGGCGCTGTTGGAAATGATCAGGCCGTTGCCGGAACTGTCGTTACCCAAAAAAATGCCGCCACCGTTGTTCAAAAGGGAATTGGTACCGGTGACCCACACTGTGTTGTTGCTGGAACGAAGGTCATTGCCGATGATGGCAGACCCACCATGGGTGACTTGGCCGCCATTTGCAATCGTCAGGTTGTTGAAAGCACCCGTAAATCCGACCCACAGAGCTCCGTTAATGGTCCACTGTGCGCTGCCACCGGTAACCGTAACCGTGTTGTTGGCCGATGCCCAACCGATATACCCCGCACCGACGTCGGACAGCACGGCCTGAATCGTCAAACTGTTGTGGCTGACGTTGGAACCAACGTAAACATCGAGGCCACCGTTGTCGAAGTTGGTGGTAATGGTATAGTTGCCACCGTTGTTAATGGTAATTGGAGCCGACGGCGTCTGGGCCTGGGCCGACCGGGCGCAGGCAAGCGCCGCCAGCAGGCTCCCCACAACCAGCCACCGACGACATTCCAAATGTTTTTTTTCGACTTCCATGAGCGACCACCAACCGTCTCGGTCCGCCGCAAAGGCGCCCCGTCTGCGGCGTCAACGACCACCACGCCCGGCCAACAACTCAAACGCCGCCATCTCGGATGCCCCGGCGTCATCGTTTCTTTACTTCCAGTAAACCGGGCTGAGCGGAAGCGGTTTTTTACCAGATTTGTCCGGGAACAACAAGTTACAAACAGCGGCGGTTGAACCCGAAGACCGGCGTTGTCCGCAGCGCCGGTGTCCTTGCCGGCCGCTTGCCGGTGCTCTTGGGAAAAACGTCCATTTCCCCAACGTCAGACGCGCCAGGAATGCCACAAGGCCGGTCGGATCAAGAATGGCCGGCCTCGGCAAAAAATCCCGCGTTGACCGCGCCGCCTCCTCCGGTATCATCCCTGCCATGACCAAGGCTTCATCCCACAACGCATCGTTGGCCATCGCCGTCATCGGCGGCGGCAAGATGGGCGCCGCGCTCATCAAAGGCATCGTCCGCGCCGGCGTGTCGGCGGCGAAACTGATCTGGGTGGCGGAACCCGTCGACGCCGCGCGCGCCGCGCTCGCGAAGGAAACCGGCGTCAATGTCACGGCCGACAACGCCGACGCCGCGAAACACGCCCGCGTCGTCATCCTCGCCGTCAAGCCGGACGTCGTCCCGGCCGCGCTGGCGCAAATCAAACCCGCCTTCACGAAGGACCATCTGTTGCTGAGCATCGCCGCCGGCGTGACGCTCGCCCGACTCGAAGCCGCGCTGCCCGCCGGCGCGCGCGTCATCCGCGCCATGCCAAACACCCCGGCGCTGGTTGGCGCGGGCGCGGCCGGTTTTGCCCTCGGCAGCGCCGCCACCGCCGCGGACGCCGCGCTGGCGCAGCAAATCCTCGGCGCGGTCGGCCTTGCGTTCCAGTTGCCGGAGAAACTGCTCGACGCCGTCACCGGTCTCAGCGGCAGCGGACCCGCCTACATTTACATGGTGATCGAGTCGCTCAGCGACGGCGGCGTGGCGGTGGGCCTGCCGCGCGACGTCGCCACGCGGCTCGCGGCGCAAACGGTGCTCGGCGCGGCGAAGATGGTGCTCGACACCGGCTTGCATCCCGGCGTGCTCAAGGACCAGGTCACCTCGCCCGGCGGCACCACCATTGAAGGCATCCACGCGCTCGAGTCCGGCAGTCTGCGCGCCACGTTCATGCGCGCCGTCAAGGCCGCCACCGAGAAATCGAAGCTGCTCGGCGCGAAGTGACCGTCGCTTCGCACCGATTTTTCGCCGCCCCATGAACCTCCGGCATTTCGCGCACGCCGCTTATGGCATCGTCACGACCGAGCGGGTCGGTCCGACGATCCTCGACCTGTGCGACGAACTGCTGCTGATGCCGTCGCCGTCGGTCGGCAACGCGCACTTGCGCCGCTTCTACAAGACCGCGCTCTCCAACGTCGCGCTCCGGCCGATCCTCCATCGCGCCGGCCTGCCGCAACTGCGCGACGAAACCCGCTTCCGCGCGCTGCAAGGCGCGCTGCGGGCGGCGCGCGACGAGGCCTCCCCGGACTGGCGCTCCATCGGCCGGCCGCTCGCCGATCTGCTCGATGAGTTTCCGCAACCGCATCCGAAACCGCCGTCGGTGCCGGCATCAGCGGAGCCAGTCTCCCTCAAACGCGTGGATGAGATCCTCCAGGGTTGCGCGGCGCATCTGCTCGGCTCTTATAGGGCGAACGGTTTCATTCCGGCCTATGCCGCGTTCAACTTCATCGGCGACCCGGACGTGCGCGGACGCGAGCTGCTCGTGGCGCTCGACGGCTTGAACGCGCGGACCTACAAGAACGCAACGCTGTTATTCAACCTCGCCCGCGTCTTCTTCCTCGCCAACCCGCACGCCGCCGCGCTCATCAATCCGCCGTGGCGCGGCCTCGCCGAGCCGATGTGGGCGCCGGCGCAAATCCGCCACCGCGCCGCCTACTACGACGCGTTTTTTGCCGAGGCGTTGATGGATTACCTCGATAGCGGCCTCGCATCGCCCGGCGCGGCAACATCGGCGCGCGGTGCGATCCGCCGGATGATCGAGTTCTGCCTCGACACCAGCCGCGAGCGCGTCCGGATGCCGAACAACGGCAAGGACTTTGACGTCATCACCGCACTGGTGCCGCCGCCGCATTGCCGGATGAGCCGGTTTTACTGGAAGCTCAAGAGCGACCTGGGCTTCGGCCTCTATGTGCCGGACTGCGATACCACGGCCTGCTCGTTCTCGGCGGCGACGCGGTTCGGGGCAAAGCATCCGCTGCTCGACCAGCCGCTGCTGGATTTCTACACCGCGTATCAACTGGGTCATCAGAACGACCATCATCCGGCCACCGTCTCGATCAACGACAACATTGACTTCGACGGCGGCGTGGTGACGTGGATCGCAAATCTCGCCGGCGAGAAGCCGTTTGGCAACGACGTGGACCCCACGCTGAACCTCGACGTGCTGGAGGTCAGCTTCCGCAACCACGAGCGATGGCAGATCGTCGAGAACCCGCGGCGGCTGGATACGCTGCGGCGCATCATCCGCTTCCAGGACCGGCTCGCCGACACGGGCGCGTTCGCCAACCCGCGCTCGCATATCTACTACCTGCCGGAACTTTACTGCGCCTACTTCGGCCGCTGCTATGAGGCGTTCCGCGCGCTGCCGGAGCCGAAGCGCAAGGCGATTGATCCCGCCGGCAGCTTCGAGATGATCCGCCGTCAAGTGCTCGCCTACGTGCAGGACGAGCTGCTCGCGGCGGAGATCAACGTGTTCGACGCGGCGCTGGCGCTGCTGGCGCTGGCCAAACTCGGCGCGGAGCCGGCGTCGTTCGCGCCCGCGCTGGCGTGCGTGGACCGCAGCTTCGGCGAGGGCGGCCGGCGCGCGCCGTTCAAGGCCTACGAGTGGAACAAGATGAAGACGCCGACGCGCATCCTCGTCGGCGGCCCGGAGGTGACGTCGGCGTTCGTGTTGTCCGCGCTGGTCCACGCGCGGAAGCGAATGAAGAAGTAATACCCTCGGGAATTTGCTTCGCGCTGGAGCGGCGGTCTCTGACCGCCGAACCGTTGGCGATCCAACGACCGGCGATCATCGCTGCCGGCGCAGATTGCGCGCTCAGTTCCGGGGACCGTCGGGGTTCGCCCGTACCACCTCCACGGAGCATGGCGCCCGCGAGGTGACCCACTGAGACACGGAACCCAGGATTTTTTCCAGTCGCGTATGCCCGTGCGCGCCGACAAATACGCAGTCAGCGCCCCATCGTTCCGCCTCGTGCAAAATCTCATGGCGCGGGTCGCCATGCTTCACGATGGCCGCCGCCAGCAGCCCGGCAGCGCGCAGTTTTTCGGCCGCGCCTTCGGCGAACCGTCGCAACCGCGCATCTTCCCGGGTCTGGGGGCCCGGCTGGGGATCGCCTTCCAGCAGCGCCAGAATGTGCGCCGCGGCGCCGGGCGGCCACCCGCGGTTCGCCACCCATTCCACGGTGGAGTTGCTGTGTTCCGTGCCGTCCACCGCCACCACCAGACGCGGCGGCGCCACGTCCACGGCAAACTGCCCGCGGGCGAGCCGCACCGAACACGACGCTTCGGTGGCCACGCGTTGCGAGACGCCGCCGAGAACCATCCGCCCCAACGCGCTGCGGCCGTGGGAACCGAGCACGATCATGTCGGACTTGAGTTGGTCCGCCTGCTGGAGAATGCCGCGCCACGGCGAGTCGTGACATGCGACCGCCCCGACCTTCCAGCCGGGAAATTGTTTCCGCAACAGCGCCGCAGCACGTTCGGCCAGGTGGTGCGCCTCCTTCTCGCTGCCGATCGCGCCCTCCCGGGGCTGCATGTCGCTCGGCGGAATCGCCTGGCCCAACGCCGCGATCTCGCTGGCGGGGGACGGCAGCCACACGTCGGCCACCGACAGGACAACCGCCTCGGTTGCATTCGGAAGTCCCGCCCGCTGGAGATCGTTCAGCGCTGCCTCGGCGCAACGCGAGCCGTCAAACCCAATCAGGATTTTCATTTTGTCTCTCATGGTCCGCAACGATCGGCGGCCGTCACTTCCTCGCGCGTGACAGACGTTGGTCCAACTCCATAGCCGCCGAGCTTACGCCTTCGGGCGGCGCACGCAAGCTCTACGGCGCACCCCCTTTGCCCGGCCTTGCACTTTCGCCCAAGTGCGCGTAACGGTTAGTTCAGGACGGAGGACAAACGATGAGCACGATGAACCTGATCCAACTTCCCTTCTCGCCGTTCTGCATCAGCGTCCGCCGGATGCTCGACTGGGCCGGCGCGACGTATCGCGTCACCAACGTCTCCTACGCCGACCGCCGCGCCGTCGTCGCCGCCACGCGCGGCGCTTATTACCAGGTGCCGGTGCTCGTGGACGGCCGGAAAACCGTCTGGGACAAGACCGACCTCGGCCAGGAGGTGGCGCGCCATGTGGACGCGAAATTCGGGCTGGGGTGTTTCCCGCCGCGGCTCGACGGACTCCAGCGGATTCTCGCGCAACACATCGAGAACGACGTCGAGGGCGCGGCGTTCCGCATCGGCGACACGTATTTGATTCCCACGATGCCGCTTTACGAACGGACGATGGCCATTCGCCATAAGGAGCGGAAGTTCGGCAAGGGCTGCGTCGAGAGCTGGCGCTCGCACTTGAAGTGGTGGCGGCAGCAGCTTCACGACGCGCTCGCGCCCTACGACCAGATGCTCGACTACCGGCGATTCCTGCTCGGCGAGCGGCCGCATTTCGCTGACTTCGATCTCTACGGCGTGCTCGGCAACTATCTCTTCACCGGCAAGACGAAGCTGCCGCCGGACTTGAAGTGCCTGCGGCGCTGGCACGCGGCCATGACGGAATTGTGACGGGCCGAATGTCATACCATTGGGAGTTTGTATTTACTCTGTAGTGGCGGTCTCTGACCGCCGAAATGTTTCGGTTCTGCAATCATTCGGCGGTCAGAGACCGCCGCTACAGCAATCGTGCAATTTGAGTCCAAAACCGGTATAAGAACCTCACGCTTCCCCATGAGCCAGCGAACACGAATCAAGTTGTATGCGGTCCTCTGTATGGCCGGGTTGCTGGCGTTGGCGGCGCGGGAGATTGACTTCGGCCCCACGATCAATCTCCAACGCGACATCGTTATCCTCAACGACGGCATCGCCGACGAGGAGATGCTGGCGATGCTGCAGGACTTCCTGCACCGGCGGTTCAGCCTGCCGGTGCACGTCGTGAAAAAACCCCTCGCGCTTCCGGCCGCTGCCCGACCCAAGAAGCCTCAGTGGGATATGAAGGACTTGCTGGAGGCCGTGATCAGCCGCGTGCGGGGCGAAGGCCGCTGCGTCCTGCTCACCTGCAAGGACACGTACACGCGGGACATGAACTGGAGCACCGGCCTCGCCCGTTGCAACGGCACCACGGCCATCGTCTCCGTCTGCCGGCTCAACCCGTCCTTCTGGGGCGATGCGTACGACCGCGCGTGGCACTACAAGCGCGTGCGGAAGATCGTCCTCCACGAACTGGGCCACACGTTCGGCCAGTGCGACCACTGCGGAGACTGGGCCTGCGCCATCCACGGTTCCGGCAGCATCGGCGAGATTGACCAGACCGGCGAGGACTACTGCAAACGCTGCGACGCGATCGCCAATGCCGCCATCGCCGCCATCCGGGGCGAGCCCAAAACCGCCCGGTAAACACGCCAAATACACGAAGAAAAAAAGACAGGATGAACAGGACGGACAGGATTGCGGGACGGAACGCCCCATCCTGTAAATCCTGTTAATCCTGTCAAAAAATTCCCTTTAGCGTGTTTAGTGGGCCAATCTTCCGTTTTCCGCCTCAGTTCCCCTTGTCCAGCTCTTTGATACGGATGTTGCGGTAGCGCTTGGTGAAATCGCCGCCTCCGGGATACCTTGCATACGTTCCGGCGTTGCTATACGTTGCGCTCGTTAGACCATGAACCCGAGAACTCCAATCACCATTGACGTTGGCGGTCACAGGCCAACGCTCGGCTGCATCCCGGCGGCAATGGCGGGGATTCTTGTTTTGCTGACGGCGTGGACGTCGTTCTACACCGTGGAGGCGGAATCGGAGGCGGTGGTGTTGAGGTTCGGGAAATTCTTCGCGAGGACGGAATCGGGTCTGCATTTCAAATTGCCGCTGGGCATTGACGTCGTGACGGTGCTGCCAACGCGCCGGCAGTTGAAGATGGAGTTTGGTTACTCCACCGGCGGCAACACCAATCCCGACCAGGTCGGCATGGAACCGGACCGGGAGAAGGCCATGGTCACCGGCGACCTGAACGCCGCGCTGGTGGAGTGGGTCGTGCAGTATCGCATTCGCGACCCGAAACAGTATTTGTTCGACGTGCGCAGCCCGGGCCAGACGTTGCGCGACCTGTCGGAAGCAGTCATGCGCGAAGTGATCGGCGACCGCACCGTGGACGAGGTCATCACCATCGGCCGGCAGGACATCGAAATGGCCGCGCTCGCGCGACTGCAGGAGATGGTCCAGAAATATGAGCTCGGCCTGTCCGTGGACCAGGTGCAGTTGAAGAACGTCAACCCGCCCAAGCAGGTGGAGGCGTCGTTCAACGAGGTCAACAAAGCCCAACAGGATCGCGAGAATTCGATCAACATTGCCAACGGCGAATACAACAAAGTCGTGCCGAAAGCCAAGGGCGAGGCCCAACAGACCATCAGCACCGCCGAAGGCTACAAGGCCAAGCGCGTCAACGAAGCCGAGGGCGATATCGCGTTGTTCAACGTGATGCTGGAGCAATATGTGAAGTCGCCCGAAATCACCCGGACCCGCCTGTATCTCGAAACGATGGGCGAGATCCTCCCGCTGACGGGACCGAAGATCATCATGGATGAATCGCTGCGCCAATGGCTGCCGGTCCTGCAGCAGCAATTGAAACCCGTGGAGGCGAAACCATGAAGATGGGCTTCCTCATCGCTTTCTTTGCCGGCGCGCTGGTCGTGCTCTATGTGCTCGCCGACACCTGCTACACCGTGAACGAAATGGAGCAGGTCATCATCACCCAGTTTGGCAAGCCGGTTGGCCAGCCGATTGTCGAGCCGGGCCTGCACTTCAAGCAGCCGTTCGTCCAAACCGTCAACCGCATCGAGAAGCGTTTCCTGGAGTGGGACGGCGCGCCGGTGGGCATCCCGACCAAGGACAAGACTTACATCTACGTGGACACCTTCGCGCGGTGGCGGGTCAAGGACGCGATGCAGTATTTCCTGCGCATTCAAGACGAGCGCAGCGCTCAGTCGCGGCTCGAAGACATCCTCGGCAGCGAGACGCGCAACGCCGTCGCCAAGCACGAACTCATCGAGATCATCCGCACCAACAAAGACCGCAAGCCGGCGCAGGACGATTCGTTGAAAGGCCCCGCCGGTTCCGCAGCCCTCGGCTCGGTGGGCGCGCTGCCGCCCATCACCATTGGCCGGTGCAAGATCGAGGAGGAAATCAAGAAGGCCGCCGAGGGTAAGCTCGCCGATTTCGGCATCGAACTGCTCGATCTGCGAATCAAGCGCGTGGACTACAACCCCGAAGTCCTCGACAGCATTTACAAGCGCATGATGAGCGAGCGGCAGCAGATCGCCCAGGCGTTCCGCGCCGAAGGCGAAGGCTCCGCCGCGCGCATCGCCGGCCAGAAGGAGCGCGAACTCAACGAAATCCAGTCCACCGCCTACCGCCAGGCGCAGCAGATTCGCGGCGAAGCCGACGCCAAAGCCGCCGAGATTTACGCCCGCGCCTACACGCAGAACGCGCAGGCCGCCGAGTTCTACGCCTTCCTCAAGAGCATGGAGACCTACAAGAAGATCTTCGCCAAAGACACCACGCTGCTGCTCTCCACCGACAGCGACCTGTTCAGCTTCCTGAAACGCGCAGGCTTCGGCTCAAAGAATCCCGTGCCAGCAACGACCCCCGCGCCGAAGCCGTAAAGTTCCGCCGGCGTTCGATCATTCCATTGGGAGTTTGCTTTTGCACTGTAGCGGCGGTCTATGACCGCCGAACTTTTGGCGATTCAACAGCCGGCGGTCATAGACCGCCGCTACAGTCATAGTGCAGATCCAATCTGGAACCGATATCAATTCCCCTTGTCCAGCACCTTGATGCGGATGTTGCGGTAGCGGACGAACTGCTTGGTGAAATCGCCGCCGCCGTGGACTTGCAGGCCGATGCTCCCCTTGTCGCCGAGGCGTTTCTCCGTCTCAGTCCAATCCATGAACTTCACACCCTTGATCCACGTGACGATGTGCGGCGGGTTGCCGGTGATGCGGGCGCGCAGTTCCTGCCACGTGCCGTGACGCCAGAACTTCGGCCACTCCTCCAACGCCATCGGAAACGCCACCGGCGGCGGCACGCCTTTGTTGTCCGTGACGATCACGATCTTGTCCGGCGCGTCAATGAAACTGAAGTTGCGCACGCTTGGTTTGCCGCCGAGGCCTTCGCCGTAGATGCCCATCAGGTTGCCGCCGCCGTGATAATCAATCATCGCCTGGTAACACTTGCCTTGCTCCGTGCAGCGCAGGAACAAGCCGCTGTCGGGGCCGAAATCGTTCTTCATTTCCAGCACCACTTCGTAGTCGCCGAACAGTTCGTCGGTGAGCAGGATGCCGCCGTTGCCGGGGATGTCCTGGCTGCCGACGATCATGCCCTCCTCCGCCACCCAGCGTCCGCCGGAGGTGTTGCCGCTCTTGCGGCTGTGGCCCGTCTGCGCGCTCGCGTGCCAGCCCTTGAGCGTCTTGCCGTCGAACAGGCTCACAAACCCCGGCTCGTCCGCCGCCCCCGCCCACACCGCCCCGCAACACACCGCCACGGCCAAGATCGTTATTTTGTTTTTCATTGTTCGTTGGTTCTTTCTGTTCATTGGAAAACTTCCAGTCTCATTTCAGAACCGCCTGCTTGCCGCCACCCACGATTTTCATCACGACGGTGTCTGATTTTACTTCCTCGAAAGTCTTTTTCGTATTTCCCGAAGTTGTTGTTCTGCATACTGACGACTCTCAGAATGCATCGGTTTCGCCAACGCGCTTTCAATTGCCGCCGCCGCCTCTTCTCCCCCAATATCACCTAAAGCTTGGATGACATCGTTTCGGCCCCAAACACTGGGAGCCTCCAAGCACTCCTTCAGATAGGGCACTGTTTCGAGAAACCCAATCGCGCATAATGCACTCTCGGATTTAGATTCTTCATCAATTAATGAATGGACAATTTTGTTGGTCAGAGAACGCATGATGGCGTGAAACTTCTGAGGGTCATTCGGGGAACAATTCAGCGTCAAAATCTGCTCCGCAAATACATAAGAGAAAGTGCTCCCTTTTCTTTCCTTACCACGGTTGATGCCGAAATTGATCTGGAGCCTGAGCTTATAGGTGCCAGGTGCTTTAAACCAAACGAAACGATTCAACCAAAAAGGCCAGCGAAACATTTCGCCGGGTCTCAGCTCATCGGGGCCAACGAGGGACGATGAGGTCTCATGCCCTCGAAGACGAACTCCTGCCGGTGACTCCAAAATATCCACGGCTGCATCAGAAGTGGGAGACGTCATCACACAAAACAGGGGTTTGTCGGATATATTCTTCAGCACGAATTCACATTCTATCGGCTCGCCAACCATATATTGCTGTCTGGTAAGAGCGAAGGATGCTTGCACTACATTCGTATCCACTTTCGTCACCATGCCGGGGAAAATCGGCTTTATTCCGAAAAAGTAGATTTTTGTGCCTATCGTATCAGGAGTATCACGTCCCGGTCCAAATACATTGGCCGCCAGCGATATTTGGACTACTACAAATACCAAATACGCAACAACGACCGCCGCCAATCCACCCAGGATTATGAGGAAGATTTTCTTCATGGCGCGCGTCCTTTCGGGTCGGATGATTTTCCCAAGCGCATGACGGCGGAATGCTACCACAGATGAACGCCGGTGCACGCCGATTCCGACGCTGTAGGCCACGTCCCTGACGTGGCGAGTTCTGGTGGACTGCGTTCTCCGAACGCGGTTGCTGTTGAGGATGATTAGCGCGTTCGGAGAACGCGCTCCTGGAGTTTGGCCCTGACTATGGGAAAGAGTTTATTTTTTAGCTTGATTTCTAGTTATATAACTAGATACAGTCCCATCATGGGTTACCCAACTAAAGTCCAATGCATCCGCCGCAAGAACT
>Ga0114951_10002211_pt1 | contig 22432 bp, 16 predicted proteins | sample AM7aDNAmetaG_FD_88677 | JGI IMG/M metagenome (GOLD analysis project Ga0114951, IMG submission 88677) | Freshwater microbial communities from Finland to study Microbial Dark Matter (Phase II) - AM7a DNA metaG | ecosystem: Environmental > Aquatic > Freshwater > Lake | place: Finland: Lake Alinen... | reverse complement strand
CTGCGCGAGATCATCCCCCAGCCGCAAGCGCAGCAGTTGCGCATCGCCCTGTACGGGGTCTTTGGCGGCTGCGGGATCATGGCCCCAGCGTGCTTCAACAACGTGCCCCCCGGCCCGATCTGCCTGCGCACCTCCGTCATCAAGGACTGCCCCGGTTTAGCCCCGTACATGGTCGAGCCGCGCCTGTTGGAGGTGTTGGAAGCGGCGGTGGGCCGGCCCCTGGCGGTCACCTCCACAACCTTTCTGGTCCACCAGCCTGATGAACCGGCCGGGCCGTGGCATAAGGGGGAGCCGTTCGACTCCACAAGCGCGCCCGGCGCCGGACCGGCGGCCCATGTCATGCTCTATTGGATGTTCTCTCAGTTCACGGAGGAGAACGGCGGCTTGCTCTGCCGCCCCCAGGGGTGCGAAGGGACGCTCACGATCACCGGGAACGTCGGAGACGTAGCCATTCTCGACAGCCGCATTCCGCGCGCCGTTGCGGCGAATCCATCGCCGCTCATGCGTCTATCCGTAGCGGCCGGGTACGCGACCGCGGGCGTGGGCGCTCCGCCCAAGGACACGACGTCGAAAATGCCAAAGGCGGTTTATGAGGGGATGCCGGCCGCTGCCAAACTGCTGTTCCACCATTGGGTTCAATGATTTCTTTTTAGGAGGCGCACGATGCACAAGACACTTCTGGGAGCGGGGCTGTTGGCGGCAGCGTTGCTGATTTTCTGCGGGAGTCCGGCTGTCCTTGCCGACGACGACCCCAACATGGGCGTCCGCTGCATCAGTTACCCGTCGGAGAACCTGAACCTCGACGCGGGCACCCTCGAATGCTGGTTTAAGTTCGTCGGCGAGACGACTGATGACCCGACCCTTGTTCTCACGATGTTCAGCCTCGGTGGCCAGGAGGGTGGCCTCACCGCAACGTATACTTGGTACGGCAAGCCGGACGCCCCGGGCATGTGGCATCTGCGACCGGCTGCCAAGTCCTCGCCGTTGGCGACGGTCGGCCCCGAGTACAAGACGGACACGTGGTACCATTTCGCCTTCACCTGGAGTGGGGCCGAGTGGACACTTTACCTGGACGGCAAGACCGTATCTTGCGGAAAGGGAAGAGTCTCCAAAATGACTCAACCCGTGACTTTTGCCGACTGCATCGGGAAACTCACCGGCAAGTCGGTTTGCGGTGGGTCGCAACTCCACTTCGCTTCCGCGAAGACCAGGCTGGTCGTCATTGACGATCTCCGCGTATCAACCGTCGCCCGGCCGCCCGAAGAGCTCGGATTCGCGGTCGGAGAGCTCAAGGCGGACGCCTCCACCGCTATTCTCGACAACTTCGAGACCGAGTTCGAAACCGACGGGGTCAAGACCACGAAGCCGCTGGTCATTAAGCATGGCGAAGGCGGGGTGCCTTCGATTGGGTGCACCTTTGTCGAGGGGAAATTCGGCAAGGGGCTGCAATTGACGAAGTAAGTTGGCTCCAGTCCATTACCAGGAAGACCAATGACCAGGAAGCAAAGGCTGCTGAAGCAGATAAGGGGAGAGCCCGTCGACCGGATTCCGATGCTCGGAGGCTGGAATCTGGGGGTCAAAAACCTTGCCGCCATTGCCGGTTTGTCCGTTGAAAAATACCTGAATGACCCCTTCCGGGGGGTCATTCAGGCCAATCTGGCCTTGGGCGTGGATGCCGTCGTCCCGCCGATCGTGCCGGTGGATATTGCGGCAATTCGCGACGGGTCCATTCAAGAGAGTTCCTTCAAGGATGTGGTTCCGGAGGCCCTCAAGGCGAGAGCGGACGCCATCCCCGGCGACGAAGGCAAAGTGCTGGCCCGGTTCGATCCTGCCGCAGCCGAGCGGGACTACCGCGCGCAGCTTGACTCACTGCTGCCGAAGCTGGGGGCAATTGAATTGCTGCCCACTTTCTGGTTGGCTCCCGCCAACTTCGCACTGTACTTCCAGTACGGGTACGAAGCGTTCCTGTCGGCGACTGCCCTGTATCCAGACGAGGTCGGCCGGATCTTCTGGGAGGACGGGCTGCTTGCCCGCGAGCGCAACCGCATCCTTGTCCGACTGATGAAGGAGTACGACCTCATCCCCATGCTGTTCACCGGCCATGATATCTGCAACGGCAGCGGACCGATGTGTTCTCCCGCATTTCTCCGGAAGCAGTATTTCCCCAACATGAAGATGTCTCTGGAGCCTTTTGTCGAAGCGGGAGTGCGGGTAATTGGGCACTGCGACGGCAACATCATGCCGCTGATCGACGACATGATTGCCGCGGGCATGTCCGGGTTTCAGGGATTCCAATACGAGTTCGGCGTCGACCCATGCGACATCGACCAGCGCCGCAGCGCCCGCGGGGAAAAGTTGCTGTACTTCACAGGCCTCTCCGTGACCTGCACGCTTCCCCTCGGCTCCGTGCGGGATGTCGAGGAGGAAGTGGATTATTTCCTGGACTTCACCGACGGCGGAAAGAGGATGTTCCTGTTCACAAGCAACGTGACGGGCGTGGATGTGCCCCCGCGAAACATCATTGCGGCGTATCGCCATCTGTCCGCCTGCGTCCCCCCCATCCCCAGCCGGCGCGTCGGCGTACGGCCGGAGTGGCCGTGGCGTCTCGCGCATCCCGGATGAGTGCTAAAGCAACGCAACACCTGGGCCGTCGAATCACCGCTCACATGGGGCCACCACCCCCTTATTGAGGCAAGGCAGGTATGCACGTCATCGATTGGCTAGTCATGTTTGTGCCGTTGGCCATCGTGGCGGTCATTGCGGTCAAGACCTACGGCTACACCAGGAGTGTGGCGGACTTCATGGTCGCAAACCGCATCGCCGGGCGGTATCTGCTCGCCAACGCCCAAGGGGAGGCCGGCGGTGGATTGACCGGCCAAGTGGCTGTCTTTCAGGTGATCTTCGTCGCGGGTTTTGCCATGAGCTGGTGGAGCAAGCTCAGCATGCCCGTCTCCCTTCTTATCGCACTGACGGGCTTTGTCGCGTACCGGTACCGGCAAGCGCGTGTGATGACGTTGGCGCAATTCTTCGAGATCCGCTATAGCAAGCGGTTCCGCATTTTCTCCGGCGCCCTCTCGTTCACCTCCGGGGTCGTCAATTTCGGCATCTTCCCGGCCACGGGCGCTTACTTTTTTGTCTACTTCTGCGGACTGCCCCCCCTCCTTCACGCGGCCGGCCATGCGATTCCCACCTTTGCCGTCCTGATGGCGATCTTCCTGTCCATAACCGTCTTTCTGACAATCAGCGGCGGCTGGCTCACGGTAATGGTTGTGGACTGCATCGAGGGGCTGATTTCGGGGCTGCTCTACATGGTCGTCATCATTGTGCTGCTTCGGATGTTCGGCTGGTCGCAGATCACCGAGGCGATGGCCGCCGCGCCTCCGGGCAAGTCCATGCTGAATCCGATGGATACGATGCAAACACGGGACTTTAATCTCTGGTACGTGCTCATCGGCATTGTGGCCAGCATCTACTCCGTGGGAAGCTGGCAAGGCGGTGCAGCGTTCCGAGGGGCCGCCGCAAGTCCCCATGAGGCCAAGATGGCGGGCATTCTCGGCAGTTGGCGCAACTATGCCAAAGGCCTCATGTTCACATTGTTGGCCATCTGCTCATACACCTACCTGAACCACGTGGACTTCGCCGCGCCCGCGCACAGCGCGCTGGAATACCTCAAGACGATTGATAACCCTCAGATCCGCGACCAGATGCGCGTGCCCGTCGCCCTTTCCTACCTGCTCCCCGTGGGCATCAAGGGAGTGCTGGCGGCCATTATGCTGTTCGCCATGGTCGCGGCAGATGGCTCTTATATGCACTCCTGGGGCGGCATCCTGATTCAGGACGTAATCCTGCCGTTCCGCAAGAAGCCCTTCGAACCGAAGCAGCACATTCTCCTGTTACGCCTGGCGATCATTGGTGTAGCGCTCTTCGGTTTCTTCTTCAGTCTGTTCTATGAGCCGACGCAATACATTCTCATGTTCTTCGCGCTGACCGGCGCGATATTCTCCGGGGCGGGCGCCGCCATCATCGGCGGTCTTTATTGGAAAAGGGGTACAACCCCGGCGGCCTGGGCCTCGCTGATCACCGGTTCAACCATCGGCGTCAGCGCCATCATCCTCCAGCAGGGACGCGTTTGGCCCGGCTACGTAGCGCCATGGCTCCAGCAATGCTTCCCCGACTCGGTTTACCTTCAGGAGCATCTGGCCAAGTTCCCGATCAATGGACAGTGGATGATGCTGGTCGCGCAACTGAGCGCTGTGACGATCTATGTCGTCGTATCGCTCCTGACCTGCCGGAAGTCCTTCAACCTGGACCGCATGCTGCATCGAGGCCCGTACGCCGTGGAGGCCAAACCGGGCGATGCGCCGACCGCCAAACCCAAGTTCACATGGGGAATGCTGATTGGATTCGACAGGGAATTCACGCTAGGCGACAAGATCAACGCCGGCTCCTTGTTTGCATGGAACATGCTGTTGCTGGCCATCTTCATCGTCTGCACAATATGGAATCTGATCGCCCCATGGCCGTTGCAGTGGTGGGCCAACTACTGGCATGTCATTCTCATCATCGTGCCGCTGACCCTGGGCGTCATCACGACGGGTTGGTTCACATGGGGCGGAATCCGCGACCTTAAGCGCGCCTTCCAAGCGCTCAAGACCGTTAAGCGCGACGCGCGCGATGACGGCATGGTCGTGAATCATCACAATCTGGACGAGCCGAACAGCGAGCCGACAGCAGCCGGGAACGCGTCGCCCGCGATGGGAACAGTTCGGCAAGCACGGCTGGAGGAAGACGCGAAGCAGTAGGCCCAAGGATGTTAGAGCGCGAACAAGTCTTTTACCTTTCGGAGAAAGTGCACTGAGAAACGCCTGGAAACGCATATTTGTGTTTTGCTTCGTCGCAACGCTGACCGGGCTGGTCTGGAATCTCCCGGCAAACGCCGAAGTCCGCCTGCCGAAGATTTTCAGCAACAGCATGGTGCTGCAACAGGGCATGGCCGCGCCTGTCTGGGGCTGGGCCGACGCGGGAGAGAAGGTAACGGTCAGTTTTGCCGGCCAGCAGAAGTCCGCCACAGCCGACCCTCGCGGCAAGTGGCTCGTGAAGCTGGACGCAATGCCTGCCAGTAAGAGCCCGCACGAGTTGATCGTCGCGGGGACGAATACGCTGACCATTAAGGATGTGCTTGTCGGCGAAGTCTGGCTTTGCTCAGGCCAGTCCAATATGGCATTGACCGTGAGCAGTTGTCTCAATTTCGACACAGAGAAGACAGCCGCGACCAACCCGTTGATCCGCAACTTTCTGGTGCTGCAGGCGGAGTCCGCGGTTCCCTTGGAGGACGTGACCGGCCAATGGGCGGTTTGCTCCCCCGACACCGTAGGACAGTTCTCCGGGGCGGGCTATTACTTTGCGCGCGCCGTCACGGCAGCGCTGGATGCGCCGGTTGGCATCATCGCTTCCGCCTGGGGGAGCACGCGTATCGAACCGTGGACACCCCCCGAAGGATTCCGCGCGGTACCGGAACTCAAAGAACTCAGCCAGATCGTGGATGCCGGCGGTCCCAAGACGGAGCCCCCTCATGGAAAAGGTCCCTGGAAGCCGGTCCGCGCTTTCAACGGCATGATCGCCCCCCTGATCCCCTACGCTATTCGCGGAGCGCTCTGGTACCAGGGGGAAGCTAACGGCGACGAGGGCGTAACCTACTACCACAAGACAAAGGCGCTCATTCTCGGCTGGCGACAGCTTTGGGCGGAGGGGGATTTCCCCTTTTACTTCTGCCAATTGGCCAACATGCGGAACTACGACTCCGGCGTCCCTGGGGCCGGCGACGGCTGGGCGCGTACCCGTGAGGCGCAACTCATGTCGCTTTCCATTCCCAATACCGGTATGGCGGTTGTAATCGACCTCGGGACGGATGATGAAAACCTTCCGAAGGGACAGGCGAATATTCATCCGAAGAACAAACAGGACGTAGGCAAGCGCCTCGCGCTCTGGGCGCTGGCAAAAGCGTACGGCAAGGATATCGTCTACAGCGGACCGCTGTATGAGAAATGCGTCGTGGAAGGAAACAAGATCAGGGTATCCTTCACCCAGGTGGGCGGTGGCCTCATGGTGGGCGAAAAGAAGGGGCTTGATCCTGTCAAAGATATCCCCGGCGGGAAATTGAAAGGGTTCGCCGTCGCCGGTGCAGACAAGGCGTGGCAATGGGCGGATGCCGTGATCGACGGCAACACCGTGGTTGTCCAAAGCGACAAGGTCGCCACCCCCGTCGCCGTCCGCTATGCCTTTGCCATGAACGCCGAAGGACTCAACCTGTACAACAAGGAAGGACTGCCGGCGTCGCCGTTCCGGACGGATAACTGGTGAGGAATTCGATTGTGGCCCCGATATTGTCTCCGCGCGTCCATGAAGTCATTGAACGCTATCGCCGTTTCTACGCCTCAGATCGGGGCGGCCTGATGGTCCGATGCTCCTGCGACTTCGGGGTGCCCTGGCCGGGAACTACGCCGCTGAACAAGTTGGACTGGGAGGACGAGGCCGCCGTCCGCGCCTACGCCCGCGCCTTCACCGATTACGTCAAGGCGCTCATCCGCGCGCGCGCGGGCGTGGATGATGACTACCTGCCCGGCGTCCAGGTACTCGCCGGCACCGGGATGGTCGCCGCGGCCTTTGTCGCCGATGCCGTGCTGCACATGGAGAAGGACACCAATTACCTCGATCCTCCCATCAACAGTTGGCGCGACGGCTTTGACCAAATTGGATTCCGGCCGGAAAATCCCTGGTACCGGGCGCAAATGAAAGTGCTCAGCGCCTATATTGACGAATGGGACGGCTCCTTTGCCATCTGTCCCTACACGCACTTTGACCCGCTCGACCTCGCCAATCAATTTCGGGGCAACAACCTCTTCTACGATTTCACTGAGGAAGAGGGGTACCTTCGCGCGCTCCTGAAGCGCTGCACGGAGTCGGTGCTGGCGCTCGAGGCGGACATCCACGCCAGCCATCTCCGAGGTTACGCGCTCCCCGGCACAGGGATCGGCGGCCTCTGGATTCCCGCAGGCAATTACCTTTCCTGCGACGCCGGAGACATGATGTCCCCTGCACAGTTGGAGCAGTGGGGTCTGCCCTGCACAGAAAGCTTATGCCGCCACTGGGGCGGCGCCTACATGCACCACCACGAACTGGGCGCGCATCAGCTACAGACATGGTCCCGTTGCGACAAATTATGTGTTCAGTTCCTCAACCGCGACCCGAATACGCGGCATATGCCCGAATTGATTGACAGCGCGGTCATTGAGTCGACCTTCCGGGTAGCGGTGCACTTCATCGCCACCTACGCCGACTTCATGGCGCATGCCGAGGAGTGGCGCCACGGGAAGTTCTGCACCACGGTGATCTGCGAGAACCCCCAGGAGGCGCGCGCAGTGGCGCGCAAGCTTCCGGCCTTGCGTAACTTCTGAAGTAAGACACGTTGAATAAGGAGAGTCTATGAGCGACGCACCCGTCGTACGATTTGGCATTGTGGGGACCGGCGCCATCGCCGGCACGCATGCCCTCGCCATTTCAAGGGTCGCCGGGGCGAAGCTCGCCGCAGTGCAGGATATCGACCCGGCGCGCGCCGAGGCGTTCGCGCAGAAGAACCCGGGAGTGAGGGTCTTCGGCGATTACCGCCGAATGATCCGCTCCGGCGAAGTGGACGCGGTATGCATCTGCACGCCGCACTCGTCACACCCGGCGATTGCGCTCGCGGCCATCAAGAGGGGTGTGCATGTTTTCTGCGAGAAGCCGATGGCCGTCGGCGTGCGGGAGGCGCGCAAGATGGCCGACGCCTCGCTGCAGTATCCTGCGGCGAAATTCGCCGTCAACTTCCAACTTCGCTCAGCCCCGGTCTACCGCAAAGCCAGGGAACTGATTGCGGGTGGACGCATCGGAAAGTTGTTCCGCACGACTTGGATCGCCACCGACTGGTTTCGCAGCCAGTTCTACTATGACGGCGGCGGCTGGCGCGGCACCTGGGCGGGCGAGGGAGGCGGTTTGCTCCTGAACCAGTGCCCGCACCAACTGGACATCTATCAATGGCTCGTCGGCATGCCCAAGCATGTCTGGGCGGTGGCCACAATGGGGAAGTATCACAAAATCGAAGTTGAGGATGATGTCACGGCAACCCTGGAGCATGCCAACGGCATGACCGGCCACTTCATCGCGAACACCGGCGAATGGCCGGGCTCCAACCGATTGGAAATCTCCGGCGACCGCGGCCGCCTGTTGATCGAGGGCGGGAAGCTCTATTTCGATGAGACGGCGTCCTCCGTCTCCGAGTTCTGCGCCACAACGACGAAGGAACGCTTCCGCGGCCCGGAGGTGAACAAGCAGGAGATCCTTCTCGAAGGGGAAGGTGGACGGCATGAGGACATGGTCCGCAATCTCGTGGACGCCATCACGCGCGGCGCGCCGCTCATCGCTCCGGCAACGGACAGCGTTGCGCAACTGGAATTGGGCAATGCGATCACCCTGGCAGGAGTCACGCGCAAGCCGGTGGCTCTCCCGCTCAACGGCAATGCCTATGCCCGTTTCGTGAAAAAGATGGCGGCAAATTCCCCCGCTCGCTGAGGCGGGAATTGTGGCCCCTCTGGCCTCGGCTCAGTGGAAAGTTCAAGGAGAATCCCAGATGCAAAAGAAGCAATACGCCATCGTCGGCGCATCCGTGCGCGGCCTGTATATGTTTGCCGTTCCAATCGCGACCCAGTTCAAGAAGACCGCTGCGCTGGCGGCGTTGTGCGATATTTCCCCGGCGCACATGGCCGTGTACAACAAGAACATGCCGCAGCCGGTCCCCACCTACGTGGACTTTGACGAGATGATGAGGGAAACGAAGTTCGACACTTTGATCGTCGCGACCCAGGACTCGCTCCACCACGAGTTCATTATCAAGGGACTCAAGGCGGGGAAGGACGTCATCACCGAAAAGCCGATGACCATTGACGCAGAGAAATGCCGCGCCATCCTGCAAGCCGAGAAGAAGTCCGGGCGCAAGGTGACGGTAACGTTCAACTACCGCTTCACCCCACCGATGACCGCCGTGCGCCGGCTGGTGGCTGCAGGCACGATCGGCGAGGTAGTGACGGTGGACCTGCACTGGCCGCTGAACCTGTCCCACGGCGCCGACTATTTCCGCCGCTGGCACCGCCGCCGCGCGAACACCGGCGGGCTGCAAGTCCACAAGTCCACGCACCATTTCGACATCATCAACTGGATCATCGGCGACGAACCAGTGTCGGTCGTCGCGCAGGGAGGCCTGGCCTTCTACGGCAAGAACGGACCCTTCCGCCACAAGCAGTGCCGGGGGTGCCCGCACAAAGAGAAGTGCCAGTTCTACTGGGACGTCACCGGCAATGAGTTCTACAGGGATTTTTATGTCGCTGCGGAGAAGGAGACCGGTTACCTCCGTGATGGCTGCGTCTTCGCCAACGACATTGACATCGAGGACAACTACTCGCTCCTCGTGAACTACAAGCGCGGCGCGCGCCTCTCCTATTCCCTCCAGGCGTTCTCGCCGTGGGAAGGGCTTCGCCTGGAGATCCAGGGCAAGAAGGGACGACTGGAATACCTCGAGATGCATGGCGAACATGACTGGACCGACTCCGGCGACCGGCAGATTGCCGTCTCGTTGAACGACGGCTCGCGCAATGTCCTTACCCCGCCCAAGGGGACCGGCGGGCATGGTGGCGGGGACAAGCGACTGCAGAAGATGCTTTTCGAGCAAGGCCACCCGGACCCGGATGGGCATATGGCGGCCGCCATCGACGGCGCGCGCAGCGTCCTAATCGGCGTGGCGGCCACCCAGTCCATGCAGAGCGGCGGGAGTTGGGTTCGAATCGCGGACTTGTTGAAGGGGCGATAACATGAGTCAGAAAATGCGGATCGTCGTTGCAGGCTGCGGCGGCATCAGTCAGGCATGGTTCAAAGCAGCTTGCGGCCGTTCGGACGTTGAAATCGTCGGGCTGGTGGACCTCCGCCGGGATGCCGCTGAGAAGCGCGCCGCCGACTTCAATCTACCCAACGCCGCCATCGGCACTAAGATGAAGGAGATAGTCACAGAGACGCGCCCGGACGTCCTTTTCAATTGCACCATCCCCGAAGCGCACGCGTCTGTAACTCTTGAAGCGCTAAAGTGCGGTTGCCACGTCCTGTGTGAAAAGCCCCTGGCGGACACCATGGCAAACGCCCGGAAGATGGTCACCGCAGCCCGGCGCGCGGGCAAGGTTCTGGCCGTCATGCAGAACCGGCGCTTCGATCTCAACATCCGTCGCGCCCGGGCCTTTATTGAGTCCGGCGTCATTGGAAAGGTGACCACCGTTCAGAGCAACTTCTTTATCGGTGCGCACTTTGGAGGCTTCCGCGACCGGATGGAGCATGTCTTGCTTCTCGACATGGCCATCCACACTTTCGATGCGGCGCGCTTGATCACAGGGGCCGACCCAGTCAGCGTGCTTTGCCATGAGTGGAACCCGGAAGGCTCGTGGTACGACCACGACGCCTCGGCCGTCGCGATCTTCGAAATGACCGGCGGCATCGTTTACACATACCAGGGAAGCTGGTGCGCCGAAGGGCATTCCACACCGTGGGAAGCGCAATGGCGGGTCATCGGGACGAAAGGTACGATGCTGTGGAATGGCGCGGCCGTTTTCTCTGCACAGGTTGCAACACCCAACGGCACCGCCTTTTACGACGCTCGCGATGTCCCGGTGCCTGAATACCCTGCCTGCGCCCAAAGCGGCGGCCACGGCGGGTTGATCTGCGACTTTCTCGATTGCCTCAAGACCGGGCGCACGCCGGAAACGGTCGCCACCGACAACATCCGGAGCTTGGCCATGGTTCACGGCACCATTGCCAGCGCAAAGCAAGGACGCCGCATCAGAATTGCATTCAAGGAGGATTGAAACCATGTCACACGAGTTGAGCCGGGAAACCATCCGTATCGGCACGCTGGTCGAGGGCGGCCCGGGGACGGCAAACTACATCCGTCAAATTCTTCCCCACGGATTCGAGTCCTTCAGCATCTATTTCTGGCAGACTTTGGGCGAAACGGACGTAAAGACACTCGCCGCCGAAGTCAAGGAAACGCTCGCGGGAACCGGCGTCGTGATATCCAGTCTCGCCATCTTTGGCAACCCGCTTGAAGACGAGCCTAAGGACAAACTGACGCTCGCCGGGTGGAAGATACTCATTGATAACGCCCACCTCTTTGGCTGTGATCTCGTCTGCGGTTTCACCGGGCGCGTGCGCGGGAAACCGATTGAGAAAAGCCTCCCGGCGTTCAAGAAGGTCTTCGGTCCCCTCGCACGCCGCGCCGCCGACAGGGGGCTGCGCCTCGCCTTCGAGAACTGCGACATGAGCGGCACCTGGCAGACCGGCGACTGGAACATTGCCCATACGCCCCAAGCGTGGGAACTTATGTTCAACGAACTGCCCATGGACAACCTCGGCCTGGAGTGGGAGCCCTGCCACCAGATGATCAAGTTGCTGGCCCCCATGCCGCAACTATGCAAGTGGGTCCCGAAGATCTTTCACGTCCACGGGAAGGACGCCACCATCCAGTGGAACGTCATCCGCGAATACGGCGTCCACGGCGGCAAGCCCTTTGCTCTGCATCGCACCCCGGGCTTCGGCGACAGCAACTGGACCGACATCATCAGCCTCCTTCGCTTCAATGGGTTCAAAGGTTCCATCGACATCGAAGGCTGGCACGACCCAGTCTACCGCAAGGAATTGGAGATGACAGGACAAGTCCACGCACTGCGTCACCTCATACAGTGCCGAGGCGGACATTTTATCCCCAATCCGGTTTGATGGCAGCCGATTCCCAACGCATGGGCTTGCTGTGATCTTTTTGAAACAGCCACGAGGTGATAGCTCCGATGGCTGGTCTTGTTCCGCCACGCGCCCGCCTGTCCGTGGCTATAGCCGAAGTCCCCATTCAATCGGAACGGGCTAAGACAAATGACGCTAGAGTGTCGGTGTCACGATTGTTGGCTTCGTGGCATATTGCAAAGGTGCACCGGGAAGCCACATTGTGATGGCTTCGTATGACCTATCCGCTGAAAGCCGCTATTTCCAGTAGAGACGGATCGGCGACTCTTGCATTATGCCGATGCGGCAGGTATAAAACATGCCATGACGTGCCAAGTATGCCAAAGCGTGTGCTATACTCATTCTAAATTGGCGTGACGAGACGCTTGGTGGCATCTTGTTGCAGATAACGCAACGCCTGATAGGACAATCGGCGACGGTCCCGTAGGCGAAGAACGGACCAGGCGCACTTCCAACCCAATACTACACTCTGCATTCTCCTCTCCGCCTTACCGCCCCATCATCAGGTCGATATGCTTGCGCAGGTGCTTGGCGACGATGTTGTAGTGGACATCCTCGTTCTTGCGCAGGGCATCCATCAACCTGCCGTAGAAGCGCGGCGAGCCGTCGGCGTTCTTGGCCATGAGGACGGAGCCGTAGGTAACGTGCAGCACCTGCCGGCCATGATGGTCGTCCAGGACGGCGGACAGGTCGGCGTCCGCGAGCTTGTCGGGGCGCGCGACTTTGCGCGGGTCGGCGGAGACGTGATAGGAGGCCTTGTCGGTGTCGTAGCGTTCGAGGGCGAAGGCGAGGATTTCCCTGAAGAGCGCCGGAGAGACCTGCGCGATGGCGCGCAGCGCTTCCAGCCAACTGGTGCCCGCGGTCTTGACGTGCAGCATCTCCTTGGCGTGCTTCGCGGCGATGGGGTAGATGGCGAATTTGTCGGAGCCGCTGTGGATGCTGATTTTGTACGGCCCGAGGTTGCGCGCGATTTTGGCGTGCTGGATGAACTGCTCTTCGAATACTTTCAGATCGCCCTGGTAGTCCACCCCCTTCTCGAAGGAGCCGATGAAGCGCGGCGCGAGGCTGGAGACCTTCACGCCAAGCCGCCGCAGCTCAAAGGCGACGTAGAAATGCTCGTGCGGCGTGGTGGGGGAATCGGTTTCGTCGACGGACATTTCCAGTTCGAACGCTTTGCCGCCGGCCTTGGCGACCAATTCGCGATAGAGCGCAACGGTGTGCGCAACGGCCTTGCCGTATTTCACGATGGCGCGGAGTATCTTCTCCTCGTCGAAGGTCAGTTCGAGATCGTAGTGAACTTTGAACGGGGCCGCGGTGAAGGACTTGATGCATTCCTGCTCGGTGGTTTCCAGTTGCGCCCAGGGGATGGAGGGGAGTTTGGCTTTGAGCGCGGCGATGCTGTCCTTGCCGCCGGCGTTGTCGACGTGGTCGCCGGGGTCGATGGTGAACATGCGGAATCCGGCGAAGAAGGTGCCCAGTGCGTCTTCGACGTTCTTGAGATGGTCGGCGTCGGAGCCGTAGCCGTCGCGGTAGCCTTCCTCGAAAACGCCCCACGCGGCGTCGTCCAGCACCTGCTGGGGCGAGCGCTGGGTGCGGCTCATTTCGCGGATGGATTGCTGCGCGAGGATGGGGAAGAGGCCGGTTCCGCGGACGGCGCGGATGTGGCCGGGCGTGGCGAGGCCGAGCCGATCCCCCATGCCGATGCTCTTGCGCGGGCCGGCGACTTCCGGCGCGGTGTACAGGAGCGTTTCGCGCAGGGCGACGGCGTTCTTGTGGTTGAGCGGGCAGAGGCGCAGGATGCCGTGGCGGACGGGGCGGTCGACCCCCTCGAACTCCGTTTTGCCGTCGAGCGAGAGGATGCCGAGGACTTTGCGCCCGTCCTGAACGGCCAGGAAGTAGATGCGCCCGTCGTTGGCGGCGATGGAGCGCGGATAGACCGTCAGCGCGCAGTCGCTGGCCAACTCCCCCGCGACGGATTCCGCTTCCGCGCCGGACAGGGCAGGCACCAGACTGTGCGAGTTCAGCAGGGGCAATAAGCTGCTCATGTCAGACCCTCATTTCTTGTAATCAAGTGCTGTGCCTGACAACGGAACTTACGCGCCCGGCACTGGGCGCAAATGACGAATGAAACGGCCATGACGAAACAGCCGAAAGGTCTTCTCTTGCGTTGCGGAAGAGTATGCGGCTTTCGGAATTGGCGTTTGCGTCATTCCTTCGTCATTCGTGCTTCGTCATTCGTCATTTTAAGCCGCACCAAAACGCAACGCCGCCTCTACTTGGGGTACACCGGCTTGCACCAGTCGGCGAATTTGGGCACTTCGGCGCGCACGACGCGCCAGAAGAGCTTCTGCAACGCCATGGTGATGGGCCCCGGCTTGCCGTCGCCGACCGGGCGGCGGTCCACGCTGACCAGCGGGCAGACTTCCGCCCCCGTGCCGCAGAGGAACGCCTCGTCGGCGACGTACAATTCCGTGCGGCTGATGCGCCGGACGACCACCTCAAAGCCCAGTTCCGGGGCGATCTGGCAGAGCGTCCGCCGCGTGATGCCGTCCAGGTTGTCTTCCTGCGAGCTGGGAGTGATCAGCTTCCCTTCGCGCACGATGAAGATGTGCTCCGCGCTCCCCTCCGAGACGTAGCCGTCGTTGGTGAGAAAGATCGCCTCGTCGTAGCCGTTTTCCTTCGCTTCGAGCCGCGCCAGGGCGCTGTTCATGTAGGCGGCGGTGGGCTTGGCGCGCGCGGGGATCATGTTGTCCGAGACGCGCCGCCAGGAGCTGATGCAGGCGGTGACGCCCTTGGTGACGTCAAGGTAGTCGCGCAACGGCAGGGTGTAGATGGCCAGTTCCGCGGGCTCGTCGGTCAATTGCGGCGACATGAGCTCCGAGTTGTTGAAGACCAGCGGGCGGATGTACGTGTCCTCGCGCGGCGCGTTGCGGCGGCAAAGCTCGACGGTGGCCGCGACCAGCTGCTCCACGGTCATGTTCAGCTTGAGGTGGACGATTTTGGTGGAGAGGAGCAGTCGCTCGTAATGGTCTTCGGCGCGGAAGATGTAGAGCTGGTTCTCCGGTTTGCTCCAGTAGGCGCGGATGCCCTCGAAGCAGCCGAGGCCGTAGTTGAGCGCTTTGGATCGGACGCTCACTGTGGCGTCGCTGAGGGGACGGAACCCGCCCTTGAAGAACGCGACCTGTTCGCCAGCCATTGCGGTTGCTCCATGAAGCCGAGAAGAAAACATGCAGGTTAGACCAGTATATCCAGTTGCGCGGACAGGTCAAGTGAAGTCGGGACGGCTGGGAGGGAATTCACCTCTGAGAACGGCCACGGATTGCACCGCGGAGACGCGAAGGACGCAGAGAACGGCAACGGAGTTTCAACCGCCGATGAACGCAGATTGGGAGGAGGCGGAAACGGCGACGGATTTTACCGCAAAGGACGCAGAGAACGGTGGGAGAGGGTAACGAACAACGGAGGGTTCACGCAAAGACGCTAAGGCGCAAAGAACGGCAAGGAAGTTTCAACCGCCGGTGAACGCCGATGAACGCGGATTGGGAGGGGAGCTTTGAACAACCACGGCAGACGTGGCCTCCGGAGATTGTAGGGGCGCAGCATGCTGCGCCCTTGCCGGGAAGATAAGTGGTCATTGCGAGCGCAGCGCGGCAATCTTCCTTGTATCCGGTAGGCCTTTCGCGGCCTCAAGGGACGCGGCGAACCTGCACTATGGAAGAGCGAGGCTTGTCCCCCCGCGCTCACGGTTCATCTGAATATATCAATCTTCCTCCATTTCTCCCCCCTGAACCGGACGAAGAGGACGATGTCGTAGAGCCAGATGTAGACGGTGGCGGCGAGCCAGGCGCCGTGGATGCCCCAGACGCTGGCGCGGCCGAGGTAGAAGACGACGGGGAGGAAGAACCCCCAGGCCAGGACGCCCTGCGCGATGACGGGGAAGTTGGTGTCCCCCGCCCCCTTCAACGCGCCGCTGCTGAGGATGCCGATGGCGTCGGCCATCTGGAAGAGGGCGACGTAACCCAGGATGATCATCCCGGCGTGCACGACTTCCGGGTCTTTGCTGAACAGTTCGATGAGCGGCCTCCGGAAAATGAGGAAGAGCAGCGCCATGAAGGTCATGTAGCAGGCGGCCGCCGCCATAGAGACGTAGGCGCGGCGCTTGGCGCCGTGAATATCCCCCATGCCGATGTGCCGCCCCACCAGCGCGGTGACGCCGATGTTCAGCCCGATGGCGGGCATGAAGGAGAGGCTCATGATCTGCGTGGCGGCGTTGTTGCCGGCCAGAACGTTCTCCCCCAGCCGCCCGACGACGGCGGCGATGAAGATGGCCCAGCTTCCCAGGTCGAGGGCGTAGGTGAGCCCCGCGGCGACGCCGATGCGCAGGAATTGGACGATTTTCTTCATCTCGAAGGGCGCCCAGTCGCGCGGCCTGAACTGCGCCTGCATGCGGGGATGGATGAACACGATGAAGAGGAATACGGCTTCGAACCAGGTGGCCCAGGTGGTGACGTACCCCGCGCCGAAGATCCCCCAGCGCGGGAAACCCCAATGCCCGAAGATGAGGGCGTAGTCGCCGATGACGTTGAGGACGTTGCCGATGATGCCGGTGATCATGGGGAGGCCGGGGCGGTCGGTCGCCTGGAAGAAGGTGCTGAAGGCGGCGACGATGCTCATTCCCCCGATGCGCCAGGAGAGGGCGCGGAAGTAGCTGACTTCGAGGGGCTGTATTTGCGCGGAGTGGCCGTAGAGATGGAACAGCGCGGGGGCGTAAATGATGATGGGGATCATCAATACCTGCGCCGCGATGCCCAGCGCGAGGGCATGGACGGTGTAGCGGACGCACTCGTGCGACTGCCCCCGCCCCAGGGATTGCGAGACGAAAGTGTTGTTGCAGCTAATCAGCCCGAGCATGAAGGAGCCGGCGGTGAAGAAGGTGAGCCCCGCGGGCGAGGAAGCGGCCAGCTCCGCGACTCCATAATGCGCCAGGAAGAGGGTGTCCACGAACTGCATGAGCGTGTGCGAGCCCATGGTGATGATGATGGGAAACGAGAGCCAGAGCACCTGGCCGAGTTCGGCGAGAAGCTGCTTGCGGTTGTTCGAGCCGGTAATGGGAAGCATAACTCTATTGTGCGCGCAGCGCGCGGAGCATACAAGAGCGGGACGGAGCAATAGAAGCTGTTTTGCCCCGTTGAAACCATCGTGACAGCGTGTTGAGGTTCACGTGGCCCAGGTGGGGACACAAAACTTTCCTTTGGAAAGTATTGTGTCCCCACCGGCCCGTGTCCCCACCGGCCCCCCGCTACCCCAGCAACGCCTTCAGCGCCTCAACGACGTCCCTGGCATCGGCGTCGCTGACGGCTGCGGAGAGCGGGAGGCTGAGGGTGCGGTCGGAGAGGTATTCGGCGTTGGGGAATTGCCCCCGGTGATAGCCGAAGGCCTGCTGATAGTACGGCTGCAAATGCAGCGCGATGTAGTGCAGGCCGGTGCCGATGTTGAGTTTCTTCAATTCGGCGCGCAGGGCGTCGCGGTCGAGGCGCGCGCGGGGGGTGTCCGCGAGCACGGTGTAGAGGTGCAGGGCGTGGCGGCTGTCCGGGTCGAGCGGGGCGGGGAGGATGAGCGGCAGACCGGCCAGCGCAGAGTCGTAGAATTTCCAAAGCGTCTGACGGCGCTGGTGATGCTCTTCGATCTTCATGAGCTGGCGCAGCCCCAGCGCGGCGTGGAGGTCGGAGAGGTTGTATTTGAAGCCGGCTTCGACGACCTCGACGTGGGCGGGACCGTCGGCGCGGAAGCGCTTCCAGGAATCGGTGGAGGTGCCCTGCATGCTGAGCATGCGGATGCGCTCGGCGAGCGCGGGATCGCGGGTGGTGGCCATTCCCCCTTCGGCGCTGGTGATGTTCTTGTTGGCATAGAAGCTGAAGGCGGCGACGTCGCCGATCCTCCCCACTTTGCGCCCTTTCCAGGTGGATTCGATGGCGTGCGCGGCGTCCTCGACGATGCGCAGGTTGTGGCGGGCGGCGATGCGGCCGATGGCGTCCATGTCGCAGGCGCGCCCGGCGAAGTGGACGGGGATGAGCGCCCTGGTGCGCGGGGTGACGGCGGCCTCGATGGCGGCGGGGTCGATGTTGCCGGTGCGCCGGTCCACGTCGACGAAGACGGGACGCGCGCCGACGTGGACGATGACGTTGGCGGTCGCGCACCAGGTGAGCGGGGTGGTGATGACTTCGTCGCCGGGGCCGACGCCGAGCGCTTTGAGCGCGAGGTGCAGGGCGGCGGTGCAGGAGTTGACGGCGACGGCGTGCGGGACGCCGATGTAGTCGGCGAAGAGTTTCTCGAACTGGACGCAGCGCGGTCCGGCGCCGATCCAGCCGCTGCGCAGGACGGCGACGACTTCGGCGATTTCATCCTCGGAGATTTTCGGCGCGCCAAAAACGAGGAAGTCCTTTCGGGCCATCGTCATCCTTTCAGTCACGCCACGGATTCTTCATCACGGAGTCACGGAGACACGGAGAACGGCGATTCCTATAGTTGCCGTAGCGGTGAAATGCCTTTCTCCGTGTCTCCGTGACTCCGTGGTGAGCAACGCCTCAATTCTTCTTCATAGACCTCCGCGATGCGGCGAACCATGGTCTCGGCGCGGAACTGCTCGGTGAAAAGCGCCCGCCCGCGCAGCGCCATGCTTCGGGCGCGGGGCAGGTCGCTCAGCGCCTGCTCCATCGCCTGATGCAGCCCCTCGACCGAGCGCGCGGGGACGAGGAAGCCGGTCTCGCCGTTGCGGATCACTTCGCGCGCGCCGTCCACGTCGTAACTGACGACGGGGCAGCCGCTCAAGAGCGCCTGCGGAAGCACGCGCGCAAGCCCTTCGCGCAGCGAGGCGTGCACGAGCAGGTCCATGGCTTTGATCATATCAGGAACCCGCTCCGGACGCACCAGCCCGGCGAAGCGCAACCGCTCCCCAACTCCAAGCTGTTGCGCCAGTTCCTTCAACGGGTCGCGGAGGATGCCGTCGCCGATGAAGAGGAGCCAGGCTTTGGGGAATCGCCCGGAGAGTTGGGCAAAGGCGCGCAGGAGGTCTTCGTGCCCTTTGAGATGGAAGAGGCGCGCGACTTTGCCGATTACGAGGGCGTCGGAGGGGAGGTCCAGTTCGCGGCGGACGCGTTCGCGCGCGCCGTCGTCGCGCAGGAAGGGTTCGACTTCCATTCCGCTGTAGATCGTGATGAATTTTTCGCGCGGGGCGACGCCGGCGGCGACGTACTGGTCGGTCATGGCGTCGGCGACGCTGATGATCCGGGAGGTGCAGTGGGCGGCGTTGCGCTCCAGCCGGCGGTAGAGGGTGTTCGCGAACCACCCCTGCCCGGCATAGAAGGCGGGGCCGTGGACGGTGTGGATGATGACGGGCACTCGGGCGCGGCGCGCGGCGAGGCGGGCGAGGATGCCGGCTTTGGAGGAGTGGGTGTGGACGATGTCGGGGCGCTCGGCGCGGAAGAGGCGCAGGAGGTCCCGATAGGCGGCCAGATCGTTCCAGGGTGAGACGTTGCGCACGAGCGAGGGGAGGATGACGAGGTCCACGTTATGGGCGCGCGCGCGCTCGACCAGTTCCCCTTCCGGCCCGAGCGCAGGCCCGGTGACAAGGCTGGTGCGGTATCGCGGCAGGCGGTCGAGCCCCTCGACGGTGAAGAGGGTGTTCTCCTGCGCGCCGCCGAGGATGAGGCGGGTGATGACGTGGATGCAGCGGATGCGTTGTTCGGCCAATTACGGCTCCTTTGGCACAGGAAACCGCGAGCAAGGACAAGAAGGACTGCAAAGACGACAAGGACAACATCAACGGTCGTTCATTTTCTCCGGAACAGCCGCGCGAACAGAGAGCGCGCTTTGGGCGAGGCGGCGCGCTCGCGCATTTTGTGCAGTTCCGCCGTGAGTTCGACCGGCAGCGGCCGCTCCTGCGGCAGTTTGGCCATCATGCGCCGGAGGAGTGCGGCGAACTGGGCCGATACCTCCGGGCGCAATTCTCTGATATCGGGGATGGGCGCGTCAAGGTGCATGCCGACGGTGACCAGGACGGTGGGGCCGGAGTAGGGTGGGCGGCCGGTCATGGCGTGGAACATCGTGCAGCCGAGCGAGTAGATGTCGGCGCGGATGTCCAGGAGCGGGTCGTTGCGCGCCTGCTCGGGGGAGAGGTAGTAGGGAGTGCCGACGTCGGGCTCGGCGGGCTCGCCCGCGACGCAGGCGACGCCGAAGTCGGCGAGTTTGACGGCGCCGGCGGTGTCCAGGAGGAGGTTTCCCGGTTTGATGTCGCGATGGACGACGCCGAGTTTGCGCGCGGCTTCGAGCAGGTCGGCCATTTGGAGGAGGAGTGCGATGGCGTCCGCCTCGGAGAGGAGTTCGCCGGAGCGGATGAGCCGGTCGAGGCTGCGCCCCGGGACGTACTCCATGACGATGTAGTGCGTTTCCCGCCATTGCCCCATATCGAAGACGCGGACGACGTTAGGGTGGTTGAGGCGCGCGGCGAGGCGGGCTTCGCGCAGGAGGCGAGCGACGTAGCGCGGGTCGTCGGCCAGATGCGAGGCGAGCACTTTGAGCGCGACGGGGCGGTCGAGGCTGCGCTGGCGCGCGAGGTACACCACCCCCATCCCTCCGCGTCCGATGCGGGAGGTGACTTCGTAGTCGTTGACGCGGATGAACTGATCCTGGTTGCCGACCATGTTCTCCAGCCGAAGGGGCGTGAGCACGGACAATCTGCGAGCGGTATTTTACACGCAGTCGCCGGGACAGACAAATATGGAGGAGGCGGGCGTGGAGGTTCGCTCAGGCGCGAGGTCATTGCGGGCGGGGCGATTTTCCTGGAGGCGGCCTTGCGGGTTCAGCTTGCGTTTCCCGCGCGAAGAGATTGCTTCGTCCCCCGCCCCTGGCGGGGTCCTCGCAATGACGACGCGCCTGAGCGATCGGCTGCGGGCGGGGCGGTCGCTTGCCACATTTTTCGCGCGCGACTATAATGAAGGAGCTTTGCCGGCAGAAGCTGCAACGCGACCGACTCGAACTTCACTGGCTTCAGGGAGATGGGATGGCGCCACTGGCTGAGATCAACGGCTATCAGATCCTCGACCGAATCGGGGCGGGAGCTGAGAGCCTCATCTTTCGCGCCAAGGATCTCTCGACGGGGGACATGGTCGCCATCAAGCACGTCTCCATCGATACGCGCGAGAATCGGAAGTACCTTCGCCACGTCGTGAACGAATACAAGATGCTGCGGCTGCTGGCGCGGCACCCGGCGGGGCTGCCGGAGGGGGTGGTGGAGGCGTATCGGCTGATCCGCAAGGGGCTGCTGCGGCGGCGCAAGCAATATTCGCTGGTGATGAAATATGTGGACGGAATGGACTTGCGGCATGAACGCAGGTACCCTATGGGGCAGTTGATCGAGTTGATGCGGCAGGTGAGCCACACGCTGGGCGTGCTGCATTCGCGGGGGATCATCCACGGCGACCTGAAGCCGGAGAACATGATCGTCAGCCCCGCGGGGCACGTGACGCTGGTGGACTTCGGGTTCAGTTGCCCCTCCGGGTCACAGCCGATGAGCATCCGCGGGACGCGCGATTACATGGCGCCGGAGCAGGTGGACAAAGAGCCGCTGACGGAGAAGACGGACCTGTACAATTTCGGCGCGACGATGTATTTCCTTTTCGGCGGGCGGCACGCGCCGGCACTGATGCCGCAGCCGGGAGACAACGCGCACTTCATCGGCATACGGGAATGGCAGGCGCCTCCGCTGCACGAGGTGACGCCGGGCATTCCCCCGGAGCTGGATGAGATCGTGCTGCGCTGTCTGCGCAAACGAACGTTCGAGCGCCCCTCCTGCGTCGAGGAAGTGACCGAGGTGCTGACGGCCGTGGGACACAAGTACTTTGGCTGACACGCGGTTGAACCGCCGAGGGAAGCCATGACTGAGATGCGCGAACCACCCGGACACGATGCCGACATCGAGAAGGCGTCCTCGGTCATCGCCGGTTTCCAACTGCTCAAGCGCGTGGGCCGCGGCGGCATGGGGACCGTCTACAAGGCCAAGCAACTGAGCGTGGACCGCGTGGTGGCGGTGAAGGTGCTGCGTCCGAGCCTGGCCAAGAACGAGTCGTTCATCGCGCGCTTCAAGGAAGAGGCCAAGGCGGCGGCCAAGCTGAATAATCCCCACGTGGTGCAGGCCATCGATGCGGGGGAGGATGGCAATTACTACTATTTCGCGATGGAGTTCGTGGACGGGGAGACGCTCCACCGGCTGATGCTGCGCGAGGGGGTCATCAGCGAGAAGCAGGGGCTGGAGATTGCCCTGGATGTTGCGCAGGCGCTGAGCCACGCGCACCAGCAGGGGATCGTCCACCGCGATATCAAGCCGGGCAACATCATGATCAGCCGGGACGGGGTCACGAAGCTGTGCGACCTGGGTCTGGCGCGCGTCGAGGATGAGGAGGTCGCCGCGGGCGGTCGCGGCGCGGCGGTGGGCACCCCCTATTACATTTCCCCGGAGCAGGCGCTGGGCCGGCTGGACGTGGACTGCCGCTCGGATATCTATTCCCTCGGG
>Ga0114951_10002206_pt1 | contig 22460 bp, 18 predicted proteins | sample AM7aDNAmetaG_FD_88677 | JGI IMG/M metagenome (GOLD analysis project Ga0114951, IMG submission 88677) | Freshwater microbial communities from Finland to study Microbial Dark Matter (Phase II) - AM7a DNA metaG | ecosystem: Environmental > Aquatic > Freshwater > Lake | place: Finland: Lake Alinen... | reverse complement strand
TGACGAAGCCCAAGGTAATTTAGAAAAAGCATTATTGGGTTTACACAGCGAAAAAGCAAAAATTATTTCTTTATGTAATTTTAGTTGGATTAATTCAGCTTCTTGTTAGCGGTTTAGTATAAAATTATTGTAAGAAAAAATATTTTTAAGTTTTCCATATAAAAGTGTGCTTTAATTTAATCTTTAATGACTATCTGTTTTGATGCCAAAAATATTTTTTTTATCTTTATTATCTGAAACAATTTCATTATTTATTATCAACAAGCTTATCAAGAAATACATAATATTAATTATTTTTTAATCTTTAGGCGTGATTCCCGATAGTCATTTATTCTTTTATAAACGACTGGGAGCAAACCGGCTGCAAATCCTTGTCGAAAGCTACCAGAAAGTATAGTCCGACAGAATAATACTTAACATTTACCTGGGTTTCTGATTTATTCTCAGTTAAAAATACACCTATTTGTTTGCCCAAGCTATTATAGATGGTAACCCGCCTTATGTTTGAACTTGTTATGGTGATGTAATCATTTGCAGGATTAGGATATATTTTTACTTGATTTACAGTAAATCCATTTTCATTAAGTCCAGTATTTGGAAAATATTCATCAGCACCACAATCAACTATTCCGTTAGCTCTAATCTCTCCGTCTATGTCCAGTTCGCTAAATGCAGGGATAAATGACGGGTTTCCCGCATTAATTGCAGGTGATGTTGCTGTAATATGAAAATCGGGATTTGTAATATTTGCCAAAACAAAAAGAGGATCTGCAAAAGCTGAATTTATATTTGTGCCTGACCCTGTAATAAAAGATGAATAGTTATTGTAATTATTGCCATTCCAGTTAGTTAATAAACTTCCTGCTCCCGATTGACAATAGAAAATATTATAGTTAAAACTTAAATTCGGTTGGGTCAACTCTGCATAGGTTAAAATATCCTGAGAAGAAGTATAAAAGATATTATTTTCGATAACAGAATTTTCACTGTAAGAAAGGTATAATTCGCCAAAACCCGAATTACTGTAATCGTTGTAATAGCAGGTGTTATTTCTGATGGCAGTATTCATCACTTTACCTGACCCGTTAGGATAGGCGTATCCTCCAACTGCAATAGCGCAAACCTGATTATTGTAAAAAATATTATCTCTGACAATTATGGAATCGGCACTTTCCCCTATATTTTCACAGCCGACTTCAATGCCATAGCCATTAAGATAGGATATATTGTTTTCAATAGTAATATTTTTTGCCCCATCGACATAAATACCACCTGATGTAGCATAGGGAGAAATACAGTTATATACAATATTATTTTTTACAAACCCATTCCTAGCCTGATCGAATGCTGGATCAGAACAAGTTCCTTCATGCCCGCACAAATCGATGCCTATATTGGTAAGATTGTAGATTGTATTCCCCGATATCTCAAATCCATTGACATTACCGTTCACAGCAATACCTTCACTGTAACCAAGGCGACAATTGTAAAGCAGATTGCTTAAAATTTTTAAATTAGATATAGCAATTGAAGAATTAGATCCATAAACAACAATACCCTGAGCATTAGTGCCTGCATTAGCAGGAGCATTTACATCAGATGAAAAATGAATATCGTGAATTTTGCAACCTTCAATTACAATATTCTGGCAATTTCCTTCAACCAATATTCCCTGTGCATCAAGCATGATACTGTTTTTCAATTCAAACCCGTGAATTAAAATATCAGACACATCAAAAATTTCTATTATTGCTGTTTGAGATGTGATACCACTGGCATCAATTATTGGAAGGACTGATGAATAATTTTGCAGTATTATTCCCGAAGTATTAATTTGTAACTTCTCATTATAAGTACCACTCATCACATTCAGTATATCACCAGTTGATAGCTGATCAAGCCCGTATTGAATTGTTAACCAAGGACTTGACAATGTGCCATTGTGTGTATTATTGCCTGTTGATGACACATAATAGTTTGTTTGTCCATTAACAATTAATGAAGATAAAATAATCCCGAAGAATAATATTGTTTTCTTAAGTGTTTTACTCATCTTACATGTTTGTAATATAAAAAATATACAGAAACACAGTGCTAAACACTTCTATTAAAATATCATTTATAGTTTAACCTTTAACAGGGAGTTTAAGTTTCTGACCGGGTATTAAATTGGAATTTTTCAGGCTGTTTATCCTTTTAATCTCTTCTACTGTTACGCTGTTATATCTTTGAGCTATATTCCACAAAGTGTCACCTTTATGAACAACGTGATAAATATACTTAGAGTGAACTTCATTTTTAACTTCCTGTTTGGGCGTAACTTCTGTAATTTGTGTTGTGTCGGCAACCGTATCGTTTATTACATCAGCCACTACTTGAGGTTGCACCACTGTTTTTTGCTTGGTAACAGGTTTTTCTTCAGCAATAACTTTCTTCTCCGCCGGTGTTTCTGTTGAAGCAGTAGTTTCAAGCATGTTGGTTTCTTTTACAGGCTCTAAAACAGGGATATGAATTGCCAATTGTTGTCCTTGAGCGACATTCAGATTAGTAATATTATTCCACAGCCTTAAATTATCAACTGTACACTCATACTTCTTGGCAACATCTCTTAGTGATTCGTCTGGACCAACCACATAAAATTCCTGTGTGAAATTTGTTGGAGGTTTAGGGAGTATAATCTGAGGTGTAGAATTGCTTATAACCAATCTTTGACCAGGATAAATAGAGGTACTTTTTAACTTATTCCATTTTTTTATTTCTTCGATAGTACAGGCATATTTACGTGCAACAGAGCTCATCGTTTCACCTTTTTTAACTGTATGACTCTCTGTATAAACAGGTTTAATATTATTGCGTGCAGCATAGTCTTCTTTAATAAGCTGATCTAATGTTTTGAAATTATATATTTCCTTTTCGTTGACGATAAATTCCCCTACTTTATTATATGGTAACTTAATCTGGTACTGTAAATCATTGCAAGCCGGAATAACATTCTTTTTGAATGATGGATTTAAAGAAATCATCTCATCCAAAGGAATATTCAATGCTTCAGCAATCTGATCTAAAGAGATTTTTTCTTTTATTGTAACGGTATCTGTTTTAGTAAAGAGGTAACCGGGGTATACAGGATACAGATTGAATTCAGCAGCATGTGATAAAACAAAGGCTGCTGCAATATAAACAGGTACATAACTTTGTGTTTCACGGGGCATATATTTCCTTATTGTCCAATAGTCCATTGCTCCACCTGCTTTTCTGATGGCTTTATTAACGCTACCACTGCCGGAATTATAAGCTGCCAAAACCAATGCCCAGTCGTTATATATCTTGTACAAATCAACAAATAATTCGCAAGCGGCTGTTGTTGCCTTAAAAGGGTCAATTCTGTCATCTACATAAGAATTAACTTCAAGGCCATACAGTTTTCCGGTATTATACATGAACTGCCATAACCCTGAAGCACCAGCTCTAGAGACTGCAACAGGATTTAAAGCTGATTCTATGACGGCCAGATATTTTAGTTCAAGAGGTAATTTGTATTTATCCAGTTTCTCCTCAAACAAAGGGAAATAATAAGCCGCCAGTCCTAATAATCTTGATGTCAGTGCCCTTCTCTTATAAGCATATAAATCGATAAACTTCTTTACATCTTCATTATATGTAAAAGGGAAAGGTGAAAAAGCACTCATTTTTTTAAAATAGTACTGGTATTGTTCATCTGTATATTGAGGAATATCTGATGGCTTAAACTTATGAATATTAAGAGCAGCTGTGTCTGCATAGATATTTTTACCTTTAAAAAGAACGGAAACAGCTAGTTCGTCTAAACGGGCAGCTACTGCATCATCACTAAAATACTTAACAGTTGAAACCTCTTTTATAGTGTCTGTGTTAATATAATTTCTTGAAAAAAGTGCATTGTTAAAAAGGAAAGCGATAAGAAGAAGAAAAATTGACTTTTTGTATATTCCCATAATTTATTGGTTTTCAGCCACTTAAAAAAGCAACTATAAAAAACTAGTATTTTAATCTACAAACATAAAAAAAATAATTAACAATTACAAAAAGTTTTTCACTTTTTAAGCCTTTTTTAGTTAAATTTTATTAAAAAGCAACGAAATCTCTGTTGTTCGATAAAATATTCATTACGGATTGAGAAAAAATTGAATGAAACCAATTTATATCTTCAATAGGGTAAAAATAAATCATATAATAGTAATAAAAAAACCGCTCAGGTTTTGAACGGTCTTTTATATTATTGAAAAGGATTATACCGTTGCTCCAGCTCCGGTTGTTCCTGATGGTGCTCTCAAAGACATTATATCCTTGTCGAAAAGGTAAAGATTTTGTCCACCTAAAATATTCAACTTATCAATAATTCGTCTGACAGCAGCTTCCTCTTCAGTCTGTTCTGAAACAAACCATTGCAGCCAGTTCTGGCTTGAAAAATCTTTTTCCTCAATAGCAATGTAAAGAATCTCATTTATAGAACTTGTAATATACATTTCATGTTTTAGAACTGTAGCGAAAGCTACATTTGGATCTTGAAAATCTGTGGGTGGCATTTCTAATGCAGGTATAATGGCTCTGCCTCCTTTTTCATTTATAAAGCGAATAAATTTAAGCATATGAAGATGTTCTTCCTCAGCCTGAGCATAAAACCAGTTCGCTATACCTTCGAATCCTTTAAATTCAGCGCATGATGCCATTGCCAGATACAAATTAGACGAATAAGCTTCTTTACCTATTTGTTCATTCATTATCGCTTCTAATCTCGATGATAACATATCTTTATGTTTTAAGTTAATATTAATAATTACTTCACAAATGTAAGAATTATTTAACAATTTTAATTGTCATTAAAAAAAAGGCAGGGTTAATTATTGTTAATAATTCAGAAAAATTAATTTATTAAACATAAGACCCGGAATAAAGTCAAGGGAACAATAGTCACAGCCTGACCTAAAGAAAGCCACTGACTTTTATAATAACTTCACAGTTGTTGAGGTGGTCATTGATATCTTGCAAAATGTTCCTGAAACTACAAAAAAAAACTGCTTTAAAGTATTACTCACCTTTAAAGCAGTCGTTTACGGGATTGCGATTTTTTATCTGCAGAGATAAGATTTCAATAACTTACTTCTTGAATTCTTCTTTAATCTTCTGATAGCTTTTTCTTTTATCTGCCTTACACGTTCTCTTGTTAGGTCAAACTTGATAGCTATTTCGTCAAGAGTTAAGCCATGATTCATGCCTATTCCGAAATAAAGATTAATTATATCACGTTCTTTTTCAGATAATGTGGCTAAAGAGCGTTGAATTTCTTTAGATAAGGATTCGTATATAAGTGAATCGTCTGTATCGGGTAAATCATCATTGATAAAAACGTCAAGCAAAGAGCCGTCTTCACCCTGTACTAAAGGAGCATCAACGGAAATATGACGTGTTGATATCCTGAGAGATTCTTTTATTTTATCTTCAGAAAGCTCAAGCGATTTGGCTAATTCATCAGGCGAAGGTGCTCTTTCATAAATTTGTTCCAATTTAGAAGCTTCTTTTTTAATTTTATTTAAAGAGCCTACCTGATTAAGAGGTAATCTGACAATACGTGACTGTTCTGCAAGAGCCTGCAAAATAGACTGGCGAATCCACCATACAGCATAAGAAATAAATTTAAAACCTCGTGTTTCGTCAAAACGTTGTGCTGCTTTAATAAGACCTAAATTGCCTTCATTGATAAGATCAGGTAAACTTAAACCTTGATTTTGATATTGCTTGGCAACAGATACTACAAAACGCAAATTTGATTTTGTTAATTTCTCAAGCGCCATTGTATCCCCTGCCTTAATTTTTTGTGCTAAGATAACCTCCTCTTCTGCTGATATTAATTCTTCTTTACCAATTTCCTGTAAGTACTTGTCTAAAGATGCCGTTTCGCGATTGGTGATGGATTTAGTAATCTTGAGTTGTCTCATTTTAATTAATTAGTTAGTATTCAATAAATTACAAAAAGAACGATAGATTTTCATATAAAATGCAAAGATACGTAAAATAATAATATTTTTAATCATATAGCACAAGAAAAATTATTATTATTTTAAAATATTTTTAATAAAAGAAAATACGAAAGAATATAAAAAATGTTGCAATAAATTATAAATTTTTCAAAAAAATATGGCGTTTTTCAAAAGCTCCAAGTCCCAAGTCTCAAATTTCAAGCTCCAAGGCCTTCACGGTGAGCCTTCTTGGAATTTTAGGCTTGAAGTTTGGATTTTGGGACTTTTAAAAAGCAATTTATGTCCCATGTTAGTTGAGTAGTAAACTTATTATTGAAAGATACGGAAATTATAATCCAAACCCATAATAAGCCCTCATGCCATTTGGATATACTCCTTCTATCAAGATGCCTCCTTTTTTGTTTTTAATTATATTATAAAGTTCATCTGTAGTTTTTACAGGCGTTTTATCGATATAAGTAATGATAAATCCTTCGCGTACACCATAACTTCTGAGTTTTCCACTATCAATCTTTTTTACTTTAACACCATATTTGATACCTAAGTTATCAGCTTCTTCTTTGGTAATATTTTCAAATGAAGCACCCAGCAGATTAATAATACTCTCTTTTTCTTTCTGAAGGATATCGTAATTGTCGTATTTATTTTTCAATTTCATATTTGCTTCTTCTTGTTTACCATCTCTGATATAAAAAACTTTAACCTCATCACCAGGAGTTTTAGTAGCTATAATTTCAAGCAACTCAGAAGCTGAACTTAAGTTTTTAGAATCCATTTCAATGATAATATCCCCCTCTTTTAAACCTGCATCAGCAGCAGCACTATTTTTAAGCACACCTGAGACGAATACACCGGGTACCTTCTGAATATTTTTCTGTTCTGCCAGTTTACTGGTCATGTCAGCAACTTCAACACCCAGAAAAGCTCTTTGTACTTGTCCGTATTCCAAAAGGTCTTTTGAAACTTTTCGTACAATATTTACCGGAATTGCAAAAGAGTAACCCGTGTATGATCCTGTATTAGAAGCAATAGCTGCATTAATGCCTATCAGCTCACCTCTGGTATTAACCAAAGCACCACCACTATTACCCTGATTGACAGCTGCGTCAGTTTGAATAAAAGACTCAATGGCATCATTGCGTCCTAAAATATTTATATTTCTGGCTTTGGCACTAACAATGCCAGCTGTAACAGTTGAACTAAGATTAAAAGGATTGCCAACTGCCAACACCCACTCACCTACCCTTACACTATCAGAATTCCCAAATGCAATATAAGGTAAATCAGTCGACTGAATTTTTAATAATGCAATGTCAGTTGAAGGATCTGTACCCACTAATGTTGCTGCAAATGATTCTTTGTTATTTAATGTAACTTCAATATAATCAGCTTCTTGCACCACATGATTATTTGTGATGATATAACCGTCAGGAGAAATAATAACCCCTGAGCCGGCTGCAATAATAGGTTGTTGTGAATGTCCATACCACCCCTGATTACCACCAAACAGGTCTCTCAATGGGTCAAAATTGCCAAAAAAATCATCATACACACTGCTTTTACGCTGGTATTCCGTTCTTATATTAACAACTGCATGAACCGTCATTTCGGCAGCAAAAGTAAAATCTAAATTACTACCTGTCAGGTTAGGTGCGTATCTGGCATACTGAACAGGAGCATTCTCCTTAGGAAAAGAAGTATTATACTTATCTTTATTTTTTTCGAAATTGTTTTCATATACTTTCAACGAAAACAAAGAAAAAAGGCCTCCTAAAATAGCCATTGAAATAAACTGAAAAAATTTTAAATGTTTCATCTTTTTAAATTTAATATTCTTTGATCGGTCATAATTTGCGTTTTATTAATCCACCGAAGTGCGAATTATTTACGAACTTACGAACAGTGGTATTCGTATGTTCGTATTTTGTTCGTACTTCGTTGTTTACATTGAAAAGTGTAAACTTTTTCCCGTTTGCAATATAATAAGCTAACCACATTTACAATTCTCAAACCATTTACTATTAAAAAAAAATGGTGTAAATTAGCATCATGAACTAAAAATAATTAACGGAACAAATTTTATCCTATTTTTGGAAGTATGTTAATTAATGTTAAAGATTTTTTCAGAACAAAAAACCAACATAATATTGTTTAAATTTTTAATTTTGCATAGAAATAAAAATGTCAATTTGTCAGTAAACAAACCAATTAAGTGAAAAAAGGCAAAGATAGGTTAGTATATATTTTTATGGGATTGATAATGGGCTTTGCTCTGGGAGTAAGCATCTTGTTCTGGCAGCAGAGCCTTAATATAACTCAAAAGATATTTGATAAGTCTAAACAATTTGTTGTTGGTTTGTTTTCATCTGAAGAACATTCGGCTCCTGTAGAACAAATTGTGGTAAACAAAAAACATAAAAACAAAAAAAATAAAAAAGCTGCTTCAGATTCTGCTTTAGCTGTAACTTCTCATGATACTTCAAGTGATTATTATTCTTCTATGGAAGAAATTAATCCTGATGAAACAATTACGGGTGATGAATATTCAGACGCTTATGCAGCTTTAAATAATAAAGGTCACGATGAACAGGTGGCAAGAGATAAATTCATCATAAAAAAACAGATTGATGCAGAGATAATTTCAAAAGCGAACAACGAGAATGACACTAAAATTGATTCTCTTCTGATTGGCGGAAAAATGCCTAAAGATGATAAGAATAAGTTTGCTGTCGAATTTTGGGAATCACCACTTAACTATAAAGGATACAAAAAGAATAAAAATTTTTTAGTGCTTTATGGCATCAAACAATTTGATTTGTTAACCTTGAAATTGATTAAAAACGATTTATATCTATGTTACTCAAATAGTTATTATTTACTAGAAAACACATCTGAATTTAAAAATCTGATACCCATCAACAACCAACAGATTATTAATCAATTAAAAGGAAAATGATTATCCCGTTTTATAAGATGCACGGCACCGGAAACGATTTTATAGTAATTGATAATCGTGCACATTATATCCAAAAATATTCAGATAACCAACAACTTATATTTAATTTGTGCCATCGGCATTTTGGCATTGGTGCTGACGGGCTTATACTTCTTAATACAAAGGTAGGTTATCATTTTGAAATGGTTTATTTTAATGCTGACGGTAATGTAGGCTCTATGTGTGGTAATGGTGGCAGATGTGCTGTTGCTGTGGCAAACTTCCTGAATATTACTCATGGAAAAGTTGTTTTCTGGGCTAATGGAGATGAGTATAATGCTTCTATTATAAAGAAAAAAGACAACAACACCTATGTCAGTTTAAGGATGAATGACATCAGAACTTTTGAAAAACAAGGTAACAGTATTTTCGTTGATACAGGTTCTCCTCATCATATTGAATTTGTTGATAATGCAAACGCTGTTAATGTTGTTGAAGAAGGTCGTAAAATAAGGTATAGCAGCCTTTATTCAGAAAACGGTACCAATGTTGATTTTGTTGAGTTTGGGCCTGATTATATTTTTGTTAGAACCTATGAAAGAGGTGTCGAAAATGAAACGCTCTCCTGTGGGACAGGCGTGGTTGCTTCAGCCCTGTCAACCTTCATAAACGGACATTATGGTAAAGCCTCAGAATTCAAGATAAAAACGTTAGGAGGAGAACTTAAAGTAAGCTTTATATATAAAAATAAAATTTTTACCAATATTTATCTTGAGGGCCCCGCCACTTTGGTGTTTAAAGGAGAATTTGAGCTCTGATTAAATGATAACTAATTTAAAGGTTTCACCGTATAAAGTTTTTAAACACCATTATATTTTGTTAATTTACCTATATTTAACAAGATAATTATTTTCAAAAAAATACATTTGTTAATTATGATTTTTTAAAAAACTTCAATATTGTATGTAAATGAGCAGGAAAACGACCACAATAACTTTGATATTAATAGCACTAGTAATTATTACTGTGCTTTCATTTTTTATTAAAATACCTTATACAATTTCATCAAAGGGCTTGGTTTACCCTTTGAAAGAATGGACTTTAAGTAAAACAACTGACGGCAATTTGCTTAATGTACTGAAAGATAACAAGACAAATACTATCAACCATTTTTCAGTAACAGAATTTGCAAGAGGCGATGCTTCTGAATTTATTTTGAAAAAAGATATTTTCACAAAGAATTTTATCAATAAAGGAGATACTGTTGGTTACATTATTTCTAACGATGAACAGCTTAAATTACTGGAACTTGAAGGGAAACTGGCTACTGAAAAAGATTTATATAAAGTTTATTCTACAGGACAAAAGCCGGAAGATGTTCAGCACCAAAAAGAAGTTCAAGATTTAGCATTTCAGGAAATGCAGGCTCAGCAAAAGATTTTTGAAAGAGTTGATAAATTATATAATGACAGCCTGATATCTAAAAACGATTATGAGATTGCACTCAACGATTTAAAAGTTAAAGAACATAAATACAAGATAGCCCAGTCGTATCTATCTTCTGTAATGACCGGTGCTAAAACAGAACAATTAGAATTCAACAAAAGTCTTATACAATCTATCGAATACCAGATTGAACAAATAAAGGGAAAAATAAAATGCAATACGCTTCTTGCTCCAATAAGTGGTTGTATTGTAAAACAAAAAGTCGACAACGTTGATAATAAAGGTAATCTGGTTAATGTGGATAATATTTTGAAAGTTGTTGATACCAGCAGTCTTTTGGCTGTATTACCTGTTGAATTTTATGAAATCGAACATTTAAAGATAGGTGGAAAAGTTAATATCAGCTTTAATACAAGTAATGAAAATGTACAGGGTAAAATTATTGATATTGACAATACCATTCAAATGTTATCAAGGCGTGAAGTTGTTTTCATAACTGTTGAGATTAAAGAGAACATTGATCAGGTAAAGGTTAACATGATTGTAGAAGCCGATATTAAATGTGGAATAATAAACATGAAAGAGTATTTAAAAAGATTGTTTAATTCAGTTACTGAAAACTAAAAGATGCTGCTTAGATACGAAAGAAAATATTTAGTACCCAATGCTTTAATGGATGCACTTCGCAAACGCTTAATCACGTTTGTAGTACCCGACAATTTTACTTCTGTAAACGAAAAGGGTATCAGCCAGTATACTGTTAGGAGCATATATTACGACACTCATGATCTGGTTAGTTATTATGAGAAATTTAATGGCATCATGCTAAGGCGAAAATTCAGAATCAGGGGATATGATGATTACTATAAAGGATGCAAAGTTGTTTTTGAAATAAAACGGAAAATTGAAAACCGCACCAGAAAGCATAGGGCTTTTATGCAGTATGACGATATCGATGAAATATTTCAAACTGGTGATGTTGAGAAATATGTTGTTAAAGATAAAAAATATAAATCCGGCGTCGAAGATGCCAAAAGGTTTTTCTTCCATGCTGTTAAATATCAACTCATTCCAACTGTTCTGATAGTGTACGAGAGAGAAGCCTATCAGGGTAAATTTGACACCGATATAAGAATAACATTCGATAAAAATATCAGAAGCCGTATGTATCCTCAAATAAGTGATTTATACAGCAATGATAACTTAAAATATTTATTTGATAGTCATTTTATACTTGAAATTAAATATTATGAAGGTGATATGTCTATATGGGCCAGAAGCCTTGTAGAAGAATTTTCATTATTACTTGAAGCTTTATCAAAATATACTACAAGTATAGATGTTAACCAATACAGACCTTTTGTAGGCTTTGATGTTAGTAAATCCAGAACTTTTTCAACTCAATTGATATAAAAACTGATTCTATATGATGACAGATTTTCAAAATATCTTTGTTTTCAGCATTACACTTAAAGATGTGATTGCAAACGTTATTGTGGCATTAATATGTGGCTTTGGCATTTCAATAATTTACAGGTGGTCATATAAGGGATTAAGCTACTCTGCCACATTCACGGTATCATTAGTTATGTTGACAATGATAACAGCTATAGTTATAATGGTCATAGGCAATAACCTGGCCCGAGCTTTTGGTATGGTCGGCGCTATGTCTATTATACGTTTTCGTACTGCCGTTAAAGATGCCACAGACCTTATGTTTATCTTTTTCTCTTTAGCAATTGGCCTGGCATGTGGCGTTAAACTATTTTCTGTTGCTATTTTTGGTACTCTTGCTGTCGGTAGTATTTTTATGATTATTAATAAAATCAACTATATTATCCCTAAAAGAAGAGAATATTTATTGCAAATTATTGCATATAACTCTAAAATATCTGATAAACCTTTCGATGCCATATTAAATTCATATTGTAAAAGGTATAAAATTATTAACGCTAAGACTTTAGGAGAAGAAGAAAATGAAATTCTGGAACTTTCATTTTATGTGAACCTTAGAAAAGAAGAAAAAGGAAGAGATATGGTAGCTGAAGTTAAAAAAATAACCGGAGTGAAACAGGTTAACTTGTTTTTTGATGAAGATTAAGAGAAGTTTGGAGTTTGGAATTTGGAGTTAGAGTTTCAAATAAAAGATAGAAGATTGAAAATAGAAAATATATGAAAGCAAAAATAAAATTAAAGATTAAAGTTATTGCATATATATTTCTGCTTTTCAGCTTCAGTATTGCATTGCATGCACAAGAAACATGGAACTTAAAGAAATGTATTGAAACAGCAAAAGAAAATAATATTGAACTTAAGCTTTTAAAATTAAATGTTGACAAAACTGAAATAAACTACAACAGAGCAAAACAAAATATATATCCTGACTTAAGTGCCAATATTAAAACCAGTAATTATTACGGATTTGTATATGAAGACCCCATTAACGATATTTACAACTTTGGTAATACATATGTCAACAGGTTCCAGCTAGCTTCCAGTTTTAATATTTTTAGTGGATTTTACAATCGTTACCGGAAAAGCTTTAGAGCTGGACAAATAAATACAGCAAACTATTTGTTTGATAAGAAATATAATGAAATCATATTAGAAATTACCTATCATTATTACCAGATATTACTTGCACAGGAAAATGCTGTTCTTATTAAAAAAAGAATTGAAAACCTTAAGCAAAGAAAAAAATTTATTGAAGCTAACATAAGTATTGGTTTATTACCAAAACGCAATCTGCTAAATATCGACTTTCTGATAGCTAAAGGAGAAACAGATCTTCTTACTTCAGAAAATTCAGCCCAACAAAACACTGTCTATTTGATGTCATTGCTTGGTTTAAATAATAAAGAAACACTTAATATTGTTAATGATGTTGACATATCATCTACTGTACTTAAATTATACGACTATAATACAATAATAGAGCAAGCCAAGAGTGCCTTCCCTGACTTAAAAATAGGTTCTTCAGAAATTGATAATGCAGAATTTGCAATGAAACAAGCAAACTCATTCCGATACCCAAGTCTTGCCTTAGAAGGAAGAATCAATATTGTAACATGGGATACGTTAAATTACTTTAGTAAAAATCTTTTAAGGAAAAACTATCAATATATAGGTCTTAATCTGAGTATTCCAATTTACAAAAACTATAATATAAGACAAAACATAGCTTTAGCTGCTGTTGACGTTGATATAGCAAAAAATAAAGCTGCGGATCTTACGATGGAACTCGAAAACAATGTTTATAAAGCAGTTCTTGAATATAATAATGCCTTTAATCTTTACCATTCGTTGCAAAAGCAATATGATGCTGTAAATGAAGAATATAAATATGCCACCAGACTCATGGAAATTGGCAACATGGGTATTTTTGAATATACAGGTATTTCTGAAAGGCTTATCAATGCAGAAACAGAACTTCTAAAAGCTAAATACAACCTTATTATTAAAATGAAAGTTGTAGATTTTTATACAGGGGCAGTTACAAAGTAATCTAATTCTTTTTTGAAATTTTTAGGTATCATAATTTTTGAAAAACTATTAAGTTTGTAAAAAAAATTATATGATTTTTAAAAACATCATTTTCGACCTTGGCGTAGTTGTGCTTAATATCGATTATAATGGTCCTGCAAAGGTTTTGAAGCACATGGGTGTGGAAAACTTTGATGAATACTATTCTAAAGCAAAACAAAACAGTCTGTTCGATAATTTTGAAAAAGGATTCATTTCTCCTGATGAATTCAGAAAAAGTCTAAAAGAAAATTTAGGTTTAAAATTAAGTAATAGCAAAATTGATAGCATATGGAATGCTATGATTCTCGATTTTCCTAAAAAGAGAATTGAATTGCTAATCGCATTAAAAAAACATTATAAGACATATTTGTTAAGCAATACAAATAAAATTCACTATAGTTGTTACACCAGGCAGCTAAAACATGATGGATTGAGTTGGAAAGATCTTTTTCATAAAACATTCTACTCTTTCAAAATGGGATTAAGAAAACCTGATCACTTAATTTATAAACAAGCGCTGAATGATGCTCAGATAACAGCCAGTGAGAGTTTATTTATTGATGACCTTCTTATCAATATTGAGGCAGCCAAAGCCTGTGGACTTAAAACAATCTGGCTTAAAGAGGGTATGGAAATAACTGACATTTTTGAAAAAGATGCTAAAACGGGCACTTTGAAACCCAATTTTGATTTAATTTGCTGATGCATACTCTCTGGGAATATTTTTGATTTAAAAATATACTGTGAAAGAAAAAATTATACTTCGTCCATGGTCTTTAATAGATGCCCCATCATTGGTATCTAATGCAAACAATAAGAATATCTCTGATAATTTAAAAGATTCATTTCCTCATCCTTATTCTTTGGAAAATGCCGTTTCTTTTATTAATTTGGCAATATCTCAGAAAAAAGAAGATGCTGTATTTTGGGCAATAGATATGAATGGAGAAGCAATAGGTTGTATTAGCGGACATTTAAAAAAAGATGTATACAAGAAGAATGTTGAAATTGGGTATTGGTTAGGTCAAAGATATTGGGGTAAAGGAATTATAACAGATTGTATAAAGGAAGTAACACATTATTTTTTTTCAAATTTTGATATTGAACGTATATTTGCTGTGATTTATGCCAGTAATACAGGTTCACAGAAAGCCATTCAAAAAGCAGGTTTTATACATGAAGCCACGCTTAAAAGAAATGTTTTTAAAAATAACAAATTGCTTGACAGTTATGTTTATGCATTATTAAAAGAAAAATTTATTGAAAATATTCAATAAAGAGAGTAATTGTTCATCTTATTCAAAATAATAGATTAAAAATTGAAAAATTATGAAAAAACTACATTTGTTCTTATTTTTAGTCCTTTGTAACCAGTGTTTTTCACAATTAATAACAAAAAATGAAACTTCTTCTATTGTTGATGCAGGGTTAGGTATTTCAAAAATAAGAAATGGATATTTACTTTATACTGATATAATGGGTTTACCATATATCAATCAGAATGAGAAATACCTTTACTCACCAATGTATTCTATTAGAGGTAAAATCACTGACGGACATTTTAAGTACAGGTTATCTTTAAATTTTGCTGCTGACAGAGTTAACAATATTGTACATGATACTTCTTATATTCACACTACAGGTTTTAACTTCAGAGGATTTTATCCAAGGCTAGGTTTCGAGAGAACAATCTGGTCCAAATGGGTTGAGTTTAAACTGGGAGTTGACTTTCTATATGTTTATCAACTTTATGATATTAACAGTTACTGCAAAGGACTGGTTATACCAAATCTTCCTCTTGAGATGAATGCCACCAGTAAACATGTTACCAAGGCATGGGGTGTATCACCTTTTATAATGCTTGGCGTAGCCATTAAAAAACATTTTTTTATTTCTTTAGAATCAGGTAAGCATTATGCTTATGGTACTACAAACTCAAAATACTTATGCAATACAGTTAACCTTAATAATAATCAAACATCTACAATGGATGAAGTTGGGAAACCATCTGAATATTATATGTTTAAAGAAAACAACTATTTTCAGATTTCAATAGATTACCGTTTTCTTAACAAGGAATAAAAAATTAGCAAAAAGAAATCTAAACATCTAAAATAAAGTAAAACATAAATCCATTACGATAAAAAAATATTTTTTTTGTATTAATATTATTTTATATCTTTGTGCATTATTAACCCTAAAATTTAAAAAAATGAGTATGTCTACACATGTTTTTATTCTGGTTTTACTGACCTTATTGATAGGCTTCATAGGCCTTGTTGTTTTAATTTATGGTTTTAAAAGCAACAATGTAAGCAATATTAAAAAAGGAACTATTGTTGTTTCTATTGCTATAATTCTTTTTACCATAATGTCTTTTATGGTTGCTAAAAAAGCTGTAAGACATTACAAAAAACAAGTTCATAGTATTGGCGTGATTTTGAATGAAAAATGCTGCCATAAATTTTTTATGAATGAAGAATTTGAGAAAAAATGCTGTGGTGATAAAGAGATGAAATGCGAAGGTAAAGAAATGAAAGAAGATGCTGGCACAGTGGTTAATACTACAAAAATAGTTTTAGATAAAAAGACAGAGAAATTAGATAAAAAGACAGAGAAAAAACCTGTTAAATAATTAAGATTTTTTTCTTAATTATTAGTCCTTTCCAGTAAGAAGATTTGATATTGGAGAAGAATTGTTATGTTGTATTCAACAATTCTCCTTTAAAATAAAATTCCATATAAAAACATAGTAAATAAATGCGTTAAGCACTTAAACTTTTTGTTTTTATATTTCAAATGAATAATATTTTTGATGTTATTATTATCGGTGCCGGCCCATCGGGTAGTTCCTGTGCTATATCTTTGAGAGATACCGGACTGAGAGTGGCACTTATTGACAAATCAGTATTCCCAAGAGAGAAAACCTGTGGCGATGGTCTTACTTTAGATGTTGTAAAACAACTTTCTATAATGTCTGAAGAACTTGCTGAAGCTTTCCGGAAATTAATATCTAAGAATCCAGTTTATGGTATTAAGGTCTACTCTGCTGAAAACAAAAGCGTTTCAATACCTATTCTTCAAAAGAATGAACGCAGATGTATGTACACTGTCAAACGTATTGACTTTGACAACTTGCTTATTCAGTTCATTAAGAATAAGACAAATATTTCTGTATATGAAGATTGTTGCCTTGAAAATATTGAATTAAAACCAGATTCAATAGTATTAAAAACATCTAAAGGTAATTTTGAAAGCACGATAGTAATTGGTGCTGATGGAGCTAATTCTATTGTTGCAAAAACCTTAAGACCTTTAAAAATAAATGATGATGATAAAGCTATTACATTAAGAAATTATTACAAAGGTGTAAGTTTAGAAAATGAAGACCTTTTTATTGAGTTTTACTTCAATAAAAAAATACTTCCCGGTGGCATGTGGGTTTTTCCTATTGGTAATGATATTGTAAATGTAGGCTTAGGTATGCCACTTTCAACACTTAAAAAGAAGAAGATAAACTTAGCAAAAGTGCTTGATGAAGAAATAAAGAATGGTGTTCTAAAAGATACATTTAAAAATGCTCATCCCATCGATAAATTGCAAGGACACATTATTCCTTTAGGTAAAAATAAAAGACCTGTTTCAGGTGAAAGGTTTTTATTAACGGGCGATGCTGCAGGATTTGCCAATGCTCTATCAGGAGAAGGAATTGGCAATGCTCTAAGGAGTGGAAGAGTAGCGGCTTTACATATAACTAAATGTTTTAAAGAACATAATTTCTCAAAAGCGTTTAATCATAAATATGATATAGAAATTTACCGCCGTATGGGACGAGAATTCAATAATTACAGATTATTACAGTATCTATTCCGTTTTCCTTCGGTTGTTAATTATTTAATTCGTAAAGTTGCCCCTCACTTCATAAATGTTTTTGGCAATCCTGAATTTGTAACTAAAGCTCAGGGTAAAAGATTCTTTACTTTTATACTGATAAAATATATTGTTTTCAAAAGAAGATAAAAAGAATTCAAACAGATGAAATCTCTAAATAATATTATACACATACCCTTTACATATTGGAAATTATGGTATAATGTAAAAAAACAGAAAGATTTTATTAATAAAACACTTATTAATGATATTGAGAAGATAAATACTAATAATGATGGCAGTTTCAATAAGGATGATTTAAAAAAGATTACAAATTATTATGGATTAGGAGTTCCTGCCATATTGGGAACTTCATTTGCTATTTTAAGGGGCAGCAATTTATCATTGAAGGAGAGAACAGCAAGTACTTACCTCGGAGCAATGACAGGTCTTGGCGACGACTTTTTCGACCTTAAGGATCTAAATGAAGATGAGCTTAAATTACTACTTAATGCTTTATTGAATGACCCTTACAGCGTTAAGGTTAAGAGAGTCAGTGAAAAATTATTTTTACATTTTTACATTAAAGTACTTGAAAACTCAAAACAACATGAACTTACTAAGCAATACATCAGTGATGTTTTTAAAGCTCAGAATAATAGCCTGAAGCAAACTTCTCACGATATATCTTACGATGAGATTAAAGAAATTACCCTTAATAAAGGAGGAGTTTCTCTTTTATTATACCAAAGTATATTCGATCTGTCTTTAAGTAAAGAAGAAACTGAAATGATTTACCATCTTGGAGGACTCATGCAATTAGGTAATGACATCTTTGATATTTATAAAGACACTATAAAGGGCATTAAAACATTAGTAACTACAGAAACAGATATTGAGCACCTGCGTCACACCTTTGCTACATTAATGGACGAAGCCTTCAATCTTGCATATAAAACAAATTACAAGCAAAAAAACATAAAATCGTTTCTTAGATTTATTTCGATGGGAATCTGCAGAACCTATGTTTGCCTTGATATGCTAAAAAAACTGCAGAAAGGAAACGATAATATTTTTTCCCCTTCTAAATACTCCAGAAAGGAACTTATTTGCGATATGGAAAAACCTAAAAATTTAATAAAGTCTATTTTGTATTATACAAAATATGATATTGACAAAAAACTTTAAATGTTTATATTGTTAACAAAGATAAATTACAATTTTACCTTTCGTATTTTTTAAAGCATTGTTTTTCAACTATTTAGCAATATATTAATTTAGCAATAGTAGAATAAAAAGATTACGTTTGTAATCATTTGCATTTTAAATAACATATAGGTTATTAATCAAATTCCATAAAAATCCTTCACATTTTTTTGTAACTTTGTTTTTTACTTAATTAGAAAAGTATGGAAAATCAGAACATGTTGAAACCTGATTATCTTTTTGAGGTTTCATGGGAAGTTTGCAATAAGATTGGGGGTATTCATACTGTTTTAGCATCGAAAGCTAAAACTATGGTTGATGAATATAAAGATAATTATATTGTTATTGGCCCTGATTTAAGGCAGGAAACATCGAATAATGGTGAATTCATAGAGCATCCTTCATTGTTCAAATCATGGCAGTTTCAAGCCAAGAAAGAAGGTCTAAATTTCAGGATTGGCAGATGGAATATACCTGGAAATCCAATTACAATACTTGTTGACTTCACTACTTATTTTGCTTCACGCGATCAGATTTTTGCACATTTCTGGGAAACTTACAAATTAGACTCTCTTTCAGGTCAATGGGACTACGTTGAGCCAGTAATGTTTGGATATGCAGCAGGAAAGATTATTGAAAATTTTTATCAGTTCAATTTATACAGCAGAGATAAAGTAGCAGCTCATTTTCATCACTGGATGTCGGGGAGCGGCATATTATATTTAGAAGAGAATCTTCCAGAAGTAGCAACTGTATTTACTGTTCACGGAACTACTGTTGCCAATGTCTATGCTGATAGCGGCAACGAACTTTATTCAAAAATGGACAGCATGGATGTTGCTGCTATTGCCAGAGATTTTGGTGTTGTATCAAAACATTCTTTAGAATACAATGCAGCGCAACATGCTGATATATTAACCTGTGTTGGTGATATTACTGTTCTTGAGTGTGAACATATTCTTAAAAGAAGTCCCGATTTTATTACCTATAATGGTTATGATTACCATTTTAATGATACTGATACTTTTATAAACAGACAAAATGCAGCAAAAGATGTATTGGTTAATCTTGCCGAAAGTCTTTTCAACACTCAATTTGATAAAGATATCACTGTCATTGCTCATAGTGGCAGATACCAAATGCGCAATAAAGGGATTGACATGTTCATTGAGCTAATGAGTAACCTGAACAAGTCAGAAAATCTTCAAAAACCTGTCCTGGCATTTATTATTGTACCTGCACATCATACAGGCCCACGTTATGAGCTCGTTTCAAGACTATCCAATAAGGATTATTCCAATCCCATATCACATGAGTACCTCACACATGTATTAAATAATGAAGAAGGTGATAATATTATGAATTTGCTTAAGAGCAGTTCTCTACAAAATACACCTGAAGATAAAGTAAAGATAATTTTTATCCCATGTTATTTAGATGGATTTGATGGCATCCTGAATAAATCTTATTATGATATTATCCATGGGTTTGACTTAACTGTTTGTCCTTCATACTATGATCCATGGGGATATACACCTACAGAAAGCTTATCTTATGGCATACCAACTATTACTACCAATTTAACAGGTTTTGGTTTATGGGTAAAAAGTAATATCGAAACACATTCAAAAGCCCTTTTAATAGCTGAAAGAAATGATAGCAGTTACAAAGAGACCGTTAATTTCATCACTGACTTTATCATCAGTTTTACTTCAATAAGTAATTACGAAAAGCTCCTACTTAAAGAAGAAGCCCTTACTTTATCTCATAGCTGGCAATGGGAAAGGCTTATAATTAATTACCAAAAGGCTTACGATGCTGCTTTGTTAAAAACAGAAGTACGATTGCCTGAAATTATGAAAAATAAGCCCATCGTTGAGCCACTTACTTTGACAAAAGTGTCGGAAAAGGCTCCCGAATGGAGAAAAGTACTTGTAAGAACCAATATACCAAATAAATTATTCAACCTTCTAAAAATATCTAAGAATCTGTGGTGGTCATGGAATCTCGAAGCTCAAAGTTTATTTGAGTCCATAAATAAAGTATTGTGGGAAAAAATAGAGCATAATCCTATTGCCATGCTCAATAGCATGTCTTATGAAGAATTCATGGAGTTAGAAAAAAATGAAGATTTTTTATTGCGCCTGAACGAAGTTAACAACTTATTTGAATCATATCTCAATAAAGATTATGAAGATAACCGTCTGATAGCTTATTTCTCTATGGAATTCGGCATTCACGATTCTTTGAAAATTTTCTCCGGAGGTCTGGGTGTATTGGCAGGTGATTATCTTAAGGAAGCAAGTGATGCACGTAAAAACATCATCGGTATTGGGCTTCTATACCGCTATGGTTACTTTGTCCAAAAAATAACTGCTAATGGTGAGCAGATTTCTGAAAAGATACCTCAAAAATTTTCCGACCTGCCTATTCAACCTGTTAGAGATGTCAATAATGAATGGATTAAAGTAAATATTTCATTACCGGGAAGGACATTGATAGCCAAAGTATGGAAAGTTGAAGTTGGTCGTGTAAGCCTTTTTTTACTGGACACTGACATAGACGAAAATTCATTAAATGACAGAAGTATTACCTATCAATTATACGGCGGTAATAATGAAAACCGCCTTGTTCAGGAAATAGTTCTAGGTATTGGTGGTGTTAAAGTATTAGATACATTGGGTATTAAGCCCTCCTTGTTTCATTGCAATGAAGGTCATGCTGCTTTTTCTTCGTTAGAAAGATTGAGGGAATTTGTACAAAAAGAAAAATTCACCTTCGATGAAGCTTTAGAAATAGTGAGAGCCACTACCTTATTTACAACGCATACTCCTGTGCCTGCCGGACATGACTTTTTCAGTGAAGAATTGCTGAGAACCTACGTACCCCACTATGCCGAACGCCTTAATATCAGTTGGGAAAGCTTCATGAACCTGGGAAGAATGCAAGAAAATGATATTGGTGAGAAATTCTCAATGAGTGTACTTGCTGTCAAGACTTCTCAGGAAGTTAATGGTGTAAGCCGCATCCATGGGAAAGTTTCGAGAGAGATGTTTAATAAGATGTGGAAAGATTATTTCCCTGATGAACTATATATTGACTATGTTACTAACGGTGTGCACTACCCCACCTGGACATCGCCATTATGGAAAAAGCTTCATAAAGAAACATTTGGAGATAACTTTACTGAGAACCAGCATGATTTTTCATTATGGCAGAAAATTCAAGATGTTTCAGATGATGCCATCTGGAGTATAAGACAAACACAAAGAAAAATTTTGATTGACTATATCAAAATTAAGATAATGCAGAATATGACTGCACGTCAGGAAAACCCAAAACTTATTTTTGAAATTATAGATGCTATCAACGATAATGCACTAACTATAGGTTTTGCCAGACGCTTTGCAACTTATAAAAGAGCCCATTTACTATTCAGTAATATGGAAAAACTAACTAAC
>Ga0114951_10002204_pt1 | contig 22478 bp, 21 predicted proteins | sample AM7aDNAmetaG_FD_88677 | JGI IMG/M metagenome (GOLD analysis project Ga0114951, IMG submission 88677) | Freshwater microbial communities from Finland to study Microbial Dark Matter (Phase II) - AM7a DNA metaG | ecosystem: Environmental > Aquatic > Freshwater > Lake | place: Finland: Lake Alinen... | reverse complement strand
TGGCTGCTTTTTTTGCACTTTTCTTGTCAGGTGATTTAACAGCTGAATTGGAAACTGGTTTGGCAGCAGGGGTAATCACTGGCTTAGCAATTGGCTTACTAACTGGTTTTACAACTGGTTTTACAACTGGTTTTGCAACCGGTTTTACAGCTGGCTTGGCAGCTGGTTTTGCGATTGGCTTGGAAACTGGCTTGGCAGCTGGTTCCTGTGTGTTCTTTGCACTATCGGCTTTTACAACTTCTTCGTCCATTTTGATAATTATTTAACTTGGTGATTTTAATAACTATCAAAGATAAAAGTTTCTTAATCAGGAAACAAATCAATTTTTAGATTTTCCCTTTGATTTCTTCTTGGGCTTTTTCCTTTTGCAATCACCATTGCATTTTCCCTTTTTGCAATCCCCTTTACAAATAGTCTTCATTCTTATTTTATTAAGAAATATAACAATCAGGGAATAGGAAAGTTTATACTTTAAAAGCTGACAAGCTGGTGGGTCCTAATAAAATCTTCAACCTCGTTTTTGATGCTGTCGCGAACAACCCTTGTTCTGGCCAATTTTTCTTCATGGGTTCCTTCAAATGAAGATGGATCCTCAAATGACCAGCCCAGCCTTTTTGTAATACCAGGAAAAATCGGACAACGCTCAGCATTTGCACCATCACAAACGGCAATTACAAAATGGAAGATACGCCCCTGAATAAAAAAATCAAAGACACTTTTTGTCTGGTTCTCCGACAGATCCATACAGATTTCACTCATCACTTCAAGAACAAGCGGATTGAGAACTCCGGGTTCAAGACCTGCGCTCTCTGCAATGAACTGGTCTCCGCCCAATTGGTTCAGAAAGGCTTCGGCCATTTGGCTGCGTGCAGAATTATGCACACAAACGAATAAGACTTTAATTTTTTCCATGTATCAATAATACAGCATATTATACTGTATTATTAGCGGTGGATATTAAGAAATCATTAAGATTTACTGCCGTCAAAATATTAGTCCGACTGATCTTTGCTTAATCGTTTACGAAAAATCAGACTCATCAAAATCCCTGCAATTATTAATGTTAGCCAGTTAATTGTTATTGCTGCCACCTCAAATCTATATTCCCGGTGAATTCCAAAAAGCAATGAAATAATTATCAGTGAAATAATCGTAAAAGCAAAATTGAAAATAAAGGTCCATCGAACGGCATTGTTTAACTTTTTAAATTTTGAGAATACAGGAACCATGAAAAGAAAAGCCAGGCTCATAAAAATGTAACCGATCTCCTCCATGGCAATAAATATGCCGTGCGGATTATATTGCGAAAGGAGTGCAATTCCTTGATTTTCACCACTCAAAATGCTGGGCTGAATTACAGCTAATTGAACGAAGTAATCCAGAATAAGAATTGATGCTGACATCATGGTGAACGACAATCCTATCTGGCTGAATAGTTTCATTTTTTTTGATGCCAGGTTTTGAATCATGACCATAAACACGACAAAACAAATGATCAAAATAATCGCCGGATACATCCAGAAATAGTCCCTCGGAAACCGGCCTGCAATATTCGTGAACGGATATTCGAAGCATGAAACCTTGCAAAATGGACCGGAAAGAGGAGGGGTGAATATTGCGATTACAAATGTTATCAATGCAATGAATGAAGTAATAATTGTGGTATAGAAGCCAAATTTGTGAACATTATATCCTTTATGCATGCTAGTTAGTTCCATTGCTAATTATATTTATCATTTGTACCGGTCCATTGCGCTGTAAAGTGTTCCCAATCTTTTGATAACCCTTTCATGACTCTCGGAAACTTATGCTGGCCGCCCTCTTTTCCCTTAAATTTGAGAAAATCGTTAAACACCTGATTGGGCAACAATTCCACAAAAATTTCTTTTAATGCCGCCCTGCGTTCTACGGCATAGTCATCATTCAGCAGCTTAAGGGTATAATCTAATTTTTCCTTAACTTCCTTTTTGTCGAATCCAAAATTATCCGTTCCGAGATACCATTTATGGGCAAACAGGCCTTCATAGGTTATTCCTGTAACAGTAAATTCTTTAATATCAATGCCCATCTGTTCTGACACCTCCTTAACGGCCCGGTTCATATTGTCCACTGACAGGTGTTCTCCACAGAGGCTTAAAAAATGTTTAGTGCGGCCGGTTATCACTATTTGAGCTTTCGATTTGTCTGTGAAGCGGATAGTATCGCCGATCAGGTACCTCCACGCACCAGCGCAGGTAGAAATAAGCAACGCATATTCGCATCCTACCTCTATTTCACCAATAGTTAGGACTTGCGGATTTTCCGATAACTTGCCTTCAGAGTCGAAATTCCGGTTATCAAATGGAATGAATTCAAAGAATATCCCATTGTCGAGCACCAGTTCCATATCCGAATCCTTTTCATTCTGAAATGCGAGAAATCCTTCAGAAGCCAGGTAGGTTTCGAGGTAAACAACCTCTTTGCCAAGGAGTTGACCAAAACTTTTTTTATAAGGTTCAAAACAAACTCCACCGTGTGCAAACACTTTAAAATTCGGCCATATCTCGTGAATATCCTTTAGCTGGTACCTCTCAATTATTTTCTCAATTAGTATTTGCACCCATGCTGGTACTCCCGATATTCCACCAATATCCCAGTCGGGTGCCTTGGCCACCATTCTGTTGATCTTTGTAGTCCAGTCCTTCTCTTTGGCAATTGGTTTACCCGGTTTGTAGAAATTATCGAACCAGAAAGGTAATCTTCCAGCCATTATGCCGCTAAGATCACCTTCGAAATAGCTTTGCATTTTTTTCAATGAAGTTGAACCTCCAACCATCAAAACTGATTTTTCATAAAACCTCGGCGGAAGATCATAATCAGAAAGTGCAAGCAATTGCCTGATTCCGATTCTACGGATTGCCCGTATCATGTCCTTCGTTATGGGGATTCGTTTGGATGAATTGTTAGAGGTTCCGGAGGTCAGACCGAAATATTTCACTTTTCCGGGCCAGCATACATCTTTATGCTTCCCATTCAGAAGTTTGTGCCACCATTCATTATAAATAGTTTCATAATTATATATGGGAACCTTATGCTGGAACCTAGTTACTGGATTATTGGCGTCCAGAATCTTGCTAAAACCATAAGTCTTGCCAAATTCTGTTTTCCGGGCACGATTAAGTAATTTTACGAGAGTTTTGCGCTGCGCATCCTGGCCAGTCTTTTGACTGCGCTTCAAATTTTCACTCCCTTGACGAATGACATTACTAAGTAATACACCTACTGCAGCCATACAATGAATGAAGCCTTCCCGTTTTCAATAAATATAATGATCAAACCAATATCAAAAAAAGCCATAATAACTCTGATTAACATTAAGTTATCATTTTATTATCGCTAAAAATCCCACGTTATGTTAAGAGGATATTAATTTTTGTTAGCGAGTTCTGATAAAGCTGGCTTTGCGGGGGAGGATAAAACCTGTTTTAGTTCACTTCGATGAACCTGAACCCGGAAAGCACAGTTTTTATTTGGCTTAATTTTATTTGAATTTCTGAAGAAATCAGGGCCTCAACAGTCTCAATTTGAGTGATATCAACCGGATCAATACCCTCAGCTTTTATTGCTTTGTTTAAATGCAGGTATGTTATTTGTAAATCATGCCATTTACCAAGTAGATCGGATAGCTGAGACTGTTTATCCGAAATAGTGTTTTGTATTCCCTTTTCGATGAGTTTTTTGTTATAATAATAGCATTTTAAAAGCTTGCGAAGTTGGTGAACCTGCTCTGGTTGTATATCAGAAGTACCGGTATGACTTAGTATCTTTTTCCTTTTTTCCTTTAAATAATGGGACACCTTCTTTTTATCAATTGCTGATAGAACTTGTAAAGTATGAATGCTTGATTTTTTTATCTGTTCAGTGACAGATTCTGATAGAAGCTTAGAAAATATTGCTCGTTCTTTATTTTTCTCAATCCTAAGATTTTTCAAATACCCAACCAAAAATGTATTGTTGATATATTTTTTCAGTAACAATTCCTCAATCTGAATCTCCCTGATTTTTCCGGCTTGGTGAAAGATTTTTCTGAAGGGTTTTGAAGCTTTATTCCGGTTGAAATCTTTTGAGCAATACTCGACCAATTCAAAAAATGAATTTAATTTTTTAATCTCTAGTCGAATAGTATGAAAAGTGGCCGTGGTAAAAGAAATGGCCGGTTTTTCCAGTAACAGGGTAATGGCATTTATCCTGCTATGGAAATATTTTTTTAGTCCTTTCATACCTCGTTCAGTGAATAAAATCAATTAAAGGATAATCGATCAATTGTTAAATCCAGACACAGAAAGGACCCGAATATTCTTAGGTTTTCCTTTTTGCGTGTCTGAGCACCTTGGCTTCCAGATGAAATATCAGTTCTTCAGCCATGTTTTTTGTTTGATCGCCAACCCGTTCAAGTTTTCTGATAACAGATAGCAGGCTAAGGATGGTAAGAACCTCATCTGGTTTACGTTTAATTAAATCAGCTGCGGTGCGATTAGAAACCATTTTTATTTCATCCAGTTTATTGTCTTTCTTAAATACCTGGCGAGCTTGCACTGCATCATCATTTTCCATTGCCGCGTACATAATCTGAAGCATTTTCAAAGAAATGTTGAACATCTCCGGAATCCGCATCTCCATCAGGCATTCTGCATCTATGGGTTTTTCAATTTCACGGACCAGTATGGAGATATTATAAGCATAATCTCCTATCCTCTCCAGGTTGTAATTGGTTCTCAGCGCCGAAAGTACAAACCTGAGGTCATTAGCGACAGGACTCATCAGGGCAAGGATATTTTCGCAATCCAAATTGATTTTCAGCTCATATGCATCAACCCTGCGTTCATTTCTTGAAATCTCTTCGACAAGCTCCTGATCGAAACTTTCCAGGGCAGATTTGGTTTTAACCAACTGATTTATAACTAGGTTGCCCATTTCCAGAAGGCTTAATTTCAGGGCATTTAATTCATTGGGAATGTGTGTCATTTTTATTTATTTATCATCCGAAACGTCCGGTAATATAATTCTGTGTCCGGATATCTGACGGATTAGTAAATATAATCTTGGTTTTATTCCATTCTACCAACTCACCGAGATAAAAGAAAGCAGTGTAATCACTGATTCTCCCAGCTTGCTGAAGATTATGTGTAACAATTATAATAGTGTATTGGTTCTTTAATTCAAAAATAAGATCTTCAATTTTGCCGGTCGAAATCGGGTCGAGTGCTGATGCCGGCTCATCCATCAGGATAAGTGCTGGTTCAACGGCAAGGGTCCTGGCAATGCACAACCGTTGCTGCTGGCCTCCTGAAAGTTCCATGGCAGATTTCTTGAGCTTATCTTTAACCTCGTCCCAAAGGGCAGCTTTCTTGATTGCTTCGATTACTTGTTTTTCAATGAAATGCTTATCGTTGACTCCGTTTACCCGAAGTCCGTAAGCCACGTTTTCAAATATGGTTTTTGGAAAAGGGTTAGGTTTCTGGAACACCATTCCTACACTTTTTCTCAGCCCGTCGACGTCAACGCTTTTGGCAAAAACATCTTTGCCATCAATATATATTTCACCGGTAAAGCGCACTCCATCTATCAAATCATTCATGCGGTTGAACATGCGCAGCAGCGTCGATTTTCCACAACCCGAGGGTCCGATAAATGCTGATACGGTATTTGGTTCAGCCGTAAAGTTTATCTTCTTGAGCGCCTGGAAATCACCATAAAAGAGGTCCAGATTTTTGACTTCTACTTTATATTCAGGCATATCAGTTCATCTTGGTTTTTTTCCCGGCAATTCGGCGAACCAGGTTGGCCAGGAGGTTCAGAATGAGTACGATCATGATAAGTACAAACGCCGTTCCGTAAGCCATCGGCCTGGATTCGGTGACGTTGGTACCGCTTGTTGTTAATACATATAGATGATAGGGGAGAGCCATTACCGAGTCAAAAATGCTGGATGGCAGTTTAGGCAGGAAGTAGGCAGCAACAGTGAACAAGATAGGTGCTGTTTCCCCTGAAACACGACCTATTGATAATATCAGACCGGTAAGTATATTTGGGAACGCGACAGGAAGAACAACCCTTCGGATGGTTTGAAGCCTGGTGGCGCCCAGAGCATAACTGCCTATCCGTAAAGAATCATCAACGGATTTTAATGCCTCCTCAGTGGTCCTTATAATAACTGGCAGCGCCATTAATCCCAAGGTCAGTGAGCCGGCAATGATGGAATCACCAAACTTCATGGTATTTACGAACAGTGCCATCCCGAATAAACCAAAAACAATCGAAGGAATACCGGCGAGGTTGTTCGTCATCGTTCTGATGAACTTTTTAAGAAATGATTCCTTAAGGTATTCATTCATATAAATAGCGGACATCACTCCGATCGGGAAGGCAAAGACCATGCTTCCTGCAATCAGGCAAAGTGTTCCGATAATGGCGGGATAAATACCTCCATGGGTCATCTGGTCTTTCGGCATGGAAGTAAGAAATTCCCAATTAACCACTTTGATTCCCCGCGTAACGATAAAGCCAAGAATTACAAAAAGAATGGCAACAACTGATAAACTGATCAGTCTGAAAATATTAAATACCAGTGACTGTTTTAATTGTTTACCGGTCATATCTTTTTGGTTTTAACGGTTTCCACCAGTGTGTTAAAAACAAAAGTCATAATGAAAAGAATAATTCCCAATGCAAAAAGAGCCTTGAAATGGGTCCCTCCAAACGGGGCCTCGCCGAGTTCCGCTGCAATTGTCGCTGGAATGGTCCTGACGGGTTCAAGGAAAGTATGAGGAATTACCGAGGCATTACCTGTTACCATCAGTACAGCCATAGTTTCACCAACGGCACGACCAATACCCAGAATAACCGCAGCAATAATCCCCGATTTAGCGTAAGGAATGATAACCCTTACCAAGGTTTGCCAATGCGATGCTCCCAGAGCAAGGCTTGCTTCTTTCAAAGCGCGGGGAGTGGTACGCAATGCATCTTCAGCTATGGTAATAATCGTTGGCAATGACATGATAGCTAATACAATGCTACCTGCAAGTGCTGTTTCACCAACACCCAGTTTAAATAATTTCTGAATCAGAGGAACGAGGACAACCAATCCAAAAAATCCATAAACAACTGATGGGATACCCGATAGAAGTTCAATTACCGGCTTTAAAATATTTCTGAAGCGCTGGCCGGCAACTTCCGACATATATATGGCAGTAATCAAACCAATGGGTAGTGCAAGAAGAATTGCTCCCAGGCTGACCCAGAGGGTCCCTAAAATTAATGGCCAGGCTCCGAAAACAGCTGCAGGGTGAGCCGTCGGAATCCATTCGGTTCCGGTAAGAAATTCCTTAAGTGAGATTTTTTTTAGTGGAATCAATTTACCTTTAAAATCATTCTTAAGGTAACTATCAGGTATGGATGCAATAACGCCTGGAGTTTCCAGAATGTAAGTTTCAATCAATGAAGAAAGGTTCTTGAATCCTTCACCTAATTGTTCTTCAGTAAATTGGGCAGCTAACTCATCAATTGACCTGGGTAGAATTTCCAAATCTTTACCGCCGACCTGCTTCCAGTTCGTGATGTCCTGATTGAAAATGCTTTTGACATCAGTAGATGAAATAGCACTTACTGGGTTCTCTGAATTTACTGCTATAACCAGATGCTTCTCTACGGAATTCTGGTTAAATAATCCTATCCCTTCCTTGAAAAGGAATAAAACGACCAACAGCACGGTCACACTGGTGACCATGCTGCTGGTAAATAGAACTCCCCTAGTTATTTTCTCAATAAACCGTTTTAACGGATTCATATTGTTTTCTTAACCAGGTTACTTCTTCAAAGGAACATATCCAACTTTTAAAACTATAGCCTGACCTTCTGGAGAAAGGATGTAGTTTACAAAAGGAGATACTGTTTTTTCAATTTTAGTGAGAAAATAGTAGTACAAAGGACGGGTAACAGGATAAGTTTTATCCATTGCTGTTGCTACTGAAGGAGCAATAAATGTTTTGCCTTTGTCATAGGAAACTTTAAGAGCCTTAACATCTTTTTCAACATAGGCCAGTCCAACATATCCAATTGCGCCTTTTGTCTGACCAACTGACTGAACGATTGCACCGGTTGCAGGCATCAGTAATGCATTTGCGGCAAAGTTCTTCAGGTTCAGAACATTGGTTTTGAAAAATTCATAAGTTCCTGAGCTGGTTTCCCTTGAGTAAACAATGATTTTAAGATCATCACCGCCGACTTCTTTCCAGTTGGCAATCTTTCCCGTGAAAATACCTTCGAGCTGCTCACGCGTCAGTTGGCTAACCTTGTTTGACGGGTTAACGATAACTGCAAGAGCATCATAAGCAACGATAACTTCCTTGAAAGCTTTTCCGGCTTCCTGCATTTTCAGCTTTTCATCCATCTTCATTGCACGTGAGGAATGTGCAATGTCAGTTGTGCCCGAAATCAAAGCTGCCAACCCAACTCCTGATCCACCACCGGTTACTGCGATAGATGCGTTAGGGTCTTTTTTCATATACGATTCAGCTTCGGCCTGTGACAATGGAAGGCAAGTGTCGCTACCCTTGATTTTAAAGGACTGAGCACTGATCATGGCTGGCAGTAAAAGAGCCAGAGCCATAAGTTTTAAATTCTTGTTTTTCATCTTTCTAAATATTTTGCAAATATAACTTCGATAATTGGAGCCCCGTTTCCGGGAATGTTAAGTTAACGTTAAGTATGGTCAGATTAGAATTTGTATTGCACGCGAAGTGTAAACACGTTGTCTTTACGATCTTTAGCCAGATCTTTCAATGTGCTTGCATTCGGAAGGGCAGTGGTTGTTTCATTGGTCACCATATCGTAGTAGGCAGTGATTTTAACCTGACTGTTCCATTTGTAAACCAAACCTAAACCAAGAGTTGAGTACTTAATATCAGTGGCGTTAGTTGCTTTATTTTTTCCGGAAATTTTAACTCCGATATTATTACCTGCAACATCCGTGTTCGGATCATAGAAATCATACTTTACAACAGTCTGGAATTTTGATTGCATGATATTCTGAATCCAGTAGAAATATCCACCGTTAAAATTCCTGAGGTAAGCATCTCCAGGCTGGGTTGAAGGACTTACTGTCGTGGCAGATGTTCCCGGCTGTGTTCCCTGAATATATTCACCGCGCAGGGTGGTCATACCAAACGGGAAGTCGAATGAAACCTGAGCATCAGCACCGTAATACTTCCTGCGAAGTTCGGTTCCGACTTTTGAACTGGTTGAGTCAACAGCAAATGCCATAACGTTACCGGTTGAAAGGGCGAGGTCGCTCATGTTGTAAAGGTATTTGGTTCCTTGTCTCCAACCTCCGTTGTAATAGGAAACGCCTAGACCGAATTTAATTTTCTCGTTTGCACTTGATTTATTAATCATTGCGTGACCGATGAAATCTTTAAAACCATCGAAGTCAATTGCGTTTGGACCAATGCCATTATAAAGACCTGCATCAATTTTCAGGAAGTTAAATCTGGAAGTTTTCGGGGGCTGGAAGGTAAGTTTTGCACCGAGGTCACGTTCGCCAGGGAAAAGGGTCTGGAACAACCTGGTGCGCTCCGGACTCTCCCTCGAACTCGATGAGTAGGAGATTTCATAACCGAACGGACGATCCATAACACCGGCAGTAACGGCGAAGCAATTCAACCATGGATCTGTAAAACTGACATAAGCATCTTTAATGGCAACACCTTTTTCAGTGACATCCACCTGCATTACAAACTGTGAGAAAGCGTAATCATAAGTCAATTTAACACGTCCACGACGAACTGCAAAACGGTTGTCGATATTAGCTGGAAAGTTTCCGCCAGCAAATGATTCAATTCCTGCAGTGTCAGCCTTTTGGAACTGTGCCTGAATATAACCGGTGATTTTCAAACGGTTAAGGATGGCCAGGTCTGATTGAGCCTTTTCAAGAATCGGATAAACGGTATCCGCCTTAGATTCTGTAACTTGTGCACTAATCCTGGCTGCAGCAAAAGGGGCTGTCAGGAGCACGATCAGAAGGAGTAGAGATTTAATCGATTTCATAGTCAATTTAATTTGTGTACGTTTTTCTTTTATTCCGATACAAAACAACCTCATGAATATAAACTGGGGGTTAACCATAAGTTACCAAATTGTTAAGTTGCGATCGATTGTATGGTAAATCAACTTACTGGGAACCACCGGAAATGGATATAACCGGTTTAAATTGGATGGTAGCTTCTATCCCGTAATGATCAGAAAGACAGACATATCTATTGGTCATTTCCTCGTGGATTACGGTTATTTTTCTTTTTATGAGGTCCAATAGCTGAGAGTTTTTTGTTAAGATGTAATCAAGCTGCCTTGGCTTTTGGTGGGATTCTGTTGCCTCTTGATTTAAAGGAAATCCGAAGGTTATTTTTTCATCACCAGAGAGACTGCCATCCTCACATTTGAGGATCTTTAGCATATTGACGTATTGGGACGTTAATTCCTTGTCAGTGTTGAAGTCTCCACAGATTATCTGCGGAATTTCAGGATTTGAAAATGGGCTGATAACACTGTCATACAGTTCATGGAGTTGTGTCATCCGAACGGCGACGTCGCTGGCATCTGATTCCAGGTGCGTACCAATCAGCTGGAAAGGTTGGTCCTTGCATTTGCCCTCGAGGATGATCGCTCCCTTTCTGGAAAGGCAATCAAAGCCCTGGCAACCGCTGAATTTATATTCCTTTACTATAGATAATGGAAGCCTGCTCAGTATCCACAATCCACTGTTGATTTTAAGAGCCGGACTTGCATTCGCAGGTCCATAGTTAAACGGAAAGTATTTACGGAGCTTATTATATATTGCATGCCGGGCGATCGGCGAAAAGGCTTCCTGAAATACTATTATATCGTAATCACTGTTTTGTAAGGCCCTGCCAATGGTTGTTGCTCGATCCCTTCCTGAATGGACAAAATCAAATATTGGAAGCATGGCGATATTCCAGGATAATATCTTAACCTGGAATTCATTTATTTTATTCGATGCACTCTCGTTGGCTTGTGGAATTATTTCGGGTGCGAATGATTCGGAGGTATAAATACTTATGATGATCGCCCAGATAATAATTCTTGCCGCGATGGCAGCTTTGGGGTTGGTCTTGTTAATCATAGCTTTTATTTACACGAACAAAAGTAGAGTGCTGATGTTAAGTGTTTGTTTTTGAACGATTAAGAAATCATTAATTAAATCCAGATTGCTAACAATTAATTAACGATCGCTTCATAATGACTTCACATTGGTGGATTATGTTTGCATAGGAAATTATGAAACATAGTCTCGCTTTTAGGTTTAGTATTTAGGTTGAAAAATGGCTCTGGAACATTCAGGGCTATTTTTTTTTATAAAAACTTAGTGATATGGCAAATAGCGACGGAGGAACATTTAATCAGATTATTCAATCACAGGTTCAGGAATTTGTTGATCGGAACTCATTGCTGTACAACGAAGAAGATGTGCTTCGAATGGATCTGCATTGTCATGATTACAATAGTAATGTGCCTGATGAAATCCTTGGACGTATTCTTAATGTACCGGAAACCTGGCTGCCAACCAAAAAATTGCTGCGAACATTGAGCAACCATGGAATGGATGCCATCACAATTACCAATCATAATAACGCCAGGTCATGTTATGATTTGCTTGACAAGGGCGTTGATGTTTTAGTTGGTGGGGAATTCAGCTGTACTGTTCCGGATTTTCAGGTTGGTATTCATGTATTAACTTATGGATTTGATCCCGGGCAGGAAACACACTTAAACAGGTACAGAAAGAACCTTTATGCATTTCTTGATTATACTATTGCGAACAATCTTCCGGTAATTTGGGCTCATCCTCTCTATCATTACAAAAAGAGTGGTTCTCCGCCAATGGATTTTTTCAATAAAATGGCGTTGATATTTGAGCGGTTTGAAGTCCTCAATGGTCAGCGGGATTCCAAACAAAATATGCTTGTCAAAAGATGGGTTGAAAGTCTGGATTCAAATAAGATCGGGAGAATTTCTGATCATTTGAAAATAGACCCGGCAAGATTCTGTGTCGATCCATACAGGAAAACTATGACAGGCGGATCAGACAGCCACATGGGGATTTTCAGCGGCCTCACAGGAGTTCGTCTGCACGTTCCCGGTCTGCAGGAACGGCGGAAAACCGAACCACTATCTGTTTTAGCGCTTGATGCTATTCGTGAATGCAGAATGGCTGCCTTCGGTGGACATAACGATAGTGAAAAGATGATGATTACATTTCTTGACTATTTCTGTCAGATTGCCCTTCAAAGCAAGGACCCGGGGCTAATGCGCATTCTATTGCATAAGGGAGAACCCGGACAAAAAATTACTGCATTGCTGGCTGCTAATGGGTTTGCTGAATTGCGTCAGCATAAAGTGACCATGAATTTCATTAAACTATTCCATGAAAGTCTTACGGGTACCAAACCGCATTTTGCCAAAAGATGGCTCCTTCCACAAGTTTATAAGCCAATTTTTGATGAGACTTCAAAAATCGCGCAAGTCTTTCAAAGCAATCCCGGAGCTTCTGTCGAAGTCTATACTGATTCCATCGGAACTATCTACCGAATGCTCGGAGAAATCCTGGACAAACGAATATCTGAAAAAATCGAGGTAATAAATAAAGCCGGTAAAGCCAAGGAGCTTGATCTGAACCGCATCATTTCAAATTTTGAGGTCCCGGCTTTATTCAGAGCATATCTTGGTGGTTCATCCGGGAAAACATCAAGAAATAAAAAATCGGCACAATCGCCTGATGTTTCTGGCTTTCTGGATGGGCTGTCATTTCCTTTTCTTGCCTCCTCGGTAATCCTCAGTGCTCATTTTACAAGTGCCAGAGTGATGTATAATTCCAGAGCCATGGTTGCCGAATTTTCAAAGGAATTGGGATGTCCTGATCAACCTAAACGAATGCTCTGGCTAAGTGATACCTGGAACGATAAAAACGGAGTGTCAGTGTTTCTGAAATCTATGCTTCGCGAGATTCAGATCAGAAATTTGCCCATCGATATTATGGTTACCAGTGAGTCCGAAAAATGTGAGGATCATCTGATTGTGATTAAGCCTCAGTCGGAGCTGAATATCCCTTTTTATAAGGACCAGAAAATCAGGATTCCTAACTTGCTGGAAATCCATCACGAGTTTCTAAAAGGCGAGTACGACCGTATCATGTGTTCCACCGAAGGTGCCATGGGATTAGCGGCCTTATATTTGAAAAACGCTTATTCGGTGCCGGCCAGTTTTTATATGCACACCGATTGGAAAACCTTCACAAAAAAGGTCTTAGGTTTCGATCGGGAGAATCAAAATAGATTCGTCAGGATTATCAGGGCATTTTATAAAGAATTTAATTCAGTTTTTGTTCTGAATAGTGATCATTACAATTGGCTGACAAATAAGAAAATGGCGCTTAACCCAGCCTCTGTTTTCGTTACGGCTCATTGGCCGGATAGCCATTTTAACCCACAAACTCCGGACAAAGAACTTTTGTTTAAAGTAAACAAGGAAGATCGGATCATTTTGTTTGCGGGTAGAATAAGCAAGGAAAAAGGGGTAATGGACCTACCCGAAATTTATAGAGCAGTTAAGGAAGTTAACCCTGATATAAAAATGGTCGTAGCAGGCACCGGACCGGCTGAAGCATCTCTAAAAAGGAAAATGCCCGATGCAGTTTTTCTTGGATGGATCGACCCGTCAGCTTTACCTGCGATTTATTCTTCGGCAGATCTTTTGGTCCTTCCTTCGCGATTTGATACTTTCAGCTGTGCTGTCATTGAAGCACTTGCATGTGGCTTGCCGGTTGTGGCCTATAATTCAAAAGGTCCGAAAGATATCGTACAAAATGGGGTCAACGGATACCTGGTTCCTGATCGGGAATCGATGATAAATGCTATCAATAATTACTTCAATAATCCGTTCGCTCAAAAAGAAATGCCTTCTGCCGCTATAAAAAGATCAAAAGATTATCTTCCTGATCCCATCATTTATGATCTGTTGGTGAATACCGGACTAATCTGAAAAGTCAGATATTATATGATGAGCAACCCAACTGAAGGTGAAGATTGGTGGAAATCGGCAGTAATCTATCAGATTTACCCAGCGAGTTTTAATGATTCTGACGGAGATGGTTTCGGTGATCTGAGAGGCATAGTACAGAAACTCGATTACCTGACCTGGCTTGGGGTTGATGCAATCTGGCTCTCCCCTATATTTCAATCGCCAATGTTCGACATGGGTTATGATGTTTCTGACTATCTCGCTATCCATCCTTCATTTGGCAATCTTGAAGATTTTAAAGAACTCGTCTCGGAAGCACATAAAAGAAAAATCCGGATAATCCTCGATCTGGTTCTGAATCATACATCCATTGAACATCCCTGGTTTCAGGAGTCGAGATTATCTGAAAATAATCCAAAAAGAGACTGGTATATCTGGCGCAACGGACCAACATTGCGAAAACCAAACAATTGGAAATCGCTGTATGGAGGAAGTGGTTGGACTTATGACAAGGCAACGCGGCAGTATTATTTTCATACTTTTTTCAGACAACAACCTGATCTGAACTGGAGAAATCCGGAGCTACGCAGTTATTTTTTCTCCGTAATGAGATTCTGGCTGGATCTTGGAATCGATGGGTTCAGACTTGATGCTATCAATGTTTTAGTAAAGGATCCTGAATTCCGTGATGCTCAACCCTCTCTATTGGCTCAGCTCCTGGGAAAGGAAAATTATGTGACACGCAATCAACCTGAAACTTACCAGATTATTCTGGAGTTACGGGAGGTGGCGGATGAATATAAGGGAATTATGCTTGTCGGGGAGATTTACACTTTGCCACCTGGCAACCACCGGCTTGTGGCTAGCTATTTAACAAATACCGTTAATCTCCTTCACCTGGCATTTAATTTTTCCTTGATCTTCAGCAGGTGGAGCGCTAAACGATTCAGCTCAATAATAGGGAAGTGGATGGATAGCATTCCTGTGGAGGCATGGCCTTGCAATGTGCTGTCCAATCATGATCTTAACAGGTCCATCGGTTCAGACTGGCTTAAATCCTCTTCAGATGACAAAGCCAAAGTGATGGCAACTCTTCTGCTGACCCTTAAAGGCACCCCTTTTATTTATTATGGAGAGGAAATTGCGATGAGGAATGCCTGGATACCGAAACGAAAGATAAAGGATCCATTGGGTAAAAGGTTTTGGCCCATATATCAAGGCAGGGATTGTTCACGAACGCCAATGCGATGGAATAACAGCAAAAATGAGGGTTTCAGCACTGGTGAACCCTGGCTGCCTGTTTATTCCGATAATACGGAAAGAAACGTATTGAACCAGATGAATTATAATAACAGCATTCTGTTGTTCTACCATAAATTGCTGGCTCTGCGGAAATCAAGTCTTTGTTTACTGTATGGTGAATGGAACGCCTGTATTATTGATGGGAAAAACGTTCTGGCTTATTATCGTTATACACTGGAAGAAAAGATCCTGATAATATTGAACTTTTCAAACAGGCAGAGGCACATCCATTTGAAAGATGAATTGGATGGTTGCATTTTAATTTCTACTCATCGAAGAGCTGATGAGCAGATCAAAGCAACTTTTATAGTGCTGTTTCCATATGAATCCACCGTAATATTGATCCGGACAAACGATTGAATAATGTTTCCTTCATGTTCGCTTCATGTTCAACATTTATGTTTGCATTGACGATAGACGAAAGGATAGATTATTCAGTGTTTGGTTTGGTTAGGTTTTTTTTGGTAGTTTTAGGTTAGAGAAAAGCTGGCAACTTTGAACGGTTACCAGCTTTCTTTATTTTTCTCCCAACATCCTCTTAATGGCAGCCCCTTCATTCCTGGTCAGATTGGGCATCTGTTCCAAAGCCTGTACAATCCGGGTTTTGAAATTCCAACAGGTCATTTGCCTGAGCGAAAGCCGCCTGGCAAATTCATAAGTGGAGATTTCCTCTTTCCCTTTACATACGTGCCATGCAATATAAAATGCTTTGCTGACAGGGAATTTGCAGTGATGAAATATGGTGCCTGTTGTGGCAGATTCTTCTGACTTGCATTTCGTGCACCGACGCGAATGAGGCGCCTTACCCTGACAATAGTTGGTGTTGCCGCATTTCCGACAGGTAAATCCACCAGACCATTTTAAAGTTGCCAGAAACTCCAGACAGGCATCATCGTTGGTAAACAATGATTCAAGCTCTTCGGCTGTCAGCTCATCATGGAAAATTCCGCTCATAATCAGGATTGTAGAGGGCGAAATTAATAAAATAAGTGATACTAAAAAGATTTAGGTGATATTAAAGCGATTTAATCGAATCAATTTAATATCTTTGTCGCACTGAAAAAACAGAAGCATGAAAAATACCTGCGAAGTTGAACCTCGTGCGAAAACACTGAAAGGTTCTTTGTCAACCGGCCATGCAGTTCCTGTTAATTATTAAAAGAATTTAGAATCATGGAAATAAAAGAAATAGATAACCGATACAGTGAACTGGCAGAATCTGATTGCTGTTTGTCGTGTGGAGGGGCCATTAATTATGCGGTTCCAATGCCTGGTGAAGTATGCGTCGACCTGGGCAGCGGGCGCGGAACCGACGCTCTAAGAATGGCCGACAGGGTTGGATCAACGGGATTCGTATACGGCATTGATATCGCAGAAGGAATGCTGGAAAAGGCGCGGAAAAATGCCGAAAAACTTGAAGTGGTAAATGTTCAGTTCATTAAATGTGAATTAGAGAAACTTGAGTTGGCTGATAAAACTGCTGACCTGGTGATTTCAAATTGTACACTGAATCATGCATCGGACAAGCAGACGGTCTGGAACGAAATTTTCAGGATAATGAAAAAGGGCGGGCGTTTTGTGGTGAGCGACATCTATGCAACAAGTCCTATACCAGATGAGTACAGGAACGATCCCGTTGCTATCGCCGAATGCTGGGCCGGTGCTGTTACGCGCCAGGAATATATGCAACATCTGACTAATGCCGGATTTGCTTCGGTCGAGATCATTGAAGAATCGGCCCCCTATGCAAAAGGCAAGGCAGAAGTGGCGAGCTTTACGATTGCAGGGAAAAAGGCCGCCTGCTGCGGTTGCTGCTGAACTTCGAAAAAGTAAATATTAAAATAGAATGATTATGAAGACCCTGATTAAAAAGAAAGTTCAAAAAGCGGTAGAGAAAAAACCGGCTCAGTGTTGTGCTAAAACCTCAAAAGTTGTGGCTGGATGCCACGATTGACCCGCACTAATCCGTCAACCAAAGTGAATTTCTCCAAACATAATATCTTTTCGAAGATCGCCGGATCAGACAACTATTTTATAGTTAACCTGCTCACTGGTAATGCTGATATTCTGTCTGCTGACGAAGGAAATCAACTCAGCGAATTCTTAAAGGGCAGCATCAACAATCCTGCTTTGCAGAAGGAGCTGGAAGCAAAAGGATATATAATGCCGGAGGAAGATGAGAAACGCCTGTATCGCGCAAAATACCTGGATTTTATTGATGCCAGGGAAAAAGATGAGGTCCAGCTGTTCTTCGTACCTAACTACAGCTGCAACTTTGCCTGCACCTACTGTTATCAGGATGAATATGCCAATCCCAGGGAACATACTGGCCGAGAAGTTGTCGATGCTTTTTTCAACTATATCGGAGTTGAATTTGCGGGCAGAAAAAAGTATATCACGATTTTTGGGGGAGAACCACTGCTGAATTCCGCCTCGCAAAAGGAGCAGATCAGGTACCTGCTCGAGAAATCGAATGAGGCAGGACTTGAGGTTTGTGTGGTTACAAACGGTTACTCGCTGGAAGAATATATCGATATTCTCAAAACCGGACTTATACGTGAAATTCAGGTTACGCTTGATGGTACCGCTGCCGTGCACAACCAGAGGCGGTTTCTGAAAGGCGGAGGCCCCACATTCGATAAAATCGTTAAAGGGGTCGATGCCTGTCTCGCAAATAACCTGCCGGTTAACCTGAGGATGGTTGCGGATCGTGAAAATATCAGTGACCTGCCAGGATTGGCAAAGTTCGCGATCGACCGGAGGTGGACACTTAATCCTTTGTTTAAAACACAGCTCGGCCGAAACTATGAACTTCATCACTGCCAGGCAACTCCGAATAATCTTTTCTCCAGGATCAGCCTCTATGAGGCGATTTTTGATCTATTGCAGGACCACCCATACATTTTGGAATTTTTTAAGCCTGCTTTTTCAATATCAAAATTCCTCGCCGAGAATGGGAATTTGCCCGATCCTCTGTTTGATGGATGTCCGGCTTGTAAAACGGAATGGGCATTCGACTATACCGGGCATATTTTCCCTTGCACGGCTACCGTGGGTAAGGCCGATGAATCACTGGGTACCTTTTATCCAGAATTAAGCCGGAATATTAGTCGCATCAATGAATGGGAAAATCGCGATGTGACCTCCATCGATGGATGCTCCTCCTGCAGTTTGCAGCTTGCCTGCGGCGGAGGATGCGGTTCGGTGGCAAAAAACAGGACGGGCCAGGTTTGTTCAACCGACTGCCGCCCTGTAAAAGAACTGCTCGAACTTGGCTTCGCCACTTACCTCAATACCTGAGACACGAGACAAAAGACACGAGACAAAAGACAAAAGACAAGAAAGACGAAACTCATATGAAAGAAATAACATCAGCTGAATTCGAAAATGAAGTTTTATCCGGAGGGAAAGTCGTTCTCGATTTTTATTCTACCGAGTGCCCGCCCTGTGAAGCCCTGGCCCCGAAATTTGAGGGACTGGCAGGATTATATGGCCATCAGGTAAAGTTCGTAAAAATGTTTCGTCAGGAAAACAAACCACTGGCTGAGAAACTTGGGGTGAAATCATCGCCGACATTATTGTTTTTCGATAATGGGGTGCAGATGCCAGGCATGCTGTCGGGTGGTATAAAAAGGAGCGAAATCATTCATCATCTTGACAGGATGCTTGAACCGGATCAGGTGAAGGAAATAAAAGCGAAAATCGAACCATCAGTGACTGACTTTGATGTACTGATCCTCGGAGCCGGACCGGGAGGTCTGACTGCCGGATTATACCTTTGCCAGTCGAAAGTGAATACGGTACTGATAGATATTGCACTTCCCGGCGGACATGTATCAACCACTCACGAAGTATCGAATTACCCTGGTTTTATTGATCCACAGCCCGGATATCTGTTGTCGCATAACATGTCGGAACAGACTAAATTGTGCGGAACAGTGTATAAAGTTGCAGTGGATGTAACCAAGGTTGATCTGGAAAGAAAGGAAGTAGTGATCGACGAATTTGAGACTATCCGGGCAAGGAAAATCATCATAGCAACAGGCACCTCACCAAATCTCATGGGAATTCCGGGCGAACGCGAACTGAAGGGCAGGGGGATTTCCTATTGTGCCACTTGCGATGCTAAATATTATGGCGACAAAGAAGTTGTCGTTATCGGCGGAGGAAATTCGGCGGTGGAGGAAGCAGATTTCATTAGCAAATTTGCCAATAAAATTACCATGGTGCATCAGTTTGATAAGCTGAATGCCAACAAGCAGGCTCAGGAAAAACTGTTTGCAAATCCAAAGATCAATGTCCTTTTTGAGAATGAACCCCGCGCCTTTAAACGCGACGGAGAGAAGATGATTACCGAGATTGAGAATGTCAAAACGGGTAAAAAATCAGAGCTGGTGAGTGATGGCGTATTTGTCTTTATAGGCATGAAACCAAACATCAGCCTGTTTCACGACAAGCTCAAGCTCGATCAATGGGGCTATATTAAAACGGATGAAGATATGCGGACAAGCATGCCTGGCGTATTTGCAGTAGGGGATGTCGGAAGTAAGAAATACCGCCAGATTACTACCGCCGTTGCCGATGGAACGATCGCTGCCATTGTGATTGCAAAAGAACTTGACTAACCAGAAAACCTACATAACCATGAACGCAAATCAATTTATCGTAGAGCGCGTAAGTCCTTTTGATGTTGGAACTACCGTTGAGAAGATTATTAAAGTAGCTGCTGATAGGGGATGGCAAAACCCTGCCACTCATAACCTTCAGCAATCGTTGGCCAAATCAGGAAAAAACGTGAGGCCGGTTCAGGTTGTGGAAATCTGTAAACCTGAATTTTCGGGAAAGATGCTTGAAGGAAGCAATGAACGCATCGTTTCTATCCTGATGCCATGCCGCATATCGATTTATGAGAAAGAGGATGGAAAAACATACATTGCACTTTTAAATATGACGGGGATGGCAGATGGCATGCCGGATGCAGTTGTTTCCGCGGTGACCAGAGCTTCCAATGAATCTTTTGAGATCGTAGATCAGGTTACCAAATCCTGATTTTCTTATTCATCCTTGATACAGCGGATCGGAAACCAGTAGTTTTTACCGACGATAACTTCCTTGTTTTCTTTTCGGATAGGATCAATATACCATGCAAAGGCCTGGCCGGTGAGGTTATCTGTTGAGGTCCAGATGTTGGTTAACTTTCCGAGACCCGAAAATTTGCTGGTCTCATTTGGGAATTCAGCATGGAAATATTCCTGACCCGCCAGCACCGCATGAAACTCGCTGAGTCCGCCTTCCATCAGTCTCTCCACTGTGGCATCCTGTCCCAGATCAGTCATCATCTGCCTCCACTCGGCTAATGTGGGCACATGCCATCCTTTAGGGCAAGCCTGGGGATCAGAAGAGGTTGTTGCAGCGTGTGGGTATAGTCGCCCGTATCTGTCGCTATATGCAGGGTTGTTGACATATGAATCAGCTATCCAATCGCTTTTGCCCGTTGGGGCATATCTCAGGTTCGACTGCATCCACCATCGATTGCCGATTTTCACGGTGCCATAATATCTCGGTAAAAAGGTTCCTCGCTTGTCTTCGAGCAAGCCGGTTTCATGATTTCCGGCAACCACCCAGACTGTGTCCGTATCGGTACTGAACTTATTTTTCGGATCGGTCATCATGGCTGTTACAGGATACTTGCCCGGAGCTGGAAAATGAATGTTTATTTCATTCATCCCATCATATTCCGGATCCCAGATCCCATCATTATTGACATCCCATCGTGCCCTGAGATCCATATAGCTGTCGTCGCGGTCGGTTGTTGCCCTCACATGCAGGTAAAAGGTTGATCCTGTATTTCCTATCCGGTTGCCAACGGTCAACACGGTGACAGGTGCTGAATTAAACGGGAACAGTTCCACTGAGTCGATGATATCCATGTAAAGTCCCTGTTCATCCGTTACCCGCAGTCGCATAGCCTTCTTTCCTTGCAGATGGAGAACCTTTTGAAAATAGGGACTTTGTTTCAGCAGAACCTCCCAAAGATTATCGTCGAGCAGATCCCATGAATAGAGCAACTTTGCCCCCGGACTGTCTTTATAATAACTGCCACTGGCATCGTACCTGATAGTGTCGTCGAGGGTGCAGGGCCAGCATTGATGTGTAACAACGGGGACTATCCTGTCGTTCAGACGCGTAACAATCAGGGTATTCGAAGTGACTGAGGTCATTTTCTGAGGATCACGGACTTCGAGTCTTACCGGATAACGGCGATCGTTCTTGTAACGGGATTTAATCACAGGATTTTTCGAAAACTCAGTGTCCCAATTCAGATCACCATCAATATCCCATCGGAATTCGAGCTGATCAAGGGAATCCTCGTCGTCCTTTGAGAGGCTGGCATCAAAAGTGAATTCATTCGTAATGTTTGCTGAATCAGGGCTCATGCTGAATGCGGCTCTGGGAGCCGAATAGCCCCGGGGTACAATGATGCGGTAAGAAATGGTATCGTGCTTCCCGGTGAGGGTCGATGCCTCCATCAGGATCCGGTAACTTCCTGGTTTAAAAAACCGGTGTGTAATTTCCCCTCCGGTGGAGTACATCCAGTCCCAGTTTCCATCGGATTCCCAGTCCCAGCGAACCATTACCGGGTTATTGCGGGTTCCCTGACCGGTTACGGAATCAGCATTAAACCGGTAAACAGTTGTTGTATTACCGGTCGCCGGAATTATTTTAAAGGAGGCAACAGGCTGTATATCTGATGGCTCTTTTGTCTTATCGCAGCTGCATACAACCAGCACAACAATAAAAAAAATATATCGTAACAATTTCATCAATGTGGGCCTCCTCTCCTGGTTCCGGTCCGGTCCACGAAATTCAAGCTGTTTGTAAACTGTCCATACGCCAGTGTATCAACTGACTGTTCAGTCAGGCTGAATCCATTAATTCTTCTGACTACCTGTGATGAAAAAATTCCAATTCCGTTTTGAATATTTGTATAATCCATCAGGCTGAAAGTTTGGCCGTTTTGCTGGATCTGCATAAAATATCCAAGCTCCTCACCACCGCTGATAATCACGGCATCAATTTTCAGACACTGGCGCAACAACCCTGGA
>Ga0114951_10002202_pt1 | contig 22493 bp, 14 predicted proteins | sample AM7aDNAmetaG_FD_88677 | JGI IMG/M metagenome (GOLD analysis project Ga0114951, IMG submission 88677) | Freshwater microbial communities from Finland to study Microbial Dark Matter (Phase II) - AM7a DNA metaG | ecosystem: Environmental > Aquatic > Freshwater > Lake | place: Finland: Lake Alinen... | reverse complement strand
TTCAACCCGCAGGAATATACTTTATCAGCATTATGCTTAAAGACAGGACAGTGAACAGAAAGGTAGTTCTGATGAAATAAACTAAATAAATCGTTTATTCTTCGGTTTGTTTTCTGAGCACCTGGTTTTTAATACGTTGTATATGCCCCCTGCCAAGAGCCTTGACTTCACAACCCAGCTCAAAATAACGCCTGATCTTTTCATCCGTAAGAATTCCGAAACAATCTACCACAGCTAAAGGTGCGCCTGCCCATTCCACGATCTGATCAGGGTCAAGGTCGAGGTATTCTGAATGCGGTACGGCAAGAACCAGAGCTTCAACACCTGAAAGGGCTTTCTTAAGATCCTGCTGCACCACTATGTTAACCAGATCGTTCTGATGATTAAAAAAACGTTTCCATGAATGCTCAGCCGGGTAATAATGATCCTGGTCTTCGAGTTCGTACCAATGATCAACATATGGGTCATGGACTTTAATTTCAGCCCCCATCTCACGCATACGACGCACAAGCATTTCGCTGCCTGAATAGCGGGTGTCACCCACATCCTGCCTGTAGCTTGCGCCACAAACGAGAACTTCACTGCCTGCAATGTATTTTGTCATATTACGAAGCGCATCCCTGGTGAGTTCTGCCACATGTAATGAACGAGTATCGTTTGTATCAGTGGCAACAGGTGTTATTTTAAAAACTTCATCACCGTCATCAAAACCAAGAATATTTTTATATGCCCAAAACCCCAGTCCGCCGTCTTTTGGCAAACAGTATCCTCCTATTCCAGGACCAGGAAACATAATATTGGAGTGTGTAGGACGCATTTTAATGGCTTTGATCACCTTAGTAAGGTCGACACCGTTGCGTTCAGAAAAAAGGCTCCATTCATTAAGAAATGCCAGCAAAGTAGCACGGTACGAGTTCTCAACTATTTTCGTGGTCTCACTTTCAATAGGTCTGTCCATGACAGTAAGAGGAAATTCCTTCGTATTGAGCACTTCGCGGAGGAATTTTTCAACACGGATTTTTGCTTCTTTATTGCAACCGGAACAAACACGCCAGAAATCGCGAATACTGGATACATATTCGCGCCCGGGCATAACCCTTTCAAAACTGTGTGATAATAAGGGAATATCCGATAGTCCCCGGCGTCTGAATTCCTTTTTAAGAATTGGCCATGCAACAAATTCGGTGGTACCCGGAGCAACGGTAGTTTCAATAAGCACCAGACAGGACGGCAGTATATGCTCTCCGATGGTTTTCATCGTAGCTTCTAATGCGGCCATGTCTGCATGACCATCCTTCATATTGCCTAATTTGTGTTTAATATAGTCACACTGAACATCAACCACAACACAATCAGCTAATTTAAGACAATCGGGATTATAAGTTGCAATAAGAGTTTTTTTATGATGTACACAACGGTCAATCAGCTCATCAACCTCAGGGTCTTCTGCCTTAACAGGTGATTCACCGCGATTGAACAGAGGTATCTTCCAGTAACTCCTGGTGCTTGGACGCTGGCATCCAATAACAAATTTTGATGGGTTACCATTCTCATCTTCAGTGTCTGCAACTATGGCAGCCATTACCGCACCGACAAAACCAAGGCCCATTACCACAACAATTTCTTTGCCTTCCGCACGTGCGACTTTAACAAGTTCTTCGAGACGTTCAAATTCTGCTTTGTATTCGGCCTTCCCTGGTAAAGGAAAGCTTTCTCCTGAAGGAGTAACTGAATATTTAATTTCCTTATCGTTTATCATAGAATATATAAGTTAATATTTACTTATGCAAAGAAAAGTAAAATTTACATACTGCACAAATGAGATTGGAAATATTGACATATATACCATAATAACAACAAGTAAGATAGTATTGACAAGTCCAGTTCCGCTCCAAGAATGAATTTGAAATTTTGTTTTATGAATAATTTGATTATTAATTAAACCGTCTTATATTTGAAAAAACATAAAACAGTCTGCAATATGTTGCTTTCAGTCCCCATTAAAAATACTGGTAAAATGAAAAATATACAAAACACAGGAAACACCAAAGGAATTTCTTTTGACCAGAAATTGATGATGGAATGGATCAAAGATATGTCAGATTTTGGGCCAAGAAGAGCCGGAAGTACGGCCGGTCATGAGAACGAAGACTATCTGGCAGAAAAGCTGATGGAATTCGGTCTTGAATCAGTACATAAAGAACCTATACCCATAGTTTACAGAAACACCCGTGAAGCAATTCTGGAGATCGATGAAGGCAATGGATTCAGATCCGTTGATTCTCAGCATATACCCTTCAGTGCTTATACACCGGATCAGGGGATTGAAGGTAATCTGGTTTATGCAGATCCTAAGGCTTTCTTTCAAAGCAATGACTGGAAAGGAAAAATTGTCATTACAGATATTTCTTTTCCTATGCTGGATGTGAAACAGATTGCTGAATTTTCGCTGGGTCGTTACGATCCGGAAGGCTCTATGCTCTCAATTAAGCACCCTGCAACATGGGTCAGAATCAACTGGCATTTTTATAAAAAGGCCTGCCAGAAAGGTGCTATCGGTTTTATTGGGATATTGAAAGATCAGCCTGGCGGTTCATGCCGGATGTATGCTCCTTATGGGTTTAAGGAAAAGGATATTCTGGATAAACCCATACCTGGCTTTTGGGTAAGCCGGAATGATGGTTCAAAACTTCATGAGCTGGCTAAAAAAAAGCAAACAAGGGTGAGAATGATCCATACTGGTGAGCATAAACCGGAAATCACAAACAATATTGTTGGAGAAATACCTGGTCAGAATGATGAAATTGTCATACTGCACTGCCATCATGATTCACCTTTCAGATCGCCGGTTGAAGATGCATCAGGTTGCTCTGTAATACTTGCCCTGGCTAAACATTTTGCAGAACACAGGGACAATAAACGAAAAATAGTCATACTTTTCACCGCCGGTCACTTTTATGGTTCAATCGGAACACGCACATTTATTCAAAAGCACACCCATGACATTGTACCTCAGGTGGCACTCGAAATCACAATCGAGCACATAGCAAAGGAAGCCATTGAAAATTCTGAAGGAGATCTCATTTACAGCGGACATCCTGAAGGAACGGGAATATTTGTACCCTTAAATAAAGCAATGGTGAGTACAGTGTTAGAAAGTGTTCAGAAGAATTCCGTCGACCGTGTATTTTTGCTTCCGCCGGAAGGTCCACTTGGCGAATACCCTCCCACAGATGGAGGTGACTGGCATGAAGCAGGTGTACCGTTAATAAATATTATTTCAAATCCGGTTTACCTTCTGAACGAAGAGGATGATCTGGAATGGATTATGGAGGACAGACTGCCAAAAGTAGCCGGTGCTGTTGCCGATATGGTTTATAAAACTGACACCATGAGCAAAAGAGCTATCGGATTTGTTGAATTTAAAGGTTTTAAATTTAAAATGAAGCTTGTCAGGCAAATTGTAAAAATGAAGACCAGCCGGTTTGGTTTGAGGCCTGTCTATTAATAAGTGTTTATTCGTAATTTTGAATCAGAAAACAGCATCCAAAATAATGCAACGCTTATTAACTCTTCTTTTTTTTCTGTCCATAAGCGCTGTCATGGCTCAAACTGCCGTATTAAAAGGCAAAGTTGTGGATAAAACCACTATGGAACCAATTGCCTGGGCCGTTATTTACACAACAGATTCATTAATTACTGCTGAGTCCGGTCTGGAAGGTCATTACAGAATGAGCAGGCTTGTTAAAGATAAAATTGACATCCGTGTGCGTGCATTTCCTGATTATAAGGATACATTGATTGATGGAATTGACTTAAAACGGTTTAAAAAGAAATCCTTTATCATCAGACTGACACCTGAAGACATAAAAACGGTATTCAGTAGCAAAAGTGATAAATGCCCTGTCTGCCTTAGTGCTCAAAATGCTGTGCCTATAATATACGGTGAACAAACTTTTGAAATGATCGCCCAACAGCAGAAACAACAGCTAATATTTGCCGGTTGCTGTCATTACCCTTCATATCCACTGTGGTATTGTAAAAAATGCAGGGTAAAATACTGATAACGTATAGAATAACTGTTAATTCATTATAATCATTTAATTATTTAACTTTCCGCTGATAACTTTGTTAATATCTTGACTAATTTATTTATTTTAAAAAGTCATTGATAATTTGTATTTTAAGTAATTTTGCAGTCCATTTTTTATAACATCGAGTAAAACGAAAATATTGAGAAAAATATATTTATCTATATCTTTAATTTTCTGTGTATTATCACTTTTCTCACAAACTCCATCCACTGTTTTTGAAATTGAAAATATACTGGTTGATGCATGTGGTGGAACTGTAGAAGGTGAAAATGAGATGGTCAGGTTCCATGTAGGGCCTTACAGCCTGAATACGGCAAATCTAAGCGTTTCCGGTGCAGGTTCCAGCGGCATAATTACTGTAAACAAATGGCCGAATACAGGTAATTCTTGGTTGGGACTTACCCAGAACACTACCACTGCCTCAAAAACAGCACAGATCAATGCAACCATTACAGGATGCGGATTATTTAAGGAACCTGTGGCTGGAATTCTTCCGGCAGGTTGTAAAGTACTATTGATTACAAGTACGGCCTTTAATCCGACTGTAACCGACTTCTCAGGCTTAAACGATACACTATATATTATATTTCAGTCACCGGGAAATACCGCAGGACATTTTGTAAACTACACAGCCGGTAATAGCACACGTACGCTGGTCCTGCGTTTTTCGGGTCCACACCCCTACGCTGACACCGTCGTATATCATCCTGAACTTTTAATCACCCAGACAGGTATTGCCGGAGCACAGGACGGAGCATCAGTAAGCTATACATGGAGCGGAATACCGACATATTATAATAATGGTTGCACTGCACCTGTTAACCCACTGATAAGCATCAGTGTGACGCCCGCTCTGCCTGTTTGCCCGGGGACTCCGGTAACATTCTCTTCAACAGTTATCAACGGGTCTCCAAACCCAGTATATCAATGGCTTGTTAATAATATGCCGGTAGGAACGAATAATAGCAGCTTCACCACATCAAGTCTTAGCAACAACGATGTGGTTTCATGCAGGCTGATATCAAATACAACCTGTAACAACCATGATACTGCATTCTCTAATGTCATTACTGTAAGCCTGAATCCAAGGCCAGTTGTTACTATAACACCATCCTCACCACCCGCAATTTGCGCCGGGAGTTCAGTTTTACTCACTGCAGCCGGCGCTGGTACATATGCATGGTCACCGGCAACAGGATTAAGTTCTGTTTCAGTGCCTAATGTCACGGCAACACCATCAGTAACGACAACCTATACAGTAACAGGGACTTTGTCTGGCTGTACAAATACTGCCCGTGTAGTAGTAACAGTAAATCCCCTACCCATAGTCAGCATTACGCCACCAGTTCCTTTACCTATCTGTCCTAGCACTTCAGTAGTACTGACTGCAAGCGGAGCAGGAACATACGCATGGTCACCGTCAACAGGGTTAAATATCGCTTCAGGGCCAACCGTAACAGCCACGCCAGTATCAACAATCACCTATACAGTTACAGGAACTACATCAGGATGCTCGGCAACAGCAAGAGTGGTTGTCAACGTAAACCCGGTTTTATCCATAAGCATCACACCTTCATCTCCTAACCCCATCTGTGCAGGCAGCAATATAGTGCTGGCGGCTTCCGGTGGCACTACATATTTATGGTCTCCTGCAAGCGGATTAAACACCACAAGTGGGTCAACAGTTACAGCCAGTCCGGCGGTAAATACAACCTATACGGTCACAGGAACTTCGTCAGGATGTAGCGGAACAGCGAGCGTTATTATTACTGTAAATCCCGTCCCTGTTATTGTTATTAATCCTTCATCGCCTGCTCCTGTTTGCGCGGGAAGTTCTGTTTCTTTAACTGCAAACGGTGGCAGCACATACACATGGTCGCCATCCATGGGATTAAATTCTGTGAACGGCAGCAATGTATCTGCATCGCCGGTAACAACAACTACATATACAGTTACAGGAACTTCATCTGGCTGCTCGGCCACCTCTCAAGTTGTTGTTCGCATTAATCCGATGCCTGTTGTTACTGTAACTCCTGCTGCACCGGCACCGGTATGTCCCGGAACATCCGTCACACTTACTGCCAGTGGCGCAGATATATATACATGGTCTCCTGGTTCGGGCTTAAATACAACTTCAGGAGCAAACGTCACTGCCAGCCCGTCAGTAAGTACAACATATACTGTAACAGGGACATCGTCAGGTTGTTCTTCTTCAGCAACAGTCGTCGTGAATATCAATTCAAACCTAATTGTGAATATTGCACCTTCATTGCCCTCACCTATTTGTTCAGGGGCAAGTGTTGCACTAAATGCATCAGGTGCTTCTGAATATTTATGGTCACCTGCAACAGGCTTAAATACAACAAGCGGAACAACGGTCATTGCTAACCCGGCTGTTAGCACAACATACACAGTTACAGGTACATCATCAGGATGCAGCGGAACGGCAAGTGTAATCATCACAGTAAATCCTGTGCCTGTCGTTTCAATAAATCCCATATCCCCTAACCCTGTTTGCTCTGGCAGATCAGTGCCATTAACTGCCAGTGGTGCTTCGGCCTATACCTGGTCGCCGGCCGCCGGTCTGAATACAACAACCGGAGCAAATGTAACTGCAAGCCCTTCTGTTAATATAACATACACTGTAAGCGGGACCACATCAGGGTGCTCATCAGCGGCAAGTGTTGTAGTCTCAATAAATCCTTTACCGGAAGTAATTGTCACATCTGTGCCAAATCCGGCAGTAATATGTGCAGGTGGATCTGTTTCAATAACCGGAGCTGGAGCAGTCATATACACATGGTCACCTTCATCAGGGTTAAGCTCTGTAACAGGACCAACAGTAATTTCAAGTCCTGCAGTGAGCACTCATTATATGGTAACTGGGACAGATATAAACGGATGTCCGGATACAGCCTCAATAACAGTAATTATTAATACCCCTGTTGTCAATGTAGATCCTGCACAAACGGAAATCTGCGAAGGCAGTCAGACAATCCTTACTGCATCCGGAGGAGAATCTTATTTATGGTCTCCATCAGCAGGTTTGAACTCTACTTCAGGAACATCAGTATCAGCAAACCCGGTATCATCCGTAACCTACACTGTTACCGGGACTAATTCAGGTGGTTGTGCCAATACTGCTAGTGCAGTGGTTATTGTACATCCACTCCCGGTGATTTCCATCGAACCATTAAATCCTGTCCCGGTTTGCTCAGGCGATACGGTAGAGTTGCATGCAAGCGGAGCATTGACCTATTCCTGGTCGCCTGCTGTCAACCTTATTAATCCGGACGGATCAGTTGTATTTGCTCATCCCGACTTCAATACCCTGTTTGCTGTTACTGGTACCGACGTTAACGGTTGTCCCGGAAATACATCGGTGCTATTACGTGTTGACAGTTTTTTCACTGTAAGCGTAAGTCCCGGTAATGCTTCCATTTGCGCAGGAGAATCGGTAATACTTGCTGCCACAGGAGCGACTTCCTATGTCTGGGCACCTGCAAATGGTCTTAGCTCCGCTACATCTTCCACTGTAGTAGCATCACCTGATTATTCTACAATATATTGTCTGACAGGAACGATACATAACTGCAGTAAAAAAGTTTATATCCCAGTCATTGTAAACCCTTTGCCGGAAGCCGGTTTGAACATCCATCCCGAAATGGTATCACTCAATAATCCCCAACAGTATTTTCAGGATATTTCAACAGGCAATCCTGTCAGTTGGCAATGGGATCTTGGCAATGGCGATGTTTCCGGCTTTCAGAACTTTTATTACTCCTATTCCGACACCGGTAACTACAATGTAAGGCTTATCGTCTATACTGAATATGGATGCTCTGATACCGCTTACGGCTCTACTACTGTTTTACCTGATTTCACCGTTTACATTCCCAACGCTTTCACACCTAATTCTGACAGGGTAAATAATATTTTCTATATTTACGGCAATGGAATCTTTGATGTTCAAATCAGAATATTTGATCGTTGGGGAGTTCAGGTTTTTGAGTCAAAGGACATGCATCAGGGTTGGGATGGTAAGTTCAAGGGTAATATCATGCCTCAGGATGTTTATCCATATATTGTATCATACAGAGATGTCTTTGACAAGCAATATTTCAGATACGGGCATGTTACCCTTGTCCGTTAAATCAGGACATTAAAAAAAAAGTGGCAACTTCATTGTCGCCACTTCCCTTATTATAAAAATTCTCTATAAATTTATTTCAAAATCATTCTTTTATTGATACTGAACAGCTCCTTTTGATTTAAGGTAATCGGCTATTTCTTTATACCCTTTTTCAATGGCAATATCTAGAGGGCTCTTATAGTAGAAAGAGGTTGTTCCGTTGCCACCTGATTGGGTTTTCTTTCCGTTATTTAACTGAGCACCGGCCTCAACAAGTAATTTTACAAGTTCCAGGTTCTTTTTATCAACCGCGTATAATAACGGGGTATCGAATTTGGGAACCAGGGCCCATTTCCGTGCATCATTTCTGTCACTTTTCTCAAATTTCCCAACATCAACATAACTGACAAATTTGACAACTCCTTCAGCCCACTGGTGAAAGCGAAATTCTGTATCAACTTTTTTAGATGCAAGCATTATTTTAGCGAATTCGAGGTTACCTTTATCCAAGGCCGTTAAAAAAGGGGTCCATTCTTTCACAGTTCCGTTGCCTAAAAGGAAATTAGGATCAGCACCCAAATCCAATAAAAGTTTTATTCTCTCTGCAGCAGTCGAAAAAACCGAGATATCAGTTTCAGCATACCAGCCCTTCGCTTTAGCTTCGGTTTCCGTAAAATGCTTTAAAATCTTTTCATTTGTTTTTTTATTCTCCGCAATATAATCTTCAGGATTTTTCGGATGTTCAATAACACCATCGAGTGGAGTCATTCCAAATAATCCGGTTCCGTCAACTTTAGCTCCTTTTTCGACCAATAATTTAATCACATCCATTCTACCCTGTATCGCGGCCCAATATAAAGCGGGTGCTGAAGACCACTGTTCATTTGGATCAGCTCCATCGTCAATGGCTTTTTTTGTCAAATCATAGCTTTGCCCCATTACACTGCTTTTTAGAGATGGGGTCTTCCCTGCGAAAGCACTAAAGAAAATCACAGATGCACACATCATTAGAATTAGTTTTCTCATTACATTTGGTTTTAAATTACTACTAAATTGAATTGAATTCCTTATTGTGATATTTTATTCAAACAACACAAAAATTAATTTGTTCAGAATACAGTTTTATATTTTGCACGATAATTGATTATGTGAAAAAGTTTTTTGATAGAAGAAGCAAGTATTAATTTGAAATACATAAATTTGCTGACTGAAAAATGAAGAATATAAAAATGAATAATTATTAATTTAAATTTAAATTTTATGAAAAAAACACTCGCTCCCGTTTTTGTAATTATCTGTCTTTTGTTTGGTACTTCCTTGATGGCTCAGACTTTCCTCGGGACATGGAAATCGATAGACGATGAGACTGGAAAAGCCAAATCCTATGTAAAAATTTATAAAGATGCGAATGGAAAGTATTACGGTAAAGTGACAAAATTATTAGCTGATAAAGACACTGTTACATGTTTCAAATGCACTGATTACCGGAAACACAAACCAGTGATAGGTATGAATGTGATTGCAGGTATGGTTCTGGATGGAAACGGAGGGCTTGAAGGTGGTACCATATGCGACCCTAAAAACGGCAAGATATATAAATGCAAAATCAAAGTGGTTAATGGCAAACTGGATGTGAGAGGATTTATTGGATTTTCTCTCATTGGAAGGACTCAGACATGGCTGCCTGTTAAAGATGAGAAATAGACTTCAGAATTTTATGATAAAAAAAAAGACCGTCAGAATCTGACGGTCTTTTTCATTTAGTAAAGCAGCAATTTTAGAAGCAATATTTATTTTCTTCGATTAGTTTTTCTGCGATCACTCTTCTGGCTTCCTTAACATTGAAAGGATCAGTTTTAGTGAAACGTTTCAGGCCCATGAGCATCATACGCTGTTCGGGACCTTCTGCAAATGACCATATAGCATCTTTAGCATATTTAGCCACCCTGTCAGCTGCATCGTTTACAAATACCTGCACCATTGCAATCTGAGGAGCACAAGCTTCTTCACCCCTGATGCTGATGAGTTTTTCAACGCGCAGGATGATAGATTCAGCAAGATATGTCTGTATAGCCATGTCAGCCATATTCATAATGATTTCCTGTTCTTTGGCAAGAGTCTGCATCAGTTTCTGAACAGCAGCTCCGGCAACCATAAGAATAGATTTCTTCATACCTTTTACTGTAGTTCTCTGTTTTCCAAAGATACCTTCCGGATCCGGCTCGGGATCAGGGATAGAAGTAAGTTCAGCAGCAACTGCCTGGGCTGGTCCCATTACATTCAGTTCGCCTTTCATGGCTTTTTGCAGCAACATAGAAACCGTCAAAAGTCTGTTTATTTCGTTGGTTCCTTCAAATATCCTGTTGATACGTGAGTCTCTGTAAGCTCTTTCAACAGCTGATTCTGCTGAATAGCCCATGCCGCCAAAAATCTGAACAGCTTCGTCTGTCACATAGTCAAGCATTTCTGAGCCTGCAACTTTAAGGATAGCATCTTCGATAGCGAAGCGTCTGATACCTTCGATAGTTGCTTTTTCCTTAGGCTGACCTTCTGCCATAAGTGCTTTGATAGCATCTTCAATATTCTGGCTGGCACGATAAACAGCAGCTTCAGCAGCATATATACGAATTGCCTGTTCGGCCAGTTTAAATTTGATTGCGCCATACTTTGAAATCAGTCTGCCGCCCTGTACCCTTTCGTTGGCATACTTAACGGAATGTTCAATAACAGCTTTTGCAGCTCCTACCGAACCACCGCAAAGTTTAATACGGCCCATGTTCAGAACATTCAAAGCCATTTTAAACCCTTCCTGTCTGCCGGCAAGCATGTTTTCAACAGGAACCGGACAATCTTCGAAGAAAAGCTGAGTTGTGGATGAACCTTTGATACCCATTTTGTTTTCTTCTGCACCGATTTTAATACCTCCGTAACCTTTTTCTACGATAAATGCGCTGAGGTCTTTGTCATCGTCAATTTTTGCAAAAACGATAAAAATATCGGCAACACCACCATTGGTGATCCACATTTTATCGCCATTGATGATGTAATTTTTCCCGTCGGCTGAAAGAACGGCTTTGGTTTTCCCTGCATTGGGATCGGAACCTGCACCCGGTTCAGTAAGAGCATAAGCGGAAATGAGTTCGCCTGCTGCAAGTCTGGGAATATATTTTTCTTTTTGTTCTTTAGTACCATAATACAATATAGGCAGAGTTCCTATACCTGTATTCGCCGAGAAAGCAACTGAGAAAGAGAAAGCCTTGCTTATTTCTTCTGTAGCAAGCATCCCTGTTACAAAGTTAGCACCGAATCCACCGTACTCTTCAGGAATAGAAATTCCAAAAAGTCCGAGTTCGCCAACTTTTCCTAATTTTTCACGGAGTAATCCGTGTTCATGATCATCTAACCTGTCGATATCGGGAATGATTTCTCTTGCAACGAAATCGGCAATGGTTTTCTGAATCATACGTGCTTCTTCACCGAATTCTTCGGGAATAAAAATTTCGTGGCATGCTGTTTCTTTTACTACAAACTCGCCACCGGTAATTGCTTTGTTTTCCATACTATTTGTGTTAATTGATTTAAAAATGAATAAGGGGAAAGGATCTCCGGATCCTTTCCCGATAATAAATTATAAAAGTTCGAATATACCAGCAGCACCCTGGCCGGTTCCAATACACATGGAAACGATACCATACTTCTTATTCCTGCGGCGAAGTTCATTGAGTAATTGTACAGTTAATTTAGCACCGGTACATCCAAGTGGGTGACCAAGAGCAATAGCACCACCATTTACGTTAACAAGGTCATTGTTGATACCAAGTTCTCTTACCGAAGCAATTGCCTGTGATGCAAATGCTTCATTGATTTCGAACAGGTCGATATCTTCAAGCTTCATTCCGGCATGATTTATTGCTTTAGGAATAGCAGCTATCGGACCTATGCCCATTTTGTAAGGTTCAACTCCTGCAACCTGATACTCGATCAAACGTGCAATAGGTGTCAGGTTGAATTCTTTTAATACTTTTTCTGAAACAACCATTACAAATGCTGCACCATCTGACATCTGTGAAGAATTAGCTGCAGTGGAAGCACCCTTTGCTGCAAAAGCAGGTTTTAATTTTGCAATAGCTTCGAGGGTTGATTTCCTTGGTCCTTCATCTGTGTCGACAACGTATTCACGACTCTGAACTTTCTTGCCGTCAAAATAGTTTTCTTTCACAGTTACGGGTACAATTTCATCTTTGAATTTACCTTCTGCCTGAGCTGCAAGAGCCTTATTCATCGAATTAAATGCAAACAGGTCCTGATCTTCCCTGGTCACATTGTATTCGCGGGCAACAGCTTCTGCTGTAAGTCCCATGTTATGATACCAGTTGATATGTTCTTTTGCAATGCTTGGATTAGGAACCTGACGCCATCCGCCCATGCTGATCATGGACATGGATTCGGCACCACCGGCGATAGCGATGTCAATCAATCCTGCATGAATTTTTGCAGAAGCTACGGCAATGGTTTCCAATCCTGATGAACAATAGCGGTTGATAGTTGATCCCGGAACATCAATAACTCCAAGAGCTTTCAGGGCAATCAAACGGCCCATGTTAAAGCCTTGTTCTGCTTCAGGGAATGCATTACCAACAACAACTTCTTCAATTCTTCTAACATCAATTTGCGGGAATTGTGCAACGAGATGTTTGATAACTACAGCAGCAATATCGTCGGGACGTGTATTGCGGAACTTACCTCTCGGGGCTTTACCGATTGCTGAGCGGTATCCACCTATAATGTATGCGTTCATATGTTTTCGATTATTATTATTAATGATTTATTTTAATTTCTCAAGATTTTGCCGCTCTTGATAAGGCTTTCCATACGTTCGAGGGTTTTGCGCGTTCTGCACAGTTCGAGGAAGGTTTTTCTTTCCAGATCAAGCAGATACTGTTCGGTAACTTCTGTCAGAGCTTGTGAAATATCACCTCCGGCAAGAACATAACCTAATTTTTCAGCTATCAGTTTATCATGTTCTGACATGAAACCGCCTTCAGTTAAACCATCGGCACCAACAAGAACAAGACCTACACCTTCAGATCCGAGTACTTTGATATCTTTTCTGGCAGGCGGTTTGGAATATCCTTTATTAGCTATAAGTAAACATGCATCTTTAGCATATTTAAGCTGATGTACACGACTTACGATAATTTCATCAACACCCGGACGTAAATATCCAAGGTCAAAAGCTTCGTAACCTGACATTCCAACCTTAGCGGAACCAACAGTCATGAAACGGTTGATAAATGCATTGGTACGGATATCACCTGTTTTCAGTTCATCGGATAAACGAAGGGCAAATTCTTTTGTTCCGCCACCACCCGGGATAAGTCCAACACCAAATTCAACGAGTCCCATATAGGTTTCAGCAAACATTACAACTTTATCAGTGTGCATGCACATTTCGCAGCCACCACCTAAAGCCAGGCCGTGAGGTGCAGCAACAACAGGTATAGATGAATACCTGAGTCTCATCATGGTGTTCTGGAACAGACTAACTGCAAAATTCAGTTCGTCAAATTCCTGTTCAACTGCCAGTGAGAAAATCATGGAAACATCGGCACCTGCTGAGAAGTTAGCTCCTTCATTATAAATAACGACACCTTTATAATCTTTTTCAGCCATATCGATACATTTGTTCAGGCCATTGATGACGTCTTCACCAATAGTGTTCATTTTCGTATGTGCTTCAAAGCAAAGGATACCGTCGCCAAGGTCAAATATTGTGCTTCCTGCATTTTCCCACAGAACATTTGTTGCCCTGAGGTTAGCAAGTGATAACAGTTCTTCGGTTCCCGGGATAACTTTATATCCTTTTGCCTGTATGTCATAATACATACTCTTACCGTTTTCAACTTTGTAGAAAGTTTCACAACCGGCTGCAAGCATATCATATACCCATTGTGCGGGTTTCAGACCGGCTTCTTCCATTGCTTTAACTGTTTTGGCAACGCCGATAGCATCCCATAACTGGAATGGACCGAGTTCCCAGCCAAAACCGGCAACCATACCGTCATCAATTTTAAACAGTTCGTCGCTGATTTCAGGAATACGATTGGATACATATTTCAATACTGGATAAGTAGTTTTGCGGTAGAAATCACCGGCTTTATCCTTTGAGCCCATGAGCATAGGTACGCGTTTTACCAGGTCGTCAATGGGTTTTACGATATCGAGAATCTGGAACTTAACCTTTTCTGAGGGTTTGTATTCCATGGTGTTCAGGTCGAGTGACATGGTTACCTTCTTACCGTCAATTGTTTCGCGTTTAAAGAAACCCTGTTTGGTTTTGGAGCCGAGCCATTTGTTTTCAATCATTTTCTGAACATAGTCAGGAATATCGAAAAGATTGTTGCATTCGTCATTTGGAACACCTTCTTTCAGGCCATTGGCAACATGAACGAGGGTATCCAGACCGACAACGTCGCAAGTTCTGAAAGTTGCTGATTTCGGGCGTCCGAAAACAGGACCGGTCAGTTTGTCAACTTCGTCAATAGACATTCCCAATTCTTTAATGGAATGAAATAATGCCATGATGGAATAAACCCCTATTCTGTTGGCAATGAAAGCAGGCGTATCTTTACAGAGTACTGCCGTTTTACCTAAAAATCTGGGTGCATAATCAGCGAGGAAGGCAACCAGTTCGGGATCAGTTTTTGTAGAAGGTATAATTTCGAATAGTTTCAGGTAGCGTGGTGGGTTGAAGAAGTGGGTTCCGCAGAAGTTCTTTGCAAAGTCTTCACTTCTGCCGTCGAGCATCTGTTGAATCGGGATACCGGATGTGTTTGAAGTAACGATAGTGCCGGGTTTTCTGAATTTTTCAACATTGTCGAAAACGATCTTTTTGATATCGAGGCGTTCTATAACAACTTCGATAATCCAGTCGCATGTGGCAATATCTTTCATATTGTCATCAAAATTACCCGTGGTGATTCTTGATGCAAATGATTGCCTGTAAATGGGTGAGGGTTTCGATTTTAATGCTGCTGCAAGAAAATCGTTGACGATCCTGTTCCTTACGGCAGGAGTCTCCAGCGTCAGCCCCTGGGCTTTTTCAGCCTCATTTAACTCCCTGGGTACGATGTCCAGCAAGAGGACTTCTACTCCGATATTTGCAAAATGACATGCAATACCGGACCCCATAATCCCTGAGCCTAAAATGGCTACTTTGTTGATTCTTCTTGTCATGTTTGTACTTAAATTAAATGATTAAATGATTTATTAATTAGTCTGCAATATAATTGTTTGTTAGAACATTTATCTCTTTTATCACATCAAAAAAAATGGAAAGCTTTTCTTTTTCTACTGAATTTTGAAGAAAGTTATTGAAATTTTTAACCGTTTTGCGGGCTAGTTTCCTCTTTTCCAAACCTTTGTCTGTCAGAAAAAGTTTCACAACGCGTTTATCATTCTCATCACCTTTACGATAGATAAGGCCCTTCTTCTCCATACTTCTCAGTATCCTGCTCAGACTAGTCTGTTCAATGCCAATAAGAGGAGCTATTTTTGCGGGAGAAGTTCCTTCATTTTCATCTATATTGATCAGAACATGGCCCATCGCCTGCGTTGCATCATAGCGTGATGCAAGCTGTGTGTACATCTTAAAGATGTTGTACCACGCTATTTTTATCTGGTAGTCTATCGAATCCTGAGGTTTCATAAATTTATTATGCTTGCATTACAAAAATATGAATAAAAACATCACAACCAAATATTTTCGTAAAATAAATTTATTAACTTTTTTATGCTTGCATAATATTTTTTGGAAGGTATTGACAGTACTTAAATACAAAAAAAATACCTACCGGAAACAGGTAAAAGAAAATAAAGAAATCAAATAAAAAAATGACTAATTCGAAAAAAACAATTACCACTTGGCCACTTTATGAATTACCTGCCCAATTTTTACAAAATACAATCCTGGGCTAAGATCATTTACGCCAATGCTTTCATTTGTTATAAGTTTGCTAATCAGTAATTTTCCATTGATGTCATAGACTTTCACTTCAAGTGGTTTATTGTCCTGATTTTGCACAAAAAAGCTTTCCGAAACCGGGTTAGGAAAGATATTATATGAGCTGTTTTGCTCATATTCTTTAACTCCTGTAAATTCAGACAAAGAACGTTTCCATACTCCTGCTCCATTTGTTGCAGCATAAACATAACTGCCATCAGTAGAAAATGACAAGACATGTTTTAGTACTAAACCATCGCTGATATCAACCCAATTTTGTCCTCCGTCAAGCGAAAGAAAAACACCATCATTAGTACCTGCCAGAATTTTCCTTCCGATAAAAGCCATTGTACAAACTGTCCTGTTGTCAATACCGGAACTGCATATTTCCCATGTATTGCCACAATCGCGGGATTTATACATACCTTCATTTGTGCCGTCAAATAAGAGTGTGTCGTTTGATAACAGGGCATTTACCCTCAAATTTAACAATCCGGTATTTGATTGACTCCAGTTCAGGCCATTATCTGACGAAAGAAATGCTCCATCGGAAACAGAACCTGCGAGGATGTTACCTGAACAACCTGCAAAATCAGTGATAGACCAGGTATCCATTCCATTGGTTCTTTTTTGCCAGGTCACCCCTTTGTCAGACGAAAAATAAGCACCCTGAAAAAAGTATAATGCTGCATACAGATTATTACCAACCGCCTTTAAAGCTGTAACAAAACCTACAGGTATGCCGTTATTTACTGCATTCCAGTTTATATTGCTCATTCCAGATCTGAAAACTCCTTTAGAAACTGTTCCGCAATAAATAAAAGTATCCAGGTTACAAATTCCGGTAACGGAGGTGTCGGTCAATCCCATATTTGCCCTGCTCCACGAAGTCCCCCCATCTGTAGACCGGATAATTCCATGCCAGGCAGATGTTAAGGCGAAAAGAGAGTTATTTTTATGCAAAATGGATGAATTCTGCATTGCTGACAATCCATTATTTGCTTTCATCCAATTGTAATTAAGAGCTGAGGAGCGGCACACACCATTGCTAAAAGTTGAAATATACAGGTTAGTATCTAGTTGAGCCAAAGAGTTGACATATTTGTCGGGAATACCATTATTAGCCTGTGTCCAGATCAAACCATTGTTATCAGAATAAAAAACGCCCTCGTCCCACTTGCAGGCATATATCCGTGTGCCCCTCAATACAAAAGACTTAATAAAATTCAAATCGCTTCCGAAATAATTATGTGACCAGGTGGTACCGTTGTCAGTTGATCTGTACAAACCAGAGTTCACAGTCGAAACAAGAATATATTGCCCATTGACGAAAACAGTTGAAATATAATCCGAAGGAACCGAATCTTTCTTTATCCAGTTGCTGCCATTATCAAAAGAAAGATATATACCGCTATTGGTTCCGGCAGCAAGTGTTGAGCCATCACTGTGTACCGAGTTCACAATCAGGTTATTCAGACCATTGTTACATGCCGCCCAGTTATTCCCGTTATCAGCCGAACGAAACACCCCACCGCCCGCAGTACCTGCAAAAATAAATGCAGCAGTCAGAGATACAGAATTAACTTGTTTGTCAGCCAGCCCATTGTTGATCTCAGTCCACTGGTCTCCGTTATTATCGGATAAAAACATACCATAATAATCATCAGCAGCGAAAATGTGCTGTACTGAAAAAGCAATTCCTGTTATATTGTGTACTTTTAAACCATTATGAAGGTTTACCCAAGATGCGCCATAATCGTTTGAACGAAAAATACCTGCTCTTGTTCCGGTAAAAATTAAATTACCATTTGCGGCTATACAACCTGCATACCCACCTTCAGGCATATGACAAGGTTGCCATTGGGCATACGCGATTCTGCTGAATCCTATACTGATCAATAATAGAAAATTAATCAATTGCCTTGTTTTTATATAATTATATTTTTTATTTAGATCACCACCTTTAAATATTTATATATCAAGTATATAAAGAATAATAGTACTTAGTTTTTCACGAGTTTATAATTCTTTTCATCGATACCCAGGATATATATTCCATCAGAAAGATTCTCAATACTCACAGTTCCTGATTGAAAAAATTTCCTCATAAGCATTTTCCCACCCATATCGCGTATAGTTATTTCCATCGTTTTTTTCTCCGGATTTTCAATATGAATAAAATTGGTTGCAGGATTCGGAAAAAAATGAATTTTATCACCACTCATGTCATCAGTATTATTAGGGGGTTGATAAGCCGTGTACTTCCAAATACCGGACCCATTTGTCCCTGCAAATATGTTCTGATCATCACTTGATAAGGTTGTTATTTTATAATTAATAAGACCGGAACTCAAATCCGACCAGGTAGCGCCACAGTTGTATGAAATAAAAACTCCGGCCTGTGTTCCGGCAAATAATGCTGTATCATTTGAAAGTAATGCGCTGACCTTAAGGTTGGATAAACCATTGTTACAATCGATCCAATTATCGCCATTGTCGGTGGAGTAAAAAATACCACCACCACCTGTACCTGTCAATATCAGTGAATCAGTAAATGCAAACGAGTTAATGAAATTATTTGGTATTCCGGTATTGACTGTTGTCCAGCTGGTATCGCTTCCTGACAGGCGGTATATGCCGCCGTTATTTGTGCCTGCATACATCAGGCTGTCCTTTGAAGCCAGAGACCAAACAGAAGTATTGGTCATTCCGTTATTAACTGATTTCCAATTTGCCCCATTGTTATATGAACGATAAACACCGTTAAAGGTTCCGCAGTAAAGTGCTGAATCCTTAATTCCGAATGAGAGTATCCACGTGTTGTTCAGGCCTGTATTGGCCAGAGACCAATTATTACCATTATCACCAGTTACGAAAACACCATCCGAAAAAGTACCGGCAAAAACATAATTGTCTTTTATTTTCAAGGCATTTACCTGCAAATCGGTCAGCCCGTGGTTTATTGATGCCCAGTTCATTGCATGGTCCGGTGACATGAACACCCCTCCTCCGCTGACCGCGGCAAAAATACCACTGCTGTCATCATCCATTGACAAAACCTGGGAAGCAGCTAATCCGTTATTAACTGTTTGCCATATAGTATCGGACAGTGCTCTATAATAAATACCTCCACCCTGAGAAGCCGCGTACATATTTGAATTTAACATTTTCAGAGAGAAAATACGTTTATTTTGCAAGCCATAACTTAATGAAGTCCAGGATGTATCATTATTCAATACATAAAAAATCCCTTTATTATACGTTCCTGCATAGGTATAATTTCCTTCTGTAATGAGTGCCCGTACATTCAGGTTTGCAAGACCATGGTTTGCCTGTACCCATGTATTCCCGGTATCTGTTGACAAGTAAATCCCCTGACCGTTTGTTCCCGCATAAATCATCCCGTTTTCAGCTGTGATGGCATTGACCATTCCTGTAATAACATTACTTCCAAGCCTTGTCCAGTTATTGCCGTTGTCTTCCGAAATATAAATTCCGGCTACAGTCCCTGCAAAAATGTAATTTCCATCAACAAAAAGAGAGATTACATTAGTGCTTGCCAATCCGGCAGATGCAGGGGACCAGTTGGCACCATAGTCGGAAGTTTTAAAAATTCCGCCCATAGTGCCGGCATAGACATCTGTTCCTTTAACTGCAAATGCATTAACAGCCGGGTTTGTTAATCCGTTGTTTCCCGGAGACCAGTTAAGACCGTCGTCTGATGAAATAAATACTCCTTCTTCAACAGCGCCTGCAAGCAGATGGCTTCCCACACCTACCAATGGACGAATCCAGTGTGATACCGTATTCGGACAAAGGGTCCAGATAGCGCCGTTATTGCCAGAATAATATACTCCAGCTAGAGTGCCGGCATAGATCCTGGTTCCATTTACCGCGAGGCTGTTGATAGTTCCTCCATAAGGGCCGTTTGCAGGAAGCCACTGGGCAAATAACGGCATATAAAAAACAACTATGAATAAAACAGTAAAAAATAGAATCCTTGTTTTCATAAAAAATAATATTGATTAAAGGACGTAAATTTACAATAATAATTTTCAAAAATCAATAGTTTTGGAACACATATGATTAGTTAACAAGACAGTACCATAAAATTTATTGCGGAGATGCATAAGAAGATTTTTTTTATCTTTGCAAAGCAAAACAGGCCTTGTAGTTCAATGGATAGAACGTCAGATTCCGGTTCTGAAAGTTGGGGGTTCGAGTCCCTTCAAGGTCACCAAAGAGATAAATAACATATCTCTTTTTTTATGTCATGTAGTGTAAATCCATTGATATTATTTATTTTCATAAATCTTTATATGTTACGTAATGTTTTTTCTAATGTTAAATAATGTATCTTTGTTCCCCAAATGTTACACAATTATTATTAATCACTTAAAATTGGGGAACAATGATAACATTAAAAATATTTCTTAGAACTGATGCTGTCAAAAATGATGGTACTGCCCCACTCTACTTGATTCTTACCATTGATCGTAAAAAGAAAAGATACCATACAAATTATTTTATAAAACCTGAATATTGGGATGGTGAAAGAATAAAACCAAAACATAAGTTGTCAATTGAGATTAATAACTTTTTGGATAACTTCAAAATCAAAGCCGACAATGCACTGTTACAACTCCGAAAAGAGGATAAACAATTAAATTTCGAGAACTTTGAAAGCCTTTTCCTGCAAGAGAAAGGAACCGCAAATAATGATTTTTATGCTTATGCGCTTAACTACCTTGAAGTTTATAAAAAAACCTATACTCAGGGTACATACGAGAAGATTTATTATGATCTTCAAAAACTGAAACGGTTTAAGCCTACCCTGACTTTTGATGAAATAAACTACGATTTTTTCTGCAAGTACGAAGCCTATATGCTGAATACCTTGAATAACCAAACCAATACAATTGCTAAATCATTAAAGATAATCAAAAGATTTATCAGCATTGCAGTTAAGAACGGTACCTTAAAGGTGGATCCGGTTTCTTCTTATACAATTAAAACAGCACCGACAAGCAGAACGTATTTAAGCGTAGAAGAATTAAATTTATTGGAAGACCTTTTTTTAAAAAATGAGATCAATAATAGCTTGCGTAATACCCTGCAATGCTTTTTATTTGCCTGTTATACTGGGTTAAGGTACGATGATATCCTGAACCTTGATTATAAAGACATATCAACCGGATATATATTGCTTGTACAGGGTAAAACAAATGTACAAATTACCATACCATTAATAGATAAAGCTAAAATCCTTATTGACCAGTCCAAACATTCAGGAAAGGTGTTTACTGTTTATACGAATCAGAAATGCAATCAGTACCTTAAGCTGATAATGATTCTCGCTAATATTAATAAAATGGTATCATTTCATACCGCAAGACATACATTTGCAACTATATCGTTAAATATTGGTATCCCTATTGAAGTTGTAAGTAAGTTATTGGGCCATGCTGACTTAAAAACCACCCAAATATATGCTAAATTGTTTGAAAAAACCAAGTTTGACCAGATGGATAAGTGGAATAAAATGTAAAACGAATAAAAAAATATATAAATCAGATTAATATTTCTTCAAAATGGATTTAGTCGGATAATTGAGAATTAATCCGGCTTACATTGGATAATTTCGGATTGATAAATTGTTAACCGAATAAGTTGGAATAATAAAATTTTCTAAACTGATAAATCCAGATTTAAAAAGTTGTGAAAAAATAGTTCAACTTTTATATTTGGGCTATTTATTTTTCTATAACTTTTAGGTTTTTGTTTTTATGGCTAAATTTCGTATCCAGCATGAAGCATAACTAGCGGATAATGGATGTTTCATTTTAGGTTTGCTCCTTTCGTCGACTAAAGATTTATCACCCAATCGCAAATTGAAGTGAGCTGATCGTCATTTGTTAGGTTCGCTGCATAACTCAATACTCCACTTTGTATTTCTGAAAACATTTCATTTGCCATACTCTTTTCGATTGCAGCTCCAATAAAGAATGTTTTAGGTTTATAATTTAAGCCAATAAAGCTACTTCTGATTCTTGTCAAAGCTGTCTTAGCCGTTTTCCAATGTTCATCAGCACCTGCTGGGTCTATCCCTCCTTTTAGCTCTCCTAATGCAATATATTTATCGGCTTGGTGAATAATTGACAAGTCACCTTTTTTGAAATCAGCAATTGATCCATTTAAAATTATAAGGTCGATATTTTTTGTTACAGCTGGAACACCTAAATTCATAACTAATAGTCTGTTTTTA
>Ga0114951_10002200_pt1 | contig 22495 bp, 21 predicted proteins | sample AM7aDNAmetaG_FD_88677 | JGI IMG/M metagenome (GOLD analysis project Ga0114951, IMG submission 88677) | Freshwater microbial communities from Finland to study Microbial Dark Matter (Phase II) - AM7a DNA metaG | ecosystem: Environmental > Aquatic > Freshwater > Lake | place: Finland: Lake Alinen... | reverse complement strand
AAGATGCCCGCCGTAAGACGTATAAAGTTAGTCGCGGATCCAATAACGAAGTTAAGGTCACCATGGGTGGAAAAGAATACAGCCCCCAGGAGATTTCATCCATGATTTTGCAGAAACTCAAGACCGATGCCGAGACCTATCTGGGCGAAAAGGTAACTGAGGCTGTTATCACCGTCCCGGCTTATTTTAATGATAGCCAGAGACAGGCCACTAAAGACGCTGGAACAATCGCCGGGTTGAATGTCTTGAGGATTATCAACGAGCCTACTGCAGCAGCACTGGCTTATGGTCTGGATAAGAAAAAGGAAGAGGTTGTGGTGGTTTATGATCTGGGTGGCGGCACTTTCGATGTTTCTATCTTGGAGCTGGGTGAGGGCACTTTCCAGGTCAAATCAACTGCTGGCGATACCCACCTGGGTGGTGAGGACTTTGATCAGAGGATTATTGATTGGTTATGCGATGAGTTCAAGAAAGATCAGGGGATTGACCTGCGCCAGGACAAAATGGCTTTACAGCGACTCAAGGAAGCGGCTGAAAAGGCCAAGGTTGAACTTTCTAGTGTGCAGCAGACCGATATTAATTTACCCTTTATTACCGCCGATGCCTCCGGTCCCAAGCATATGAATATCACCCTGACCAAATCCAAACTCGAGCAATTGGTCATGGATCTTGTTGATAAATCATTAGTACCCTGCAAACAGGCTTTAGATGATGCGGGCATTACGGCCGCTCAACTGGATGAGGTCATCATGGTCGGTTCACAGACCCGTATGCCGCTGGTACAGCAGAAGGTCAAACAATTCTTCGGAAAAGAGCCTAACCGCAGCGTCAATCCCGAAGAGGTTGTCTCTATTGGTGCAGCCATTCAGGGTGGAGTTTTGAAGGGTGAGGTGAAAGACGTCCTCCTGCTGGATGTGATTCCTTTGACTCTCGGCATCGAGACCCTGGGTGGGGTAGCCACTCCATTAATTACACGCAATACTACAATTCCCACCTCCAAGAGCCAGGTTTTCAGCACGGCGGCGGATAATCAACCCAGTGTGGAAATTCATATCCTGCAGGGTGAACGTCCTATGGCCACAGATAACCGTACCCTGGGGCGCTTTATGCTGGACGGTATTCTGCCCGCTCCGCGCGGCTTGCCCCAGATTGAAGTTACCTTTGATATTGATGCTAACGGTATTTTAAACGTCAAAGCCAATGATAAGGGCACCGGGCGTGAGCAGAAAATCACCATCCAGTCTTCCAGCGGTTTGAAGAAAGAAGAGATCGAAAAGATGCAGCAGGAAGCTTCAGCTCATGCGTCTGAAGATATGCGCAGGAAAGAAGACGCTGAAGTCCGGAATAATGCAGACTCGCTAGTATACTCATCTGAAAAGCTTCTTAGAGAAAACAAGGATAAAATCGCAGCCGATTTAAACAGCGAAGTTGAAGGCAAGATAGCTGCGTTGCGTTCGGCTATACAGGCTAATGATACAGCCACCATGAAGAGTGCTATACAGACCTTGAATGAGGCTCTTCAGAAGGTTGGCCAGGCGGTATATCAGGCACAGCAGAAACAGCAGGCTCCGCCTCCTGATGAAACCGGTGGACAACCGGGTGGGGAAACACCTCCTCCAGGTGGCGAACAGCAGCCTCCACCCAGTGGTGAAAGTGGCAAGGGTACTGTGGAAGGTGAGTTCAGAGAAATGTAGTTTCTCAGGTCAATAAGGAACTTCAAAGGCACACCCCTTTTTTCGGGGTGTGCCTTTTCAATTCGCCATCCCGATTTGGTTTTGCTATCTGTCTTCGATATAATTCAAAGATATGAAGATTTTAGGAATTGAAACTTCCTGTGATGAAACATCTGCCAGCGTGGTGGAAGACGGCAACCGGATCCTTTCAAATGTTATAGCTTCTCAGATTGAGATTCATTCACGCTATGGCGGAGTAGTGCCGGAAGTGGCCTCCCGTCAACATATGCTTTCTATTGTCCCGGTTATTCAGCAAGGTATGGATGAAGCGAAAATCGGGTGGAAACAAATTGATGCGATAGCAGTAACCAAAGGCCCAGGTCTGGCCGGGTCCCTGCTGGTAGGTGTCAATACCGCCAAAGCTATTGCATTCGCACAAAACCTACCATTGATCGGGGTCAATCACCTAGAGGGTCATATTTATGCCAACTGGCTTACCGCTCAAAAGATAGAATTTCCGGTGATCTGCCTGATCGTCTCCGGCGGACACAGCGATTTGGTATTGATGAAGGGACACGGTCAATATAAGTTGCTAGGTAGAACCCGTGATGATGCGGCTGGAGAGGCTTTCGATAAAGCAGCTCGCATACTGGGGTTGGGCTATCCAGGGGGGCCATTAATTCAGAAATCCGCCGAAACTGGCAAACCAAATATCAGGCTGCCGCATGCCTGGATGGAAGGCACTCACGATTTCAGTTTCAGTGGTATCAAGACCGCTCTTTTACGCATGGCTGAAGGTGGCAAGATAGCTTTGGATGATAACGCCCCAAGCGGGTTACCTTCGAAAAACGACGCAGCAGCTAGTTTTCAAAAAGCTGTGGTGGATGTGCTGGTAACCAAGTGCATTGCTTTGGCTAAAGAACTGAATGTAAAACAGATATTGGTGGCCGGCGGTGTTGCTGCAAACAAAGCCCTGCGTGAAACTTTGATCACCCGTTCTCCTTTTCAGGTCTTAATTCCCCCTTTCATCCTTTGCACCGATAACGCCGCAATGATCTCCGCCTGCGCCTATTATCAATTTCAGGCAGGCCGCACTGACGGTTGGGACATGGACGCCCTTCCCGCCCTCAAGTTGGCCTAACAGAGGCCTCTGTTTTGAGCCTGTAAATCATCTAGAAAAATGGCCGGAGTTAGGTTATAATAACGCAGTTAGTTTTCTTTTAGAGGTCAACCTTGGAAATTGAACGTTTAAAGTCTCTCGTGATTTCGGATGTTGATGCACACAGCAGCGAGCTTTTTGAGATAGCCCATAAAATCCACGCTTATCCTGAACTGGGATTTCAAGAGAAGAAAGCCTCTGGTTGGCTCACTGGTTTTCTGGCAGAAAAAGGGTTTAAAATCGAGCGTGGCATATACGGTTTGGAAACAGCTTTTCGAGCTACCTACGGAAAAGGCAAACCTGTTATCGCATTGCTGGCGGAGTATGATGCGCTGCCAGAACTTGGACACGCCTGTGGTCATAACCTGATTGGCACTTCTTCAGTAGGCGGAGCGGTCGGCGCACGTTCTGCTGTGGATGAATGCGGCGGCAAAATAGAAGTTATTGGCACTCCGGCTGAAGAACTCTATGGTGGCAAAGTGACCATGGCCCAACGGGGCGCTTTTACAAATCTAGATGTGGCTATGATGGTGCATCCTGGTGGGCATGATTCTGTAGTGACTGAAGCCCTGGCCTGTCAGGGTATTAGCGTCGAATTTTTCGGTAAGGCCTCCCATGCAGCCGGACGTCCTGAAGATGGTATAAACGCCCTTGAAGCTATGATTTTATCTTTTAATGCTATCGATGCCTTGCGCCAGCATATCAAATCCAAAGCCCGTATTCACGGCATTATTACAGATGGTGGACAGGCACCAAACGTGGTGCCTGCTCACAGCGCTGGTAATTTTCTGGTAAGAGCGTCGGATGAGGTTTATCTCACAGAGTTAAAAGAAAAAGTTTTAAATTGTTTCAAAGGGGCCGCGCAGGCTACCGGCGCCAGATTGGAATATGAATGGGATGAGCTGAGCTATGCGCCCATGTTGAACAACCTGACTTTAGGACACCTGTTCAAGGACAATATGAACCGGATCGGTCGTAAGACCCGCATGGTAGACCCGGACAAAAGCTTTGGCAGCACCGATTTCGGTAACGTCAGTCAGCTCGTGCCCGGTATTCACGCTTCGGTTTCCATCACCACTGCGATCGGGACAGTCACTCATTCCCCACAATTTGCTGAAGCGGCAATTTCCGAAACAGGTCTACATGCGATGCTTGATGCCGCTAAGGCTTTAGGTATGACGGTTGCCGATCTTCTGACGGATTCCGATATTATGGCAAAAGTGAAGGCTGAATTTTTCCGTCATAAATAAATTTACATTTAGATTATCGGATTACTTTATAATATAAAGGTTGTGATGTACGGGAACGGTTTTCAAAAAGGAATTAAGAAGAAAATATGATTATTGCAGTCGATGCCGCCGGTGGAGATTTTGCACCAGCCGAGATTATAAAGGGAGCTGTCCGCGGTGCCAACGAATATGACGTGGATGTGGTACTGGTGGGTAAAAAATCTCTGATCCACCTGTCTGCAGCACGCCATCTCAAGAATCCGCATATTTCAATCGTAGAAGCCAACCAGGTTATAGAGGCAGATGAATCTCCTATGCGCGCTGTCGTTTCTAAACCTGACTCGTCGATTGTAGTAGGGGTTAACCTGCTGAAAGAAGGCAAGGTCCAGGCTTTAATTTCGGCCGGAAATACAGGGGCCTTGTTCGGGGCAGCTTATTTAAAGTTGGGCTTGATTGATGGCGTAGAACGGCCTGCCATCTGTGCTATACTGGATATCACCGGCTCTACTCCAATTCTTTTAATTGATGCTGGAGCTAACGCGGACTGTAAACCGCATTTTCTGCTGCAATTCGCCGAAATGGGCGATGCTTTCGCCAAGAAGGTAATCGGTATCCCAGAGCCTCGGGTGGCTCTACTAAGCAACGGTTCGGAAGATATCAAGGGTTCCCGTCTGGTGGTAGAAAGCCATGAACTGCTCAAAGCGGCTGGCAGCAAGTTTAATTTTATTGGCAATATCGAAGCTAATGACCTTCCCAAGCGGAAAGCAGATGTGGTGGTTACCGACGGCTTTACCGGTAATGTTGTCCTTAAAACCCTGGAAGGCCTGGGTGAAGCTGTTCAGAACTTTAAGCATCTCTGGAAAGCTGTTTCTTCCGCCGGACATGTTCACGGTACCGCTTTGATGAGCAGCGTTGAAATCGATAGTTGGGCCAGAAAATTGGATTTCCGCGAGTATGGCGGGGCCTGTTTACTGGGAGTAAAAGGCAACGTCATTAAAGCCCACGGCCGCAGTCGCGCTAATGCCATTAAAAATGCCATTAATTTGGCCAGACAGACTGTTGAAGGAAATATTTATGCTACAATTCAAAAGGAGAAGATAGATGGGCAAGACAGTGGCAGTAACGGATAGCACTTTTGATGAAATAGTTTTGAAATCCGCCAATCCTGTGCTGGTGGATTTTTGGGCCACCTGGTGCCGGCCCTGCCAGATGGTGGCACCGATTTTAGATGAGTTAACCCTGGAGTATGCCGGTAAATTGACCATAGCCAAGCTAGATGTGGATCAAAATCAGCAGATAGCCCAGAAATATCATGTCATGTCCATTCCCACGATGATCGTTTTTAAGAACGGTCAACCGGTTTCAAATATCGTAGGTTTTAAGCCTAAGGATAAGCTCAAAGAAGACCTGGATGCAGCTTTAGGCCAATAATCGATAGCCAGGCTAAATACATACAGAAATTATTGTAGTTCATGGTTTATTGGACTGTTTCGAACCTTGAAATGGAAACCAGATGATTCGAACTGTTCTAAGCGTTCATGTGGAGTAGATAATTGGAAAACGAATATCAACTTATCATTTTAGGTGGCGGACCGGCTGGCTTGACCGCTGGATTATATGCTACCAGAAATAAAATAAATACGCTGCTGATTGAAAAGGCTATGATGGGCGGTCTGGCTGTTTACGCCGAACTGATAGAGAACTATCCCGGGTTTCCTGAAGGCGTAGGTGGCATGCAACTGGGTGAGCTTATGTTTAAACAGGCCAAGAAATTCGGTCTGAAGAACCTGATGGCTGATATCTCCGGTTTGGATATAAACGGGCAGAAAATAATTATTACAACTTCTGAAGGTGTATTCTCCGCTAAGGCGGTTATTATTGCTCTTGGATCAGAGCGAATAAATCTTAATGTGCCTGGTGAAAAGGAATTTGTAGGACGAGGGGTTTCTTATTGCGCTACCTGTGACGCGGCCTTTTTCCGTAATAAAGAGGTAGCAGTTGTAGGAGGTGGTAACTCCGCTATTTCCGAAGCCATCCATCTATCAAAATATGCCTCCAAGGTCAGTGTTATTCACCGCAGGGACAAGTGGCGCGCAACCCCAGTTTTTATAGACAAAGCATCCGCTGAACCTAAAATCAGTTTTGTTCTCAACACCACTGTCGAATCGGTAGAAGGTGAGGAAAACGTCAAGTACCTAAGGCTTAACAACGTAGCCTCAGGACAGAAATCAGTGTTACCGGTATCAGGCGTTTTCGTGGCGGTTGGGCAACAGCCTAACACCGACCTCGTTAAAAATCTGGTTAAGCTGGATGCCACCGGTTATATCGTCACCAACGAGAAGATGGAGACGGGTGTTCCCGGTGTTTTTGCGGCGGGGGATATCCGCAGCAATTCCATCCGTCAGTGTATATCAGCCGCGGGCGATGGAGCTACTGCCGCTCTCTTTGCCAACCGGTTCATAGAACAGGTTTAAAGGAAATCAGGAATGATTATCATTTGATTACTTCTGAGGAAAACCTTACAAACATTACCTAATTCTTATCAAATTTGGTATAATTGAAAGCGTCCAATTTTTCACCAGTTGTCTAATCATCAATTAAAATAGGGGGATTCAATGAAAGTAGTTTTTCTCGCAGATGTACCAAATGTCGCCAAGGCTGGCGATGAAAAAACAGTAGCCGATGGTTACGGCCGTAATTATTTGCTGCCCAAAAACCTGGCCGTCGTCAGCCAGCCTGGTGCTATGATGACGATCAAAGCCAAGATAGAAGCCAAAGCCGAAACCGAAAAATTCAAGAAACTGGCTCAAGAATTTGAAGGCAAAGTCATCACCTTCAAAGTCAAGATGGGCGCTAAGGAAAGAATGCATGGTTCCATCACCGCCGCAAATGTGGCGACTGAACTGCAGGAATTGCTTGGACAAGCCATCGATAAGCGAAAAATTGATTTGGCTGAGTCTATCAAGCAGTTGGGCAGTTATGAGATCCCCATTAAATTGGTCAAAGGCATCGAACCCAAGATCAAAGTCAACGTAATTAAGAAAGATGAAGATCTTGAGAAGGTTGTTGTAGCGGAACCCGAAAAGAAATCGGAGTAATAGGCTATGGTGGAAAGACTGCCACCTCATGATATCGATGCTGAAGAGGCAGCGCTGGGTTCGCTACTGATTGACGGCACTGCAATTGTTAAGATCGAGTCGATCGTGCAACCTTCGGATTATTACAGTGAGCGAAATCGTTGGGTTTATGAAGCTTGCCTGGCTCTATATCACCGCTCAGATGCTGTCAATCAGATTACTGTTGCTCAGGAACTGGCGATGGGCGAGAAGTTGGAAGGTTGTGGCGGCGCGGCTTTTTTAAGCCACCTGATATCGGTTTGTCCCACCTCTCTGGATGTCGAGTTCTACGCAAAAATCGTCTCCCGCCTGTCTGTAATGCGGAAATTAATCGTTGCTTCGGAACAGATCGCTGGCATCGGTTATCAAGCTGGGCCTGATGTAGGGGTAAGCTTGGCCAAGGCCGAAGATATCCTTTATTCACTCAGTCACGGTAAAAGCACACGCGACTTCGTTCATATCCGCCAGATATTAGATAAGTATTTTGATGAGGAAGCGGTTGCTACAGATGGCGAGGGCAAGCTGTCTGAAATACTGCACGTGCCTTCAGGTTTCTTTGCTCTCGATGATAAGTTGGGAGGATTTCAGCGCTCTGATCTGGTGATTATCGCTGGGCGTCCTAGTATGGGCAAGACCAGTTTAGCCCTCAATATTGCTCGCAACGCTGCAGTAGAGCACAATGCCTGTGTAGCCATGTTCAGCCTGGAGATGTCGCGCGAATCACTGGTAGAACGCTTGATCTCAGGCGAAGCCATGGTCAATACCCGCAAAATCCGTTTAAAAATGGAAACCCCGGATGAAGAAAAAAGGATTATGGATGCCATTGGCATTCTTTCCGAGACACCTATATATATTGACGATTCGCCACAGATCCGAATCGCCGAGATGCGCAGCAAGGCCAAACATCTTAGCTTTGAGCGCAATATCAACCTGATTATCATCGATCACCTTGGTTTGATCACAAGCGATTCTCGAAACGATAACCGTGTGCAGGAGATCAGTTACATTACCCGTAGTCTCAAAGTGATGGCCCGTGAACTCAATATTCCGGTCTTAGTAGTCTCTCAATTGAGCCGGGCCTCAGAATGGCGCGCTGACCATAAACCGCAGCTTTCAGATTTGCGGGATAGCGGCAGCATAGAACAGGATGCAGACGTTGTCCTGTTTGTTTACCGTGATGAGTATTATTACAAAACCGAAGAAGACTGGCAAAAAGACCATCCAGGGGAGGAGTATCCGGCTGGGTTAGCGGACATCATCATTGCTAAGCACCGCAACGGTCCTACCGGCGAAATAAAACTGCGGTTTGAGCATACTCTGGCTAAATTTGAAAATAATCCGGTTGAAGCCCAGACTCCGTCCAGTTCTGGACCAGGATTGTTATGACGGAATTTAAAGGTTTTCCTGACAGGATGACGTTTACACCTGTGCCTAATCTGGTTTTCAGTTCTCTACTGCCACAGATCACAGATATCGCGGAACTAAAAGTACTTTTACACCTGTTCGAGATAATATATCCTAAGAAAGGCAACCCTAAATTTACCAGTTACAGAGAGATGCTGGGGCACCCAGGACTGGTATATGATCTTAAACTGCAAGTAGAAGAAGGTTTAACTAAAACTTTGTCGGCTTTGGTAGATAAGGGCATAATATTAACTCTGTCTGCTGAAATGGCAGGGGTGACCGATCAAATCTATTTATTTAACAACGAAGCCAATCGCCTGAATGTGGCAAAAATTATGAGCGGGGAATTGGCTTTGCCGGGTTTTAAAGCGGAAAGGCCCTTGTCGGCGGTGGCCGAAGAACCGGTGGACATCTTTACGCTGTATGAGCAGAACATTGGAATTCTGACTCCCCTGATTGCCGATGAACTGCGTGAAGCCGGCAAGCAGTACCCGGAAACCTGGATCGGAGATGCCATCAAAGAGGCAGTCTCTCTGAATAAACGTAATTGGCGCTATATTGCCCGTATTTTAGAACACTGGACGACAGAAGGTAGAGACGATGGAACACATCGGGGAAATCTTAAAAAGAATACCGACCCGGACAAATTTATCAAAGGACGCTACGGACACATGGTCCAGCGATGATAATGCGGTAGAATCAACCGGAGACAAGAAATGCCTGGTCTGTAAAGGTGGCGGTTTTGTGCATCCTCGTTTACCTTCGGGTAAGCCCGATTTCAGCCGGGTGATCGCCTGCCGTTGCGTCAAAAAGGCGGCAGAAAACGATCAGGCAGCACGGTTGCAAAAATTAAGTAACCTGGGTGCTCTGGCCAGTTATACCTTTGAGAGCATCCTCAAAGGCGGTATCAGTGGGGATACAGGACGCCAGCAACGTTTTACTCTGGCTTATGATGCGGCTAAACAGTTCGCTGCCGACGCACATGGCTGGTTTATACTGGTAGGACCCAGTGGCAGCGGTAAGACCCTTTTGGCTGCCTCTATCGCTAATGAGCGCATCAAACTGGGACAATCCGTGTTCTTTCAGACCGTGCCTGAACTTCTAGACCATCTGCGTTCGGCCTTTGCGCCGGGAAGCGAGATGGCATACGATGAGCTATTTGATAAAGTCTGTAATACTCCGTTATTAATAATGGACGATCTGGGTGTGCAGGCCAGTACCGCCTGGGCTAAGGAAAAGCTGGATCAGCTTTTCAATTACCGTTTTTCTCATGAATTGCCGACTGTTGTCACCACCAGCACGCCCATTGATAATTTGGACGAGAGAATTCGGACCCGATTGAACAGTCCTCGTTTTAGCCGGGTTTATGTAATCGAGCAAAAGGCTTCAGCCCTCCACGAATACGACTGGGGGAAGGGTTTTGAGCTGCAGAAGGATATGACCTTCAAGGCTTTCGATTCTAAACGTTTTAATCTGCCTTTAGAACAGCGGCAAAACCTGGGATCGGCTTATCAGGTGGCTCTCCAATTTGCCGAATCTCCGGAAGGTTGGCTGGTTTTTCAGGGGGTCAACGGTTGCGGCAAGACCCACCTGGCTTCGGCAATTGTCAACTACCGCTATGAAGCCCATAAGCCGGCCATTTTCGTAGTGGTACCGGAGTTTCTCGATCATCTGCGTAAAACCTTTAACCCTGAAAGTAAAGTCTCTTATGACCAGCTTTTTGAAGCAGTTAAAACCGCGTCGCTGCTGGTTCTGGACGATTTTGGCGAACACCAAACCACACCCTGGGCTCAGGAAAAGCTCTATCAGGTTATCAATTACCGTTATAATGCTCGTTTGGCGACGGTGATTACCACCTGTAACTCTCTGGATGAGATAGAACCGCGTGTTAGCTCACGACTAGTTGACCCGCGTATCAGCATGGTCATTAACATAACAGCACCTGATTACCGCGGAGACCAGTCAGGCAATCCCGCCGCTGCCAAAAATAACCTGCGCAAGACCAGGAAAACCAGATGGAACGCTTCAGAATAACGGCTGGAATATTCTTAATGTCGCCATTCATGAAACCGCCTGTTAGAGCAACCGGCAAGTAGGCCGGCCACTTTTTCTAAGGATAAAAGATTGTCTGATCATATCGAAAGAATATTAGAGCAAGCTTATATGTCTGCCGTGAAAATAGAAAGACCGGCAGCCAGGTGCCAGGCGCTCACAGGAATAGCTGAAACCTGGTTATTAACCGGTAATAAAGTTAGAGGATTTGAGATAATCTCAGAAGCTTTGAAAGTCGCCGACTTGCTGAAACATCCTGATGAGAAGGCAAAACAATTAGCCTGGTTGTCCAGATTATTAAAAGAAGCGGGACAGGAAGTTCAAGCCGGAGAACAATTTAAACGGGCTTATTATCTTGCTCGAGCTGCTGAAAGCGTACCTCAAAAGATTAATGCTTTATATTGCCTTGCCAGCGAATATTTGGACGCCGGCCTAACTGAAGCAGCAAAGCAGATTTTGTCTGAACTTGAACCGCTGGTATTGGATCCCGCCAGCGGAGTGGACACAGTTTGTGAACTGATAAATATTGCCGAGATACAAGCTGACATGCATGATGCCGCGGACTCGGTAGTATCTTTAACAAAGGCCGTTCAAGCTGCCAGGAATCTCAAGGATTTTTGGTTTAAAGCTGAAAGGCTAATCGAGATATCAGAAATATACAACGACATCGGGTTAAGGAGCGAGGCAGCAGGCTTGATACAAGAGGCTTGCAGCGAAGTTGAAAGGATCTATGAAACCAGTCGTCCTTATTTTTGGATAAAACTGGCCGCAGCATATGTTGAAATGGATTTGAAAACGCAGGCAGCTGATTGTCTGCTTAAAGCACGAGATGCCATTTTGAATAGTGACGATTTGAATATGGCTGCAAACGATGTCCTGGAACTGGCGGAAAGCTATATAAATCTCGATAAACGTTCAGTTGCCCTCGAATTACTGGAAAAGAATCAGACGATTATCGGAGACTTGCCAGAGGTTCAGTACCGCATTTTGCGCCTTCTTGAATCCGCCGATCTGTATCGCAGGTTGGAAGAGAACCCTAAAACTTTGAGGATCACTGAAATAGTATATCAGCTTGGTATGACCGTTGCCGATAGTAAAGCCAAACTTTTTACGCTTGGCAAACTGGCGATTTTGCATGTGAGCCTGAATAATATTGAAAAAGCCCGCGAGCTGGTGAATGAAATGAGCGGGATAGTAACTGCAGGGAAAACTAAGACTAGCGGATTGGGGGCGATAGCAGAAGAGATTTTGGCTGGTGGGGAAACAAGCCTGGCATTCAAGCTGGCGGAGGTCATCCTTGAACCGGAAGTTAAAACTTCAGTTTTTATTGCGGCCGCAAAGAATGTAATGGAGAATCAGGTGCGATAAACCTGGACGGCTTTTTGCAGGCAGGCGCGAACGCAGTCGCCACATCCCGTACAGGAACCCGGTGAGAACATCGGTATTTCTGCAGCCTTTTCCTGCTTGATCAGTTTATGTTTACAGGCCTGCATCGCAGCACATACACCGTCCTTACATTTGGAGGGGTCGCATTTATCGAATTGCACCAGTGCCATTTTACCAGCCATGACTGTCTCCTATTAACCGGTGTCAAACAACTCCCAAAAGGTACACCTTTTAATTTACTTCTCCTCTTGATGTAAACGCTTTGAAACGACGTTCCAATACTGGCCGTTCCAGCATCAGGTTGTGATGGCATTTAAGACATTTCAGTCCGATGTCCGCTCCCAGTCGAACAACAATCCATTGATTGTCGCCGCACGGATGGGCTTTCTTCAACCGTAAAACATCACCTAACCTGAGATCAAGAACCATATTGTATATACAAATCCTGAATACTTTTTATTGTCTTTAAAGCAAACCTGATATCCTAATTTGATTAACGGTACATATTGATCTGGTCTCTTAAGTTCACTGCCGCCTTACGGGCTGCTTCTGCGAAATCCGACGATTTTGAGGCATAAATGATCTGGCGAGAGGAATTGATGATAGCCCTGTCACCCTGGGGACTGACCCCATTTTTCACCGCGGCGGCAACATCGCCACCTTGAGCACCTATGCCCGGTATCAAAATCGGCAGATCAGGATGCTGGCAACGGATTGTTTTTAGCTCATCCGGATAGGTGGCTCCTACTACTATGCCTACGTTCCCTCGGGTGTTCCACTCTGCGGCCTTTTCAGCTACAATTTCGTACAGGTAGCGGAGGCCTTTGGGTGTTTCACACCTCAGAGACTGAAAGTCTTTACCTCCGGTATTTGATGTGCGGCAGAGGATTATGCTGCCTTTTTCCTCATATTGTAGAAACGGTTCGATAGAGTCGAAACCCAGATATGGATTGACAGTTGCCGCATCGAAGCCGTAGATTTCGAAAAGGGCTTTGGCGTAGGCTTTAGAAGTGTTGCCTATATCTCCACGCTTGGCGTCTGCGATCACCGGAATGTGGGAGGGTATGCATTTAACAGTCTTTTTTAAAGCCTCCATGCCCTCATCCCCCATCGCTTCGTAGAAAGCCAGGTTCGGTTTGAAAGCGCAAACCAGATCGAAAGTAGATTCGATGATGGCTTTGTTGAACTCATAAACCCCAATTTTCTCAGGCATTAATTTGGGATCGGGATCCAACCCGATACAGACCAGACTATTGTTTTTTCGTCCAGCTTGCAGCAACTTATCTACAAAATTCATGAAAACCTCCCGAAAAGGTAAAAACTGTAAGTTCGAAGTTAATATCCCTTTACTTTAAATTGAACAGGCAGATACCCCGGAACATTTGGACCTTTTTTATTTTAAGGCTTGACCCTGTCTTCAATTAATTTAGAATCACCCTACGTCGATGATACAGTGGTGATTGTACTGCGTCAAGTGATAGAATGGGGAATATGAATTATCAGGAATCCGTTGATTTTATCTTCGGACACACCAATTATGAGGCAGTACCGCGTCTTTCTCATGTTGAGGCAAATTATGACCTGCGGCGGGTCTTTCAATTATTGGAAGGGCTTGGTAATCCTCATCTTAAAGCCAGATCTTTACATATTACCGGCACCAACGGCAAAGGCAGCACTTCGGCTATGTTGGCCTCTGTCCTGACAGCGGCCGGATATCGTACAGGATTGTATACTTCACCTCATCTCATCACTATGCGAGAGCGCTTTATGGTGAATGGTCGGATGATAAAGGAAGATGAGGTGGCTGCTATTATTACCCGGCTGAAACCTCATATCGAAGGGGTAGATGCTGAGGCAGTTTATGGCCGCCTGACGGTTTTTGAAATCCTGACTGCTCTTTGTTTCGTCTGGTTCACTGAACAGAAATGCGAATTTCAAGTCATGGAGGTTGGCATGGGGGGGCGTTTCGATGCCACCAATGTCGTTCATCCCGAAGTCTGTCTGTTGACTTCTATAAGTCTGGACCATACCGAGGTGCTGGGTGATACCATAGCCAAGATCACTGCTGAAAAATGCGGTATCATCAAACCCGGTTGTGTTGTGGTATCTCATCCACAAGTTGAAGAAGCGGACAAAATAATTAGTGATTCTTGCCGGGAAAAAGGGGTAGGTTTGATTAAAATCAATCGCGATGTCAACTGCTGTAGTTTAGGCTATGATTTACGTAGTCAGTCACTGGAAGTTCGCGGCAGGTTGGCTAAATATATTGTCACTATTCCCCTGCTGGGCCGGCATCAATTGGACAACACGGCAGCGACTGTAGCGGCGCTTGAAGTTCTTATCGAGCGCGGCTTTTCAATCTCAATAGATGCCATCACTGAAGGGCTTTCCCGCGTAGAATTTCCTGGTCGACTTCAGATTGTCGGACAAAGACCTTTGATGGTTCTAGACGGCGCGCACAATCCCGGGGCTGCTCGTAAGTTGCAAGAGGCATTACAGCAATATTTTAAACCAGCTAAAGCTATTCTGGTAATCGGCATGTCCGCAGACAAGGACATGAATAGTGTAGTTGGAGAATTCTCCCCGTTTTTCGATCAGGTGATTACCACCAGAGCAGACAATCCCCGTTCGGCTAGTCCGGATTTATTGGCAACGTTATTTGGCGCCTCTGTAAAGTCAGTTGTTGCTTCTGAGAATGTGCATAAAGCGCTTGACCTGGCACAAAAGTCAGCGGAAGAAAATGATCTGATCTGTGTTACTGGATCGCTGTTTGTGGTTGGGGAAGCTTTAAAAATAATAAAAAACCTCTAAAACAATCAAAACTGATTGTCACAAATATGACGCGAACACCTTTCTCTGGGCTAGAGTTTGGCCATTATGTAGGGATTGCTGCGGGCTTCATCCGGCAGCATTTTGTCCAGGACTTGTTCCATGGCCATGGTATGGCTGCAAATCTTCCAGGTGGAGAAGAATGTGCACGTACACTGCCACTGCCCGTCTTTCAGGCCGGTTATATAAGTATCGTGCTCCCCTCTGAATTTTACGCTAAAGTCGGAGAAGGTAATTCTATCGGTTTCCTGAGCATAACGTTTAGCTTTCTCGATCTTCCCAATTAAACTGGATTGCATATCTTACCTCCCCACAATAATTAAAAAGCACTGCGCTTAGAAAAGCACAGTGCTTCTAGTTCACCTTTAACAAGCTGGGAATTAATATCCGCATGACGGTATTACCTCCTCAACCACTATTTTAATTATACTCTAATTTGGTCGTATAAGTCCAGTAAAATAACTGAAATATCCGGACAAAATTTTTATCGGTATAATAAAATGATCTCTTCCAATTGCATAGAATATAAAAATAGGGTATACACATGAAATACCTGAGTTTTGTGAAAACAGGAAAATAGGACAGACAGGAGGAACTGCTATGGTAAGCAATTGTCCAGGACAGGACGGTCGGAATTTGAAAGTCTCATTGCACAAATGCCCACAGTGTGGAAATGAGGTAGAGATATTTTCCGATGAGACCCGTGTTAAATGCCGCAAGTGTGGCGGGTATGTTTACAAAGAGCAAACGCCGAGTTGTATCCAGTGGTGCACCAAAGCCAGGGAGTGTTTGGGGGAGGAGAGATGGAAAATGCTTAAGGGAGAGTAACCAGAAGGGAGATTTATAAAAGCAACAATATACCCTCGAAAGTTGGAACCCGGGATTTAACATGAATAGCAGGAGGATGCTAATGACTGCGAAGACGATACGAAAAATCATTCAGATAGACGCAGAGAAGTGCAATGGCTGCGGTGCCTGCATAGATTCCTGCGCAGAAGGCGCACTGGCGCTGGTAAATGGAAAGGCTAAACTGGTGAAAGACCAATATTGCGATGGTCTGGCGGCCTGCTTGAAAGAATGCCCGCAGAACGCTTTGCATATCATTGAAAGAGAAGCCGCTGAATTTGATGAGGAGGCTGTGAAAAGTTATTTGGGACAGAAGGTAAAGGCGCAACCGGAAACGCCCTGTGCCTGTCCAGGTTCAGCCGTGAAAGAATTCTCTGCAAAGTCAACTAAAGCGCCCGTCCCAGTGTCTTCTAGAGCGGAATCTGAACTTACTCACTGGCCGGTGCAGCTAACTCTGGTTCCGGCGGGGGCCAGGTTCTTGAATGGGGCGGATGTTCTGCTGATCGCCCACTGCGTACCTTTTGTCTACCCGAATTTACACCAGGATTTCATAAAAGCCCACGCTGTACTAACGGCTTGCCCTAAACTGGATGACGCCGAAGCCCATCTGGCCAAATTAACAGAGGTTATCAAGAAATCCAATCTGAAAAGCTTATCAGTATTACGTATGGAAGTGCCCTGCTGTTCAGGTTTGACTTACATTGCCAGAAAAGCACTGAATGGAAGTGGAGTCGATCTGCCGTTGAAAGAAATCGTTATCGATACTGACGGGCAGGTAAAATAAAGAAACGAAGCAACTTGACTTAGTTTTTAGAATTTTTTAGAATTAACAGACTTAGAGCAGACTTATAGTAAGTCGGGCCCTTAAGCAGTGGATGTAGAATCCGCAGGACTAAGTGACTAGCCTGCGGATTTTTTTATACAAAATTCCAGCGCGTAATCAACTACCTTAGGGAGTAAAGTGCCTTGAAAAACTCAGCACCGGCCCAAAATATGAACTACAACATTAACCAGCTTCAAGGCCTCAGCGAGGCTGAAGCAGTTCACAGATCGAAAGTGGAAGGCTTCAACGAACTGCCTTCAGCCAAACAAAAAAACGTCTTCTCTATTGCTTTCGACGTGATCCGTGAGCCCATGTTTCTTTTATTAATCGCCTGCGGTATCATTTATCTTTTCCTGGGGGATATGCAAGAAGCACTGATTCTGCTGGCCTTCGTCTTCGTCATCATCGGTATCACTTTCTATCAGGAGCGCAAGACCGAGCGTACCCTGGAAGCCCTGCGGGATCTTTCCAGCCCCCGCGCACTGGTAGTGCGTGATGGACAGCAGAAAAGGATCGTGGGGCGGGAAGTGGTGCGGGGAGATATTTTGATTTTAAATGAGGGCGACCGTGTTCCAGCTGACGCCATCGTGACCGCCTGTACCGATTTCGCCGCTGACGAGTCTCTTTTAACGGGGGAATCCATGCCAGTGGGAAAAAGCCACGGCGATCCGGCCGCGGCTATGGGTCGCCCAGGCGGCGACGATCTATCCTTCATTTTCTCTGGCACATTGGTTGTACGCGGGCAGGGCATTGCCGAGGTTAAGAATATCGGTTCAAATACAGAAATGGGTAAAATCGGCAAATCCCTGCAAAAAGTCGATACTGAAAAAACCCTGCTGCAAAAAGAGACCGGCCTTTTAGTCCGCAACATTGCTATGGTCGGTGCGGGAATTAGCCTGTTAATAGTCATTATCTACGGTTTAACTCGCCATGACTGGCTAAATGGATTATTGGCCGGCCTGACCCTGGGAATGGCCATTCTACCGGAAGAATTTCCGGTAGTACTGACCATCTTTATGGCACTGGGAGCCTGGCGCATTTCACAGCATCAGGTCTTAACCCGCCGTGCGCCAGCTATCGAGACCCTGGGTGCCGCCAGTGTTTTGTGCGTCGACAAAACCGGTACTCTGACCCTTAACCGCATGTCTGTCGCTAAAATGTATGCAAATAAGCAGTATTTAGATCTGACTCAGAAAAAAGATCCCCAAATTCAGGAAAATTTTCATGAGTTAATCGAGTACAGTATTCTGGCCAGTGAAATCAATCCCTCCGACCCCATGGAAAAAGCCTTTAAGGAGTTTGGCAATGCTTATCTAAGGCAAACAGAGCACCTCCACAGCGACTGGGATCTGGTGGGTGATTATAACCTGACCCGGCAGCTTCTAGCCCTTTCGCACGTGTGGAAATCGCCCACCGGCCAAGAATTTATCATCGCTTCCAAGGGTGCGCCTGAAGCGGTCGCGGACCTTTGCCATTTTGACCAGAGTCAGGTTGAAGCTCTTTCTAAACAGGTCGCTGTCATGGCTTCTGAAGGCCTGCGTGTACTGGGTGTAGCTAAAGGCCGGCTCAAGCAAGGATCCTTGCCTGAAGCCCAGCATGATTTTGATTATGAGTTCGTCGGTCTGGTCGGTCTGGCCGATCCTATCCGCCCTTCAGTGCCGGGTGCCATCAAGGAATGTCATACTGCCGGTATACGTGTGGCTATGATCACCGGCGACTATCCCGTTACCGCCCAGTCTATCGCCAGACAAATCGGTTTAATTCCTAGCGACCGATTCATCACTGGTCCGGAAATAGAAAAAATGACCGACCCTGAGCTTCAAGCAAGAATTAAAGATATCAATATCTTTGCCCGCGTGATGCCTGAACATAAATTACGTATCGTCAATGCCTTCAAGGCCAATGGTGAAATCGTCGCTATGACCGGCGACGGCGTCAATGACGCCCCCGCTTTAAAATCCGCCAACATCGGCATCGCTATGGGCGGGCGCGGTACCGATGTCGCCCGTGAAGCTGCCGCATTAGTCTTGTTAGACGACGATTTCTCTTCTATCGTAAGGGCGGTGCGCCTTGGCCGGCGCATCTTCGATAACCTGAAAAAGGCCATGTCCTATATCTTCGCGGTGCACATACCGATTATCGGATTATCATTTTTACCAGTACTGTTTAAATTGGATCTGGTGCTTTACCCGGTACATATCGTCTTCCTGGAGTTGATCATAGACCCGGCCTGTACTCTGGTTTTTGAAGCTGAGAAGGAAGAGAAAGATATTATGCGCCGTAAGCCGCGCAATATCACTCATGGCGTTTTTGGTAAAAGGACTCTGGGCATCAGCCTTATACAGGGGTTGATAGTGATGATAATTACGGTAGGGATGTATACCTATGCCAGTAAAGTCATGCTGATGCAGGTGGCGGAGGCCAGGGCTTTGACCTATACCACCCTTATCCTGGCCAACCTGGGCTTGATTCTTTCCAACCGTTCCTGGTCTAACGCTATCTGGACGACTCTGCGCAGTAAAAATACGGCGCTCTGGTGGGTAACCGCCTGCGCTCTGATATTTTTAACTCTTGTCCTGAATGTGCCCTTTCTGAGAGATTTGTTCGATTTCGCCGCCTTAAGCGGTATGGATATTCTGATAGCTATAATTGCAGCCGCTATAAGCGTTGCCTGGTTTGAAGTCTTTAAACTGGCGAGGGGGAATAAGACCCATTAGGCTGTTTTAAAAGAGGACTTATTTACTTGATTACTTTCAATATCTCTTTAAACAATGGGCTGTCGGCAGTGCCCAGGAGTTCGAAAATTGCCATCTCAGTTGCTGTAATTCTGGCACCTTCGCTCTGCATCCTGGCCAGAGCTATCTCCTTATTAGCCTGAACGCGGGAGGCGACTACATCCGCTACCACCTGCACTTCATAGCCCCGGCTTAAAAGGTCCAGAACGGTCTGATGGACGCAGACATGGGCTTCGATACCGCAGATAAGCACCTGTTTGCGGCCTAAGCGGTTTAATTCCCGTTCGAAACCAGAATCATGACAGCTGTTAAAACAAAATTTAGGCAAAGCTTTAACCTCGGGCATATTCTGCATCAGTTCTGGCACGGTAGAACCCAACCCTTTCGGGTTTTGCTCGGTCAGAATGACAGGGATGCTTAGAACCCTCATCGCCTTAACTAGCTTCTGCGCATTTTCCAAAAGAACGGATTTTTCATGCATCACATTCCAGAGCTTAGTCTGAATATCGATCATAACCAGCACTGTGCGACCAGCTATCAGCTTCATAGGACTACTCCTCAGGATTTATTTATGGGCCATGGAGGACCCGCCTGAAATATCGGTATTGCGAAAGATGGGAGTCCCAAGGTATAAAAACTTGGAAGATTGCTGCAGGTTAATATCAATCCAACCCATTACGTTCATGATAGCTTCAGAGGCCTCGGTCATTTTAACCTGAGCGCTGGTACTTTCATACTCCGACAGGTCCAATTTACTGACTCCCCGGGCATCAATTTTAGTGACCTGTCCGCTGCCTTTAAAAATGGCCTCACTGGCCCCAGAGAGATTCAGTTCCAGGTTTTCTGCCTCAGTGCTGCAATTCAAGATGCTCTTCCCGGATAGAAAGGCCGAAAACGTTTCGGCATTTTTAAAACCGTTGACCGCTGCGCCGGCAGCCTCAGAGAGTGTCAATGTCGAAAGCTCCGGCATGTCGATTTTCAATTTCAAACTGGTAGGAAAAAAGGTAGCCGGAGCTTTAATACTGATATTCAGAGTTTTGCGTTCCATGTTAACCTGTACACGGTTCATCAGGTTTTCATCCGTACTTAGAGTGACTTTAGTTTTCTTAGCCTGAGTGACTTCTACGATAAATGGGCCTTTGATGTTGAGGTTAGAAAAGCCCTCAACTTTAAGATCGTTGTCTATTATTTTGCCTGAGCCGTTCATCGAGCTGCCCACCCTGGTACAGCCGGACAACACCGACAGGAAGAGTAACAAGACGACCAATATTGAAAAATATTTTTTCATTCAACCCCGTTTAAAATGCAGCAAATTATAACCATACTAGCAGGAACCTGAGGAAAAATAAATAGTCGTAACGGGAACCCGCTTTGATCTCAATTTCTTTACTAACCCGGAAGCCGGTGTTATCATTCAAATATAGGCTGAGGAGCCAAATCGATGCCGACCGATGTGATAGTTTATATTATTCTTATTGTGATACTGGTGCTGCTTTCTGCCTATTTCGCGGCCGCAGAGATCGCTTTTATGTCTTTACAGCGTTATAAACTGGAAGCCCTGGTGCAAAAAAATGTCAAAGGCGCACAATTGGTGGCCTGGCTGAAGGAGCATCCTGAACGGTTGCTTTCCACTGTGCTCTTAGGCAATAACCTGGTAAATACCGCCGCCGCTTCTCTGAGCACCGCCCTGGTTGTCTCCATGATGGGTAAGGGTAATGAAAACCAGGCTATCCTGGTTTCCACGTTAATAGTGACCGCCATCATACTGGTCTTTGGGGAGGCTATCCCCAAGACTTCGGCTTCAATACACTCGGAAAAAGTTTCATTGGCGGTTGCCAGGTCTATCAAAGTAGTCTCCTGGGTTTTTACTCCGATCGTGTTATTGCTTAGCTGGATTTCCACCGGCTTCGGTAAACTTTTCGGCGGGAAACCGGTTGGCAATTCTCTAATCGGAGAAGAAGAAATCCGCTTTATGATACGCGCCGGCCTGCGGGATGGTGGCGTCAAGAATTCTGAAGCGGAAATGCTGCATAAGGTTTTTGAATTCGGAGACCGGCCGGCCAGGGAAATCATGGTGCCCCGGACTGAAGTAATCTGGGTTGAAAGCGCCATAAGCGTAGCTGAATTTTTAACCCTTTATCAGAAACACCCTTTATACCGCTATCCGGTTTTTCATGAAAGACGGGATAACGTTGTGGGTGTGCTCTCTCTTAAAGACGTCTTGATGGCCCTGGCCAAAGGCGCGTGCGATCTAAACCGTTCGATTTCCGACCTGGTCAGACCGCCTTATTTTGCCCCTGAGAGCAAACACATTAGTGAGCTTCTTACCGAAATGCGGGCTAATAATTATCATCTATGCGTGGTCATAGATGAATACGGCGGCACCTCAGGCATCATCACCATGACGCAGCTGGTAGAGGAAATCGTGGGTGATGTCAACGATGAACTGGCAGAGACCGGCAAAGAATTTGAGATTATCAATGATACCACCTTCCAGATCAATGGAACCATGCGGATCGAGGACGTAAAAACTGAGACAGGACTGGTACTGCCGGAAGGGGATTATGAGACCGTAGCCGGACTGATTTTGAAAATCCTGGGGCATATACCCAAAACCGGCGAACAGTTAAAATACCGGGATATGAAATTGGTGATCACCCGCGTGAACGGCAATAAAATAGAGGAAATTTTAATTACGAAGGATAAATATGCAGCGACTACGAATCAAGTTTAGCCGGGGGGATGAAATCAAATTCATCTCCCACCTGGATATTGTAAGATTGTGGCAAAGGGCTTTCAACCGGGCCGGAATTGAAATAGCCTATTCCACCGGTTTTACGCCTCACCCACGCATCTCGCTGGCGGCACCGCTGCCACTGGGCGTCACCAGTGAGGCCGAACTAATGGATATCGTCATCATAAAAGGAGTCGCGCCACAATTTTTTGTCTCCGCTCTAAATCAGCAGCTTCCCCCGGGATTGCGGGTAGATAAAGTCTTTCCAATCTCGGCTGAATTGCCGTCACTGCAATCGCAGATAACTAAGGCTGAATACAAAGTCGAAATTGAAACCGCAACTGGTCCCGCTGATATTCTGACAGCTATCAACAATATGCTGGCGCTTGAACATCTGCCCTGGCAGCACCAGAGGGATACCGGACCGCATCTGTACGATCTGCGGCTGTTGATTGACTCCATCTGGACGATCGACTGGCAGGCGCCTGTAGGTGCTCTTGGCATGCGTT
>Ga0114951_10002198_pt1 | contig 22518 bp, 20 predicted proteins | sample AM7aDNAmetaG_FD_88677 | JGI IMG/M metagenome (GOLD analysis project Ga0114951, IMG submission 88677) | Freshwater microbial communities from Finland to study Microbial Dark Matter (Phase II) - AM7a DNA metaG | ecosystem: Environmental > Aquatic > Freshwater > Lake | place: Finland: Lake Alinen... | reverse complement strand
GATGAGCTGCTAAAGCTGAAGCCCTTAAACCAATCGCTTCAGTCCGAATACTTTCGGTTGCATCCTCCCCATTTAAGAGGATTTGCCCTTTTTCGAATGAAATCAATAACTTAGGCACTAAAAAACCTAACTCTGGACCATTTTTTACATCGATTCCCTCTTTCTCACTTGCCAGGGCTACCAGACGATAAAGTGCCCCGCTATCCAGATAATGAAAACCCAACTTCTCCGCCACTAAAGACGCAACCGTCCCTTTTCCAGAGGCGGTAGGTCCGTCAATCGCGATAACCGGGGCTAATGTCATTAAATTAACAAGTAAGTATTAACTGACTATCTTTGCAAATTCTGCAAAGTAAGTTGGGAAAGTTTTGGCAACACAGTTTGGATCATTAATCTTCAAAGTATTTGGGCCAAGGGCAGCCAAAGAAAAACACATTGCCATGCGATGGTCATCGTAGGTATCAATACCTTCAGAAGGCGAGCGCCAATCATCCAGCTTCTTGGGGGCGCTAACAACAATATAGTCCGCACCCTCCTCAACAATGGCTCCTACCTTCTTTAATTCTTTTGCCATCGCTGCAATACGATCGGTTTCTTTAACGCGCCAACTGGCAATGCCATTTAAGCGAGTCTCACCGTCAGCAAACAGAGCGGCGACTGCCAATGTCATTGCCGCATCGGGAATCTCTGTGCAATCAATCGTGATGCCCTTCAGTGTGCCATCTGCATTCTTGACGCCTGACACTTCAATCCAATCTTCACCAGCGGTAATATCTGCACCCATCAGAGCGAGGGCATCTGCAAAAGCAACATCCCCCTGAATGCTATCTTTACCAACGCCTAGAACGCGAACCGGTCCACCACCAATAGCGCCAAGCGCCAAGAAGTAGGATGCCGAAGACGCATCGCCTTCAACAGATAATTGACCAGGACTCTTATAGACTGCATCAGAAGTCTTCTTAGGAATCACGAAAGACTGCGCATCAGGACATGCAACATTCACGCCAAAGCGTGCCATTAATTTCAGTGTGATTTCAATATAAGGACGAGAAATGAGTTCGCCAATCACTTCAATACGCACTGGCTCTGTTGCGACTAAAGGCAAAGCCATTAACAATGCCGTGAGAAATTGACTAGATACATCTCCGCGGACCTTCACGACATCTTTAATCTGAATATTCGCTGAAGAAATTTGGATTGGTGGGTAGCCTTCTTGCAATTCGTAAGCAATATCGGCGCCAACCTGTCGCAAACCATCTACTAGGTCGCGAATGGGGCGTTCATGCATCCGCGCTACCCCTGATAAACGGTAGTTACCGCCCTGCATAGCTAATGCAGCCGTAAGGGGGCGAATAGCGGTACCAGCATTGCCCATAAAGAGATCAGCCTCGCGCACCGGGAACTGACCACCACAACCATTGACGATGCAAACATTATTTGGCTGGTCAATCACAGACAAGCCCAGGGTACGTAAAGCATTACGCATAACCTGCGTGTCATCAGCGTCCAATAAATTGGTGAGGGTAGTTTGACCTGATGAGAGTGCCGCCAAAAGTAAGGCACGATTAGAGATACTTTTAGATCCAGGTAAAACAATCGAGCCTTGAGCTCGAGTAAATGGTCCTATTTCAATACTGGGTAACGCACTGATTAAGACACTCATTAAAGTGCATCCAAATCTTGGCGCGCTTTACTCGCCTTATTGAATAATTTTTCTAAACCAGCACCATCGTTTTCAGAGATCAATTTGCGCATATGGTTCACGATCAAAAGATACTGATCCAACTCTTTCAGAATAGCGGTGCGATTACCTAAGCAAATATCGCGCCACATCTCAGGGCTCGATGCAGCAATGCGTGTGAAATCTTTAAAGCCTGCACCCACATGACTGAGTTTTTGATCAACGTCTTCTGAGTTAACTACGCTAGCCATTAAGGCATAAGAAAGAATATGAGGCAAATGAGAAACTGCCGCATAGATTGCATCATGTTGTACGTTTGAGATCTTTTTTACAACTGAGCCAACAGACTCCCAAAAACCAACAATCAGTGCAGTATCTTCTGGAGAGTTCTCTTGTATGGGGCAAACAATTGTTTGTTTACCCTGAAATAAATCCGCCTTAGCGGCACCAGCACCATGCTGAGCGCCACCAGCGATGGGATGGGCCGGCACAAACTGACACGCCTTCTTGCCCAACACTTCTTTAGCAGCCAAGATCACATCACCTTTGGTGCTGCCAGCGTCGGTAATCATGGTCTTCGATTCAAGATGAGGTTCGATAGCTTCAAATGCAGCTCGCATCTGAGCAACCGGCACACACAAAACAATCACATCGGATTGTTTAGCGGCATCCACTAAATCCACTACGCCATCAATCGCACCCATCTTTTGCGCTTGATCTACATTTTCTTTACTACGGCCAACACCCAAGACCTTAGTCACTACACCAGCTTGTTTCAGAGCTAACCCCAAAGAGGCACCAATCAGTCCAACACCCACAATGGTGACGGTACCAAACTGAGCTTTAGTTGTAGTCATGATTTAGCCAAAATTTCACGGAAAGCATTGATGAAGGCAGCATTTTCTTCTGGCAGGCCAATGGAAATACGTAACCATTTTGGCAGGCCGTAATTACCAACCGGCCGAACAATGATGCCGCGTTTGAGTAAGGCTAAATTGACTCTCACACCTGCCTCATCATCTTCGCCCACTTTAACCAAGACAAAGTTACCAGCCGATGGAAGATAAGTCAGCCCCATCTCAGTAAATGCCTGAGTTAACTGCAGATAACCAGCGCGATTGACCTCATAACCTTGTCGTAAAAACGCGCTGTCTTGAAATGCAGCAATTGCTGCAGCTTGAGCAAGGCTGTTGACATTAAAGGGTTGGCGAATGCGATTGAGTAAATCCGTTAACGCAGGTTGCGCAACGCCATAGCCTATCCGTAAACCGGCTAAACCGTAGGCCTTAGAAAAGCTACGCGACAAAATCATATTGGGGAAACGCTTCACCCAGGCAATGGCGTCATAGCGTTGCTCAGGCGCAAGATACTCGTTATAAGCCTCATCCAACACGACCACAACATTGGCTGGCACAGCTTGCAAGAATGATTCAATCTCGGCTGGCTGCAAATAACTGCCAGTAGGATTATTCGGGTTTGCCACAAAAACTAACTTCGCTTTATCGCCAGAGGACTGAACCGCTTTGAGCATTGCTGGCAAATCGTGGCCGTAGCTTGCAGTAGGTGCAACCTCAATAGCACGCGCACCAACTGCTTGCGAAGCTAGTGGGTATACGGCAAACGCATGGCGTGAAAAAATAATATCGTCACCCAGTTGCGCAACCGCACGAGCAGCTAACTCCAAAATGTCATTGCTGCCATTACCTAAAGTAATCCAATCAGCAGGGACATCTAGACGCTCAGACAATACCTTTTTTAGTTCAAAGCCATTGGAGTCTGGGTAGCGCCCTAAATCACCTGCGGCAGCTAGCATGGCGTCTTGCGCTGACTTTGGCATGCCTAGCGGATTTTCATTGGAAGCGAGCTTCACAATTTTGCTTTCATCCAAACCATACTCACGCGCCACCTCACTAATAGGGCGACCGCCGACATACGGCGCAATTGCTTGAATATGTTTTAAACCCAGTTTTGAAGTCATTACCAATAACGTACGTTATAAATTCGTTAAACCGCTGAGCGAGGATAAGAGCCCAACTTCTTATAGAAAGCAGCTGTATTTTTTAATTCTTCTAAAGCCTTGACCACCTTTGCATCATCAGCATGACCAGCAATATCAATATAAAAGTGATACTCCCAAGTGCCTTTACGAGCTGGGCGTGATTCAAAGCGATTCATGGATACACCATGCTTCGCTAAAGGCGCTAATAAACTATGTACCGCACCTGGTTGGTTATCCACCGATAACACCAAAGAGGTTTGGTCGTCACCTGTAGGCTGACATAAATAATCACCAATCACCACAAAGCGTGTGCGATTGTGTGGGTCATCCTGAATCTGCAAGGCAACCGCTTGCAAACCGTAAGCTATTTGAGCGGGATCGCCGGCAATCGCGGCCAAACTAGGATCTGCTGCAGCCATGCGAGCAGCTTCAGCATTACTACTGACCGCTTGACGCTTTAACTGAGGCGCGTGCTGACTCAACCATTGCTGACATTGCGCCAAAGCTTGAGCGTGCGCACAAACAGTCGTAACACCATCTAAGTTGCCGCTCTTACTGAGTAAATGATGATGAATCGGCAATACAACCTCACCACTAATTTGCATTGGAGAATCCAAGAGCAAATCTAATGTACGCGAGATGGCACCTTCACTGGAGTTCTCTACAGGAACTACGCCAAATTGTGCGGCACCTTTTTCTACTGCCTTGAATACCTCATCAAGACTGACGCAAGGCAAGCCAGCAATGGAAGTTCCAAAATAGGTTTGGGCAGCTTGCTCGGAAAAGGTCCCAACTGGGCCTAAATAGGCAATCGTTTGGCGAGCTTCAAGCGCTCTACATGCCGACATAATCTCGCGCCAGATAGCAGCAATGCCATCAGGCAATAAAGGGCCCACATTAATGTCCTGCAGTCTTGTCACAACCTGACGCTCACGCTCAGGCCGAAATACTGGTGATGAGAACCCACCTTTGACATGCCCAACGTCTTGAGCAGCTTTTGCCCGCTGACTTAAAAGCTCCAGAATCTGGGCATCTAAGGCATCAATTTTTTCTCGTAAGGGTGCGAGACGCTGTTCTTCCGTACTCATTAAGCCCGCCTTTCAAAGTCGCGCATAAATTCAATCAAGGCTTGTACGCCTTCTAAGGGCATTGCATTGTAAATACTGGCTCGCATTCCGCCAGCAGCCTTATGACCGCGCAAAGCAGCCAAACCAGCAGCATTCGATTGAGCCAAGAACTCTGCGTTTAAATTCTCATCCTTCAAGAAGAAGGTGACATTCATTCTAGAGCGATATTGCTTTGTCACGCGATTCTCATACAAGCTACTTTGATCAAGGAAGTTATAGAGCAAATCTGCTTTTGCTTGATTGCGCTTCTCAATCGCCTTGACACCACCCTGCTTCAGTAGCCACTTGAATCCCAGCCCAGCCATATAGATCGAGAAAGTTGGCGGGGTATTAATCATGGACTGGGTATTTGCCTGTACGGACCAATCCCAAATTGTCGGAGTGATGCCCATACTGTGGCCCAGCAAATCTTTGCGAACGATTACTATCGTCACGCCTGAGGGGCCAATATTTTTTTGGGCGCCCCCAAACCAAACGCCGCACTTCGTAATATCCATCTCTTTAGAGAGAATGTTGCTAGAGATATCGGCAACCAATGTTGTATTGCCAACATTGGGCACATCAGGAAACTCCACGCCACCAATCGTTTCATTGGCGCAGTAATGCACATACGCTGCATCATCAGAGAGTTGCCATGTTGATCGGGCGGGAATGGTGTTGAATTTTTCAGCAGCAGATGAAGCGGCAAGATTTGCTGTACCGTATTTCTGCGCCTCTTTAAAAGATTTCTCAGACCAAACGCCCGTCACAATGAAATCCGCTTTAGGGCCCTTCTTAGCCAAGGGCATTAAATTCATTGGAATAGCTGCATTCTGACCAATACCACCACCTTGTAGCAACAAGATCTCGTAAGTATCAGGAATGTTCATTAAAGTGCGCAGGTCTTGCAACACTTCTTCGTAGACCGCCATGAACTCTTTGCTACGGTGACTAATCTCCATCACACTAGTGCCGAGCCCTTGCCAGTTGAGCATTTCATCAGCAGCCTGCTTCAACACCTCTTCAGGCAAGGTAGCAGGCCCCGCTGCGAAATTAAAGATGCGGCGGTCAAACGTCATGATGGCTTACTAGTCTTTAATCGATGCCAGCTTAGGCATCACCAGCAGCATCGGAATCAGAATCAAGCGCTGGATCAGCAGATACATCACCCTCTTCCGCATCATCACCTTCTTCATCCGAATCGCTTTCAGCAATACGCTGCAAACCGGATAAACGAGTGCCCTCATCAACGTTAATCAAAGTCACACCTTGTGTGGCGCGACCCATCTCACGTATCTCAGACACGCGTGTGCGCACTAAGATTCCGCCAGTGGTGATCAACATAATTTGATCTTCAGGAGATACCAAAGCAGCAGCAACCACTTTACCGTTACGCTCAGATGTCTGAATCGCAATCATGCCTTTGGTACCACGTCCATGACGTGTGTATTCACCAATTGGAGTGCGTTTACCGAAGCCATTTTCAGTAGCCGTTAATACGCTCGTTGGAATTGGATTGCCTTCTGAATCCACAGTACTAGCCTCTGCGCCTTCAGTTGCTTCAGCAGGAGCGACCAACATAGCGATAACTTGTTGACCAGCGACCAAGTTCATACCGCGAACACCGCGGGCAGTACGACCCATAGGACGCACATCATTCTCATCAAAGCGAACTGCTTTACCAGCATCAGAGAACAGCATCACATCATGTTGACCGTCTGTTATCGCTGCGCCAACTAAGAAGTCATTCTCATTCAAGTCAACCGCAATGATGCCGGCTTTACGTGGATTAGAGAAATCAGACAAGCGCGTCTTCTTCACGGTACCTAAACTGGTTGCCATGAATACGTAATGATCATCTTGGTAGCCTTTAATTGGCAAAATCACAGTGATCTTTTCACCTTCAATCAGCGGGAACATATTGACGATCGGTTTGCCACGTGAGTTGCGACTACCTTGCGGCACTTCCCATACTTTCAACCAATACATGCGACCACGATCGGAGAAGCAAAGAATGATGTCGTGCGTATTGGCAACGAATAAAGTTTCAATCCAATCTTCATTCTTCGTTGCAGCAGCTTGCTTACCGCGGCCACCGCGTTTTTGCGCACGGTACTCACTCAATGGCTGGCTCTTCATATAGCCAGTATTGGAAAGTGTCACCACCATATCTTGCGGCGTGATCAAATCTTCAGTGAATAACTCAGTCGCATTCATTTCAATGAATGAACGGCGACCGCTATCACCACCTGCAATACCGAACTCAGCTTGCACTTCTTTAAGCTCAGTCTCAATCACAGAAGTAACGCGCTCTGGCTTGGCAAGTAAATCAAGCAGATCAAAAATCTCTGACATGACTTCTTTGTACTCATTCACAATCTTGTCTTGCTCAAGGCCAGTCAAGCGTTGCAGACGCATCTGCAGAATTTCTTGTGCTTGGCTATCGGATAAACGATACAAGCCAGTCGTCTGCATCCCGTACTCAGGCAACAAACCTTCAGGGCGATAGGCATTACGTCCACCAAGAGTATCCGTCTCGGCGCGCGCTAACATCTCACGCACCATTGAAGAATCCCATGGCTTGCCCATTAACTCTTGTTTAGCAACTACCGGATTAGCAGCAGCTTTAATAATGGCGATGAACTCATCGATATTGGCCAATGCAACTGCCAAACCTTCTAATACGTGACCACGCTCACGCGCTTTGCGTAATTCAAAAATCGTACGACGCGTTACTACTTCGCGGCGATGCTGCAAGAAATACTCAAGCATCTGCTTCAAGTTCAGTAGGCGTGGTTGGTTATCAACCAAGGCCACCATATTCATACCGAAGTTATCTTGCAGTTGTGTGCTCTTATAGAGGTTGTTTAGAACCACCTCTGGAACTTCACCACGCTTGAGCTCAATCACAACGCGCATACCTGACTTGTCAGACTCGTCACGCAAATCAGAAATACCTTCTACTTTTTTCTCATTCACTAACTCGGCAATACGCTCAAGCAAGTTCTTTTTATTCACTTGATATGGCAGCTCATCAACGATGATGGCCTGGCGTGCACCTTTATCAAGATCTTCGAAGTGAGTCTTGGCACGCATCACCACACGGCCACGGCCAGTGCGATAGCCTTCGCGCACACCTTGAACGCCATAAATGATTCCAGCCGTTGGAAAATCCGGTGCCGGAATGATTTCAATCAACTCATCGATCGTGCACTCTGGGTTATGCAGCACGTGTAAGCAGGCTGTAACCACCTCATCCAAGTTATGGGGAGGGATGTTGGTCGCCATACCCACCGCAATGCCTGAACTGCCGTTAATCAGCAAATTAGGCACTTTTGCAGGAAGAATCAGGGGTTCTTTCTCGCTACCATCGTAATTTGGCCCAAAATCGACTGTTTCCTTGTCCAAATCAGCCAAAAGCTCATGGGCTATCTTGCGTAGGCGGATCTCGGTATACCGCATCGCAGCAGCATTATCGCCGTCCACGGAGCCAAAGTTACCCTGTCCATCAACCAACATATAGCGCAAAGAAAAATCCTGTGCCATACGAACAATGGTGTCATAGACCGCAGAATCGCCATGCGGATGGTATTTACCGATGACATCGCCAACTATACGGGCAGATTTTTTGTAAGCTCGGTTCCAATCGTTGTTTAATTCATACATCGCAAATAAGACCCTGCGATGAACCGGCTTCAGACCGTCACGCACGTCTGGCAGGGCTCTGCCGACGATGACGCTCATTGCGTAGTCCAAATAGGACCGCCGCATTTCGTCTTCGAGGGATATTGGTAGTGTTTCTTTAGCGGCTTGTTCCATTTGGAAATAATATCATTTTGATGACAGGTAGCCCCTATGCTAAGATTCTGTCAGTTTGTACGAAATTGAGATGTGTCGCTTTGCGGTCTTTTGCTTCAAAGTAGGGCGAATTACATTTAAGTTTGACTTTAATTAAAAAGAGATTTTTGAGGACTAAAAATGAACAAAACCCTAAAACTGTTGCTCGCTTCTGTTATTACCGTTTCTGCAACCGCAGCAATGGCATCTGATAACTGGCAAAACGGCGACGGCGCCCTAAACTGGAAAAATGGCGACGGCACATTGTGCTGGCGTGATAACAGCTGGACTCCAGCAACTGCTGCTAAAGGTTGTGATGGTGCTCTAGCTCCTAAAGCTGCTGCCGCTTCTGGTGTTAGCCAAAGCAAAATCACTTTGCAAGCTGACACACTCTATGACTTCAACAAGTCTGATTTGAAACCAGAAGGTAAAGCTACTCTGGACAAAATCGCTGCTGACTTGAAAAAGATCAAATTAGAAGTGATCATTGCTGTTGGTAACACTGATAGCGTTGGTACAGATGCATACAACATGGCTCTTGGCCAACGTCGTGCTCAGTCAGTAAAAGCTTATTTGACAAGCAAAGGTGTTGACGGTAGCCGTATTTACACAGAATCAAAAGGCAAGAGCAATCCAGTTGCAAGCAATGCAACTGCTGAAGGCCGCGCTAAAAACCGCCGTACCGACATCGAAGTTGTTGGTACAGCTGCTAAGTAATTCTTTTTACTTGTAAAAAAGCCCGCTTCTTGCGGGCTTTTTTATTTCCGCTATATTCGTAACAAGCCCAAAACACCAGTACTACCTGAGTAAACACATGAACGTCGACCAATCTGAAATTGATAAATTTAGCGCCCTAGCCCATCGCTGGTGGGATCCAGAGAGTGAATTTAAGCCACTACATGCCATCAATCCGCTGCGCCTATCTTGGATTAAATCCTTTGTAGATCTGAATGGTAAAAAAGTATTGGATGTGGGTTGTGGTGGTGGCATTCTCGCGGAATCTATTGCGCAATCAGGGGCAGATACCTGCGGCATTGATCTGTCTCAAAAAGCATTAAAAGTTGCTGAGCTACATGCTCTCGAGGTCGGAGCTACTCTGTCATACCGATCGATCGCAGTAGAAGCTTTAGCCGAAGAACAGCCAGAACAATATGACGTGGTCACTTGCATGGAAATGCTCGAACATGTTCCAGACCCAGCTTCTGTAGTCCGCGCTTGCGCCAAACTCTGCAAGCCAGGTGGCACGCTTTTCTTTAGCACTTTAAATCGCAGCCCGAAGTCCTACTTATTTGCCATTATTGGCGCTGAGTACCTACTGCGACTGCTCCCTAAAGGCACTCACGAATACGCAAAATTTATCAAGCCTTCTGAACTAGTGGGATTTACCCGTCAGGCTGCTCTAGAGATGATTGGCATGAAGGGTTTGAGCTACAACCCCTTAAGTCAGGTTTATAGCCTTGGTGATGATGTGGATGTGAACTACATGATTGCCGTAAGTAAATGAGTCAGAGTCAGCACCAAAGCCATTATCACGGGGTCTTTTTTGATTTAGACGGCACATTAGCTGATACCGCACCTGATTTAGTGGCTGCCACCAATCAACTCCTGAGCGCTCGCAATCTTCCTTTGAAGCCTTATGAGCAATTGCGCCCTTGCGCGTCTGCAGGAGCCCGTGGATTGATTGGCGGTGCCTTTGGTATCGATACCAAGCATCCCGACTTCATTCCCTTGCGTGATGAATTTTTCGCCAACTATGAAAAAGCCTTATTTGTTCATAGCAAGTTATTTGAAGGTATGGAACACCTGCTAAATCAGCTCGAGAGCGCACAACTTCCTTGGGGAATTGTCACCAACAAAAGTGAGCGCTTTACGAACCCCTTGGTTGATCTCATGGGGCTGAGCCAAAGATCCATCTCAACTGTTTCTGGCGATACAACACCGCACTCAAAACCCCATCCAGAACCCATTCTGCATGCTGCCAGAATCGCCAATCTCGATCCAAACAAGTCCCTTTATGTTGGGGACGACATAAGAGACGTCATTGCTGGTAAGGCAGCGGGAATGAAGACTGTGGCAGCTGCATATGGCTACTGTGGTTGTGAAGAGCCCCCAGAAGCCTGGGGAGCGGATTTCATCATCCAAACCCCGCAAGAATTACTCCAAATCATCTTCCCCAGTAGGGCTTAGTTAGCAATCCTCAAGATATTGAGCAATTTAAGGCCAGCGGCCTTAAAATAGACATTCCAGTGCATGAACTCCGGGGTCGACATGGTTTCGACGTGGATTACAAAGCATCAAGGGCATACCGAGGACCCGTTATCTCGTAAATCAATGGGAATGTAATAACTGCAAACGACGAACGTTTCGCACTAGCCGCTTAATTGCGGTTGCCCCTGAACTGATTCTCTCTTGGGTCAGCTAGCGAAAGCTAGATCAGGGTCATTTACAAGAGATAAGACCATTTCATGTCACGGGGAATGGTTCGAAAATTTAGTGAATCGCGAGCGTGGAACATGTCAGTCTGTGACTAGCTAGCTAAATTAAATGACACGACTAAGTATGTAGAACTTGCTGTAGAGGATTTGCGGACGCGGGTTCGATTCCCGCCGACTCCACCATTTTGAAGTATGTAACAGTCCAACGCCACCCACCAGGGTGGCGTTTTTCTTTACAAATAGTCGCACTGATAGCCATCACATCAATTAAATTGGTAACTCATCCCTGCCTGAAAGTTTAACGGGGCACCGGGGAAGATTCCATCTGGACTTCTACTAGCAATATATCTCTTATCAAATACATTATTCACAATCCCAAATACTTTCCAGTCTTTGCTAATGGCATAGTTTGCGCTCCAATTCACGGTAGCAAAAGCAGGTATCTGACCCAATGTGCCAATAGTATTTTGTGCTGCTGTATTAGCTGAATCTGCATACTGAGCTGAGACATAATTTAGACTCAACAGGGTATTGAAATGATTCTTTTGGTAATTAATTCCAAGGTTTGAAGTAAGGTCAGGGGTATAAGGAATGCGATTCCCATCTCTACCCAAAGAGCTGGCACCAATAAATTTCGCTACTGGAATATAGGTAGCATTACCCTTAAGACTCCAGTTGGAGCTAAGCTCATAGCCCAAGGCCAACTCCATACCTTGGTGTAAGCTTTTACCTCCATTCGCCTTTGTAATTCCCGCCGCCAAACTTTGGTTCACAATCTGATTGCTAAAGTTCATACTAAAAACTGCGGTGTCGAATGAAAATTGGCCAGACCGGCCGCGTAAACCTAATTCCATATTGGTTGAACGCTCTGGATCTAATTGCTGATCAACCCCCTTATCATCAATTGCCGTCGATAGCTGAGCAGGTGCAAAGCCTTTGTAAATGCTGCCATAGATCTGAGCCTGTGGCATCAACTGCCAAGTTGCGCCAATTTGCGGGACAGTTTCTATATTTTTAGCATTACCAGCCTTGCCGGTAATCACATTCGAGCGATTTTGGTTATAGCTCTCAACGCGTACTCCAGGGATCAAGTTGAAATTTTCACTCAGTAAGAATCGGTTTTCGGCATACATGGCAACCGAGTTTGCCTTGTTTTCCTCATGAAGGGAGAGGCGGCCGGAATGCGCAAAGGTTTGAGATGTCACCACTTGATTAGATTGCGATTCGGTATGTAAGCGAATGCCAAAATCAATCTCGTTTTCAACGCCAAGCGCATTGTAAGCGTGTGACAATCGAGAGTCTAATCCGAGCATTTGATACTCTCGATTGCGACCAGCTAAACAATCTACACCCGCATTACAAGCCCTATAAATAGTGGCATCTTGCGTGCGATTAACAATCGATTGCCTCCAATAGTCTCTTGTTATTCTGCTCCAATACACCAATGTATTCATCTTGGTATCGGCGCTGATCTCTAAAGCATGATTTACATCTACTGCATTTCTTTGTGTGATGAAATCATCATTCGGAGCCGGATTACTGCTTGACTTATTGGCATATTGATTGGGTCGCAAGCCAACATAAGAGGTATTGATATTGTTATCGTAATGAGTGTATTTGAGGCTTAGCCACTGATCTCGAGAAATCTCAATACCGCCTTTGAGTAATATGTCGTACATCTTAAAGCCATTGTTTTGATATCCATTTGATTCCGATTGAATAATATTTAACCCACCTACCGCACCATTTGAGTCAGACCTTCCCCCAGCCTCAATTTCAGCTAAGTGATAGCCATAGTTACCAGCTTTCCCAGTAAGCTTGAAGCCCTGGGTTGGTGTTTTTGTCAGGTAATTAACCACACCTCCAATATTTGCAGGGCCATACTTCAATCCTGATGCACCCTTTAAGACTTCAATCCCACTCATTCTCTCCGCTGGAGGGCTGTAATAAGCTGCATTCGAAATAAATAAACTGGGCTGTATCGGAGCGCCATCCTCCAACAATAAAACCTTCGAACTACGACTTGGATTTAATCCTCTAATACCAATATTCGGGATGGAGCCAAGCCCACCCTCATCGCCGCGAATATTAATACCTGGAATAGTTTTCAAAGCATCCTGTAATGATTGCGGCTGCAATATATCCAGCTGTTTTTGATTAATAACATCGACTGTGCCGGGAATTTTTGAAAGCGCATTGTCTTCACGCCCGACAATATCTATTCTTGGTAGCTCTATATCTTGCGCATTTGTTAAATTTGAAAAAGATACCCCATATAACAGCGCAGCTAATGAAACTAAGGCTAGCTTATTTTGACCATGCCAAACATCTTGATGCTTCATATACCATCTCCAGTGATAACAACAAAAAATCGCTGGCTATATGCATATGAAAATGCTCTTGCTGGCTAACAATTACTTAAAATTCATTTCGTCAAAATTAACTTTCTTAATTTAGTCACGCGCAATTGATATCGGTGACCATCATGCAATATAAATACCAATTTTCCGGGGCCTAAAAAGGTATCGCTCAAAACTGTCTTGGGCATTTCTGGGGCTGATTGATTCAATTTAGATTCAGAGCTCGAAATATTTTTCTCAATCATTCCTTAGCCTTGTAATGTAAATTGCACGGGAACTTGGAAACAGTCATTGGTAACTCGATTGCCATACCCAGAAATGGGCAAGAATTTCCACTGTGCAAGAGTATGAAGAGTTGATTCATCTAAACTCTTATGCCCTGAACCATGGAGAATGCTGAGCTTATCGACCGTCCCTGTTTGATTGATGCAAAGCTTGGCAGTCACGACGCCTTCCTCTTTTAGACGCCTACTGCTTAAGGGGTATTTTGGTCTTGGGTTATAAATTTGCTGCCTAGGATATTTACTGGAAGAACTAGAGCTCTTACTGGCGATCTCTAAAGACTGCTCAGAAGCAGTCTGTGCTGATGTAGTGGCTTGTAATTGTTTTTCAGACCCTGAAATTGAAGGTTTTTGTACGCTTATGGATTTGCTAGCTCCTGCATCAATGATATTTGCAATCATGATCTCTTCAAAGATAGGGGCTCTCTCCTTGCTAAATGATGCCATGCCAAGCAACACAAGAATGTGCGTACCAACTACCAAACTAACAATGGATGAATTACCAAGCCCTAAGCGAAAGCGCAAAATTTACCCTAAATGAAAATGGTTCTCATTTATTTTAAGGAAGGTGCTTTGTATTAACAACCCTTCTAGACTTACGTGTAGACGGTATAGGGATATTCAGACGAATACTATTTCGAGCACAATCGCCAAAGTGAGGTGACTTCGGCAGATCTAGCAGCATGCAAAGCATCTGTTTGATCAAAGACTTTTTTGTGTTGCGGCTTGGTATCTTCTCGCTTTTGAACTCGCAGTCCTGCTTGCTCAATCCATTCCAGTAACTCCACTCTTGTGCGTAGGCCAAGATGCTCTGCAAGATCTGACAGAATTAACCAGCCCTCACCATCGGGTAATAGATGCTCTTTAAGCCCCGCTAAAAAACCTTTCAGCATGCGGCTCTCTGGATCATAGACGGCGTGCTCTAGCGGTGAACTCGGTCTTGCTGGCAGCCAAGGTGGATTGCACACAATCAATGCAGCCCTACCCTCTGGAAACAAATCGGTTTTCTGGATTTCAATTTGCGAAGAGAGATCCAGTCTGTCGATATTGTCTTGGGCACAAGCAATCGCACGATCATCCACATCAGTGGCAATAATTTTTTGGATATCGCGCATTGCCAAAACAACCGATAGAGCACCGGTCCCCGCACCAATATCGAACGCAAGAGAATTTGTACTGACTGCTTTTGGCCAAGATGCATTGCAAACCAATTGAATGTATTCACCGCGCACGGGAGAAAAGACGCCGTAATGCGGATGCACACAGATTGGCTCATCTCCTCTTGCCAGAATCGGCACACCATTCTTACGCCACTCATGCGCACTAATGACCCCAAGTAATTCACGCAAGGAAACCACATAAGAATCGGCTTGCTCTCCATAAACATCAAGACAGGCTTGCTGGACATCTGGCGCTCGACGCAAGGAAATGGAATGATCCGCATTGACTTGAATCAGCAGCATTCCCAAAATGCGAGCACGCTGCGACTGGGCTAAACGATGCAGATTGAAAGTATCCAGCGGACTCTTGGTTTTCTCTTTATTAAGCTTATCAACCCTTTTAGATTTTTTAGTAGGTGTATCTACCCGCCTTACTAAGGCCTGCAAAAGTTGGCGGGCATTCTGAAAGTCGCCGCGATACAGTATTGCCGTACCCTCACACGCCAGACGGTAAGCGATATCAGCCGTTAAGGTGTCATCAGCAATCTGAATTTTTTTATGAGGGGCAATCCCATTTTCGGAGTGCCACTTGGCGGAACAGGCTTGTCCACCCTCATCCCAGTGAATCATTAAGAAACCACGAAGCGGTTGTTTTGATAATCGTCAATCGCCTGCTCTATCTCGGCACGGGTATTCATGACAAAAGGGCCATGTTGAACAATCGGTTCATGCAAAGGCAGCGCTGCCAACACAATCCATTGCGCGCCAGTAGCGCCAGCCTTCACCTTTAATTGATCGCCCTTACCAAGCACTACAGCAGCTTGCTTAGGAACGCTTTTCAGGGGTTCGCCCACTTCCAACTCGCCTTCGTAAACATAGAGAAATGCATTATGTGCCTCAGGCACAACATGCTCAAACTCTTCACCTGGGGGTAAATGCACATCTAAAAATAATGGGGCGGTAGTAATTCCCTGAATGGGACCTTGAATGATTTCGCCCTTACTTTCATAAGAGCCAGCAATCACTTTGACAGACCCGCCATTAGCCAAAGATAGCTTGGGAATATCTTCCACTTGAATATCTTGATAACCCGCTGCCTTCATCTTTTCTTTTGCAGGCAAATTAATCCACAACTGAAAGCCACGCATCGCTCCGCTAACCTGCTGAGGCATCTCCGAGTGAATAATGCCGCGCCCTGCGGTCATCCACTGCACTCCACCCGTTTTTAAATGCCCTTGATTACCGAGGTGATCCTCATGCAACATGTGGCCCTCTAACATGTAGGTCACAGTTTCAAAGCCACGATGAGGGTGAGCTGGAAAGCCAGCAACATAGTCATTTGGATCATTAGATGAAAACTCATCCAACATTAAAAACGGATCTAATCGGACTTGCTGTTGCCCACCCAAACTTCGACGCAACTTAACTCCAGCGCCATCAGATGTAGCAATTCCAGGAATAACGGTTTGAACATTACGAATCATGTCTTGCTGACTATTTACCCTTAGGCTGGCGGATGATCTTCTGGATTAACATCCAAAGCGATCAAGAAACGCGACACCATGTTGTAAGCAGCAATTACCGTAACCAATTCAACCGTATCGGTACTTCCCAATGCTTTTTGTAAGCGCTTCATTAACTCTGGATCAACTTTGATATTGCGGGTCATCTGGAAGGTTAAATCTGCCGCATCATTTTCCACTTGTGAAAATAGATTTTTCGGGAAACTGGCTTGTCCAATTAAACGCAGGCCTTGAACTTGCTCTTCGGTACCGCCAGCCTTTTTAAAAGGAGGAGCATGGTGGAAGAACTCGTACTCGGCACCATTGAGAACGGCCACACCACACATAGCTAACTCACGCAGCTTAGGATCCAAGGATAAGTTATTGCGAATCTCACCAATAAAATGATTCCATCCTTCTGCGATTGGCACGCTATGCAAGAGCATGCGATCTAAATTAATAAACTGACCGCCACGACGTTGACGAATGGCGGCGACCAAATCAGCAGGCTCAGCCAAATCCATTGGCTGGTAAGGAATTAAACGTTCAGTCATAAATACTTTCTCAATGTCTCAGCGCGATAACTTGCTTATTGCGCTGTTTCTTTAATATTGTTCTCAATCACAAACTTGCCCCACACAGCAATCTGTTTGCCAATGAAATCGCGCAATGCCTCAGGATTACCGGCAACAATTTCAATGCCTTGCGCCTTGAATTTATCAGCTACAGCCGGAGTCTTCAGGGCTTTTGTGATAGCGGCATTCATGGCATTCACGATAGCTGGGGGAGTCTTACCTGGTGCCAATACTGCCCACCATGCCGGCGCATTGAAGCCCGGAAAACCACTTTCCGCAACCGTTGGGACATTAGGCAATCCTGGCGCCCTTTTCGTTGTGGTGACTGCCAAAGGAATAATGCTGCCGCTCTCAATATGCGGCTTCACCAAAAACTCTGAGCCAATAGCCAGCTCAACTTGTCCACCTAATGCATCCTGCATTAAAGGACCGCCGCCACGATACGGAATATGGTTCCAATCAAAACCTGCCTGCTTTGCTAAACGAGCCATTGCAAGATGTCCTAGGCTGCCAATACCAATCGAACCATAGCTAAACTGCTTACCGGTCTTAGATAGGTCTACTAACTGCTTAAAACTCGTAATTCCCGATTTTTTGCTAGCAACGAGCACCATTGGGGATGTACCAATTAAAGTCACAGGTGCAATATCTTTAATGGTGTCGTAGGGCAGTTTATCTTTGAGGCTTGGATTAACGCCGTGAGTATCAAACACTACTGCAAAGGTATAACCATCAGGATCGGACCGAGTCATTGCTGAAGTCCCGATCACGCCAGAAGCACCACCAATGTTTTCCACAATGACGTTTTGCTTTAGCTCAGCTTGCAGAGTTGGGGCCAAAATGCGCGCCACCTGATCCACTGATCCACCGGGTGGGAATACAGCGATCAATCGTATGGGTTTTTGGGTGGGCCAAGTGCCGACTCCAGCAGTCTGGGCGCTTGCCACTCCAGATGCTCCAATCAGCAATAAACTAAACAATATGGCTTTTTTAGCCATTTTCAAGAAAATCTGCATGCCACGTCTCCTCTAGGTAAGACGACAAGATTACCACCCCTCGCAGACTGATGTTTGATAATAGAGGGTGTAGCCAATAGAGACTTAGCATGAAACCCATTTTGAACATCGCCGCGTATTTATTTGTCAGCCTTGATGGCTTAGCAGAGCTTCGCGCGAAGATGTTGGATCACTGCAATGCCCTCGAACTCAAGGGAACGATTTTGCTCACCGGCGAAGGAATCAATATGTTCCTGGCGGGCAAAGAAAAAGAGATGCGCAGCTTTTTAGAATGGCTTCGTGCTGATACTCGCTTCAAAATCATCGAAGTTAAAGAAAGTTGGTCCGATGAGCAGCCCTTTAAGAAAATGCTCATCAAACTCAAGAATGAAATTATTCGGATGAATCACCCTGCCATTCGTCCTGAAGAAGGGCGTGCGAACTTCATTACCCCAAAGAAATTACAAGAGTGGCTGGATCGAGGTACTGATGACCTAGGTCGCCCGGTTGTCATGGTGGATACACGCAACGCCTTTGAGGTGGATTACGGCACCTTCGAAAACGCCCTGCACTTCAATATTGAAAAATTTACACAATTTCCTGAGGCGATTAAGGCTAAAAAAGAGGAGCTTGCAGATAAGACCTTAGTGAGCTTTTGTACCGGCGGCATTCGTTGTGAAAAGTCCGGCCTGTATATGCGGGAAATTGGTATGCAACATAGCTACCAATTAGAAGGTGGAATCTTGAAGTACTTTGAAGAGGTTGGCTCCGCGCATTACCAAGGCAGTTGCTTTGTCTTTGATGAGCGCGAAGCCTTAGAGCCCACCCTAGACTCCATACCGGCAGAGCACTCTATTCGTAAGAAGCTCAAAACCGGCTAAGGGAGTTAGGGCTGCATTAAATCGACTTACCGACCAAGGTAAAGTGCTCCACAAATGGCGGTTTAGCGAAGAATGGCCCCACAATGGCGCGCCAGTCTGCAAAGGCTGCAGAGCCCCGAAAGTCAACAGTGTGATTTTCCAGAGTATCCCAGTAAATAAATAGTAGGTAACGGGCCGGGCTTTCAATGCTGTGATTAACCTTAAAACCCTGAAACCCCTTGGATTTAGCTATCACCGTCTCCACCCCACGCAAAATAGCCTCTTCAAACTCCTTCTGCTTGCTAGGGTCGATCTCAATATCGCAATGTTCCAAAATCATGGGTTTTCCTTTATTAAAAAAAATCTGTCATAAATAGTAAAATTCACCTGTATTACAAGATTAATCTAAAAACAATAACCCGGGCCAGAGACATGTCTAATACCCCCAATCGGCAAACGCCGATTTTTTTGTCCTATTTCCTTGCCGTGAGCCTGAGCCTGATGACTGGCCTTGTTAGCGCACAATCTTCGTCCAATTATCCTAGCAAACCCATTAAGTTAATTGCTCCCGTCGCTGCTGGCGGAGGCTTAGATAACCTTGCTCGCAAAGTAGCTGACCGGCTATCCAAAAACTTAGGTCAAACGATTATTGTGGATAACATGGGTGGTGGCGGTGGTGCCATAGCGTCCCAAGTAACCGCCAAATCTGCGCCCGATGGCTATACCCTGATGATTGCCTATGTTGGCACGCATGGCACTAACCCGGCGGTTCGTAAACTGACTTACGACGCTATCAAAGACTTCACGCCCGTCGGTATGATCGGTGCAACGCCAAATGTCTTAATCATCAATCCAGCCTTACCCATTAAAAATCTTAAAGAATTTATTGATTACGCTAAGAAGAATCCTGCCAAGTTAACTTATGGAACCTCAGGTCCTGGCACACTCACCCATCTAGGTATGGAGCAGTTCAAGATGGCCTCTGGAATCTTCATGGTTCATGTTCCCTATCGTGGTATCGCACCAGCATTTACCGATCTCCTTGGAGGACAAACTGATGCCATGCTTCCAACTTTATTTGCTGCCATCCCTTATTTGAAAACAGGTCGCGTGCATGCATTAGCGGTTACCGGTCAGAAACGCAGTTCTGCTGAACCCAATATCCCTACTTTTAAAGAATTGGGATATGCCGGTTTTGATGGGCAACAGTGGTATGGTATTTCAGGCCCTGCAAATATGCCAGAGGCCATTGTGACTAAGCTCAATACCGAACTCAATAAAGTGCTAGCCAGTCCAGAGTTCAGCCAAGAAATGTCAAGTGAAGCAATGACCTTGATGCCGATGACGCCTCAACAATTTGGGACCTACATCAAAGAAGATATTGCACGCTGGACTAAGGTCGCGAAAAGCCGCCAAATTGAAATCGAATAAAACATTCACTTACTAGAAACAGGAAATCACATGTCTCACGCTATTGCTGCAGCAGCAGATCTTAATGCTCCCCCCGTTACCAAGATCTTGGCTGAATTTGTTACCTCACACCCAAGTCAAGGTTGGACTCCTGAGGTAGATCATGAGGCGCACCGAACCTTCTTAAACTGGCTGGGCTGTGCAATTGGCGCAGCGAATCATGAGAGCGTGGAATCTTCTTTAGCAGCCATTCGTGAATTCCAGCCAGCGCCGCAAGCCAGCATTCTCGGCCGCAAAGATCGTGTTGATATGGGTGGCGCAGCCCTGATTAACGGCATCAGCTCACACACTTTTGACTTTGATGACACTCACCTTAAAACCGTGATTCATCCTGCCGGACCTGTAGCTTCAGCTATTTTGGCTTTAGGCGAACATCTCAATGCCAATGGTCGTCAAATCATTGACTCGCTGATTCTGGGTATTGATGTAGCTTGCCGCGTTGGCAATGCTATGTACCCAGACCACTACCATCGCGGTTGGCATATTACTGGCTCTACCGGCATGCTGGGTTCAGCCGCCGCCTGTTCTCGCCTGATGGGTCTTGATCTACAAAAAACCACGATGGCTCTGGGTATTGCTGCATCTCAACCCGTCGGCATGCGCGAGCAATTTGGCACGATGACAAAGCCATTTCACCCAGGTGGCGCAGCCCGTGCAGGACAACTCTCCGCACTCTTAGCTAAACATGGCTTTACTGCCAGCCCCAAAGCATTAGAGGCAGGTCGGGGTTATATGCAAACCGTTTCCACCAAATGTGACTGGTCAGAAATTGATCGCGCCCTGGGTAAATCATTTGAGATTTCATTAAACACCTACAAGCCATTTGCTTGCGGTATTGTGATTCACCCTGCGATCGATGCTTGCGCCCAATTACGCGCCCAAGGCGTTAAGGCAGATGATGTTGAGCGCATCGAATTACGCGTACATCCACTCGTACTCGAGTTAACCGGGAAGAAAACACCTAAAGATGGTCTGGAAGGCAAATTCAGCGTGTATCACGGCTGTGCTGTTGGTTTGATTTTTGGCCAAGCAGGCGAAGATGAATACGCCGATGACATCGTCAATCGTGCTGATGTTGTGGCTTTGCGTGCCAAAGTCAATGCAACTACCGATACTGCAATTAGCGAAGCTTCAGTCGATGTAAAAGCAATTCTCAAGGATGGTAAAGAAGTGCATGTGTTCGTGAAGAATGCCATTGGCTCCGTTGAGAACCCAATGAGTGACGCAAACTTAGAACAAAAGTTCACCAGCCTAGCCGAACCCATCATTGGCACAGAAAAAACCCGTCAACTGATTTCTGCTTTGTGGAAATTGGGTAGCGCCTCGGATCTTAAACACATTTTGAGCCTTTGCACTCCAGACTAATTTCACTAGAAAGTATTCAGTACCATGGCCCAATTACCAAACATCGTCATCCTTGGTGACTACGAACGCGCCCTGCGTCGTTTCTCCAAATGGGAAAAGCTCGAGCAACAAGCCAATCTCAAGATTCATCATGAGCCCTTGCGTGACGAGGCTTTATACGAAGCCGTAAAAGATGCGGATGCTATCGCCATCGTGCGTGATCGCTCGCCATTTAACGAGGCCATGATTGCGCGCTTACCTAAATTGAAGTTCTTGATGTTTACCGGCGAACGCAATGGCACATTAGAAGCCAGTGCACTCGTCTCTAGAAATATCCCTATGGCGTGCACCCATGGTGGCCCATCAAAAGAAACCACTGCCGAGTTAACGTGGGCATTGATTCTGGGTGCATCAAAGCGCTTAATAGAAGAAAATAAACTTATTGCATCTGGTGGCTGGCGCGATGCGCTATCCCTCCTGCCGATGCTCTCTGGGCAACGCCTTGGCGTAATGGGTCTAGGTGCTATTGGAAGTCGCGTTGCCCGTGTTGGTAACGCCTTTGGCATGGAAGTAGTCACCTGGAGTCCACGCATGACTCCAGAGCGGGCCGCTCTTGAAAATGCAAAGTCCGTTAGCTTAGATGAATTACTCAGCACATCTAAAGTAGTCACCATGCATTTGGTAGCCGGACCAGGGACCAAAGGAATCATTAGCGCAGATCAACTGGCTTTAATGCGTCCTGACTCTATCCTTGTGAATACCTCACGTGCAGCGCTGATCGATATGCCAGATCTTCGCAAAGCACTCACTGCCGGACGTCCAGCCCAAGCAGCAGTAGACGTCTTTGATGTTGAGCCACTGCCAGCAGACGATCCTTTGCGGAATACGCCGAACTTATTAGTCACACCTCATT
>Ga0114951_10002197_pt1 | contig 22526 bp, 28 predicted proteins | sample AM7aDNAmetaG_FD_88677 | JGI IMG/M metagenome (GOLD analysis project Ga0114951, IMG submission 88677) | Freshwater microbial communities from Finland to study Microbial Dark Matter (Phase II) - AM7a DNA metaG | ecosystem: Environmental > Aquatic > Freshwater > Lake | place: Finland: Lake Alinen... | reverse complement strand
TGAAAAAATATTATCAGGGACTGTTTGACTTATGCGATCAATTAATTCAGATGCCAATTCCAATGGTTTAGCGAATGCTGTCATTCCAATTGGTTTTAGAAAACGATCAATGGCATCATTAAGATCATTAAGTTGTTTTAAAGAATTTACTTTAACGGCTTCTTTTAAGATACCTGCTTCATTAGCACCTGAAAACCAGATAATTGATACATCATCATTCGGTTTACATAATGAACTGATCTTATTTTTTAGATTTTTTCTGATTTCAGGCAAGTCATATGACATCGAACCTGAAACATCCACTATCAGGATGTGGGATACATTTTTTGTAACTTCTACAGTTACTGTACTATTAACTTCTTGTTTTACAAGAAAATAGTTTTCATCTAGTTTTAAATTACTTTTTTTCATTACAGTTTTTATTTACAATTAAAATTATTTCAGTTATAATATATCGTGCAAATATATATAAATTTTTATCAAATATGCAAGAATTTTAAATTTTTATCATGTGTTGACAAATCTCATTCAATATTTTATGTTTGTAAGAGGTTTTATAAATTAGTGGCGATTTTTTCATAAATTCTGATCTTGTTTCATATTTCAACGCTTCTAATTTACATTCATTTATACTTGCTCTAACGTGTTTTGAAGGCATATGTAAACAAATTTCATCAAACCACTTATATTTACGTGCATAATCATACGATGTTCTCGAATTATTTTGATATTCGTTTCTTGTTTTATATTTTAATGCTTCCGTTTTACAATTTTCGAAATTCCATGTTTTCCATTTTTTATTCATATGTGAACAAATTTCATCAAGCCATCCATTATTAATTGATGATTTGTAGGCAGAACGTGAATTATTTGTAAAATCAATTCTTAAATTATATTTTAATGCTTCTTCTGCACATTTTTCTTTTGTCCACATTAATATATTACCGCCAATAGTACCTGTTTTTGTTTGATTTAGTATATTCCAATTTAATTCTTGGTAATGTGTGACAAACTCGCCCTCTTTTTTCTTTGCAATGTTTATTTCAATATAATCAGTAATTTGTTTAAATTCTGGATCAATTTTTGTTTTTATTATATGTTTATATATTGATGAATTAACATCGTTTAAGTGTCTATGAATTCTATTAGATAGTGAATATGTTAAACCAATATAAACATGATTATCGCTAAATTCTGCTGCATATATACATCTTTTTTTCAATGTGCCAATTACTTGCATATGTGAACAAATTTCATCAATCCATTTATTAACACATGCTTTATTATATCCCGATCCACATTTTTTCTTAAATTCGACCTTTGATTTATATTTCAATGCTTCTTCTTGACATTTTTCTTTTGTCCATGAATTATATTTCATGTGTAAACAAATTTCATTTAACCATTTATTGACACATGCTTTATTATATGCTGAACCAGAGTAATTTTGAAAATCCGATCTACGATTATATTTTAATGCTTCTTCAATACATCTTTCTTTAGTCCAATAACCATGCTGTTTCTGTTCATTTTTCATTTTTCAATAAATTAATAATATAATCATAAAAAATATTATATTATTTCACAAGCCCCCCCACTACATGCAACAGCACCAGTTGTGTCAATATCAATATAATTTGGTTTTACGTTTAATATAGACCAATCAATATCTATTATTTCTCTATTAATTTCAACCCACTTATGATAATTATTAACATCTTTTAAACAATAGATCATATCTTTAGTTGTTGAAAAATATCTATCTGAAAATTGAGTTGCTCTACGAATCCAATCCTTTTTTAATGGATAGTTATAAATCTTTGTAGATAATTTACTATCCATATATCTTTTATATTCTTCAACTTCAGGTTTAATCATTAATTCTGATAATTTATCAAGCGTTCCATTTTTAAAACCCAAATTTTTCCAAAGTTCATATGGCGTAGATATTGAAATTTTTTCTTTAACTTCATTTTCAGTATATTCTAATTTTTCTCCAATACCCATAACAGTATCACAAGCAAGCCAAAGATTATTATTAAATGCTGTTAATCCATCTACAATTAATCCAGAAGCAAATAACACAGCATCGCCATATTTATTAAGCAATTCATCTGGTGTTAATATTGATGTGAATGGTGCTTGATTATAGTCTTTATCACCAGTAAGTGGTAGTAAACTAATACCTGAAAACCATTTTCTATTATCAAAAATATAATTTTCAACAGATTCCCAATCATCAACAATTACTGTATTACTAACATTATGTCTCATTGTTGGATCAGTACACAATTCTACGTTAGTGCCATATTCAACCCAATTTTGTTGTGTTAATTTAACAACATCAAGTAATTTTGTACCAATTAGTTGATCTTTAAATACACTATTTGATGAAACCGTAATTGGAAATGATATAACCCAATCAGTATCATTTGATGACCATACAGATTTCTCAAACATTTTTGGATTTAATTCATTTAAATATTTAGCAATATCATCATTTATATTTGCTTGTACGTTTCTAATATATTGTGATGAGTGTTCACCATGAATTCCTGATGCTGTTTGTAATAAAACAGAAGCATTTCCTGATGGTTTAACACAAGTGGTTCTAGCTGCTTGTCTAATGCCAATCATTTTAGCAACTTCTTTATTTATTTTTTTTATAATTTCTGCACCATTTTTTTGAAATTCAGGATTTAATAAAATTTCTGGATTGTTCATAAAACCAGTAATACTACATCCTAACAATGCTTCTCTTTCGAAGATTTCTTTTGTAATATTATCAACATATTTAAAATCCGTATATGCTGCTTGCATCGTTCCAATAATTGCTGCTGCTTTACATGCATCATAAAATTCTTCAACTGTATTACATTTTCCACCATTTATTTCAACAAGATTACATCCCTGAAAACCAGAAAGTCCTGATTCTGTTTGTGGTCGCATTGAAATTTCAAAACATGGATTATATATTATATCTTCACTTTCTGTAAATCCAAAACCGGGTTCTCCAAATTCCTTAATATATTTAAAGTATTTACTGAATTCTTCTTTAGTTAAGGTATTTTTATTTAACAAAACGGTATTATTACTTCTTGCTCTTTGAGGATTTTCAATAAACCAACTACCTGTTTTTGCTTTTATCATTTGTTCATCTTCGGGACTAAATAAACAGATTGTTGCCGATCTTCTAACACCACCTGATAATACAGCATCACTCATATGCATGACTATATCATATGCAACAATAGATTTCATAGTACCATCGAAATTGGGTTTATCTAACTCTCGTTCAAGTAATTCTTCAATTTTTTGCATTGAATTTCTTAATCCATCAGGTCCGGGTGCTTTAAAACCACCACTAATTAATGATCCCTTTGCTCTAATTTCACTAAAATCAAAACTAACATGGCAATTTTGATATTTTGGAAATGTTACTTCTTCATCAAAATAAGAAGACATTAATATACCTATTGCATCTGACCATCCTTCAATAGAATCTTCAACAATATACACTTTAGATCGATTACTTCTTTTTTTAATTTTAGGCAATTTGTCAATGTGTTTATTCTGTACACTAAAACCAACACCACATCCACATAATAACCAATACATTGAATCTTGAAAAAATCTAACTCTATCACAATACGCAGTAATGCAGTTGTACATTTTGGCATTATGTTTAAGAATTGGTGCTCCTCCGAATTGAAGCGATCTTTGTGAAGCTAAAACATATTTTTCTTTATATTTATTCTTTGCAAATTCATAATATTCATTAAACTTTTTATTTGTGTTTAATACTTCATTAAATTTAATTTTATGCATTTTATCAAACACTCTATCAACACTTTCTTCCCAACTTTCATATTTATTTAAATCGTTGTTATATTTACTATAACTGGAGTAAAATTTAAAATCGGACAATAGTTCTTGTCCTACATTATTCATTTTGATTTTATTCATATTTATTTTATTATTTTAATATTTTATCGCTAAATATTAATATACAAATTTAGCATAAGGTTAGCATAAATACAAGCATTTATTAAAACAATTGTAAAATTTTTGTTAATTTTTTTAACTAAAACTGACATAGACTTTTATGAATTTTTCTGTTATTTTTATAACAAAAAAGGGAGTGTTATTTAACAACTCCCTTTTAAAAAACAATATATATGCAAAATGAAATTTTATTTTATTGTAGAATTTCCAAGAGTAAGAGTGCCTGTTGTTGATACATTATTTGAATCTATTCCAGTTATTGTTCCAGTGGTAGTTATTGTTCCAGAATTTTGATCTTTATCATCTTCTTCAATTAATTTTTTCGATTTTGTTTTAAAATCTACATCATTAGTTGACATACTTCTATAAGCAGATGCTGAAGCACTCATTTTACCCATTGCACCTTGAAATGCACTAACATCTTGATATTGAAAAGTATATGTATTTCCAGCACTCATTCCAAGTTGAGTACCAACAGCAAACGCATCTTGTCCTGATGCCAAATACATAAAATTCCAATTTTCATCTTCACAACTTTTGATTAATTTTTTAATTGTATTTAAATTATACTCTTTACTACAATTTTCTTGACCATCAGTTACAATACAAACCAAAACTTTAGATGGTTTATCTTCACCAAGTTTAGTAAAACTTGTTTTAGCATTGGTAATTGATTTTCCTATCGAGTCGAATAATCCGGTTAATCCACGTGGAATCCACTGTTTATCGGTCACATCTGCAACTTCTTTAAGATTTTTATTTTCAACAATTGTTTCAAAATTATCATCAAATAAATTAATTGTAATTGTTGCTTCGTCTGGAAGTTCTCTTTGTGTTTTAAGAAATCCATTAAACGCATTAATAGATTCTTTAATTATTGCACTCATTGATCCTGAAGTATCAAGAATTGCAATAATATGCGTAAGTTCGTTTGTTTCGATTATTTCTTCTGTAACAGTTGTTGTTACCTTTTTAATTTTTTTAGTCATTTAATTATTATATTTAAACATAATGTTATTTTCAGCAAATATAATATAATTAAATAAAAAATGCAAGTAAAAAATTAAAATAAATTTTCTACGCTCTGTCAATCCTATGCTGGCGCAGACTATGAAAATTTTAAACAGTCCCGAATGGTGACCCCACCAAGATTCGAACTTGGAAATGAATATTAAAAGTATCCGATGATAGCCATTTCATCATGAGGTCATTTTCGACAGAAGAAATGGATTCGAACCATTCACACCATAATCTAGGGCACTAGGCAGCAACTAGATTATGTAACGTACCATTTTGTTTACTTCCGTTTGTGGGCAGGAAAAGATTCGAACTTCCAGTGTTTCTAATGTCACGGTTTTACAGACCGCTTGCTTCGCCATTTGCATACCTACCCAAAAATTTGTGACCCCGATGGGACTTGAACCCACAACTCCCACTTTAAAAGAGTGGTACTCTACCAATTAAGTTACAAGGTCATTTTATGTGGGCAGGGAGAGATTCGAACTCTCATAGCCTAGACGAAGGTTTTACAGACCTGTGATTTCACCTGCTTACCATCCTACCCAAATATTTTTCAAAGAACATAAAAACAAAAAACCCGAAACTTTCGAATCGGGTTTTTTATATTCAACAATATTATTTACATTTAGAATATACCATGCCCAATTCCTATAAGTTTCTTATAAGATTTCTTGCTATAATATTTTCCAACTGTTCTCATTTTACTAATTTTTAATATTCGTTTTTAATTCAGTGTGCAAAGTAAACATATAAATACGACATATGCAAGAAAAAGTCAAAATATTTTTTATTTTATTTTAAATAAGGATCAACTATTATTCCTGCTGACTCTAAATACCATAATAAATAGTATTCTGGATTAATTCCTTCAGGAATTTTATCGATTAATTCTTGTGCTTCATCACCTTGTGTATACCACATTGGATCAATTAGAGAATGTTCTGCTTTTGTCATGTATTTCTTTTTATATTGTGGAATCCATTCCTGATTTGGTTCTTCTAATTCTTCTTTACTTGGATTATTAGTTAAAGAAATATATGGTAGTTGATAGTTTATTGTTAATATATATTTTTTACTTAATAGTCTTCCAATACGATTTATCTCGTTTTTCATATTCAATGGTTTATTAAAGTCTGAATTCACTTTTTGCATGACTTCGAAAAGTCTTTGTTTGTTATCTTTCATTTAACGTAAATATTAAAATTTTATTCATTGTTTATATTGCCAAGGTCTTGGAAATAAATTAAATTTTTTTAAATAAGTTCCAAGTTTATTTCCAGATAAAATAAAATCTGGTTCAACTATTTCATCACTATAATAATCACCACTTTCTATACTTGCTGAATTGCTTCTATAATCATTATCATCATCTGATTTATAGTCAAATATTTTATCACCATTTTTTATAATTGCCAATGCACCATATTTTAAAAAATCATCATCAGTAACATCATGAAAAGATTTTTTTAGTTTTTTGGCGATTTGTGCTGTTATTGCCGTTACTGCATTACTTAATTGTTTTTTATCAGTAGCAAACACTAATTCTTGTACATAATCCTCTATATCCATTTCAGATGCACCAGTATATGTATCTCGAACAAACTCACCAATTGTAGGTATTAAACCATTGACTTGAATACTAGGAACATTATCAATTAATGTTCCATGATATAATGTTTTTTCATGTAGCATTAATTTGGTATATTCTTCTTGTATTATTTTGATTAATTTATTCATTTTATATAAAATTTATTAACAGTCATAAGCCACAATATAACCTTCTTCATTCATTCCTAAATTATTATCGGGTGATAAATCAACAACAGGTAAACCATTCATAACAGCATCATAAAGTCTTGATGTTTCTTCAGTATTTTTTAGAATATCAAGTTGGGTTTGTTTTTCTTTTTGATTAAAACCATAAACTAAATTATATAAATTTAATGCATATATGATATTCCAAGCCTGATCACCATATTTTCTATGTAATGCATATTGGTAATTTGTTTCTACATTTTCTTTCCAAGAAATTAGATATGTTTCATCGCCAATATCATATTCACCAATGCTATATATTTTAGCAACGCCACCAGTTTCCTGAATATCAGGTTCTGCTAGATTATATTCCTTTAATCCATACACATCATCACTTTCAATTAATTCTGCTCTAACTAAAATATTTGGATTGGTAGTTTCAAACACTAAGGCATCACTACCACTATCTAATTCCTTAGTTGGTGCTGGCTGATTGATATCTTTAGCAATTTTAGTAATTTCATTAATTAATATAGATCGATTATATTCAATCGGATTCTTTTCGGTAATCAAATTTGACTTAATAATTTCCTCTTGTATTATATTAATTAATTTATTCATTTGTTAATTTACGACAATGTGGACACCATTTGCCTTCTTTTATTGTGCATGCCTTTGCTTTCCACGTATGATTATTAGAACATTTCCATTCTAAATATGATTTGCCATTGATATATGCAATACTTAAACATTCTCCGTTTCTTGATTTAGCAATTTCTTGCATTTCTTCAATTGTACTTTTTAGTGACATAAATTATAAATTTAAGGCAAATTTAATTAAAATAAAACTAGTTGACAATAATTACTCAACCAGCCTGATTGTCCAGTAATCATTTGATAAACCATCAGTTGTTACATACCCATAAGGAAGCCAGAAATAACCTTTCAAACCCCATTGATCTCCCCATGAGTTTCTTACGAGCAATGCTTGTTTTTCGTCTGAGTACCCACAAATTACGGCACAATGTCCTCCAATTGATTGTTCGTTTGGTTGTGGCATTTTAGCAATTCCGGTTTTTGCCGTTTCAGCAGACATAAATGATTCATATACACTGAAACCAAATATTATTGGATAGCCATCGGAAAGACAATGCTTTACTTCATATAAATTATGCGGTGATATTCTCAAATATTTTAAAACTTGGTTATTTAGTGCTTCTTTAAAACAATTATCAGTTGGTTTATCCTTGAATTTACTTTCAATATACTGCCACATTGTTTCAGGGCAAACTCCGCTATCAACAGTTACTTTAACACCATCTCTAACCATACACCCAGCATCTTCATTTTCAGTTCCTTCTATTTTACGAGCACCAAAATAAATAAATAATCTTGAAGGAATAAAATCTTTCTTTTTTTGTTTAATTTGTTCGAATTGGAATGCAGCAGCGACACCGTTACCCACGCAACTTCCGATGTTTCCTTGGTTATAAACTGCTGGCATTGTTGGTCTTAAATCCACAGATGCTGGCAATGCATGTGGCATTTCAATTTTAAATTTTAAATCTCTTGGGTCAGGAGTATCTTTAACCCAACCAAAATTATATTTTGGCTCTACTTTTTTTGTCTTAATAAAAAGACTTTTAATCCATTTTAATAATTTCATTGTTTTATTGTTTTACAATAAATACAATAAAATTTAATAAAATTATTCTATTGCTTCATATTTATCATAAAAAGATTTGGATATAGTAGGCTTTATTAAATTCCATATTAATTCATTATATGGTTTTCTTTCATATAATTTAAATAATATTTGTTGATAATTAGTTTTTATTGCTTGTGCTGCAAATTCTTTTCTATTTGTTATTTTATTTACGTAATAAATTCTAAAAAATTCTTTCAATACAAGTCTTTCAATTTCATTAAATTGATCTTGTAATAATTTGGCAGTATTTTTAATCCATGTTAAAAATTCATCTGGAATTTTTTTTAATAAATTGTCAAAATTATAATTATTCATTAAATATTCCCAAACAGTAATATTTGAAACATTTGTCATAATTCCACGTAATTTGACATAGGAATCAAATTTAAATTTTAATCGATTACCATCAGCATATTTTATAACAAATCCTTCTTTATTATCTTCTTCAAATTTTTTTAATTCGTTTATGTTTTTTATTTTTAAATTTAATCTTTCAACAAGTGTAAAAACTTTTGAATATAATTTAATTAAATCATTATAATTGGTTTCAATTCCTGTTTTAGTTTCAATTCTTGTTAATAGAATTAAGTCACGGGTATTTCCATAATCCACAACAATTTTATTTTGAGGATAAATAATTTCAAAAATATAAGTAAATTTTTTATCCAAAATATCATATGATTTTAATTTTAATATTTTTTGCGCTTCAATTACTTGTTCAGATATAAATGAATCTCTTGATGCAATAATCCATTGATTAATGTGATCATACCAAAATAAATGCATTGTCGATCCATCTATTTTATCAAAAATTTTATAGCTTTGATTTAAATCAATATCATATGGATTTGGTTCGTTATAGTTAAAGAATTTTTTTAAACATCTTGCAATTATATTGCCATTTGCATCAATAACCATACCTCTACTGGAAAGTGAAAATAAATCCCAACATCTTCCAAACGAAACTTTAGGTGAATAATTAAGTAACCATAAATCATATTCTGGATGTTTGTTGGCAATAATAAGATTTTTGTTTATATAAACATTTAATATATCCCAATCTATATTACTTATTAACAAATCTGCCATTTTTTCATTTCCTTATAAATACGAAAATAGGTTCATATTTATATTTTTTCTCTTTATCTCTTAAATTTAAATTTGATAAAGAAAGATGAATTTTTTTAACAAACTGAAAACCAACTTCCTTGGCTATTTGAATTGTTTTTTCTTCTAAGTTAATATTATGTTTACCTTTAATGTCGGCAATATTAATTAACATTAGTCCATCTGATTTTAATCCATAGTGACAATTTTTAAATGTTGGTCTTAAAAATCCTTCGATCCATGTTTCTTTGGTATTAAATTTAACATAACTTTGATCATACTCATCACTGTATTTTTCTAAATCAAAATATGGTGGTGATGTAAAGCATAAATCTAAACTATTTTTACTTGGAAAATATTCTTAACTACCACAACAATTTATTTCAACATTAGTATTGCCTTTAAAATTATTTGCAAGTTCAATTAAGCCATCATAAGTTAATGTAGATGGCTCTGTTGCTATATAAGTTTTAACATTACTAATTATTGCGCCAAGAAGCCTACCTTCCCAACCACCAGACATATCCCAAACAACACCATCTTTTGCAAAAGTATCATAAATAACAGCAGCAGCAGTTGGTCTAAAATTAGAAACAGCCTGCACACCAGTATATATTTTTAACATTTTTCTGATTCCAGAATCAGAAATATATGTGCCCATTTTTAATCTTTTTCTGATAACATTAATAAATATGTTATCATCCATAAATGCTTCATATGGTGTTATTTTATTATTACATTTAACATTAAATGAATGAGGAAAATATGACCAAGCCAAACCTAAACCATGCATTGATTGTTTTATTACATTATCTTGAAATAAATTACTTCGATCATATTTTATTAATTTTTTAAATTCTTTATTTCTTGTTTCAGAATCTGTTGGGTAAAATGGAAAACCATATTCTCTATATGTGCTAAATATTTTTAATATAAACGTATCAAGTTCACTTGAAGACATTTTTCTCCAATGATTTTCATTTACAAATATTTCATCTTTATTCATATCACAAAAATAAGAAATTTTTATGAATAATATAGTATTTATAAAAAATATTTCGCTATGAATAATAAGATAAATAAGATTTTAAATGAAGAGATTGTTAAATATCTAAATGAATCATATGTGCTGGAAAATGAAAATTTAAATTTCAGACAAGAAATAAAAACATCTTCCTTTTTTAACTATGATGGTTTTTCTGACGATTTTGATACTGATATATTAGAAAGTGATATATTTATTAACTGGCATGTTACTTTTAGATTAAATGATCTTGGAATAGAAAATTTTATTGTTGAAATTGATAGCGTTGATGGCGTATATCGTCTTAGTTTACTTAATAAACAATCCGATGAAATGGAACAACAAAACGATAAGGATATTTCAGAAATACCTTGGAAATTCATTATAGATGATGCAACACTCTATTTAGGTAAAACGTTATATGTTGAATCAATGAATTTTGATTTTAGCAAATATACTTGTAATGTAAATTTTTATGATTACGGAAATAATTAAAATAATATAAAATGAAAAACATCTGGAATAAATTTAAAACATGGTTCATCAATACCATTTTGCCTTGGTTTAAAAGTAAAGCATTGCCTTGGTTGAGTAAAAATTGGTTTGCTTTTAGTAATTACTTTGTGATTGTATTTACATATCTAGTAGTACGTAGTCATGAAGGTTTCTTTTTAGTTAAAACAATATTAGGTCTTTGGATTATTATTTCTATTGTATATGCCGGAATTATGTGGATTAAGCAAATTAGAAAGAAAGTCAATTCACTTAAAGATATACTACAATCGGGTGATTAATAGTTATTTATGTACCGATAACAGTAGTCGAAACTGTATCTATTCCTTATGAGGGAATCGTCTTAGCCGTTGGACAGATATCGGTATTTTTAAATTAAAATGTAATTTCGATGTGGGTGATTTTTTCTCCTCTCCAATTAATACTTGTATTTTCAATAATATTAATTGGTTTTTTCATCCATTGTTTTTCATTTTTTGAAACTAGTTTCCAGTTAGGATGCCTGAGATGTGGTACTTTATTATTAGGTGAATACATTTCACCATAATAATTTTTATCATAATTTTCTCCATCATGATATGGGCAGTGTCCACAATGAATTTCACATTCGCTTTCCAAACGAAATTTGTGAACACGATTGAATTCACTACGACTTGTAGTTGTTTTTTCTAAAATTTTTGATTTCATGTCTTTAAGTATTAATTTACTTAAAAGACTGATGCCCTTTCATTTTTCATGTTTATTGTTTTTTATGTTATACTTAATAAATACAAACCTATTTAAATTTTCTATTTATTCCAATTCTTTTAAATTTAGTCGATAAGTAAACTATAAAATATCGTTGACCTAATCTATAATTCATTATATAATGAATATCACTTAACATATCAGACATATAATAATGAGAACCGTGTTTTCTCCATTTGAAATTATAATACATTTCTAAATCATAAAATCCAAATGAAAATGGTTTTATTCTAATATCACCTCTTATTAGTTTAAGTAATTTAACTTTCATTTATTGTTTATTTGTAGGGATAGTGGGACTTGAATCCACACGAACACGCTGGTTCAAAGGTTTTTAAGACCTTCTCGGCTACCGATTACGACATATCCCCATATTAATTATTTTATTGATTCTAAAATTATTCGACTATGAAACGCTCCTCTATCGTTTTTCTTTTTAAATTTTATTTCTTTTATTTTTTTACTATCAATTTCATGAAATTTAGCAATTGCATTTAATACTTCCAATATATCTGCAAGTTCTTCAGCATTAGGTGTTTCTTTAAATTCGTTAATTTCTTCTGTTAGTTTTTCATATAATTTACTAATGTATTCGTTATCATCAACAGCAATATGATATTTATAACTAACATAATTCTGTTTCATTATTTTAAGGATTTTATCCCGAACCAATTTATTATATATTTTCATACTCTTAATATAGGTTTTAAATTTTTATCATAAATATCAATTAAAACTCCTTGTCCCCAAGTTATTTGAAAGTAATAATTTTTATAAAAACAAACCATATTTACAAAACTATTATCAATTTCAGGAATTTTAAATTGAAGAGGTTCTATATTATCCGTAATATATCCTAATAAAAACGTTAATTTGTTATTAGGATATGGCTCAAAACCTTTATCATAACATTTTTTACAATATTTTTCATCATGTTCAAGAATAAGCCGATATATTAAAAGATCAAAATTATTTGTTTCAAGCCATTTTTCAAAACGTTTATAACGATTTCTTTTAATTGCATGTTTCTTTGCCATATTCTCAAAATATTTAATTCCTACATTGGATTCACTCCAACTATGCATTGCTTTCTCTAATTTTTCTAAATCTATTGACATTTTTTATTCTCCTTTTCTTTTCTGAATGACCATTTATCAAAGCCATGCTGTTCAATTTTATATTTATCTGCAACTTCAATGATTTCTTTTTCATGATTACCCAACACACCACCCAAAAACATTTGAATTTCTTGAAAGGCTTGAAACGAATCAAACACTTTGTAAAATTCATAATCATTTAAATTTGGATTGATGATAAATTTTGGATTTCTACCTTTAGAAAATCTACCAATAAACGTTCTATTAAAATCATTATCATAAATAAAAATGGGTGTATTTAATTCTCTGAATAAATACATTGGATCGTAATCTAAAACATTTTTAACATGATCGGATAGATTTCCATAATATCCGTTTCGTTTACAATCAAGAATTTCATTTACATTATCAAAATCATATGTGATTGTGGTTATAATATTATTATTAGTAAATGCTGATTTTGTTTCAGTATATAGTTTCCAACCAATATATAGTTTTCCACAAAATCCAACAATAAAATAATTATAATCTTGATAATTACTACTTTTATTAGTGTTATACCCACCTAATTTTAAGAATGGTTGTACTTGTTTAACATAATAGTCGCTTACTTTACGTTTAAACGGTTCTGGAAATTCATATTCTGTAAATTCTTTTACCTCACGATTATAAACAATCGTTTTATCAACACCCATTGTGCCAACAACACCATCATAATAATCTTTTTTCTTTGAAATGATCAACATAATAATGCAAATTTAAGTTAAAATATTTTAAAATACAATACTTATCAGTTATTTTGCTTATAAATATTACTTATACGTTTATAAGCCGATAAATGTTACAAAATTTTATGAAATAATAGTGTGCTGCTAACCGATATTGCTCTTGGGTACTTTTACGCCCTCGGTGGTGACCGTTGTTCCTATGGATAGAACGTTGATCTGCAGCACATACCTGCGATTTTTACTATTATTTCATATTGGCACACTTGGAAGTAATCGAAACCTCATCTTCGGGTTTGGAAGCCGACATCTTAGCCATTAGACGACAAATGTATTTTTATTGTGGAGAATAGGAGATTTCAACTCCTGACTATGCTGTGCAAGAGCATTGTGTTAAGCAACTATACCAATTCCCCATATATATTATTGTGGTTCTAATCGGATTTGAACCGATACTTTAACGTGTTTGAGACGTTTCTCGCTGCCAATTGGAGTATAGAACCGTAGTAGTGGTGGTGACGAGATTCGGACTCGTAAATTTCAGGTTTTAAATCTGTTGCCTAAACCAATTCGGCTACACCACCATATTTTAAATATTTGTGAGGAAGATGGGAGTCGAACCCACAAATTTCACGGCCTAAACGTGTTGCCTATTAACCATTCGGCTACTTCCCCATATTATATGCTTTAATCCATTTTCTAATTGCATTATCACTAACATTATATTTTCTACCTGTTGCAGAATAACCCAACTCATTAATTTCATTTAATAATTGTTCGTGTGGTGGACGAATTATTGTTCTTTGTTTTTCATTATAACATTTCACACACAATTTACTATTATTTTTTATTACTGCACCACATATACAATTGTTAATATTATCTGAATTATCTTTAATTCTTTTTGATTTATTTTTAATCGAATTGGTGAATTTTTCTTTTAACTGGTTTTTTGTGAAATTAATTGTTTTTTGTTTTGCCTGTTTTTTGTTTTGTTGATTGTGTTTAGTTATAATTGCATGACAATTAGGACAAATTACTTGAAGATTAATTAATTCGTTATTAAAATGATCACCATCAACATGATGTAATTCTAACGGTATTTCTTCATTTTCCCATTCAATTAAGCCACAAATTTCACAAGATTTTAATTTATAACCATCACGAATTAATTTTTCTTTTAATCTGTATGACGTTACAGAACTCCCACTATAACAATATTCAATTGCATTTCTTTTATCGTATGTTTTTCCCTTGTTCCATGCCTGTCCAAGAAAATGGTCATATTTAATTCCATATTCTTTCGCTTTTTTTGATATATGGGTTTGTGCACCAGTCATTGGTTTTACATTTAATTTTCTACAAACTTCTGCCCAAGATGAAGAACTTAAAACAATTGGTTCTAAAATTTCTTTAGTATATTTATTATTCATTGGAATATGTTTATTCATAAATACTACTAAGTATGCCAAAAGTATTGGTTCGATAAAATTACTTATATTCACTCAAAATTAATAAAATTTAATGACTTTTTGGGGGTGTATAATTTTATTGTGCACCTTGATGGATTCGGACCACCGACTACCTGCTTGTAGGGCAGGAACTCTGAACCACTGAGTTAAAGATGCATGTGTTACATTATATTTACTAACATTGATTTTGTACTCGATAGGAGAATCAAACTCCTGTTCACTGAGCGAAAGTCAGGTGTCCTATCCCTAGACGAATCGAGCATTTATTGTATCCCCAACGGAAGTTGAATCCGTATCGCCACCTTGAAAGGGTGGTATCCTACCGATTAGATGATAGGGATATTTTTATTCATGTTTATCATAAAATTTAATCCATTTTCTTATTGCATTATCGCTAACGCCATATTTTCGACCAGTTGCAGAATATCCCAATTTTTCTATTTCATTTTTTAAAATTTCATATTCGGGTCGTTCAACTTTTCTATTTATTTTTTTATTACATTCTTCACATATAGTTGAATCTTTATATATTTCTTTACCGCATTTGCAATAATTAATAACTGTTTCTTTTATTAAAATATCTTTAAATCTACTAGTATTTTTTCCACTAAATGTTGATAATGTTGCATCACAGTTTGGACATACAATTTGTAAATTTTCGATTCTATTGTCATCGTGGATTCCATTGATATGATCAAGTATTAAACTCATTTTTTTTCCTTGCCATATTTCGTTTTGTCCACATAATTCACATTTTCGTTCTTTTAATCCTTCTGTATATAGTCTTATTTTTAAATTTGTACTATTAAATGTTGAACCAGAAACTAAAATTTCATTTAAATCTTTTTTACTTCTAATTCTATTTTCATACATTGTTCTGAAATGTGATATATCTATATTATATAAATTAATATATTTTTTTATAGTGTTTCGATTACCACAAAATGAACTCAATCCTAAATTTTTTGCAACATCTGTTAAATTATTTGATTTTTTTACAATTTCAGTAAATATTTGTTTTTCATATATTTTATTTCTCATAATAAGTATTTTATTATAAATACTGTCATGATATAAAAAATACTAAATATTTATGATAACAATAAAATATTTTTAGCACCCCTGAACGGTCACGATCCGTTTATTCTACTAGAGTGACAGTCTAGTTCTTCTCCACGAAGCCAACAGGGGTATTAGCGGTGCTAAAGGGAATCGAACCCTCCTGATATTCTGAGTGACAGTCAGATGTCCACAACCAAGCAGACCCTAGCACCTTATTTTATTTTCCAGCATGTCAAAGAACCATATAAAAACAAAAAACCCGAAACTTTCGAATCGGGTTTTTGCTGTATGAAACATTATTACACAAATTACCCGACATAACGCAAAGCATCCTCATCAGCCCATAATAGGACTGCCATCAAATCTAAAACCAAAGTGTCGAGTACGTTTTTCATTTTATAAATTTTTATATTCTATTATTAAATACGGGGCAAAGATAAAGAAAATATTAACTATGCAACTATTTTATTATATTTTAACAAAATTTTAACAAATAAGATTAATAATCATCTCCTTCATCACCAAATGGTGTGTATCCATCACTATTTTTATCATATTCTTGTGGATTACGTAATTGTTGACCATAATGATTATAAAATGTTTTTGTTTTAGGATCATAAAGTTCTTCTGAATCCGATGGTGCATAATATTCTTTTTCCAATGGAGTACCGTTTAGATAATAATCACCATATCTTCCAATTTTTCCTATTTGATCAGGAGTTATATTTTTTGATTGTGCAAATTTTTGAAATTCTGGCGTTGCTAATACTTCTGCTTTAGTACCTTCCAAAAATTCACTTTGGCGTTCTCTTTCATCAATTGGTGCTAAGTCACCTAAATATTGATGATCTTTACTATATATTTGATAAATAAATACTTTTTTAAATCCATTATTATCTTCATCCATCATATCATTCCTATCAATTGATTTTCTAATATCTTTTTCCATACTCTTTCTAGACCTATCATTCATGGCATCAATTTGACTTTGGGTATAATTATTCACATTTCTCACTTGACCAGAACCATAAGTTGAGTAATATTCAGGGACATGACTATCGCCATTACCTTGTGAATTTTTTTCTCTGTTTCGTTTTGCTAATTCTTTTGCACGTTCTCTTGCTTTAGATGCTTCACCATCACTTTCAATATCTGCCCATGCATCTTGTGATTGACTCCATTTATTATATTTCTCATTCATATCTTCATTTAATTTTGGTTTATATGTTGGGTCAATTTTCGCCAACATTTCAAACATCAATTGTTTGGAATCTTTAGTTATTTTTTTCATGTTTTGTTATTTTTTTCATGTTTTGTTATTTTTATTTAAAAAGTCAAGCCAGATATAAATAGTTTTATTTGAATAAAAATTTAGATTTCTTTTATTTAGCCATACATTTAATTTAGGATAATTATATGCTAACCTTATTTTTCTTTCAATTTGCCTTGAATTTGTCGGATTAACTGTAAATAATTTACTTAACCAAGGAATTTCCGAAGTTCCAATAACAGGAGTACCAACAGATACTAAATCTGCTAACACAATATTAAATGTTTCTGAAAAGGAACATTGCATTCCAATATCCATTGTTTTACATAAATCTAAAAATTCTTTTCTTGGCATCCATTCATGAAGAACTAATTTATAATTTTTATTTTCTAATTGTTCAAACAATCCCTTTAAATTTTTTAATATTGGTTCACCTTTTTGTTCAATTCTTCCAACATTAATATGAAAATATAATGTTTTATTATTTTCTTCCGCAAATTTAATTGCCGACATTGCTTGAATAAGTTGATTTTTTAATGGTCTTATTGAACCAAAGCAGCCAATATTTATTATATTTTTATCATAATTTTGTTCATGGTCAATATTAATGTTTGGAAAATAATTTGGTAAGAAAATAATTTTATCTTTCGTTTCTTCATCAGACCAATTCATTTTTGTTTGAAGATAAAATCTCATTTCCTCTAACATTCTATTAGAATTTGCAGCAATAATAATTTGTGGAAACTTAACATAATTAGCAATCCAATCCATTGCGATTCCTTCATTTGAAATAAACGGAAGTTGACTATGTAATCTAATAATCCATTTTACATCTGGATGTAGTTTGCATAAGATATTGAATTTTTCCGGCACTACCCAAAGTGCTTCAATAATTACATGTGTTGGTTTATATTTATAAACTTCTTTATCAATATCATTATTATCATTAACGATAACCATTTTTGACTTAACATCATAATTATTGAGCATATTATGAATAAATAATGCCGAATTATATAAACCTGTACTTAATCCTATATTATTTTCTTTTTCTGATTCATAGTCTTCTTTTTTCTTTAAGATAATTAGAACTTTGTTTTTTAATTGTTTCATATTTTTTTTATAATAAATAGTATTTTATTATAAAAAAATATAAAATATTTAATTAATATTTTATATTTTATTTGTGTTAATACTAGGTTAATATTTTATTAATTAAGATTAGTGGCACGATGATTGCTTAGTAATGTAATAATTAAATAATTTAAAAAATGAAAAAAATAGTAATAATTGCAGCAATTTTATTCTCGGCAATAAATGTCTTTGGAATAAATAAGGATTCTATCAATAAATATAATATTGATTCAGAATATAAAATGCTTCCTGAAGTGGTAATATATAATGATGTAGATTATGATCTTATATATGAAATGCTTCCTATGGTATCAGTATATCCACAAGATACAATAAAAAATAAAAAATATATTAAAATTAATTGTGAGATGAAAGATAGTATTATAAAAGATACTGTTATTGTAAATGACATTAATTATTATGATGATTCAAATGATTTTTATTATAGTGATGTGTTTGGAAATTTTAATGATCCTTGGCTTTATTCATTTAATGGTTGGTATAATCCATATTTTTTTAATTGGTATATTCCATTTTACGGTTTAAATCATAGACGATATCAACATTGGAATAATCAAAAGCATAATGATTTTGATTTTAATCATCAAAAGTACACATACGGACATAGAACCTCATCAATAACAGATGGTAGAAAAAGAATCCTGCCAATAGATGAGTTAAATCGTGTAGAACATCCAATGCCTTATGTAAGACCACGTACAAGACCAAATTATAATGATAGGGTAATTAATTTTAATAATAGCAAGGGTAATATCGATAATAAAATGATGCGCCCAAATGAGCCTAAAATGCGTCAACAAGAAAATAGAAATTCTACTTATAATGCGCCAAGAGAAAGAAGAAATATGCCAATGCAAAATAGATTGCCTGAACAAAGAAGTTCACAACAAGTCAGACCACCAATGAGAAATGATATTCAAAGATCAACAATAAATTCGGGTCCACAACAAATGAGAAGCAATCAATCTATTCAAAGATCACCAATGAATCAAGGTTCATCCGCAGTACATTCCAATGGCAGGGGAAGATAAACCTATTGATTTATAATAAGAGGTAAATAAAGATTTAATGTTTAAACTTCCAGCATGATTCATTGAATGAATAAGAATCGTTGCTGGAAGTTCTAATTTATTATCAATACAATAATTAATTAACCACTTAGCGCAATGATATCCTGTTTTTCCTTCGCAAATATTATAGTAGTCCTGATCTAAATGATCTTGCATGGTATAGTGAATCGATTCCAAGTCATGATCCAGTGAAATCATATCAGGAACACCCAATTCTTTAATTATTTTTATAAATTGATCATAAATTCTTACAACATTCCAACCCATTAAATATAATTGATTATGGGTATAAGAGTAAGTATCTTCAGGTTGTCTTATATCATCGAGGTAGAGTGAATATTTTTCGTTCATAAATTTTAATTATTTTATATTATTAATATTTTCAATTTCTTGTACAAATTTAGCATGTTCAACCAGTAAATAAGCATTATCTCTAATTGTTTTACCCCCATTAATTGTTTTCTGAGTTTCTGATTCATAATGGTTAATATCAAATAAATACTTTCCATTATCACCAGTTATTTTCCAAAACAAAACAATATTATCTTTATTTAAATTTAAAAAACCTAAAAAAGGAACACGTAGATATTGAGATAGAATTCGGCACTTTTCAAGTTTCTTATATGTTATTAGCCAAGAACCGTATGTTTCCAATTCTTCATATGATAAGTCACGACATTTACTTTCAAACAAAGCAATAATTTCACTATTTCTAACAATAAAACCATCACAGGCAGCATCTTTATTCTTATTGGTTATTATAATTTCAACATCCCAACATTTCTTAATATATTCTATCATCTTTTCTTCCTTACGAAGACTTTCCTGACCTAATGGTGTATTAATATCTAACATTTAAATTTTGGGTTTAATATGGTCTTCTACTGTTACAGTAAATCGTTTAAACGTTCCCTTTTCAATATTTTCCATAACAGCAAATGAAACTTTTGTATACAATTCAATTGGATCATACATTATTGGTGATGTCTGTAAAACGATTTCGTTATCATCAAGATTTTTTCTAATGATTTTAAGTAATTCTTCTGCTTTCATAATTATATTCAATTTTTGTAGCCCAATCAGAGTATGATTCTGAATTACAACATCCAAAGTGTTGTGTGGTAGCCAATTACACTATTGGGCTATGTTATTTCAATTGCAAAGATAATAAAAAATTTATAATATCAAATAACTTTTGGGTGTCTGACGGGATACGATCCCGCAATCTTCTGAACCACAATCAGATATTCTAGCCAATTGAACTACAGACACAGTCGAAGATGCCCGATTTGAACGGTAATTAATACGCCCAAGGTACTCGTGTTACCAGATTACACCACATCCTCGATAATAATTTTAAAGAACATTATCACTTATTTTCGTGATAATTTAAATTATCACGTTATTATATGATAAAAAAAAACCCCACTCATTCGAATGGGGTTTTTAAAAATCTAAACTATGAAAGATTTAGACATACATTCCCCATTCAATATCCATTGGATGTTGATGTTGGGCTTGCGGTATGTTTACTAAATTTTTCATTTCAATCATTTTATTTAAATATTTCGCTACAAAGATAACACATAAAACCATAAATACAAACATTTTTGAAAAAATTTTCAAAAAGTCCAATCTTTTGCATCGAATTCGATGTGAATCCAACCAAATGGGATGATATGTTTCTTTCCATCGGTTGTATTAATTCTGTGAGTTCCTGATTTACTTACATTTATACTTTCAACACCAAATATTTTAACTTTTGAATTATTTGGAAAATAATATGTTCTGCTTTGTTCTTGAACAGTAACAAATTCTGGTTTTTCTATCTCTGACATATATTTATAAGTTTTATTATACAAATATATTATATGATTTAGATATAAACAAGTAAAAAAAATTGCGTCACTTTTTTATGATGGCGCAATTTTTAAAAATCAGAAATCTCAATTTAACATAACCACTATCGGGCTATTGTGTTTTAAAAATCATTTCTATTTTTAGATGTAACTTGATTCGTAAACCAAGCAATGATTTCTGTTTATAAATACTTTGGACAATAATTTTTGTTTATGATTATGATAAATTTTAACAAATATTTAATTTTTAATAAAAATGGAATTTTATGAATTATTAACTATTTATAAAAAAATATGTTTAAACATGAAGAATATTATTAAAGATATTATTAATGAAGAAATCGAAAATTTTGATTTTTTAAATAATGAAAAATATCTTAAAGAGAAAGAAAACATTGATTTAATCAATAGCGAAGATTTACAAAAACAATTTATTTGCGATTCATTGTTAAATAAAAATACAAAAGTAAAAGTTATTCAAGCAGAAGGTTCAAATGTAGGTGGAAATTGGGATACTGATTATCCTGAAAATGCAGATACAATAACTATTGATTATGATATTAGGATTCAATATCTATATGAAACAAACACCGAACCATTGACATTTGATATAAATTTTTATGGAAATAACATTGGTGTTGGTGTGGATAATAATTCAGATACGGGTGATTATCATACTCAACCTACATCAGAAACTTGGTTTTATAGTGTAAATTGGCACGATATTAATGTTTCTTTATTTACAACTGAAGGTGATACCATTAAATTTCCAGCATTTGAAAAAGCACCTCAAAATATAAAAAATTTATTTATAAGGGAATTTCTTGCAGATTTTATTGCAGATAAAACATCAATTGAGGTTCGTGATAATTTCAATAAAAATGAAATAACCAGATATTGTTATAACAATGACTAATGAGAGACAAGTTATATTAGA